>Ga0209382_10000824_pt1 | contig 50332 bp, 38 predicted proteins | sample SoiMetdeltSBSDD5_FD_187599 | JGI IMG/M metagenome (GOLD analysis project Ga0209382, IMG submission 187599) | Bulk soil microbial communities from a Populus tree surrounding site in Tennessee, USA - Soil MetaG P. deltoides SBSDD5 (SPAdes) (version 2) | ecosystem: Environmental > Terrestrial >...
CGGCCTGCGTCGGCGGCGGCTCCAACGCGATCGGCATGTTCACCGCCTTCGTCCCGGACACCGACGTCCGGCTCTACGGCTTCGAGGCGGGTGGGGACGGCTTCGAGACCGGTCGGCACGCGGCGACCATCAGCGCCGGCGACATCGGCGTACTGCACGGGGCCCGGTCCTACCTGCTGCAGGACGAGGACGGGCAGACCATCGAGTCGCACTCGATCTCGGCCGGGCTCGACTACCCGGGGGTCGGGCCGGAGCACGCCTACCTCGCGGAGACCGGCCGGGCGGCCTACCGTCCGGTGTCCGACGCCGAGGCGATGCACGCGTTCTCGGTGCTGTGCCGTACCGAGGGGATCATCCCGGCCATCGAGTCCGCACACGCGCTCGCCGGGGCGCTGACGCTGCCGGAGGAGTTGGGCGCCGACTCGGTCATCGTGGTGTGCCTGTCCGGCCGTGGTGACAAGGACATGCACATGGCGGCGAGCTGGTTCGACCTGGTCAGCGGCGACGAATCCACGGACCTGACATGAGTACGCAGACGACGATCGAGCAGTGCAAGGCCGACGGCCGCGCCGCGCTGATCGGCTACCTGCCGGCCGGCTATCCCGACGTCGACGGCTCGATCGCGGCGCTGCGGGCGATGGTCGCCGCGGGCGTCGACCTCGTCGAGATCGGGCTGCCGTACAGCGACCCGGTCATGGACGGTCCGGTGATCCAGCAGGCGACGCAGCAGGCGCTGGCGCGTGGCTTCCGGGTGCGTGATCTGTTCCGCGTCGTCGAGGCGGTCGCCGAGGTGGCGCCGACCCTGGTGATGACGTACTGGAATCCGATCGAGCGTCGCGGCGTCGAGGAGTTCGCCGGTGCGCTGGCCGACGCCGGTGGCGCCGGACTGATCACGCCGGACCTGATCCCCGACGAGGCCGACGACTGGTTCGTCGCGTCCGACAAGCACAGTCTGGACCGGGTGTTCGTGGTCGCGCCGTCGTCCACCGACGAGCGCATCGCGCTGACCGCCAAGGCCAGCCGCGGATTCGTCTACGCCGCCTCGCTGATGGGGGTGACCGGCGCTCGTGCCGAGCTCAGCACGGCCGGCTCGGCCCTGGTCGAGCGGGTCCGAGCCGCCACGACCTTGCCGATCGGGCTCGGCCTCGGCGTCAGCACCGGCGCCCAGGCTGCGGAGATCGCCGGCTTCGCCGACGGCGTCATCGTGGGCTCGGCCTTCGTCCGGTGTCTGGTCGACGCCACCGACCCGGCCGCGGGCATCGACGCCGTGTCCGCGCTCGCCGCGGAGCTGGCCACCGGGGTCCGCGAATCGGCGGCACGATAGCCTCACGGCCGATGGACCTCGCCTTCATTCCCAGCCCGTCCGAGGGTGTTTGGCATCTCGGGCCGCTCCCGCTGCGCGCCTACGCACTCGCCATCATCGTCGGCATCGTCGTCGCGATCTGGGTCGCCGAGCGGCGGTTCGTCGCGCGTGGCGGTCGGCCCGGAACGGTCAGCGACGTCGCCGTCTGGGCGATCCCGTTCGGCCTGGTCGGTGCCCGCGCCTACCACGTCGCGACCAACCCGGAGTTCTACTTCGGCAACGGCAAGGACCCGATCCAGGCGCTGTACGTCTGGGAGGGCGGCCTCGGCATCTGGGGCGCGATCGGCTTCGGTGCACTCGGCGCCTACCTCGGCTGCCGGTTCGCCGGCGTCCGGTACACGTCGTTCATCGACGCCGCGGCACCCGGCGTGGTGCTGGCGCAGGCGATCGGCCGCTGGGGCAACTACTTCAACCAAGAGCTGTTCGGCAAGCCGACCGACCTGCCCTGGGGCCTGGAGATCTCGCTCAAGAACCGGCCCGAGGGCTACCTGGAGTACTCCACCTTCCAGCCGACGTTCCTCTACGAGTCGTTGTGGTGCATCGGCGTCGCCATCGTCATCGTGCTGGCCGACCGGCGCTACCAGCTCGGCCGCGGCCGGGTCTTCGCGCTGTACGTCGCGCTCTACACCGCCGGTCGGGCCTGGATCGAGTACCTCCGGATCGACGACGCCCACCACTTCTTCGGCGTCCGGCTCAACGTCTGGGTCGCTGGAGTGGTCTTCGTCCTCGCGGTGGTCTACTTCATCGTCGTCGGCCGGCTCCGCCCGGGCCGGGAGGAGTCGGTCTACCGCGAGGGGCGCGAGCCGCCGGTCCCCGAGGACGAGATGGCGGAGTCCGACGACAAGGAGCGGGTCGAGGCGAAGGTCGGAGCCGGGGCCGCTGCCGACGGTGCAGGAGCGTCATCGTCCGACAAGACCGCGAAGACCGACGCGGTGAGCGACGAAACGGCCAAGGTCGAGCCGGCAAGCGACGAGACCGCCAAGCCCGAGCCAGTCAGCGACGAGACCGCCAAGCCCGAGAGCGCTGACGAGACGACGGCCGAGCCCGACAAGGCCGACGAGCCCGACAAGTCTGCAGACAAGGCCGACGAGACTGCCAAGGCCGACGAGCCGAAGACCGACCCCTAGGCCCGCGACGGTTTTGCGCTCCCACGCACCACCGGTCCCACCCGGGACGGTATGTACGGGCGCAAATCCGACCAGCGAGACGGCGTCCGTACACCGGACTTATCGGATGCTGGACGGGCGTCTCGTCGTGTAGTCTCGCCACAGCGCCTCGGGCCAACGTCGTCCCGCGCACATCATGACCAACCGGGTCACATCAGCAGCGTGATTCGCATCAGGGGTTCACCAGGTCACATTGGACGACGGGAGGCAGGTCCGTGCGCACAATTCCCTCCCCGCAAGGCCTCTATGACGGCCGCCACGAGCATGACGCGTGCGGCGTCGCCTTCGTCGCGACACTGACCGGCGAGGCCAGCCACGCCATCGTCGCCCAGGCGCTGACGGCACTGCGCAATCTCGACCACCGGGGTGCCTCGGGCGCCGAGGCCGACTCCGGCGACGGCGCCGGCATCCTGCTGCAGATTCCCGACACGTTCCTGCGGGCCGTCACGGAGTTCGATCTCCCGGTCCCCGGCGCCTACGCCGTGGGCACCGCGTTCCTGCCCGACGACGCCGAGCTGGCCGACAAGGCCAGGGCCGAGATCGAGACGCTCGCCGGCGAGGAGCGGCTGCGAGTGCTCGGCTGGCGCGAGGTGCCGGTGCGACCGGAGCTGCTGGGTGCGACGTCGAGGGCGAGCATGCCGACGTTCACGCAGCTGTTCGTCGCGGCGTCCGGCGCACCGCTGATGGGCATCGCCCTCGACCGGCGGGTCTACTGCCTGCGCAAGCGGATCGAGCACGAGGTCGGGGTCTACTTCCCGAGCCTGTCGTCGCGAACCCTGTGCTACAAGGGCATGCTGACGACCGAGCAGCTCGACGCGTTCTTCCCCGACCTGACCGACGAGCGGGTCGCGTCCGCACTCGCGGTTGTTCACAGCCGGTTCTCCACCAACACGTTCCCCAGCTGGCCTTTGGCCCACCCGTACCGGCTGGTCGCCCACAACGGCGAGATCAACACGATCCAGGGCAACCGCAACTGGATGCGGGCCCGCGAGGCGCTGCTCCGCAGCTCGCTCATCCCTGGCGACCTCGAACGCGTCTTCCCGATCTGCGGTCCGGGCGCCTCGGACTCGGCGAGTTTCGACGAGGTCCTGGAGCTGCTGCATCTCGGTGGCCGCTCGCTGCCGCATGCCGTGTTGATGATGATCCCCGAGGCCTGGCAGAACCACGCCGAGATGGACCCGAAGCGACGCGCGTTCTACGAGTTCCACTCGGCCGTCATGGAGCCGTGGGACGGCCCGGCCTGCGTCGTGTTCACCGACGGCCAGCGGATCGGCGCCGTGCTCGACCGCAACGGCCTGCGGCCCGGTCGCTACTGGGTCACCGACGACGGTCTGGTCGTGCTGGCCTCGGAGACCGGCGTGCTCGACCTCGATCCCGCGAGCATCGTCCGCAAGGGCCGGCTGCAGCCGGGGCACATGTTCCTCGTCGACATCGGCGAGCACCGGATCATCGAGGACGACGAGGTCAAGCAGAAGGTCGCGCGGGAGCATCCGTACGACGAGTGGTTGCACGCCGGGATGATCCACCTGTCCGACCTGCCGGAGCGCGAGCACGTCGTCCACACCCACGCGTCGGTGACCCGGCGACAGCAGGTGTTCGGCTACACCGAGGAGGAGCTGCGGCTGCTGGTGGCGCCGATGGCCCGGTCCGGGGTCGAGCCGATCGGCTCGATGGGCACCGACACTCCGCTGGCGACTCTGTCGGACCGGCCGCGACTGCTGTTCGACTACTTCAGCCAGTTGTTCGCGCAGGTGACCAACCCGCCGCTGGACGCGATCCGCGAGGAGCTGGTGACGTCGCTCGCCGGCAGCATCGGCCCGCAGGGCAACCTGCTCGATCCGGGCCCGGCGTCGTGCCGACAGGTGGTGCTGCCGTTCCCGGTCATCGACAACGACGAGCTCGCCAAGCTGATCCACATCAACCGCGACGGCGATCTGCCCGGCTACGACGCCCACCTCGTCGAGGGCCTCTACGAGGTCGACGGCGGGGGAGCGGCGCTGGAGCGGCGGCTCGAGGAGATCTGCGCCGAGGTGTCCGAGGCGATCGAGGCCGGTGCCCGGGTCATCGTCTTGTCGGACCGGCACGCCACCGCCGAGAAGGCGCCGATCCCGTCACTGCTGATGACCGCCGCGGTGCATCACCACATGGTCCGTGAGAAGACCCGGACCCAGGTCGGGGTCGTCGTCGAGGCCGGTGACGTACGCGAGGTACACCACGTGGCGCTGCTGATCGGGTATGGCGCCGCCGCGGTCAACCCGTACCTCGCGATGGAGTCGGCCGAGGACCTGGCGCTGGCCGGCGTACTCCTTCGCGACGTCGACCCGTCCGACGCGGTACGCCACCTGGTCAAGGCGCTCGGCAAGGGCGTCCTCAAGGTGATGAGCAAGATGGGCGTGTCCACGGTCGCGTCCTACACCGGCGCGCAGATCTTCGAGGCGATCGGGCTGAGCCAACAGCTGGTCGATCGCTGGTTCACCGGGACGGCGAGCCAGCTCGGGGGCATCGGACTCGACGTCGTCGCCGAGGAGGTTCGGCGCCGGCACGCCAAGGCGTACCCCACCAACGGCATCCCGAGCGCGCACCGGCAGCTCGACGTGGGCGGCGACTACCAGTGGCGCCGCGACGGTGAGCCGCACCTGTTCGATCCGGAGACCGTGTTCCGGCTGCAGCACTCGACCCGGACCGGCCGCTACGAGATCTTCAAGCGCTACTCGCAGCAGGTCGACGACCAGTCCCGTCGGCTGATGACCCTCCGCGGATTGTTCCGGCTCAAGCCCGGCGTCCTGCGGTCCCCGATTCCGATCGACGAGGTCGAGCCGGTCAGCGAGATCGTCAAGCGGTTCTCGACCGGCGCGATGTCGTACGGCTCGATCAGCCAGGAGGCCCACGAGACGCTGGCGATCGCGATGAACCGGCTCGGCGCGAGGTCCAACACCGGCGAGGGCGGCGAGGACGTCGAGCGGCTCTACGACCCGGAGCGGCGGAGCGCGATCAAGCAGGTCGCGTCCGGCCGGTTCGGCGTCACGGCGGAGTACCTCACCCACGCCGACGACATCCAGATCAAGATGGCCCAGGGCGCGAAGCCGGGGGAGGGCGGCCAGCTGCCGGGCTCCAAGGTCTATCCCTGGATCGCGAAGACCCGGCACTCGACGCCCGGGGTCGAGCTGATCTCACCGCCGCCGCACCACGACATCTACTCGATCGAGGACCTCAAGCAGCTCATCCACGACCTCAAGAACGCCAACCCGGCGGCCCGGATCCACGTGAAGCTGACCGCCGAGGTGGGCGTCGGCACGGTCGCGGCCGGCGTCTCCAAGGCACACGCCGACGTCGTCCTCATCAGCGGTCACGACGGCGGCACCGGCGCCGCGCCGCTGACCTCGCTCAAGCACGCCGGCGGACCGTGGGAGCTCGGCCTCGCCGAGACGCAGCAGACCCTGCTGCTCAACGGCCTGCGCGAGCGGATCGTCGTTCAGGCCGACGGGCAGCTCAAGACCGGACGGGACGTCATCGTGGCGGCGCTGCTCGGCGCGGAGGAGTACGGCTTCGCCACGGCGCCGTTGGTCGTCGCGGGCTGCATCATGATGCGGGTCTGCCATCTCGACACCTGCCCGGTCGGTGTCGCGACGCAGAACCCCGAGCTGCGGGCGAAGTACGACGGCAAGGTCGAGTACATCGTCAACTTCTTCGAGTTCGTGGCCCAGGAGGTCCGGGAGTACCTGGCGGCGCTCGGCTTCCGCAGCATGGAGGAGGCGATCGGCCGGGCCGAGGCACTCGACATCGACGATGCAGTCGAGCACTGGAAGGCCAGCGGGCTCGACCTGTCGCGGATCCTGCACGTGCCGGAGCTTCCCGAGGCCGCCGCCCGGCACGCGACGACCACCCAGGACCACGGCCTCGACAAGGCGCTGGACAACAGGCTCGTCGAGCTCGCGGCGGCCGCGCTCGACCGCGGCAAACCCATACGGGCCCGGCTGCCGATCCGCAACGTCCACCGGACGGTCGGCACGATCCTCGGACACGAGCTCACCAAGCGGCACGGCGGCGACGGCCTGGCCGACGACGCGATCGACATCACGCTGGTCGGCTCGGCCGGCCAGTCGTTCGGGGCGTTCGTGCCACGCGGCGTCACGCTGCGACTCGAGGGCGACGCCAACGACTACCTGGCCAAGGGGCTGTCCGGCGGCCGCATCATCGTACGGCCGGACCGGTCGGCCACGTTCGCCGCCGAGGAGCACATCATCGCGGGCAACGTCGTCGCCTACGGCGCGACCGGCGGCGAGCTGTTCATCCGAGGTCAGGTCGGCGAGCGGTTCTGCGTCCGCAACTCCGGAGCCGTCGCGGTCGTCGAGGGAGTCGGCGACCACGGCTGCGAGTACATGACCGGCGGCGTCGCCGTCGTGCTCGGGTCGACCGGCCGCAACTTCGCCGCCGGCATGAGCGGGGGAGTCGCGTACGTACTCGATCTCGCCGAGCATCGGGTCAACCCGGCGCCGGTCGAGCTCGGCCCACTGTCGGACGAGGCCGCCGAGCGGGTCCGCACGCTCGTACGACGGCATGCCGACGAGACCGGCTCGCCGGTCGCCCGGGCGCTGCTCGACGACTGGCCGGCGGCGCGGGCGGCGTTCACCGAAGTGGTGCCGGTCAACTACCGCAAGGTGATGGCGGCCAAGGCCGCGGCCGAGGCGGACGGTCTCGACGAGCCGGCGACCACCCGGGCGATGATGGAGGCGGCCAATGCCTGATCCCAGGGGCTTCATGAACGTGCCGCGCCAGGAGGCAGCGAAGCGACCTATCGAGGAGCGGGTCCAGGACTGGCGCGAGGTCTACCCGGACGGCGGCATCGGCCGCAGCCTGCTCCCGATCATCTCCGAGCAGGCCGGTCGCTGCATGGACTGCGGCATCCCGTTCTGCCACTCCGGCTGTCCGCTTGGCAACCTGATCCCGGAGTGGAACGACCTGGTCTGGCGTGGCGACTGGGAGAAGGCGATCGAGCGGCTGCATGCCACGAACAACTTCCCCGAGTTCACCGGCCGGCTCTGCCCGGCGCCGTGCGAGTCGGCCTGCGTCGTCGCGATCCACCAGGACCCCGTGACGATCAAGAACGTCGAGGTCGCGATCATCGACAAGGCCTGGGACTCGGGGTACGTGCACCCGCAGCCGCCGGAGTGGCTGACCGGCAAAACGGTCGCGGTCGTCGGATCGGGGCCGGCCGGACTCGCCGCGGCACAGCAGCTGACTCGGGCCGGCCACACGGTCGCGGTCTACGAGCGGGACGACAAGCCCGGCGGCCTGATGCGTTACGGCATCCCCGAGTTCAAGATGGAGAAGACCCAGATCGACCGGCGGATCGAGCAGATGCGCCGGGAGGGCACGGTCTTCCGCTGCGGGGTCGACGTCGGACGCGATCTCACCGGCGCCGCGCTGCGCGAGCGCTACGACGCGGTCGTGCTCGCGGTCGGAGCGCACAACCCGCGCGAGCTCCCGGTCGAGGGGCGCGGTCTCGACGGCGTGGTGCTCGCCATGGACTACCTGCCGCCGGGCAATCTCGAGGCGCTCGACGAGCCGGTCGACGGTGCGCCGACGGCCGTCGGCAAGGACGTCGTGATCATCGGCGGTGGCGACACCGGAGCCGACTGCCTCGGCACCGCCACCCGCCAGGGTGCGCGATCGATCACGCAGCTGGAGCACAAGGCGCGGCCGCCGGAGGATCGGCCCGACGAGTGGCCGTGGCCGACGTACCCGATGATCTTCCGGACCTCGCCGGCGTACGAGGAGGCCGGCGAGCGGGTCTACGCGGCCGCGACGATCGGCCTGGTCGGCGACGACGAGGATCGGGTACGCGCGCTGCGGATCGCCGAGGCACAGCGGCTCGAGGACGGCTCCTGGACCGAGTTGGAGGGCACCGAGCGCGAGGTCCCGGCCCAGCTCGTTTTGCTCGCGATGGGCTACACCGGGCCGCAGCCGGGCCCGCTGCTCGACCAGCTCGACCTCGAGCTCGACGAGCGCGGCAAGCTCGGCCGGGACGACTCCTACGCCTCGGACGTGCCGGGGGTCTTCGTCGCCGGCGACGCCGGTCGCGGTCAGTCGCTGATCGTGTGGGCGATCGCCGAGGGCCGGGCCTGCGCAGCCGCCGTCGATCGTTATCTGTCGGGCTCGACGACGCTCCCGGCGCCGACTCCCCCGACGGCGCAACCGCTGTCGGTCTGAGCTTTCCGCCGCGCTACCGTCGACTCCGTGCGGATCAGGGGCCGAACGCTCGCTGTCGGAATCGCGGCAATCCTGGCTGGTGGCCTGATGGGATCCGCGCCCAGCGGCTCCGCCTCCGAGGTTCCGCCGTCGGCAGCCGTTGCCGACCCGGGCAGCGGATCTCGCTTGACCGTGGAACAGATGGCACATCGGCTCTTCGTCGTGACGATCGCCGGCCGCCGGGCGCACCATGTCAGCGACGCGGCCGCCGCGTACAACCTGCGGAACTACGGCGTGCGCACGCCGGCCGAGGTGGTCCGGTCGTACGACCCCGGTGGGGTCATCTACTTCGCCGACAACATCTCGTCGGTCGACCAGGTGCGGCAGCTCTCGGAAGGCTTGCAGGAGGCGGCCAGTCGCGAGGGCTACCACCTGGTGATCATGACCGACCAGGAGGGCGGCACGGTGTCGCGGCTCCCAGGCATCGCGGCCGAGCAGCCGTCGGCCGCGTCGTACGACGGGCATCCACTCCCGGCCCGCCGGGAGGCCCGCGCGGTCGGTGCCGCGATGCGGCGGATGGGAGTCCTCGTCGACCTGGCCCCGGACGCCGACGTCAACACGGCTGGCAGCGGCGGAGTCATCGGGAGCCGGTCGTTCGGCTCCACACCGGACGTGGTGTCCCGCATGGTCCACGCGCAGGTCTGCGGCTATCACGCCGGTGGAGTGGCGACCACCCTCAAGCACTGGCCCGGACTCGGCTCGGTCACCGTCGACCCGCACCAGTCGCTGCCCAGCCTGACCGTTCCGGTGCACCGCTGGAAGCGGATCGACGTGCCGCCGTTCCGGGACGGGATCGCCGACGGCACCGACCTGATCATGGTGACCCACGTGGCCTACCCCGCGCTCGACCCGACCGGACGCCCCGCCAGCCTCTCGTACCCGCTCAACGGCGCGTGGCTGCGCGGCAAGCTCGGCTTCAACGGCGTCGTGATCACCGACTCGCTCACGATGGGCGCCCTCCGCGACTACGGCGACAGTGCGCGGATCGCCGTGCGGGCCTACCGCGCCGGGTCCGACCTGCTGCTGATGCCGGGCAACCCCCGGGCGGCGGCGCACGGCCTGGCCGGCGCGATCCGAGCCGGCACGATTGACCAGGCCGACGTCCAGGCGTCGGTGTCTCGCATACACCACCTCGTCGACAAGCTCGGCCTGGTCGCCGGCCCCGCCACGTTGGGCGGATGCTGAGCCGTCCGGCGTCGGAATCCGGTCCGTCGACCGGATCGACACCGAGTGTTCGTTCCAAGTCCTGGTTGCGGCGACGGCCGCGATCGGCCGACCTCTAGGCTGGAGACGTGCGTAGAGCGAAGATCGTTTGCACGCTGGGCCCGTCGACGTCATCGCGGGAGTCGATCCGACAACTCGTCGACGCCGGCATGGACGTGGCCCGGCTCAACCTCAGTCATGGCACCCACGCCGACCACGAGAAGGTCTATCGCCTGGTACGCGCCGCATCTGACGCGACCGGCCGGGCGATCGGCATCCTCGCCGACCTCCAAGGCCCGAAGATCCGGCTCGACCGGTTCGCCTCCGGCCCGGTCGACCTGCAGCCCGGTGCCCAGTTCACGATCACCACCCGAGACGTGCCCGGTGACCAGAACATCGTCGGCACCACCCACGACGGCCTGCCGACCGACGTGATGGCCGGCGACCTGATCCTGGTCGATGACGGCCGGATCCGGCTTCGGGTGACCGACGTCGGTGAAACCGACGTCCAGACCGTCGTCGAGATCGGCGGCCAGGTCAGCGACCACAAGGGCATCAACCTGCCGGGCGTCGACGTCAGTGTTCCCGCCTTGTCGGAGAAGGACCTCGAGGACCTGCGCTGGGCGCTGCATCTGTGCGTCGACATGGTGGCGCTGTCGTTCGTCCGGTCCTCGCGCGATGTCGACGACGTCCGGCGGGTGATGGTCGAAGAGGGCCGCGAGCTCCCGGTGATCGCCAAGATCGAGAAACCGCAGGCGGTCGAGAACCTCGACGAGATCATCGCCGCCTTCGACGGGTTCATGGTCGCCCGTGGCGATCTCGGCGTCGAGCTGCCGCTGGAGGAGGTGCCGCTCGTACAGAAGCGGATCATCGACAAGGCGCGGCGCAATGCCAAGCCGGTCATCGTCGCCACCCAGATGCTGGAGTCGATGATCTCGAGTCCGCGCCCGACCCGCGCCGAGGCCTCCGACGTCGCCAACGCCGTGCTCGACGGCGCGGACGCGGTGATGCTGTCCGGCGAGACCAGCGTCGGTGACTACCCGATCGACGCGGTACGCACGATGGCCCGCGTCGTCGAGACGACCGAGGACCACGGACTGAGTCAGATGGCGGCGATCGACTGGCGGCCCAAGACCCGCGGCGGCATCATCTGCAAGGCCGCGGCCGAGGTCGCCGAGGCAGTCGGCGCGCGCTACATGGTGGCCTTCACCGCGACCGGCGACACGGCCCGTCGGATGGTGCGCTATCGCTCGCACGTGCCCGTCCTGGCCTTCACGCCAGAGCCGTCGGTACGGTCGCAGCTCGCCCTGTCCTGGGGCGTCGAGACCTTCCTCGTACAACCCGTCGAGCACACCGACGAGATGGTGATGCAGGTCGACCGGAGCCTGCTGGCCATCGGACGCGTGGCACAGGGACAGCAGGTCGTCATCGTCGCCGGAAGCCCGCCCGGCATACCAGGCTCGACCAATGCCATGCGCATCCACCGGATGGGCGACGCGATCAACGAGGTCGCTCCGGCCTACCACCGATCCGAGCAGGCCGACCGGCCCGACAAGGCCGACCGGACCGACAAGGCCGACCGGCCCGACAAGGCCGACCGGCAGAAGTCAGGTCTTCGGTCCGACGAACTCGTCAAGGGCGGCGACGCCCTCGCATCGGGCGACGGAAACGACATTGTGCCGGGGCATTCGCCAGGGAATGCCGACGAGATCTAGCGCCGACGTACAGATGCCGATGATGTCTTTGGATTCGTTGCTGAACTGGTAGCGCGGATACTCATAACGCTTCGGCTTTCCGGCCACCGTCTGCACGGTCCAATTCATGACGCGACAACCGTCGGAGTGGAACAGACCACGTAAGAATCGGCCGGGCTCGATTTCGACGATGTCCTGTTGCCAGGCTTCCAGCGCAATCCGGCGACGATGCTTGGGACCCGGGCCGTGTTGCGGCAGGACGGTCGGCCAGTGCTTCCAGTAGCTGCAGACGTTGGTGCATCCGACCTGCGGGTTGAGGAAGACGCGCGCCAGCGGACGCACCCGGTGCATGGACAGGGACGCCTCCGCGATGATCCGCGGGTACTTGTCGTCGCAGGTGATCCGCAGTTGATGCACACCGCGACGCATCTCGGCGATATGGCCGTCGCCGAGGTAGAGACCGAGCAGATGGGCATAGGCCCACGGATCCAGCGCCTTGACGTCTGGGACGTCTCTACGGCTGTTTGGCGTCGGCGTCGGGTTGCACAGCCAGTCGCGGATTGCGGCGCGGCTGACGCCGAGTTGTTTGCTCGCGGCATTCTGTCTCATGCCGGAGGCGATCAACTCGAGCGCCTGTGCACGGATCCGCCGGTCGTACATAGCCGAAGATTGCCAGTCGCCACTGACGCCATGACGATGTTGTGCCCTGGGTGGGATTCGAACCCACACTGGACGGTGTTTGAGACCGCGGCCTCTGCCGGTTGGGCTACCAGGGCGTGACCGAGATAAGGCTAGCGAAGCGTACGTCGAGATCGTCGTCAGGTTGAGGCGAGTAGCCTTCGCGTGTGGCCTCCGAGAGCACAACCACCGACGACGGCGCGGCCGTTCGTCGTCGGGTCGTCATCGCCGAGGACGAGGCGCTGATCCGGCTCGACCTGGCCGAGATGCTCGCGGAGGAAGGGTACGAGGTCGTCGGTCAGGCCGGTGACGGCGAAGCCGCAGTGGGTCTGGTGGAGGAGTTGCGGCCCGATCTTGCGGTGTTCGACGTCAAGATGCCCAAGCTGGACGGCATCTCCGCCGCCGAGCAGGTGGCGAGTAAGCGCCTCGCGCCCGTGGTGATCCTGACCGCGTTTAGTCAACGTGAGTTGGTGGAAAGGGCCCGCGATGCCGGAGCGATGGCGTACCTGGTCAAGCCGTTCAACAAGTCGGACCTGGTGCCGGCGATCGAGATCGCGCTGAGCCGATTCGCCGAGCTGGCGCAACTCGAGTCGGAGGTCGACGATCTCACCGATCGGCTCGAAACCCGCAAGGTGGTGGATCGCGCCAAAGGCATTCTGCAGGACAAGTTGGGACTATCCGAACCCGAGGCATTTCGCTGGCTGCAAAAGACTGCGATGGACCTTCGCCTGTCGATGCGAGTCGTCGCCGAAGGCGTGATTGCCCACGGCCCTGGCATGGGTTCGAGCGACTGACATGAGTGTGTGACAACGACCCGACAACAAGACGGGTCACAACTTCACAACTTCGCGGGGGTCTCGTTCTCTGACGCCTACCTACGCGCTAGTTTCACATGGTCCAGACAGGGTCCGGGCACAAATTGCGCGTTGCTCGGAGTACACATACGGAGGGTCTATGACTCGCCTTCATTCCGCCTGGCGGTTGGCCGCCGCCGGGGCAGCAGCAACGCTGGTGCTGGCCTCATGTGGTGGTGACGACAGCAACGACAACAGCTCCTCGAGCAACAACGAGACTCCGTCCGACAACGGGAGCGCCGCTCCACAAGGTGACGGCACGCTCGTGGTCGGTCAGCTGCTTCCGTCGACCGGTGACCTCGCGTTCCTCGGCCCGCCCGAGTTCGCGGGTGTCGACCTCGCGGTCCAGGAGATCAACCAAGCGGGTGGCGTGCTCGGCAACGACGTCCAGACCCGGCGAGCAGACTCCGGCGACGGAACGCCGCTGGTGGCGCCCGGTTCGGTCGACAAGCTGCTCAACCAGGGCTCCGATGTCATCATCGGCGCCGCCTCGTCCAGCGTCTCGCTCAGCGTGATCGACAAGATCATCGGCGCGGGCGTCGTGCAGTTCTCGCCGGCGAACACGTCGACCGAGTTCGACACCTACGACGACAAGGGCCTCTACTTCCGCACCGCGCCGTCTGACGTGCTGCAGGGAGCCGTGATGGGCAACCTCGTCGTGCAGGACGGTGCGCAGAACATCGCGATCATGGCACGTCAGGACTCCTACGGTGAGGCACTGGCCAGCCAGGTCGCGAAGACGATCCAGCAGCAGGGCGCGAAGGTTGCGACCAAGACGCTCTACAACGCTGACGCCACGCAGTTCACCGCCGAGGTCAACGAGGTCGCGGCCAGCAACCCGGACGCGATCGTGCTGATCGCCTTCAACGAGACGACGAAGATCATTCCGCGGCTGATCGCCGCCGGCGTCGGTCCGCAGGACGTCCCCACGTACTTCGTGGACGGCAACTGCGCCGACTACTCGGCGGACTTCGACCCGGGCACGCTCACCAACGTGAAGTGCACCTTCCCGGGCGCCGAGCTGACGAACTCGTTCAAGCAGCGTCTGCTCGGGGTCAACCCGGACCTCAAGGACTTCACCTACGGTCCTGAGTCCTACGACGCCACCGTGCTGTCGGCACTGGCTGCTACGGCCGCCAACTCCGACAACGGCAAGGCCATCGCGTCGCAGCTGATCGCCGTCTCGCGTGACGGGACCAAGTGCACCGAGTACGCCCAGTGTGTTCAGTTGCTTCAGGACGGTGAGGACATCGACTACGACGGTGTCTCCGGCCCGATCGACCTGAACGACACCGGAAGCCCATCGGTCGCGACGATCGGCATCTTCCAGTACGCCAACGACAACACCTACTCCAACATCGACTACGTGCCTGGCCAGGTCTGAGCCTGAGCACGTAGCCCACAACGCCAAGGGCCCCGGACCGAAAGGTCCGGGGCCCTTCGCCTATGCGGCGGGCTTGGCGTACGAGGTGCGTGGCGCACACGGCAGCTGGCGTACGCGATGCTCGGCGTATACGGCAGCCGGCATACGCCGTGCGTACGAGTGGGAACGAGTGCGCTGCGCTCAGGCCTTGGCGAGCGTGCCGAGGTAGAGCTCGATGACCTTGGGGTCCTTGATGAGCTGCTCGCCGGTGGCGGTGTAGGCGTTGGTGCCCTGGTCGAGGACGTAGCCGCGGTCGCAGATCTGCAGGCACCGGCGCGCGTTCTGCTCCACCATGACGACCGAGACGCCGGTGGAGTTGATCCGCTTGGTCTGGACGAACACCTCGTCCTGAAGCGCGGGGGACAGGCCCGCCGACGGCTCGTCGAGCAGCAGCACGGACGGCTCCATCATGAGCGCGCGGCCCATCGCGACCATCTGGCGCTCGCCACCCGACAGCGAGCCGGCCCGCTGGTTACGCCGCTCGGCAAGCGTTGGGAACAGCTCCGCCACCGAGTCGAAGCGCTTGCGGAACGACTTGGGGCGCTGGAACACGCCCATCTCGAGGTTCTCGGAGATGGTCAGCGAGGGGAAGATGTTGTTGGTCTGCGGCACATAGCCGATACCGTTGGCCACGAGCCGGTCGGCGCGCCAGTTGGTAACGTCCTGGCCGTCCAGCCGTACGTCGCCTTCGTTGATCTTCACCAGGCCGAACATCGCCTTGAGCAAGGTGGACTTGCCGGCGCCGTTGGGACCGATCACGCCGACCAGCTCGCCTTTGGCGCAGTAGAGATCGGCACCGTTCAGGATGTTGATGCCGGGCAGGTAGCCGGCGATCAAGCCGTCCGCCACGAGCAGTGCGTCGTCTGGCGCCGGAACTCTCGATCCGGACCGTTCGCGGCGCGTCTCGGTCGCGGTGACGTCGGGCACGTCGCTGGTCATGGCGTGTCCTCTTGCCCTGTCGTGAGCTCGTCTTGGGCGGTGGCCAAGATCTGCTCTTCGTCTTCGATGGTGAGCTCGGCGTCGTGGTGCGCGCCGAGGTAGGCGTTGATCACTCGCGCGTCGCCCATGACGGTGTCCGGTGGTCCTTCGGCGATGATCCGGCCCTGGGCCATGACGATGACCCAGTCCGAGATGTCGCGGACCATGTCCATGTCGTGCTCGACGAACAGGACCGTCATCCCGTCGCTGCGCAGGGACTTCACATGGCCCAGCAGCGACTGCTTGAGCGCCGGGTTGACGCCCGCCATCGGCTCGTCGAGCATGACGAGCTCCGGCTTGGCCATCAGCGCTCTGGCCATCTCGAGCAGCTTGCGCTGTCCGCCGGACAGCGAGCCCGCGAAGTCCTCGTGCTTGGCCGCCAGCTGGAACCGATCGAGCAACTCGAGGGCCTGCTCGGTGATCGACGCCTCCTGGTCGCGCCAGAGGAACTTCAGCATGGATCCCCACAGCCGCTCGCCGCGTTGATCCGTGGCACCGAGCCGCATGTTCTCCAGGACGGTGAGACGGGCGAGCGCCTTGGTCAGCTGGAAGGTGCGGACCATGCCGAGACGAGCGACCCGATAGGCCGGCTGGCCGGAGATGTCGGCGCCGTTGAAGGACCAGGAGCCCTGATCCGGGCGATCGAATCCGGTGAGCAGGTTGAAGAACGTCGTCTTGCCGGCACCGTTGGGCCCGATCAGGGCGGTGATGATGCCCCGCTGGATCTCGACGTGCTCGACATCGACTGCCTTCAGGCCGCCGAAGGTCCGGCTCACATTGTCCGCGGTCAGGATCGGATCGGCCTTCGGCGAGCCAGGCTCCGCGTTGAAGTCGGCCACCGCGGCGACCGCGGCAGCCGTCGTGCCGGCCGGCATCGGACTGTCATCGGGCATCGATGGCCAACTCCCTTCGATCACCGAATATGCCTTGCGGGCGGAAGATCATCAATAACATCAGGACCAGCCCGAGAACGATCAGCCGCATCAGGCTCGCCTGGTTGGCGTCCATGATGGCGTCGGGGATCAGGTTGTCGGAGGTCGCCTTGTCGAAGAACAGGTCGAGTCCGCTGATGAAGAACCAGAAGACGATCGCACCGGCCACCGGCCCGAAGACGCGGGCGGCGCCGCCGAGCAGCAGGATGGTCCACGCGAAGAAGGTCGTGTCGGTCGCGAAGTCCGACGGCGACGGGTTGTGCGCGAGGGCGGTCATGAAACCGGCGAGACCGCCGAAAAGGCCACCAATGGTCAGCGACTGCATCTTGTAGGCGTAGACGTTCTTGCCGAGGCTGCGTACGGCGTCCTCGTCCTCGCGGATGCTCTTGACCACGCGTCCCCAGGGGCTGCGCATGAGCAGGTAGACGATCATGCAGCTGAGTGCGATCAGGATCCACCCGACGGTCATGACGAAGAAGTCGTAGGCGCTCCAGTGGATGCTGAAGCCGCCGAGGGTGAATCCGACGCTCCCGTTGTAGGGGTTGAGGTTCTCGAAGGTCTGCTGGAAGCCGAACAGGCCGTCCTGGCCGTTGAAGTACTCGACCAGGCTGACCGAGCCGAGAACCTGCCGGATCGCCTCGGCCGCGGCGATGGTCACGATCGCGAGATAGTCCGCCCGCAATCGCAGCGTCGGCAGACCCAGGATCACCGCGAGCACGATGACGCCGCCGAAGCCGACCAGGATGCCGAGCCAGAAGCTCTGGTCCCAGGTGGCGACCATCGAGCCGAGCGCGTAGGCCGCCACCATCATGAAGGCGGCCTGGCCGAAGTTGAGCAGCCCGGTGTAGCCGAAGTGCACGTTGAGCCCGATCGCCGCGAGGCAGTAGAACACCGCGCTCGGGCCGAGCATCTGCTCGAACGATTGGGTGAAGACGTCTAGCCAACTCATCGTTTACCTCCTCACCCGATCCGTTCGCTGCGACCGAGGATGCCTTGCGGACGTATCAGCAAGACCAGGATCAGCAGCACCAGTGCGCCGACGTACTTCAGCTCGGCCGGCACGATCAGGGTCGACTCCTCGACGGTCAGACCGACGATCAGCGAGCCGACCATCACGCCCCAGATCGTTCCGAGTCCGCCGAGGATCACGGCCGCGAAGATCAGCAGCAGGATCTTGAATCCGACCTGGTAGTCGAAGCTCTGCGTCAGGCCGAAGAGGAACCCGCCCGCGCCGGCGAGCGCCGCCCCGACGATCCACACGATGCTGATGACCTGGTTGACATTGATGCCGGACGATGCGGCCAGCGCCGGATTGTCCGAGACGGCGCGAGTGGCCTTGCCCAGCCGGGTCCTCGTCACCGCCAGCGAGACCGCGATCAGGATGACGATGCACAGGAGGCCGGCGATCAGGTCCTTCGGCGTCAGGTCGACCGGGCCGAGGTGCCACGGCTCCACGGTCGCGTACTGCGTGTAGTTGTGGCTGTCCGCGCCGAAGAAGTACTGGTACAGGTTGCGTAGGAACAGCGACAGACCGATGCTCACGATCATCATCGCGATCAGGCCGGTGCCGCGTCGTCGCAGCGGGCGCCAGAGGCCGGTGTCCTGAACCCAGCCGAACCCGCCGGACAGGATGACGGCGATGATGCCGGCCAGGATCACCGGGACACCCAGGGTGGAGTCGAAGAAGTAGGCGATGAGCGCGCCGAAGGTGACCAGCTCGCCGTGCGCGAAGTTGGTCAGGCCGGTGGTGCCGAAGACGAGCGACAGGCCCAGCGAGCACAGGGCCAGGAGTAGGCCGAGCAGGATGCCGCTGACGAGGAGGTCGAGCCCCTGGTCGTACCACGGATCCTCGGCGAAGATGTTCGGCCCGATGGTGAAGTTGACCGCGACGTCGCTGGCGATCCGGATGCTGACCGTGCGTTCGATGTCCTTGGGATCGGTGAGGTAGGAGTTCTCCGGAAGCGTCGAGTCGTCGAGCTTCACGATGAAGTCCTGGCCGAGGACGGTGATCGCATCGCCGAGCGGGATCTTGAAGCGGCCGTCCTTGCCGCTGCGATCCTCGCCGACCAGATTGTCCTGATCGTCGAAGACGCTGATCTTCACGCCTGAGACCGGCGTCTTCGGCGTTGTGCGGTTGTCGAGCAGTTGGCCGACGATGTTGACCTGGTCCTGCTGGACCGGACTGGTGGTGGCAGGTGCGGCGGCTGCGCTCGGGGCCGCCGCGCCGGCCAACGCCGCAACGACGACAGCTGCGAGCAGCCCGATCGTGCGGATGAGCTGCTGGCGCACGAACGACTCCCGTCCTCGGCTGAGCGATGGCTAGTGCCACCGTCTCAAAGGCTGATCTTCGGCGGGAGCATAGCGGCAGTAGGCCCGAAGCGGGACCGCCGCACCAGTGACATCGGAGAATCGCAACGCACTAGTGACCCAGGGCGGTCAGTCGTGACGCAGTGCACCGACAAAGCGGTGTTTTCGAGTTAGGAGGCTCGACGGCGCCTGGTCAGTGCGGAACGGCTTGGGTGAACGGCTGATCGGGAAGCTCCGACCGCCCGTCACGCGCCGACCAGTGGGCCTCGGCGTGACGGGGCGGACGTCGCCAACCCCGGCCATCGTTACGTACCGCGAGCACGAACCAGGCGACGTAGCCACCGAAGAGCGCCGAGAGCGCTGCGACGACTGCAACATCCACGTCATCAAATTTACGCTCCCCAGCGAGCCGCCGCCAGTAGTCGTGCGACGTGGGCCAATTCGCGCGTGCCCAGGTCGTTCCAGGCGTATTCACCGAATCTTCGCACCCGCTTTTCACGACCGCCCAGGTTCGGCAGAATCGGTACCGGCTCGGCCCCGGAGGGCCGCTCGGAAGTAGTCTGTCGAAGCGTGGTGGGGTTCCTCGTCGAATCCTGCCCTGAGACCGCAAAGGAGCGGGCCGTGGCGCGTGCCGTCGTAGGGGTACGAGTCGCTCGTCCAGCCGATGCCGTCGATCTCGTCGACGTCTGGGCTGAGGCCACCGGGCAAGAGGTGGTCGAGCCGGCAGTCGAGGGACTGGTCGTCGAACCCCGGTCCGGCGCTCAGGCCGAGGCCGCAGCGGCGATCTCGCGGATCGACGAGGACCCCGACGAGCTGTTGTTGGTGGCCGAGGCCGACGGCCGGGTGATCGGGGCGGTGCATCTGCGCCGGGCGCCGATCTCGCCGATCCAGGTCGCTCAGGCGGTCCACGTGTCCCATCTCCACGTCCGGCCGGGGCATCGACGTCGGGGCATCGCGTCGGCCCTGCTCACCGCGGCGACGGCCTGGGCCGAGGACACCAAGTCGCCGCACCTGCTCGCGACGACGCCGGCGAGCAGCCGCGACGCACATCGGTTCCTTGCCCGACTGGGCTTCTGCCAGGTAGCCGTGTTGCGCGGCGTGTCGGTTTCGGCGCTGCGAGGGCGGCTGTCCGCGGCGGCGGCGCCGCTGGTGACCGGGCCGGTCGACGGCATTCGCAACGGCGGCAACGGCCGGCTGATCGCGGCCCGTCGACGGCTGCGCCGACGCAGCGCGCCGGAAGCGATGACGCCGTAGCCGCACCTGTCGGGACAGCCGGTTAGGCTCGCTGCCGTGGGCGATGCCAAGCGACCTCGACTGCTGCTGATCGACGGCCATTCCGTGGCATACCGGGCGTTCTTCGCGCTGCCGGTGGAGAACTTCTCGACGACCACTGGGCAGCACACCAACGCGGTCTACGGCTTCACCGCGATGCTGATCAACGTCCTCCGCGACGAGCAGCCGACCCACATCGCGGTCGCGTTCGACATCTCGCGACAGACCTTCCGCTCGGTGGAGTACGCCGAGTACAAAGCCAATCGCAGCTCGTCGCCGAGTGAGTTCAGCGGCCAGGTGCCGCTGGTCAAGGAGATCCTCGGCGCGCTCAAGATCCGTACCGTCGAGAAGGCGGACTACGAGGCCGACGACGTCATCGCCACCCTGGCCAGCCGGGCCGAGGCCGAGGGCTTCGAGGTCCTGATCTGCACCGGCGACCGCGACACCTTCCAGCTCGTCAGCGACCAGACCACGGTGCTCTACGCCATCCGCGGCGTCTCCGAGCTCAAGCGCATGACCCCCGACGCCGTCGAGGAGAAGTACGGCGTGCGTCCCGAGCGCTATCCGGACCTGGCGGCGCTCGTCGGTGAGACCAGCGACAACCTGCCCGGCGTTCCAGGGGTCGGCCCCAAGACGGCGGCCAAGTGGCTCGGACAGTTCGACGGGCTCGAGGGGCTCGTGGAGCGCGTCGACGAGGTGACCGGCAAGGCCGGCCAGTCGCTGCGCGACCACCTGTCCGACGTGCTGCGCAACCGGCGGATCAACCAGCTGGTGCGCGATCTGGAGCTGCCGGTCGCCCCACCCGAGCTCGAGATGCAGCCGTGGGATCGAGACGAGATCCATCAGGTGTTCGACAGCCTGGAGTTCCGGGTGCTGCGGGACCGGCTGTTCGAGACCCTGGCGGTCGACGAGCCCCAGGCCGACTCGGTGGTCACGGTCGACGGTGAGCGGCTGGCGCCGGGGGCCTTGCCGGCCTGGCTGGACAAGTACGCTCCGGCCGGCCAGCGACTCGGGTTGACGGTCACGGGCTCGTGGGGGCGCGGCACCGGCCGGGTCGATGCGCTGAGCCTGGCGCACCCGGACGGCCCGGCCGCCTGGGTGGATGCCTCCGCGATGACGCCGGAGGACGACCAAGCAGTCGCGAGCTGGCTCGGCGATCCCAACCGGCCGAAGGTCATGCACGACGCGAAGGGCCCGATGCATGCGCTGGCGGCCCAGGGCTGGACCCTGCGGGGGCTGACCTGCGACACCGCCATCGCCGCCTACATCGCCCGGCCCGACCAACGTTCCTACGACCTCGCCGACCTCACCCTGCGCTCCCTTCATCGCGAGCTGCGCGAGGACGCTGAAGGCGGCCAGCTGACTCTCGACGTCGACGAGGGGGCCGACACCGAGATCGCGATGCTGCGGGCCCGGGCGGCGGTCGACCTCGCCGAGGTGCTCGAGGCCGAGGTCGACAAGCGGGGCGGCACGGCACTGATGCGAGACGTCGAGCTCCCGCTGGTCGACGTGCTGGCCGACATGGAGCGGATCGGCATCGCCGTCGACGACGACGTGCTCGCGGTCCTCGAGGACGAGTTCGCCGACCAGGTCCGGTCGGCCGCCGACGAGGCGTACTCCGTCATCGGCAAGCAGATCAACCTGGGCTCGCCGAAGCAGTTGCAGGTCGTGCTGTTCGACGAGCTCGGCATGCCGAAGACCAAGCGGACCAAGACCGGCTACACGACCGACGCCGACTCGTTGCAGGCGCTCTACGTCAAGACCGAGCACCCGTTCCTGCAGCACCTGCTGGTCCACCGCGACGCGAGCAAGCTGCGCTCGACGGTCGAGGGGCTGCGCAAGACGATCGCCGACGACGGCCGGATCCACACCACGTTCATCCAGACGGTGGCGGCCACCGGGCGACTGGCGTCGACCGATCCCAACCTGCAGAACGTGCCGATCCGCACCGAGTCCGGCCGCCGCATCCGTGGTGCGTTCATCGTCGGCGAGGGCTACGAGAGCCTGCTCACCGCCGACTACAGCCAGATCGAGATGCGGATCATGGCGCACCTGTCCGAGGACGCCGACGTCATCGCCGCGTTCGAGTCCGGCATGGACTTCCACACCGTCACGGCAGCGCGGGTCTTCGACGTCGAGCCCGACCAGATCACGCCCGAGATGCGCAGCAAGATCAAGGCGATGAACTACGGCTTGGCCTACGGCCTGTCGGCGTACGGGTTGTCACAGCAGCTCGGCATCGAGACCCGCGAGGCGCAGGGTCTGATGGACGAGTACTTCGAGCGCTTCGGCGGCATCCGCGACTACCTGCACGGCATCGTGGCCGAGGCACGACGGACGACGTTCACCGAGACGATCATGGGCCGACGGCGCTACCTGCCGGACCTGACCAGCGACAACCGGCAGCGGCGTCAAATGGCCGAGCGGATGGCGCTCAACGCCCCGATCCAGGGGTCGGCCGCGGACATCATCAAGGTCGCCATGCTGCGCGTTCATGCGGCGCTCGAGTCAGCCGGCCTGACCTCCCGGATGCTGCTCCAGGTGCACGATGAGCTGCTGCTCGAGGTTGCGCCGGGCGAGCTCGAGCAGGTCCAGGAGCTGGTGCGGACCGAGATGGCCGGCGCCGCCGCGCTCACCGTGCCCCTCGACGTGTCGATCGGCGTCGGGCGCAGCTGGCACGAGGCGGTTCACTGACGCGGTGACGTCCGGCGCCGGATCGGCAGCACGCTGAGCAGGGCGACGCAGCCGGCGGCGCTGGTCATGACGACCGGGATCATCGCGACCGTGTCGACGCTGGTGAGCACGATGGCGGTCGCCGCCGCCAGGGCGGTCCACAGCCCGACCGTGATGATCAGGTCGCGTCGGGCCAGGCTGTCGTAGAGCAGCAACTGCAGGAGCGCGAAGACCGAGCCCTCGAGGGCGAACAGCGGCAGCAGGTTGCGGACGTCGGAGTACTCCGAGCCGCCGACGAAGGCCAGCGCCAGGTCGGGGAGCAGCCAGGTCCCGGCGATCACTCCGGCGCCGAGTGCCGCGATGAGCAGCGCCGCAATCCGCCGGGTACGCGTGTCGCGGGCTTGCGCGAGGTCGGGGAACGCGACGACGGTGACGAACTGGGGCAGGAACAGACAGGCCTTGGTCACGATCAGACCGGCGGCGTAGACCCCGCTGTCGTGGGGACTCAGCACGATGCGGGCGAGTAGGGCGTCGGCGTTGGTGAGGGCGAAGTACGCCAGCAGCGCATGCGTGCCGTGCAGCGCCTCGACGAGGACCGCGCGGCTGTCGTACGGCAGCGCCGTCTCGTCGTCGGACTGCGAGTCGTCCGGCGGCGACGAACCCGTCCACAGCAACGGCCAGCCCACGACGGCCGGGACCACCGCTCCGACGAGGACGCCCGCCATCACCACCGACGGCACGGCGTCGATCGCGGCCGCAGCGGTGCCGAACACCAACCGACCGGCGCCCACGGCGGCGTAGAGCACGGCGAGTCGTCCCCATCGTCGGTTGCCCTGGGCGACCCCGGCCTCGGTGCCGATGATCGTCAGGGGGACCAGCGTCAGGGCCACCAGCACCATCGACGTCGGTGAGGTCAGGTCGAGTGCGTCCTGGAGCAGCGGTGTCAGGGCCAACGTCAGGACCGCGACGGTGCCCGCGGCGATCCAGGTGGCCCGCCGGGCCGCGTCGACAACGGCGGCTCGCTCGGCGGCAGTGTGCCGGGTGGCGATCCGCCGCGCCGTCGTCGCCTGCAGCCCCAGCGCCGCGACGTTGCCGACCAGGATGATGCCCATCAGCGCGGTGAGCTCGCCGAAGTGGGCCGGCGCGAGCAGGTGGGCGGCGACCAGCGTGAAGCCGTAGCTGGCGACGTTCATGCCGGTGATCGCCACCGCCACCAGGCCGGCGCCGGCCAACCGGGAGCGCAGTTCGGAGGTCGGAAGCATGGCGGCTCCGCCTCCTTTCCGAGCTCGGGAGACGATAGTCCGGCTCGAAATCGCACCGAGGAAAGCAGGGTACGGGGATGTCGCGACGCGCGCGGGTGGTCGTGGCGCTGTGGCCGTGGCTGCTCAGCGCCCTCATCTGCGCGCCCCTGCTCGCCCCTGGGTACGTCCTGAGCTACGACATGGTGTGGGTGCCGAACCTGACCGCGCAGGCCGACACGTGGGGATGGGGGACCGCCCTACCCCGCGTGGTGCCGTCGGATCTCCTGGTGGCGATCTTCGACGAGGTCGTCCCCGGCCAGCTCCTCCAGAAGCTGGTCCTGGTCGGTGCGCTGGGGCTGGCCGGCGCCGGCGCGGCCCGCCTGTGCCGCGAGCGCGGCGCGGTGGCGGCGCTCGCGGTCGCGAGTCTCTACGTGTGGAACCCGTTCGTCGCCGAGCGGCTGCTGCTCGGGCACTGGCCGCTCCTGGTCGGGTACGCCGCACTGCCGTGGATCCTCGTGGCCGGCCGTCGGCTGCGCGCCGGTGAGTGGCCGGCCTGGTCGGCGCTGACCCTGGGCCTGGCGGTGAGTGCGGTCAGTGCGGTCGGCGGGGTCCTCGGTGTCCTGGTGGCGCTGACGTCGCAGGCCGGTGGCGACGCCGCCTCGCGTGGGCGCCGACTCGGTCTGGTGGCGGGCGTCGGGGTGGCCGTCAACGCGCCGTGGCTGGTGGCGGGCCTCGCCTTTCCCGGTGGCGCGACCACCGACTCGGCGGCCGTCGATCGCTTCGGCGCCGAGTCGGAGGGCTGGCTGGGGCACATCGGGGCGGTGCTGAGCCTCGGCGGGGTGTGGAACTCCCAGGTGGTGCCGGACAGCCGCGACACTCCGATCGCGCTGCTGGGGCTGATCACCGTCGGCGTCGTTGTCATCGTCGGCTGGCGGCTCTGGCTGGCCACCGAGCATCGGGAGGCGGCCGCCTTCCTCGGCCTCGCCGGCCTGGGCGTCGCCATCGCGCTGGCCGGCTGGGCGACGCCCGACGCGGTCGGCTGGCTGGTGGCACACGGCCCCGGCCTCGGCCTGATCCGGGACGGCACCCGATTCGTGGCGCTGTTGGCCGTGCCGGCGGCGATCGCCTTCGGCCTGGCCGCCGCCGCGATCGCGGACCGGCTCCGGTCGCCACTGGCGTCGTTCGCCGCCGTACTCGCCGTGATCTGGCCGCTCGCGCTGTTGCCCGATCTCGCGTGGGGCGGCGCCGGAGAGCTCGAGCCGGTCGCCTATCCGGACTCCTGGTACGACACCCGCGACGCGATCTCCGGCCTGAACTACGACGGCGACCTGCTCGTCCTGCCCTTCTCGTCTTACCGGGCGCCGGACTGGAACGGCGGCCGACCCGTTCTCGATCCGGCCGGCCGGTTCTTCGGCGTCGACACGGTCATCAACGACGATCTCGTGGTCTCCGGACAGCTGATCGAGGGGGAGGACGCCCACGCCGCCGCCGTGGAGTCAGCGCTGGCCGACTCCGACGGAGCCGACCTCGCTGCCAACCTGGGCCGATTGGGAATCGGGGCAGTCGTCGTGGCGACCGACGCCGGTCCGGCGGGCGCCGATCTGGCCGGCCTCGATCAGGTGAACGCCACCGAAGACCTCGATCTCTACACGGTGCCCGGCCCGATCGCGTCGCCGCCGGAGCCGTCGACTTCCCGGGTCGTCGCCATCGCGCTGGCCTGGATCCTCGCCGGCGCCACGACGCTCGCGGCGATCGGTGACCTGGTTCGGCGCCGATTGCGACGCGGCGCCCGCGCCGATGCGCCGGTTCCCTGATAATCTCCGAGTCGGAAGAGGGAGCGCGAATGGGATCGATTGTTGCGGGCGCGGTGGCGCTGGTCGTCGGTGGCGGTCTCGCCATCGGCACGATGGTCACGATCGTGGCGACCAACTCGAACAACAACCCGGACCCGGTCGACACGTCCGTGGTCCAGTACGGCACCGACGGCTAGGGCTATTCCGGGTCGATCGAGCCGGTACGACCCCGGTCGTAGGCCAGATTGAGCACGCTGAGGAACGATTCCTCAGCGTGTATCCATGTGTAGCGCAGTGAGCTCTCGTAGGCGCCCTTGCCGAGCCGCTCCCGGAGCTCATGATCGTCGAGCAACTCGCCCAGCGCTGCGATCAGCTCCGCCTTGGAGTCGACCAGAAGTCCGGACACGTCGTCGGTGATCGACTCCTGGGTGCCCCGGGCCGACCGATAGGCGACCGTCGGGGTGGCGTGTGCACCTGCCTCGCCGACCACCAGGCCCCAGCCCTCCTTCAAGGACGGGAGCGCCTGCACCCAGGCCCTGGCGTAGATCCGGTGCTTCTCGGCCTCGTCGACATGACCGAGGAAGTCGATCGCGTCCGCGACGCCGCGGCGAACGGCGTACTTGCGCAGGCTGTCGTCCCACCAGCCGGCGCCTGCGATCTGGCAGCGCAGCCGGGGGAATCGGCCGCGCAGCTCTGCGACGGCGTCGATCGCGTGCTCGATCTGCTTGTGGGGGACCAGCCGGCCGACCACGCAGATCGTCGGGGTCGGTGACCGCTCGCCGGTCAGGTCGGGCGACGGGTCGGTGCCGTTGTGGACGACGGCGATCCGGCCGGCGCCGACGCCCAGCTCGTCGAGCTCGTCCCGCGTCGCGGCGGAGACCGTGACGTACTGCGAGCGTGCGTAGAGCCGAGGGGCCAGCCGCGACTCGATCCACCACCCGATACGCCCGGGGAGACCGGGAAAGACGACCGGCCACTGCTCGCGGTGGACGTGGTGGACGAGCACGACCACCGGCCGCCGGGTGGCGAGCCGGGTGAAGAACGGCAGGCCGTTCTGAACGTCGACGACGAGGTCGACCGGGCCGAGCCGGCGCAGCGCGAGCCCGGCCAGTGCCCGCGGGTAGACGCCGAGCTTGCCGCCCCGGCGGACAAACCGGACACCATCGCGGATCTCGTCGGCCGGCGCGTTGTCGTGACGCGCGCAGCAGATGGTGACGCGGCAGCCCCGGCGGACCAGTCCACGCGCTATGTGCTCCACATAGCGCTCGGACCCGCCGCCCTCCGGATTGGTGGTGTCCCGCCAGTTGCAGAAGACCACATGCCGAAACTGCGGTCGCTCAAGCACGCGCTGCTCCCTTCGCGCGGGGGACGTTATCACCCGAGATAAGGTCGGCCGCATGCCTGAGGGTTATCTGCGGTTTCCCCATGTCCACGGCGATCTCGTCACCTTCGTCGCCGAAGACGACGTGTGGCTGGCGCCGGTGACCGGCGGCCGCGCCTGGCGGCTGACGGCGGACCGGACGCCGGTGACCTATCCGGCGATCTCACCCGACGGCGCGACCGTGGCGTGGACGAGCGCGCGGGACGGCGCACCGGAGGTGCAGGTCGCGCCGACGGCGGGCGGAGACAGCAGGCGGCTGACCTTCTGGGGCTCGGACCGGACCCTGGCCCGCGGGTGGACGCCGACCGGCGAGGTCGTGTCCGTCACGACGGCGGGCGAAGGCGGTCGGGCCCGCACCTGGGCGCATGCGCTCCCGCTCGACGGCGGACAGCCTCGTCGCCTGCCGTACGGCATCGTCAACGACGTCGCCTACGGCCCCGACGGCGCGGTTGCGGTCGCGACGCCGTCCGGCTACGGACGCGATCTGGCCTGGTGGAAGCGCTATCGCGGGGGTACGGCGGCCAAGCTGTGGCTGGACCGCCGCGGCGACGGCGAGTTCGAGCGGCTGCTGCCCGACCACGCGGCCTCGCTGTCCTGGCCGACCTGGGCGGGCGGCCGGCTCCATGTCGTGTCCGACCACGAGGGCGTTGCCCAGCTCTACACACTCGACGTGGACAGCGGTGCGCTGACCGCGCTGACCGACCACGAGTTCTACGTCCGGCACGCCGCGACGGACGGCATCCGCATCGTGTACGTGTCGGCCGGCGAGCTCTGGGCGATCGACGAGCCCGGGACCAGCGAGCCCCGGCGGGTCGACATCACCCTGGGCAGTGGCCGCCCGGGGCGGCAGCCGTTTGCGGTGGAGGCCGCCAGGCACCTCGGCACCGTCGGCCCCGACGCCACCGGCCGGGCCAGCGTCATCGAGGTCCGCGGCACGGTGCAGTGGCTGACTCATCGCGACGGGCCGGCGCGTGCCCTCGCGGCCGAGACCGGTGTCCGGGCCCGGATCCCGGTCCAGGTGGGCGCCGATCGCGTCGCCTGGGTGAGCGACGCCGACGGCGACGACGCGATCGAGCTCGGTCCGAGCGGGGATTCCGATGCCGAGCCGCGACGGCTCGCGTCCGGAGGCCTCGGTCGCGTCCTGGAGCTGGCAGCGGCGCCGGACGGCTCGGTCCTGGCCGCCGCGACTCACGACGGCCGGCTGCTCCTCATCGACACGGCCGACGGCGGCATCCGCGAGGTGGTCCATTCCGAGGACGGCGATGTCAAGGACCTGGCGTTCTCGCCGGACTCGGCCTGGCTGGCCTGGTCGCATCCGGGTCTGAGCCGGATGGGCGGCGACCTGCTCGGCCTGCGCCAGATCCGGCTGGCCCGGATCTCCGACCTGGAGTCGGTCGAGGTGACCCCGATGCGGTTCACCGACGTCGAGCCGGTGTTCACCCGCGACGGCAAGCACCTCGCGTTCCTGTCCGCCCGCAGCTTCGATCCGGTGATCGACGCGTACTCCTTCGACATGGGCTTCCCGGGTGCCTTCCGGCCGCATCTGGTCCCGCTCGCCGCGACGACCCCGTCGCCGTTCGACGCGGAGCCGGCCGGCCGGCCGTCGGAGCCGGCGGATCCGAGCGACGGCGACGAGCCGCCCGTGACCGTGGTCGACGCGGAGGGGCTCGACCAGCGGCTCCGGCCGTTCCCGGTGCCGGCGGCCCGCTATCGCGCGCTTCGTGCCGTACCCAACGGCGTCGTGTGGCTGCGGAAGCCGCCGGTCGGCGAGCTGGGCGACGACCGCTCCGGCCTCGACGCCGAGCCCACCCGCAGCGTCCTCGAGCACTTCGACTTCGGTCAGCGCCGGTGTGAGACGGTCCTGAAGGCGGCCGACGACGTACGCGTGAGCGGTGACGGCAAGCGGCTGGTGATCGTCGACGGCGACAAGCTACTGGTGCGGCCGTCCGCGCCGCAGCCGATGTCGATCCCCGGCCTCTCTGACGCGATCCCGGATCCCGACCACGTGGCGGTCGACCTGTCGCGGGTACGCGTGGACGCCCAGCCCGTGTCGGAGTGGCGGCAGTCGTTCGACGAGACCTGGCGGCTGATGCGCGACCACTACTGGCGGGCGGACATGGGCGGCGTGGACTGGGAGGCGATCCGGGACCGCTATCGGCCGATCGTCGATCGGCTCGGCTGCCACAGCGACCTGGTCGACCTGCTCTGGGAGATGCAGGGCGAGCTCGGCACGTCGCACGCCTACGTCATCCCGCCACCGGACCAGTCCGCCGCCGACCGCAAGCCGGGCCTGCTGGGCGCCGATCTGCGGCCGGACGACGACGGTGCCTGGCGGGTCGAGCGCGTGATCCCGGGGGAGTCCTCCGACCCGCGCGCCCGGTCGCCGCTGCTGGCCCCGGGCGCCGGAGTACGAGCCGGCGACGCCGTCCGCACCGTCGACGGGCGCCCGGTCGACCCCGTGACCGGACCCGGGCCGTTGCTGGTCGGGGCGGCGAACAAGCCGGTCGAGCTCGGTATCGAGACCGCCGACGGCGAGCGCCGCCGGATCGCCGTCATCCCCCTGGACGACGAGGTGCCGTTGCGTTACCAGGACTGGGTCGCCGGGCGCCGGGCGTACGTCCGCGAGAAGTCCGGCGATCGGCTCGGCTATCTCCACATCCCCGACATGGGCGAGCCCGGCTGGGCGCAGATGCATCGCGACCTGCGAAGCGAGATGCACCGCGACGGCATCATCGTCGACGTCCGCGAGAACGGCGGCGGCTACACGTCGCAGATGGTCATCGAGCGGCTGGCCAAGCGCGTGATCGGGTGGGACCTCCCGCGCGACATGCAGCCCGAGCCGTACCCCCTCGACGCCGCGCGTGGGCCGATCATCGCGGTCGCCGACGAATGGGCCGGCTCGGACGGTGACATCGTCAACGCGGCGATCCAGGCGCTAGGCATCGGACCGGTCGTGGGGGTACGGACGTGGGGCGGCGTGATCGGGATCGACCTGCGCTACCAGCTGGTCGACGGCACGATCGTCACGCAGCCGCGCTACTCGTTCTGGCTGGAGGGTCCCGGCTGGGGCGTCGAGAACTACGGCGTCGATCCCGATGTCGAGGTCGTCATGACGCCACAGGACCGCACCGCCGGTCGCGACCCGCAGCTGGACACCGCGATCGACCTGGCGCTGCAGCGCCTGGCCGAGCAGCCGGCGGCGGCTCCTCCGCCGTTGCCGCAATAGCCCGACCCGGACCGGCTCGATGCGCCTGATCCTCAGCTCCTGGTACCTGCGACCCGGACAGCGCCCGCCGCAGCTGAGGCCGGTCGGAGGAAGCGGCCGGGCCGGGATCGTGCTGAACGCGCTCGACCAGTTCGGCGACAGTCGCGATCGCGATCTGGCCCGGGAGATGTACACGCTGGAGCGGCTCGGCTATGCCGTCCAGGAGCTCGACCTGCGTGAGTTCTTCGAGGACCGCTTCCGGCTGCGGGTGCGGCTGCGCGACTTCGACCTGGTCTGGGCGCTCGGCGGCAACTCGTTCGTCCTGGCGCGGGCGATGACGCAGTCCGGTTTCGTCGACGCCGTGCGCCATCGGCTGGACGACGAGTCCTTCGCCTACGGCGGCTACTCGGCCGGAGCCTGTGTCGCCGGACCGGACCTGCAGGGCATCGACCTGGTCGACGATGCGTCGATGGTGCCGCCGGGTTACTCGGCCGCGGTCGAGCCCCGATGTCTCGACCTGATTCCGTTTCGGATCGTGCCGCACTGGCGGTCGGAGCATCCGGAGTCGGAGCTGGTGGAGTCGGCGGCCGTCCACCTCGACGCGGAGGGCCTGAGTCACCGCTGTCTGCGCGACGGGCAGGCGCTGGTCGTCGACGGCGACACCGTGACGCTGGTCGAGCTGAACCGCTGACCACGTCGGTCGACCGGCCGGATCGGGACCCTTTGCCGCAAGCCCGGGACCTTTGGCTACTTGCTGCTGGATCGGGTCGCCGACAACCTCTGGACCATGGCAATACCCGAGGAGACCGAGCTCCCCGAGCCGGCGAACGAAGAGTTCCCGGAGCTCCCCGAGACGAAGGGACTCGACGAGAACCTGACCCTGGAGGGTCACTACGTCGACGGTCCGCAGGATCCGGAGGCTCCGCAATGACGCACCGCACAGGACCTGATCGGGACGAGGCCATCCGGTGGGGGGTCAAGCAGATCGACCACCCCTCGCAGGACTGGGACGCGCAATGCCTGGTGTTCGTCCGCTCCTGCTACCACATCCCTGCGCGGGACGGCTCGGCCGCCGAAGCGTGGCGGGATGCGGAGTTCAAGCACCGGGTCGAGGACGGCGACCAGGTGCCCCGTGGCGTGCCGTACTTCTGGACCGGTGGATCCGAAGGCAATGGCCACGTCGTCCTGTCGCTCGGCGACGGCTGGTGCCTGACGAACGACTTCGTACGGCAGGGCAAGATCAACCGGGCCCGGATCAACGACATCACCTCGGGATGGGGTCAGAACGCCCACGGCTGGACCGAGGACGTCAACGGCGTCAAGGTCATCCGGGTCAACGCCCCCGTACGGCCGGCCAAGGGCTGGGACCGGGTGCGTCTCGATGCGCTCAACAGCGGCAAGCCGAGCAAGGACATCAATCGGGTCAAGTTCGCGCTCCGCAAGATGGTCGGCAACGACTTCGGGATGGAGCTTGACGGCCACAACGCCGAGGTGTGGGGCGACGCCGTCACTCGCGCCTACCGGGCCTGGCAGCGTCGGCTCGGATTCACCGGTTCGGACGCGGACGGCAAACCCGGGGAGCAGTCGTTGAAGAAGCTGGGGCGTTCGGCCGGCTTCGACGTCGTCTAGGCATCGGAGCGGGGAGCAGCCCTCGTCCTCAAAAGCCCTCGTCACAGCACTCCTGGACGTCACGGGCCGGACCGCTCGGCGCGGACCTACCCAACGGCCCTACTGACTGGTAGTGTCCGCTCGTCTCGCGCGGTCACTGAGGGAGTACACGTGGGCAAAAAGACTGGTTTGGTATGCCTTGCGCTTGGCATGCTGTTTCTCGTCGGCGCTGCCTTCTCGAAGTGGTACGCCTACCCGCGGCTCGCGCTCGCGGTGATCGACCGCAACACGACCGACACTCCGGCCGTCGCCCGCGGTGACAACGCCACGTACCTGAACCTCCACGAGAGCCCGCCGGAGATCGTGACCGGTGGCGAGCTCGAGTCCGTCCGCAAGGTCGTGGGCCAGGTCGACGACAGCGAGCAGGCCAGCGACGAGCTGGGCCGGAAGATCGCGGTGTACAAGACGCTGTCCTACACCGATGTTCCCGGCTACAACCAGAGCACCGACGGGCCACCGCTGAACGGCACCCTCGATCGGATCGCCTTCGACCGCAACACGGCCGAGCAGATCGACTGCTGCGACACCTGGACCGAGTTCAACGGGACGAAGACCAAGCTCACGTTCAAGGGCTTGTACCTCAAGTTCCCGATGAACACCCAGCAGGAGGCGTACACCTTCTGGGACACCACGCTCAAGACGGCGACACCGATCCTGTTCGAGGGCCAGACCGAGATCCAGGGCATGACGGTCTACAAGTTCGTCCAGGAGATCCCACCGACCGACGTCGACATGGAGACGACCGGCAAACAGCACCTCGAGGTGCCGGGCTATCTCGTCGGCGAGCCGAACCAGCCGAGTGTCAAGGCGGACCGGATCTACTCCAACACCCGCACCATCTGGGCCGAGCCCGAGACCGGCGCGATCATCGACGCGCAGGAGGCACAGCTCAGTACGCTCGACGTGGGCGGTGTGGAGAAGGCCACCATCACCGACGTCACGCTCAAGTACACCGACGACACGGTGACGTTCAACGTCAACGAGTGGAAGGACGAGGCGTCTCAGCTCAAGCTGATCCGGGTCTGGATCCCGATGTACGGCGGACTCGCGGGACTCATCCTGCTGGGGCTGGGCGTGTTCTTCCTGATCCGGGGCAGCCGGCACCGCGAGCAGCAGGTGGACGACGACGACCGGGACCACCAGGAACCGATGGTCACCGCTTGACGCAGATCGGACGCTTCGGGCCTTATAGTGCGATGTGGCCATCATGAGCCGTGCTGACCTGACGTCGACGATCGACGGAGCGTTCTCGGTTCGCCCACTGGCGGGGGGCTACAGCGGGGAGACCTTCCTCGTCGAGCGGCCGGGCGAGCCGGCGGTGCTCCGGGTCTACGGCAAGCACCCGGACCGGGCCGCCATCGACGCCGCCCTGCTGCACCTGGTCCGCGGTCTGATCCCGGTGCCGCGGGTGCTCGACCTGCGGCGTCCGGACCCGGCCGTCCCGAGCTCTCCGGCGCATCTGCTCATCTCGTACTCGCCGGGGGAGCGGCTGGACACCGTGCTGCCGCGGGCGTACCCCGAGCTCGGCACCCGGCTGGCCCGTTCGGTCGCCGGCGTCCTGACCACCCTGTCCGGCATTCCGTTCATGCGACCGGCCATGTTCGTCGACGCGGACCTGCGGCTCAGCGACGACGCCGCCCCGGCCGACGGCCTGGTGCCCTGGCTCGATCGCCACGTCGGCGCCGGCGGCCCGCTCGACGCGTGGGATCCGGGTCTGGTCCGGACGCTGCGCGACATGTGCGCGGCCGCCGACGGCTTGCTCGACACGGTGCACCGGACCTGCCTGGTGCACAGCGACTTCAACCCCAAGAACATCCTGGTCGATCCGGCCTCCGGCGAGGTGACCGCACTGCTCGACTGGGAGTTCGCCCACGCCGGATCCCCGTACGCCGATCTCGGCAACCTGCTGCGGTTCGATCGCGGTACGCCGTGGGCCAGGGAGATCCTCGAGCACTTCTTGGCCCGTACGCCCGGCCTCGCTCCCGACCCGCTCACGCTGGCCCACGCCAGCGACCTGTGGGCGCTGATCGACCTGGCCGGCCGCGGCGTCCGCAATCCGATCGTGGAGCGGGCCGACCTGCTGCTCCAGGTGATCGCGCGCACCGGCGACCTCAACGCCCGGCTGTAGCGATCGACCGGTCGGTCGGTCCCGCTAGCATCGCGGCCATGATCGCGTCGTCGACCGCTCCGGTCCGATTCGCCGAGCAGCATCGCACCCATGCCGAAGGACAGTGCGCGTTCGTCGACGCGTCGCCGTCGCCGTTCCACGTCGTCGCGAATGTGGCGCGGGCGCTGGAGGCCGAGGGCTTCCGGCGCCTGGAGGAGACCGCCGCCTGGCCGGCCGCCCCGGGTCGCTACTACGTCGTACGCGGCGGGTCGCTGGTCGCCTGGTCGACCGAGGCCGCGACCGGGCCGACCACCCCGTTCCGGTTGGTCGGCGGTCACACCGACAGCCCGAACCTCCGCGTCAAGCAGCATCCGAACCGCTCTCGCGCCGGCTGGGAGGTCGTCGCCCTCGAGCCGTACGGCGGTCCGCTGCTCAACTCCTGGCTCGACCGCGACCTGGGCCTGTCCGGCCGGGTCAGCGTGCGTGCTGGCGGCGGGATCGAGGAGCGCCTGCTGCGGATCGACGACCCGATCCTGCGGGTGCCGCAACTGGCGATCCACCTCTCCGAGGATCGCAAGAGCCTGGAGCTGAACCCGCAGAAGCACCTCGACGCGGTCTGGGGCATCGGGACGACGCCGGCGGACTTCACCGAGTACGTCGCCGGTCACCTCGACGTGGCCGCCCGCGACGTACTCGGCTGGGAGCTGATGGCCCACGATGCGACCCCCAGCCGGCTCGTCGGCCGGGACGGCGATCTGCTCAGCGCGCCCCGCCTGGACAACCAGGGCACCTGCTACGCCGGCACCCAGGCGCTGCTCGGGGCGCTCGACGAGGCCAGCGACGTGGTGCCGGTCCTGGTGCTGTTCGACCACGAGGAGGTCGGCAGCATGTCGGAGCGCGGAGCCTTCAGCGACCTGCTCGGGTCCACGCTGGAGCGGATCGGGCTGGCGGCGGGCGGCGATCGGCAGGACTTCCTCCGTGCCCTGGCCGGCTCGCTGTGCGCCTCCGGCGACATGGCACACGCCACGCATCCCAACTACGCCGAGCGCCACGAGCCGGACCACCAGATCCAGGCCGCCGGCGGACCCGTGCTCAAGGTGCACTACCAACTGCGCTACGCCACCGACGCGACCGGCGCGGCCGCGTTCGCCGCCGCATGTGACCAGGCAGAAGTCCCGTGGCAGCGCTTCATGAGCCGGGCCGACCTGCCGTGCGGATCGACCGTCGGGCCGATCACCGCCGGCCGGGTCGGCATCACCACGGTCGACGTCGGCGCCCCCCAGCTGGCCATGCACTCGGCGCGCGAGTTGATGGCCGCGGTCGACGTGGCGCTCTACATCGGGGCGCTTCGGGCATTCCTCGCCCCTGGCGTTCGGTAGCCCCGCGTTGACCCGCCGGGGCGCACCCCCGTACGCTGACAGTTGCGCTATGAGCCTGTACGACCCCCAGACCTAGCGGGTTCGTGCTCGCGCCATGTCGAAACTCTGGACGGTCGCCCCGGCGGCTCTACCCGGCCCCTCGGCAGATCGCGATCGGCCGCTTGTTGCGCGCCCACCGACAATCAAATTGCCCATCGGAGCCCATCGCCACATGACGAGCAGTATCGACGCACCTCCCGAGCAGGAGACACCGCAAGTAGCGGTCAACGACATCGGCACGGAGGATGCATTCCTCGCCGCCGTCGACGAGACCATCAAGTACTTCAATGACGGCGACATCGTGGAAGGCACGATCGTCAAGGTCGATCGAGACGAGGTCCTGCTCGACATCGGCTACAAGACCGAAGGGGTCATCCCCTCTCGCGAGCTGTCGATCAAGCACGACGTCGACCCCCACGAGGTCGTGGCGGTCGGTGACAAGGTCGAGGCACTTGTCCTGCAGAAGGAGGACAAGGAAGGCCGGTTGATCCTGTCCAAGAAGCGTGCGCAGTACGAGCGCGCATGGGGCACGATCGAGCAGCTCAAGGAAGAGGACGGTGTCGTCACCGGCACCGTGATCGAGGTCGTCAAGGGCGGTCTGATCCTCGACATCGGCCTACGCGGCTTCCTGCCGGCGTCGCTGGTCGAGATGCGTCGGGTCCGCGATCTGCAGCCCTACGTCGGTCGCGAGATCGAGGCCAAGATCATCGAGCTGGACAAGAACCGCAACAACGTGGTCCTGTCCCGCCGCGCTTGGCTCGAGCAGACCCAGTCCGAGGTACGCCAGAACTTCCTCACCCAGTTGGCCAAGGGCCAGATCCGCAAGGGCGTCGTGTCGAGCATCGTCAACTTCGGTGCCTTCGTCGACCTCGGCGGCGTCGACGGCCTGGTGCACGTGTCCGAGCTGTCCTGGAAGCACATCGACCACCCCAGCGAGGTCGTCCAGGTCGGTGACGAGGTCACGGTCGAGGTCCTCGACGTCGACATGGAGCGCGAGCGGGTGTCGCTGTCGCTCAAGGCGACGCAGGAAGACCCCTGGCAGCACTTCGCCCGTACCCACCAGATCGGCCAGATCGTGCCCGGCAAGGTCACCAAGCTGGTGCCGTTCGGCGCGTTCGTGCGGGTCGAGGAGGGCATCGAGGGCCTGGTCCACATCTCCGAGCTGGCCGAGCGCCACGTCGAGATTCCGGAGCAGGTCGTCCAGGTCGGCGACGACGTGATGGTCAAGATCATCGACATCGACCTCGAGCGGCGCCGGATCTCGCTGTCGCTGAAGCAGGCCAACGAGTCGGCGATGGCTTCCGACGAGGAGTTCGACCCGACGCTCTACGGCATGACGACCAGCTACGACGAGCAGGGCAACTACGTCTACCCCGAGGGCTTCGACCCGGAAACCGGCGAGTGGATGGACGGGTACGACGAGCAGCGGGCCACCTGGGAGGAGCAGTACGCCGAGGCGCACGCTCGCTGGGAGGCGCACAAGAAGCAGGTGGCCGACGCCCAGCAGGCCGACGAAAAGAAGTCCGAGTCGGGCGACGACGAGGAGTACACCTCGTCGGCGCCGGCCGCGACCCCAGGTCCGGAGGTCGAGGGCGCCCTGGCGTCCGACGAGGCGCTCCAGGCGCTTCGCGAGAAGCTCACCGGCCAGGGCGGCTGAACCAACCGCTCTCCGCACAGGCGAAAGCCCCGCATCCCTCGGCAGTGGTCCAGGGAGCGGGGCTTTCGAGTGTCAGGGGCCGGCTCTAGTGAGCGAGGCGGCTCAACGTCTGCGAACGGGTCTCGTTGTTGTCGGCGAGGCTCCGCGGAGACGGCCGGTAGCCGTAGCCGTCACCACTGATCGCGTGCTTCAGCTCCGCGACCACGGCGACGATCACCGCGAAACCCATGAGGAGGAGGGTGAGGGCGAGGTAAATGTTCATGGCAGATATTCTTGCCTACGCGATATACTGCCACCAGTGGCAGAGATGCCATGTATAGTCGATATCCTGCCAAGCCTGAATCGGCGCCTGGAGGGCCCATGTTGAGCAACGTCGCCGCGGTGGTTTTCGATGGAGTCGCCCCCTTTGAGCTGGGCGTGCTGTGCGAGGCCTGGGGCGTCGACCGACGCGCCCAGGGCGTGCCACACACCGAGTTCGCCGTCGCCGCCGAGCGGCCCGGGAAGGTCCGGACGTCGATGGGCTTCGACCTCGACGTCCACCACGGCCTGGACCGGGTCGACCAGGCCGACCTGGTCGCGGTGCCCGCGATGCCACGCGACCGTCCGGTCCCGCTGCCGGTGGTCGACGCCCTCCAGCGGGCCCACGAACGCGGCGCGCGGATCATGTCGGTCTGCGCCGGCGCGTTCACGCTGGGCGCCGCCGGGCTCCTCGACGGCCGGCCGTGCACCACGCACTGGATGTACGCCGACGAGCTCGCCGCGCGCTTCCCGCTCGCCAAGGTCGACCCGGACGTGCTCTACGTCGACGCCGACCCGATCATCACCAGCGCCGGCTCGGCCGCCGGACTCGATGCCTGCCTCCACATCATGCGTAAGGAGTGGGGCGCCAAGGCGGCCAACATGGCGGCCCGCCGGATGGTGGTGCCACCCCAGCGCGACGGTGGGCAGGCGCAGTACGTGCGGACGCCGGTCCCCGAGTCGTCGGCCGACACCCTGTCGCCACTCCTGGCCTGGATCACCGCGCATCTCGGCGAGCGCCACTCGGTGCAGGAGTTGGCCGACCGGGTCCACATGTCGCCACGCACCTTCGCCCGCCGGTTCCGCGACGAGACCGGCACGACCCCACACCAGTGGATCGTCCAGCAGCGGGTCCAGCGCGCCGAGGAGCTGCTCGAGCAGACCGACCTGACCGTGGAGCAGATCGCGATCGAGGTCGGCTTCGGCAACGCGGCGGCGCTGCGTCATCACTTCGCCCAGATCCGCGGCACGTCGCCGCAGCACTACCGCCGGACCTTCGGCCGGGCCGGCTGACCGTGGCCCCGAGGGTCACGATGAGGTCACGATCCCGAAGCTGAATCAACCTCTTCCGGCAGCAATCCGTCGTTGCCACTGAATGCCGATATCTAGTGGCGCGGCGGCAGCCTCCATCTCGGGGGAGCCTTCCCGTGCGCCGGGAGGGTTGCCATGGATCGGACGCGGAGTCAGGCAGGCGTACGGAGACATCGATGGGGGGTCATCCTGGCCGTCGGCGCGGTCGCTCTCGGGCTCTTGAGCGTCCCGACGGTCGTGGCCGGCCAGACAGCGGGCGCCGCGAGTGCAGGCACCTCCGCCAACGCGTCCGGCCGTGAGGTCGTCACCCTGATCACCGGTGACCGGGTCGCCGTGTCGACCGTCGCAGACGGACGCACTGTCGCCGCCCTGCTACCCGGCTCGCCGAACGCGGGCCGGCCGATCGAGACGTTCAGCCTGGCCGGCGAGCTCTATGTCCGGCCGCGCGGCATCTCGGCCGCCGAGGCCGGTCGCCTGGACGCGTCGATGTTCAACGTCACCCGGCTCGCCCGGCTGACCACCGCCGACGGCCAGGTCCCGGTGCGCGTGACCTTCGGCGCCGGCACCCAGCCACATGACGTGCCGGGCGTCGACGTCAGCGCCACGGCGCGTACGACCGGCTCCGACCAGGCAGTCGCTCGAGGCTCGTACGACGGGGCCGGCGGGCCGGGCGGGTCGTGGCGCGGCGTCAAGCGCGTGGCCCTGCCCGGTCGCGACGCCAGTGCCGCGGATCCGGCCGCCGCCCGATTCGAGCTCCACACGCTGACCGTGCACGTCACCGATCGCCGTGGTCGGCCGGCCAACTGTGCGTCCGTCGTCGTCATGAACGTCGACGACTCCCGGTTGTTCAGCTTCCTGGACTTCTGTGCGGGTCGCGGCACGACCAAGCTCAGCGTTCCGGAGGGCAACTACGCGGTGATCGCCGACGTCTACGGCAGGCGATCGTGGTCGCTTGCCGCGGTACAGCAGTTCCCGGTCGCCGACGACTCCGAAGTCTCGGTGTCCGCCGCCAAGGCGACGACCCCGGTGTCGTTCCCCAAGGTTCGGGGCGCGAAGCCGTTCGATGCGACGTTCAACTACATCCGAACCGCCGAGGAGGTTGGCAGCTTCTCGATGGGCTTCTCGTACGGGCCGGGCACCACCCTTCTCGTCCAGCCGACCAAGCCGCCGACGGTGGGCGACCTCCGCAGTGGCCTGCGGGCCACGCTGCGGATCCCGCATGGCAAGCGTCCGGCCACACCTGTCGACACCTACGACTGGCAGCGCGGTGTGCCGACCGACATGACCTATCCCCATGCCCGGTCGGACTTCGCCGACGTCACCGCCCGCTATTACTCCGACGGCCGCACCCACCGGGATCTCCTGGGTCGTGGCACATTCGCGTTCATGCCGGGCCAGAACTTCGACTTCGCTTCGCTCTGGCCGATCCGGTCGCCGCAGAAGCGCCATGAGCTGTATCTCGGCGGCGGCGGCGTCACCTGGAGCCCGTTCGCGATGATGCTGAACTTCGGGCCGGGCACGTTCACGACAGTGGAGATCGACGCGGGTGCCCGGCATTACCGGGCCGGCGAGCGACAGGCGGAGTCCTGGCTTCGTGGGCCGATGGGACCTGGCGCCGGCGTCGCGGTGTCGCCGCGGCGGGTCGGCCCGCGCTGTCCGGCCTGTCGGATCGGCGACGTCGTCCGGCTCAACCTGGCACCGATCACCGACACCTATCCGGACCACCGGGGCTTCGTCTGGGGGCGGAATCCCTGGGTCCTGCGCCACGGCGACGAGGTCGTCGCGCAGGGCGGGTTCCCGCTGGCGAGAGTCGAACTCCCGGCTCGTCAACAGCGCTACACGCTGGAGCAGCGATTCCGGATGCCGAAGTTCTACCGGATGTCCACGCACAGCGAGGCGACGTGGGCCTTCGACTCCGGGACCGCGCGGCGGCCGCTGCCGCTCCTGATGCCGAGGTACGACCTGCCGGTGGACCTGATGAACCGGCTGCCGGCCGGACGTACGAGCTTCCGGCTCGCGATCCCACGGCTGGGGGACAAGCACGTCAGCGTCGTCAAACCGGCCGTCAAGGTGTCCTACAACGGCGGCAAGACCTGGCAGCGGGCGAAGGTCGTCCGGCACGGCACCAACGTGTTCCGGGTCCGCCTGGACAATCCGCGGCCGACGGGCGAGCCGCGCTACGGGTCGCTGCAGATCCGGGCGAAGGACCGGGCCGGCAACGCGGTCACGCAGACGATCAAACGGGCCTGGCAGATCCGGGTCGGTGGTGACGTCGCAGCCGCCCCGGCCGCACCGACCGACGGCGGCGCCGCCCCATCCGACGGCGCGCGTCGGGCCTGCGGCACCGTGACCGCTCAGCAGTTCCGGTGTCTCGCCCTGGTGGCCGCCTCGGGAGCCCAGGCGCTGACCGCCCGGGCCGATCCCGCTGGCTACGGCGCCGCGGAGTTGCGCGACGCGTACGACCTGCCGCGGACCGGGGGAGCGGGCCAGACCGTGGCGGTGGTCGTCGCCGGCGACTATCCGACGGCGGCCAAGGACCTCAACGTCTATCGCAAGCAGTTCGGGCTGCGCCCGTGCACCGTGGCCAGCGGCTGCTTCACCAAGCTGAACCAGGCCGGCGTCGAGGGCGACTATCCCCGCAAGAGCCACGGCTGGGCGCTGGAGGCCGCCCTGGACCTGCAGATGATCTCCGTGTCGTGTCCGCGTTGCCGCATCGTGCTGGTCGAGGCGAACAATCCGTACTTCGGGCCGATGCTGAAGGCGGTCGACACCGCGGCGGCGAACGCCGACGTGGTGAACAACTCCTACGGCGCGTACGAGTTCACCGGGATCAAGCAGCTGGCCAGACACTACGACGTCGACGGCGTACCGATGACGGTGTCGTCCGGCGACTTCGGCTACGAGCCGGCCAACTTCCCGTCGTCCGCGCTGTCGGTGATCTCGGTCGGAGGCACGTCGCTCCGGCATGCCGACAACGACCGGGGCTGGCGCGAGCGGGCCTGGCGCTTCGGCGGCAGTGGCTGCTCGGCGTACTTCGCCAAGCCCGTCTGGCAGACCGATGCGGCCTGTCACATGCGGACCGCGGCCGACGTGTCGGCGGTCGGCGATCCGAGGACCGGCGTCTCGGTCTACGACTCGTTCGGCTTCGACCGTGAGAAGGGCTGGTTCGTCGTCGGCGGCACCAGTGCCAGCTCGCCCCTTGTCGCCGGCATGATTGCGCTGGCCGGCGACGCCGACACCTTCACCGGCGCCGACCTGTACGCCAGCACCGGAGCGCTCCACGATGTGGTCGCCGGAACCAACCGGGTCTTCTATCGCTGCGAGGGCAGCTACATCTGCAACGGCAAGCCCGGCTACGACGCGCCGACCGGCAACGGAACCCCCGACGGAGTGGAGGCCTTCACCGACGTGACACCCTGATCCGGTGCTTCGGATCGGACTGACCGGCGGCATCGGCTCCGGCAAGAGCGAGGTCAGCCGCCTGTTGGCCGAGCACGGCGCCGTGGTCATCGATGCCGATGTGCTCGCACGTGAGGTCGTCGAGCCGGGTACGCCGGGTCTGGCCGAGGTCGTCGAGGCCTTCGGCGCCGGCGTACTCGCCGACGACGGCTCGCTCGATCGGGCGGCCCTCGGCGCCCGGGTGTTCGGCGACGACGCGGCCCGGCGCCGTCTGGAGGCGATCATCCATCCACGCGTACGGGCCCGCGCCGCCGAGATCGAGGCGGCCGCGGACCCGGGCGCGATCGTCGTCCACGACATCCCACTGCTGGTCGAGACGGGTCAGGGCGACGCGTTCGACGGCGTGATCGTGGTCGACGTGCCCGTCGAGGTCCAGATCGAGCGCCTCGTGAGCGAGCGCGAGATGTCGGCGAACGAGGCGCAGGGCCGGATCAGTGCGCAGGCTTCCCGACAGCAAAGAGCCGGTGCCGCCGACTGGATCGTCGACAACACCGGCTCGTTGGCCGATCTGAGATCAGCGGTGGCGCGGGTGTGGAAGGAGCTGTCCGACCGGGCCGGGTGACCTAGGCCGCGAGGTCTGGGTCAACCAGGCGACGCAGTCGGGACAGTGCCTCCCGCTCCAGCTGCCGGACCCGCTCGGCGGAGATGCCGTGGCGTGCTCCGATGTCGGCCAGCTTGTGCTGCCGACCGTCGAGCAGGCCATAGCGGGCCTTGATGATGTCTGCTTCACGCTCGCCGAGCTTGTCGATCATGGCCGTGAGGCGGTCCCGTGACTCGACGTCGAGGAAGGTGACGTCCGGGCCCGGGGTGGTCTCGCGAGCCACCAGGTCGCCGAGCGAGGTGTCGCCCTCGTCGTCGACCGGCGTGTCGAGGCTCACGTGGTCGCGGCCCCACGACACCAGGTCGAGGACCCGATCGACGTCCATGCCGAGCTCGGCGGCGATCTCCGCCGGCTCCGGCTCACGTCCGAGGGTCCGCTCCAGGGTGCGCCGGGCGGCGCCGACCTGGTTGAGCTCCTCGACCACGTGCACCGGCAGCCGGACCACTCGGCCCTGCTGCGCGATACCGCGGGTGATCGCCTGGCGGATCCACCAGGTCGCGTACGTCGAGAACTTGAATCCCTTCGCGTAGTCGAACTTCTCGACCGCGCGGATCAGACCGGTGTTGCCCTCCTGGACCAGGTCCAGCAGGGGCATCTGCGAGCGGCCGTACTTGCGCGCGATCGACACGACCAGGCGCAGGTTGGCGTTGATGAACTCTTGCAGCGCGCGGCGACCGTCGGCGGCGAGCCACTCCAGCTCCTCGCGAGTGGCGCTGCCGGGGGCGCCGCCCTTGCGGCGTCCGATCCGGCCCTCGGCCAGCAGGTGCTCGGCCATCAGGCCGGCCTCGATGGCCTTGCTCAGCTCTACCTCGCGCGCGGCGTCGAGCAGTGGCGTGCGGGCGATCTCATCCAGATACATCCCGACGCTGTCGCGTCCTTCGTTCGCCTCACGGGAACGACGCGACTCGCGGGCCGACTCCTTGGTCGACTCGCGGGCGATCGTGGCCGTACTCATGTGGCGGTCAACTCCTTCGTCCCGAGTCGGAGCCCCCCTGGCTCCGACACTTCTTATAACGCGCGGATACCCTCGATGGATTCCATCTCATGCCCACTGTGATGTGGACGTTGTACCCAGGAGACGAGCCGCACGCCGGAGAAGTTGCCGCTCTCAGAACTTTCTCAGCACGCCGTCAGGTCACGTTCATGTGGCGGCTTCGGCCGGGGATCCGGCGGGTTCGGGACGGGTCAGTGGCTCGTGCGGCGCACCGGCCACGTCGAGGGCCCAGGAGTAGAGGTACGCCGTCTCCTTCCACGCCTCGTAGCGCCCGCTGACGCCGCCATGACCGGCCGACATCTCGGTCTTCAGCACGACTGGCGAGTCGTCGCTCGTGGTGGCCCGCAGCCGCGCCACCCACTTGGCCGGCTCGACGTAGAGCACGCGGGTGTCGTTGAGGCTGGTCATCGCGAGGATCGGGGGATACGCCGTGGCGCGGATGTTCTCGTACGGTGTGTACCCCTTCATATAGGTATACACCTCGGGATCATGCAGCGGATCGCCCCATTCGTCCCATTCGATGACCGTCAGGGGCAGGGACGGGTCGAGGATCGACGTGAGTGCGTCGACGAACGGCACGACCGCGAGCACGCCCGCGAAGGCGTCCGGTGCCAGGTTGACCGCCGCCCCGACGAGGAGCCCGCCGGCGCTGCCGCCGTAGGCGATCAGCCGGTCGGACGAGGTCCAGCGCTGCTCGCTGAGGTGGCGGGCGGCCGCGACGAAGTCGGTGAAGGTGTTGACCTTGGTCAGCGTCTTGCCGTTCTCGTACCAAGCCCGGCCCATCTCGCCGCCGCCGCGGATGTGGGCCACGGCGAAGACCATGCCCCGGTCGAGCAGGGACAGCCGGGAGACCGAGAAGGACGGATCGATGCTGGTCTCGTAGGAGCCGTAGCCGTAGAGCATCGCCGGGGCCGACCCGTCGCGCGGCGTGCCCTTGCGGCAGACCACCGAGATCGGGACCTTGGTGCCGTCGGGCGCCGTGGCCCACTCGCGGTGCTGCTCGTAGTCGGCCGGGTCGTAGCCGCCGAGCACCGGCTGCTGCTTGCGCAGGGTGAGCTTGCCGGTCGCGACGTCGAGGTCGTAGACGGTCGCCGGCGTGACGAAGGAGGCGTACGCCAGGCGGAACAGCGGCTGGTCCCACTCGGGATTGCCCGCCGGTCCGCAGGCGAACAGCTCCTCGTCGAACTCGATCTCCTGTTGCTCGCCGTATCCGGCGTCGGTGAGCGGCAGGATCGCGAGTCGGGGCAGCGCCTCGTGGCGGTAGCTCAGCACGAGGTGGTCCGCGAAGGCGTCGACGCTCTCGAGTCGGGTGTCGGGCCGGTGCTCGATGACGGGTCGCCAGTGCTCCGGCCCGGGGTCGTCCACCGGCGCCTCGGCGAGGGCGAAGTTCTCGGCGCCGTCGTTGTGCAGGATGAGGAACCGGTCGTCGCCCTCGACGACGGCGTGGTCGAGGGAGTACTCCACACCGGTCCGGCGCGGTGCGACGATCCGCAGCTCGCCGTCGGGCCGGTCGGCCTCCAGGACGCGGACCTCGGTAGTGATCTTGGATCCGGCCGACACGACGAGGTACTTGCGGCTGCGGGTCATGCCGACGCCGACCCAGAACCGGTCGTCGGTCTCCTCGTAGACGATCTCGTCCTCACTGGCCGCCGTGCCGAGGCGATGGCGCCAGACCCGGTAGGGCCGCCAGGTGTCGTCCACCGTCACGTAGAAGAACGTGGAGCCGTCGAGCGACCAGGTGCCGCCGTAGAAGGTGTTGGGCACCTCGTCGGCCAGCAGCTCGCCGTTCCGGAGGTCCTTGAACCGCAACGTGAAGCGCTCGTCGCCGACTGTGTCGGTGGCGTAGGCGAGCAGGTCGCCGTCGACGCTGGTGTCGAAGGTCCCGAGCGAGAAGAAGTCGTGCCCTTCCGCTTCGGCGTTGCCGTCGAGCAGCACCTGCTCGCCCTCGACGTCGACACCCGGCTCCAACGTCGGGGGCGTCCAGTCGGTGTCGTCCGCGATCGGGCAGCGGCAGTGGAGGGCGTACTGCTTCCCCTCGAGGGTGCGGCTGTAGTACCACCACGAGCCGTGCCGCATCGGCACCGACAGGTCGGTCTCGAGGGTGCGGGACTTGATCTCGTCGAATATCGCCGTGCGGAGCTCCTCCAGGTGCGCCGTCTCCTGCTCGGCGTAGGAGTTCTCCGCCTCGAGGTACGCGAGGACCTCCGGGTCGTCCTTGGCGCGCAGCCACTCGTACGGGTCGACGACCGTGTCACCGTGGTGGGTGCGCTCGGTCGGGACCTGCTTCGCGACCGGGGGAGTGAGGCGATCCTTCGTCATGAGATGACCGTATCCGGCCGTCCAAGTCGGCGCGGTGCAGCATCGGGTCGTCGGCCGCGAACGTGAGCACCGGTCCGTCCGGCCGCTCCTGGGTCTCGAAGCGCACCGTGACGCGCCCACGGCCCGACCCCCACACCCAGCCGAGCCCCCACTCGTCGTGCCGGACGTCGCTGCCCGGCGGCCAGGACGGTTCGGCCGGCGCCGTCGCGGTCGGCTCCTCGACCGGGTCGGGCTCGTCGTCGGACTCCGGCTCGTCGGCGAACAGATCGTCCTGGATCCAGTCCGCGAGGCCCGAGACGCCGACGCCGAGCAGCCGTACTCCCTCGGTCGTGTCCAGCTCCGCCAAGAGTCCGGTGGCCAGCCGCGAGATCGTACGGCCGTCCGCGGTCGGCCCGGCGAGCGTCGTGGACCGGGTGTTGGTCGAGAAGTCGTGGTGGCGGACCTTGAGGGTGATCGTCCGGCCGGACAGGCCTGCCTTCTCCAGGCGCTCGGCGACCCGGCCGGCCATCCGCTTGACGATCGCGGTGAGGAGGGCGCGGTCAACCAGGTCGGTGTCGAAGGTGTCCTCGATGCTGATCGACTTGGTCTCGCGCTCGGCGACGACGGGGCGGTCGTCCTCGGCCCTGCACAGCAGATAGAGCGAGTGACCGTGGGCGGCGCCGAGCACCCGGGTCAGCTCCTCCTGGGAGATCGTCTCCAGTTCGGCGACGGTGTGGACGCCGATCCGGCGCAGCCGCTCGGCCGTGGCCGGACCGACTCCCGGGATCACGGTCACCTGCATCGGCCGCAGCAGATCGCGCTCGGTGCCGGCTGCGACGACGAGCTGACCGTCCGGTTTGGCGAGTTCGCTGGCGATCTTGGCGACCAGCTTCGAGGTCGCGATCCCGATCGACGCGGTGAGGCCGCCGGTACGGCTCGCGATCTCGGCCCGGACACTCGCGGCGAGGGCGGCGAGCGTCTCGGGGTCGGGGTCGACGGCCGGCTCGGTGGCGGCCAGGTCGACGAACGCCTCGTCGACCGAGAGCGGCTCGACCAACGGCGACAGCTCGCGGAGCCGGCCCATGACGACCTGGCTCTCGCGGCGGTACGCCTCGAACCGAGGCGACAGGAATGCCGCGTGCGGGCATCGGGAGCGGGCCTCCGACGTCGACATCGCGGAGCGGACGCCGAAGGCGCGGGCTTCATACGAGGCGGTCGCGACCACGCCGCGCCGACCTACGCCCCCGACCACCACCGGCCGGCCGCGTAGCGAGGGCTTGTCGCGCTGCTCGACGGCGGCGAAGAACGCGTCCAGGTCCAGGTGCAGGACCGTGGCGTCGCCGCGCATATCCACATCGTGGCAGCAGCGCCCGACAATCCACAGGCGGGCCGAACGCGGTCCGACAAGGCCGGATCGGCGCCCACCATGGCCGGCATGACCGACGTCTCGCAAGAACCTCTGGCCCAGCCCGTGCGGGTGGCTGATCTCGGCGACCTGCTGGCCGGCCTGCCCGTCCTGTTCGGCTTCCGGCCGACCGATTCGCTGGTGGCGATCTGCATCGAGGAGCCACGTGGCCGGGTCGGCTTCCGGCTGCGGGTCGACCTGCCGCCACCGGACCACGTCGGCCAGGCGGCCGATCATCTGCTCGGCGTGCTCCGGCGCAATGCCGCCGAGGTGGTGCTGGTGGTGGCCTGCTCCGACCAGCCGTCCGTCGCCGACCCAATGGTGACGGCCATGGTCGAGCGGCTGCGGTCGGCAGGCGTCCAGGTCCGCGACGCGGTGCGCTGCGACGGCAGTCGCTACTGGTCGTACGACAGTTTTACGGCTGGCTTCCGGTACTGGTTGCCACCTGCCAAAACCACGCCTGACCTGCGCATATGCCATACAGTACCGATGGACACGAGCGGACACAAGATGCCGTAGGATCAACCTCGGATTGCACGTTGCTGCACGCGAGGAGGTCCGAAGGATGGCAGGCAAGCGAGGCCGTCGAGGGTTCGGCGCGATCCGTAAGCTGCCCTCGGGCCGCTACCAGGCGTCGTACGTCGGCCCAGACACCGCTCGGCACAAGGCGCCGTCGACCTACGAGACCCGCGAGGACGCGGAAGCGTGGTTGTCCGCCCGCCGCGCCGAGATCGTAGGCGATGACTGGCGTCCGCCCAGGGCACGCAAGACCGCAACTTTCGGCCCGTACGCGGAGTCGTGGCTACGGACCCGCGTCACACCGAAGGGCGAACCGCTGAAGCCACGGACCCGAGCGAACTACCGGCAACTGCTCGACCTGTACATCCTGCCGGGCTTCGCCGAGCTGCCGCTGAAGTCGATCACGCCGGCGTCGGTGCGCGAGTGGCACGCCGGGCTCGCCAGGACACCGACCGCCCGCGCCCGGGCGTACTCGCTCCTCAAATCCATCCTGTCGACGGCGGTAGAGGACGGCGAGCTTGCATCGAACCCATGCCGGATCAAGGGCGCATCCAACGTACGGAGGGCGAAGCAGATCCGCCCGGCCACCGTCACCGAACTCGCCGTCCTGGTCGAGGCAACCCCGGCCAGGTTGCGGCTGGCCGTCCTGCTCGCCGCATGGGCACAGCTGCGGTACGGGGAGATCGCCGAGCTACGCCGCAAGGACATCGACGTCACGAACGGGCTCGTGAAGGTCCGCCGCGGCGTTGTCACCGTCGACGGGGAACGGATCGTGGACACACCCAAGTCCGCGGCCGGCGTCCGTACGGTCGCCCTGCCGCCGCATCTGCTGCCAGCGGTGAAGCAGCATCTTCAGGACCATGCACAGATAGGCCGCGACGGGTTGCTGTTCTACCAACTCGAGACCGGCGAGCAACTGCCCTATTCGACGTGGCGCGACGCCGTTTCGACCGCAGCGAAGTCGGCCGGTCGGCCCGACCTCTCCGGTCACGACCTGCGCCACACCGGCGCCACCTTGGCCGCACAGTCAGGTGCGACGATCGCCGAGCTGATGGCCCGGCTCGGCCACACGACCTCGACGATGGCAATGCGATACCAGCACGCCAGCGACGAGCGCGACCGCGAACTCGCGATCAGGCTGTCGAGGATGGCCGAGGGCTCGGAAGCCTAAGAAAATCCTGAGGGTCAACGCAGACACACGTATCCACACGTATCCACAACTCACCGATTCGCCAGCTCGCGGACGGTAGACAACACTGATTGAACCAAGCCCAAGCGGGCGGCCAAGAACCTCCGCCAGAAGTCAACTCGGCCGCCCGCACTTCCCACGAAGGAAGCACCCCATGGTCGCACGATCTCAAGTTCAGCCACGTACACAGGTCCCCTTTCTCTCGCCGCTTGAGGTCGCCCATATCCACGGCGTCTCGGTGCGCACCGTACGCAGGTGGATTAGCGAGGGTCGGCTTGATGCGTATCGGCTCGGCAAGCGCCGCATCGGCATCAAGCCGGCGGACAGCGAGAAGCTCGCGCAGCCGATCCCGACCGAGCGCTCGGCCTGATGCGTGAGCCGACAGCCACTCAAGCCGCGGTGGCGCCGGTTGGTGTGGCGGACGCCGCACATCACCGACCGGACCCGCGTCTTCCTTCTCGCACTGGCCGAGCACATGCGCGACGACGGATACGTCAGCGTTCCGTCGTCCGAGCTCCAAACCATGCTCGGCAAGTCTCGGCAGCGGATCCAGGACCGGGTCGACGCAGCCATTGAGGCCGACTGGCTGGTCAGAGTATCGGCCGGACACCGAGGTCACACCGCGGTCTATCGAGCGTGTCTGCCAGGCCGGATAGCGACCGGAAAGCTAGGTCGCATTACGCGACCTGAGAACCCGGTCGCTATGAGGCCCTATAGCGACCACCCCGGGGGTGTCACCACTACTAGAGCGGACCCTCCGTTAGCTGCCTCAGCAAGAGACGACAGCACCGACAGAGTCAACGGCATGGATGGTCTTCGTCTTGCAAATCCATCCATGGCTTCGGGAGATCCCTCACGCGTGAGGGATTTGGAGGAGCCCCAACCAGAGACCACCCCACCGGCGTACGCCCGCACGAGACCCACAGACCGAAACCCGAGCGAACGCCCAGCCCAAAGCACAGGAGAGAGAGCATGACCACACCAACCGCTACACCTATCGCACCAATCGAACCCATCGACTTCGGCCACAAGTGCGCCAACTGTGGCGAACGCATCGACGTCATGCAGACCCACAACTCCAATGGAGTCGTCGGGACGTGGGTGCATGACCGGACCGGTCGCGAGCACTGCCGCCTGCCAGTTGTCGGCGGAGAGCATGAGCAGCCGCGACTGGCGTGAGCCCTTGCCGCTTCGTCGCTGCCAGAGTTGCCATGCGACCGAGACGGCCTGCGCGGCCGCGAGGATGTTCAGTGGCAGGCGATGCTGCCCCGACTGC
>Ga0209382_10000825_pt1 | contig 50270 bp, 47 predicted proteins | sample SoiMetdeltSBSDD5_FD_187599 | JGI IMG/M metagenome (GOLD analysis project Ga0209382, IMG submission 187599) | Bulk soil microbial communities from a Populus tree surrounding site in Tennessee, USA - Soil MetaG P. deltoides SBSDD5 (SPAdes) (version 2) | ecosystem: Environmental > Terrestrial >...
CGCCCGCAGTGCCTCCACCCGGAAATCGGAAGCGGAAAGAGAACCCAGGAACCCGATTACCGGCATCGTCGGCTGCTGCGCACTTGCCGCGAGCAGCCAAGCCGCTGCTGAACCGGCGATTGCTTTGATGAACTCGCGCCGCTGCATGTGCCCTCCGCGAGGGACCACGCGATGGCCATAGTCTAGCAACACTTTGCGGGCGGGACGTGCGAAGAAACGCCGCATAACTCGCTCAGACCGCGATTAGGCCCAATGTCCGCTTTGGGTCAAAAGCGAACATTTGCGCCGCAAAAAGCGATGTCCGCTTTGCCCCCAATAACGACCGCGAAAGCAGACATGCCGCAGATGGTCATGTCTGCTTTAGCCCCGAAAGCGGACATTTCGTAGTGCAGCCGCCATGTCTGCTTTGAAAAACGGACATTTGCAAAACCAATCGGGCAGACGACCCGCTTTGCGGTGGTCTCTCCGAAGTCGGCCCTACAGATCGACCAAAGAGACGCGAGCGTTTTGCGTCACCACGTCGTAACTTGTTTTGCTCATTGTCACTCATAAAGGTTTGTGAGGTCCGCTTTAGGCTCGGGTTCGACGCGCGCCTGGGGAAGCAAGCGCACAGGCTGCATCACCGTGGGGGTATCTACTTGCTGTTAACCGGTTGGTCGCTGGTTCGAATCCGGCCCGGGGAGCCACCTAGACCGCACTTCCGCAAAACATCAAAACTCTCAGGGCTACGGCATTGCCCTGCCCCGACCTAGAAGGAAGTCCAAGGAGGTAGTCGACTCTCTACGCGAGACGACCAAGAAGAGAGGCGAAAAGGCCTTCGCCACGCTGGCCGCTATGGTCGTTCCGCCTGCAATACTGGCGGCCCTAGGCATTGCAGTCGTCTGGATCGGCGCGGGCTTCCGGCGCAAAGCGACTTAGGAACGTCGGCGGGAAGCATCAGGTTCTTTCGAGGTGGAGCGATGCCTGACAGCAAGCAGCTGCGCGAGGAGCTGGACTGGGTCACCGCGAAGCTCAGCTCGCAGACGTGGATACTGAACCTCGGCCTGCTCGGCACGACGTGGTCGCTGATCATGTCCGTCCACAGTCAGGCTCGCCTCACCTTCGCCGAGGCCCGCCCGACGCTCGTGGCGTGCATCATCGGGCTGACGTTCGACGTGATCCAGTATCTCTCGGCGTTCTGGCTCATCTCGCAGACGCGCAAGGCGCTGAGGGCCAGCGGGAAGAACAGCATCGACTACGACGTCCACTCGTGGCCCTACATCCTGCGACGCGTGTCCTTCGTGACCAAGATAGTGGCCACGCTGGTCGCGGCCGTCTGGCTGCTCGTGGTCCTATTTCGCAAGCTCGGCTAGGGAGGCGCGACGATTGCGCAGGCGCGCAAGGGACCGAAACGCCCGAAGCGGGCGAGGACTGGGGCGTGCCGCGCCGAGCGGGCCGCGTCGCTCGCAAGAGCAAGGCCGCCGAAATCTTCTACATGGCGCGGAAGTACGGCGTTAGCGCTGACGAGGTCCGCAAGGTAATCAAGCGAGTCGGTAGAAACAGGTGTCGAGTGGAGAAGGCACCGGAGGCGGAGCGAAGACGCGCTAGCAGCCCTCGCCGTCCGCGACGCGCGTCACCATCAGCACCAGCGCGGCGTAGCGACCGCGCGGAATGGCCGCCTACCGCCCGCCAAGTTTTAATGTCCGCCTTACCCCCGAAAGCGGACATGTGCTGTGCAGCTAGGGATGTCCGCTAAGGGCCAAAAGCGGCCAACGTCTCGAGAAATGTCGAATCGCCGACATTGCCCCCGCTTCGGGTCAAAAGCAGACATGTGCGCTGCAACTAAGGATGTCCGCTATGGGCCAATAGCGGGCATCGCGAGTAGCTACCGTGCGTCGATATCAGGCAGCTTCCATGTCTTGTCGAACAACGGCTTCTCACCCTTAGACGTCAGAGTCTGGTTCTTCCGATTCTGAAGCTTCGGCATGATTTGCAATTTGATTCCAGTTTCCTACAGACCCATAGGAAGTATAGTTGCTGATGCGCGCTGTCGCTTGCCTGCTCGCTCTTCTTTTCCTCGCCGCGGCGGGTTCTGCCGTCGCGCAGGAAAAGCACTTGATTGACCCGATGCACCCCGGCTCGCTCAATCCCGAGCCTCTGCCGCCGCTGCAAAATCCAGAAGCGCCGTCGACGCCGGCCAAGGAACTGTTCGCGCGCAAATCAACGCCGTTTCCCGGGCTGCCGCGCTCGATCGGCGGCCATTCCAACGGCTGTCTCGCTGGCGCTTTGCCGCTGCCGATCACTGGACCGACCTGGCAAGTCATGCGGCCGTCGCGTAACCGCAACTGGGGCAATCCGCAACTCGTTCGCTTCGTCGAGCGGTTGGCCAAGAACGCGAAAAAAGTTGGCTGGAACGGTCTTTTGGTTGGCGACATGTCACAGCCGCGCGGCGGGCCGATGCTCTCCGACCACACCAGCCATCAAGTCGGCCTCGACGTCGATATTTGGTTTACGCCGATGCCGAACCACGTTCAAAGCCGCGAGGAGCGCGAGTTCAGCTCGGGCACCGATGTGGTCTCGCCCGATCTGCTCGACGTCGATCCGGAAGTGTGGACCCACAGACATACTGCGCTCATCCGAACGGCTGCGCAGGATCCGGTGGTCGTCCGCATCTTAGTCAATGCCGCGATCAAGAAGGCGCTATGCCGCGAGGCCGGAGCTGATCGCACCTGGCTTTCCAAGGTGCGTCCTTGGTATGGTCACGCCGAGCACTTTCATGTCCAAATCGCCTGTCCGGCGGACAGTGCGGAATGCAAGCCGCCAGCCCCGCCGCCCTCAAGCGACGAATGCGGTCAAGAGCTCGACTTCTGGTTCAAGGAAACGACGCTGCATCCGCCGCCGTCCGAACCAAAACCGGCGCTGACGCTGGCCGGGTTGCCCCCCGCATGCAAGCAGATCGTCAAAGCGCCGTGACTGTCGATGTCCGCTTTGGGTCAAAAGGCGACATGTGCGCGGCAAAACGTCATGTCTGCTTTACCCTCGAAAGCGGACATGTGCGGTGCACGCGGCCATTTCTGCTTTGGGCCAAACAGACATGACCGCCCTCATTCAAGCACCTTAGCGACCAAACAGGAAAAACGGATTCGGCAGCGCCCGCCTATTGTAATAGTCCCGCTGATAGTCGCCGCGCCGAGGCGTATTGTCCCAATTGCCCCGGGAAAAAAAGAAGCCGTCGTCGCTCGCAAAGTTGCCATCGTTGGTAGGCTGGCGCGTTATAAACCCGCCCTGAGGTTGGTTGCTCAGCACCGCGACAAATTCGGTGCGATAGTTGGTCTCGGCGCTCAGCGGCTCGTCCGAAACGACGATCGAGGAGCGCGGCAATGCGGTCGGCCCAATGCGATCGACCACACCCTGCGGGATGGTGATGCGGTCGAGCGCATTCTTGGCTTCATCCCCGTTGTCGATCGTGACTGCGGTCCAGCGCAGGCCCGCGCCGTTGCGCGCCATCGCGGTGAACACATGCGTGCCTATCGGTTTGTCGGGATTGCGGATCGTGACCGGGACCTCGATGCTCGCGTCGAATACCTCACCCCCGTCCGACCAGCGTTTCTGCGTGTTGCGGCGCACGTAAAGCTTCTGCGTGGCGCGGCTGATGTAGATCGAGACCGGCACAGCCGCGAGGTTCGCATCGAGCGCCGCCTTGGCGGTGGCGGCCTTCCTGGCCTCGGCCGCCTTGACGGCCTCCTTTGCAGCGGCGGCATCGGGCTTCGACTTCGCGCCGGCCGTTGCAGCGTCGAGCTGCTTCCCCGCTTCCTCGGCCTTGGAAGCGGCCTTCTGCCTCCGCTCCTCAGCCCGCTGCTTCGCCTGGTCCGTTGTTGCGGCCGCGAGCGCCTTGTCGGCGGCCGCGAGTTCGGCATCGGCGCGGGCCTTGAGCGATGTCAGCTTGCGCAGCGATGCCGTGAGCGATGCCGTCTCGCGCGCCGCTTGCGCGGCACCTTTCTTTGCCTCGTCGGCCGCCCTTGTGGCCTCCGCGGCCTCGCGGGCGAGCATCTCGGCGCGCGCCGGCGCAGCCGCGAGGGCTTCTGCCTTCGGGACGAGAAGAGCCGGATGGGAAAAATCGACCGGGGCTGGATCGTCCGGCGCGATGATCACCCGCATCCCGATCCGCGTCTTGTTGTACAGCTTATTGGCGAAGCCGAAGGGCATCCGCACGCAGCCGTGCGAGGCCGCATACCCCGGCAACGGCCCGCCGTGCAGCGCGATGCCGTTCCAGGTGATGCGCTGCATGTGCGGCATCCAGGCGTCGTCATACATGTTCGAGCGGTGGTCGACCTCTTTATCGACAACGGCGAAGACGCCCGCTGGCGTCTCGCGCCCCTCGGTGCCGGTCGATACCGGCGCGCGCAGGATCCAGCCGTCCGCGTCGTAGAAAACGACCTGCTGGGCCTTGATCGATACGATCGCCATGATCGGCTCACCGGCATCGCGCTGCGCCGTGGCCTCTTGGGGTTGCGCGGGACGCGCCTGTTTCGGCGCGGCGTCGGCGGTCAGCGCCGTCAACGCGGCCACCGTCGCGAGCGTTACGATGGCGGCAGGCCGCCAATGGCATTTTGCCACGGTGGATTGCGCCGTCGCCAATCGATTGACCATCCCCTGCTCCGGTTGAAATCTCTGTCGGCGCTTACGTGGATCAAGTGTCAGATCGCGATTCTTGGAAATTAACTGCCGCCACCATCACCGGCAAGGGCGGCGTGCGCGTCCCGTTCTGAGACGTGCCGACGTCGCCTCGAGGCGGATGCCTGTGCTAGCGTTGGAGCAGGCTTTTTGCGCGTTTACCCTGATTCCCGTCGCTCGCCGCTATTCCTCTCGGTCTGTGATAAACCCAGCTCATCAGAAGCTAACAATAAAAGATCGCGGCTTCTTTGCCGGTAAATTAGAACCGGTGCACCTGAAACGTCAGGCACACGACTTTGATTCACCACATTTATCTTGCCTGTGAAGACGAGAATGGGGAAAGCTTCCAAGCGGACAAGGGGACGGAGCGGTTCGCTGACGCAATGGATCGTTAAATATGGCTATCTGCCAATTGTTCTGACTGGCATGGTCGGTCTTGCGCTCGACATTGGCACTCGCGAATGGAAGAGCGACGACGTCATTGTAGCCGACGCTCCTGTTGTGGCTGAGCCTCCTGCCGTTGCCGAAGCTCCTGTTGTGGCCGAGACTTTTGTCGAGCGTTGGCCGCCCACGGTGGGAATCGAGGTCGAGCCAAAGCCTACTATGCAACTGACGGCTCCGGTTATGGCAGAGGATTCGGTCGAGCCTCCGCTGCCCACGGTGGAAACCAAACTCGAGCCAAAGCCTACGGTACAAGTGGCGGCACTCAACGCGGATGTTCGATTGCCGGATGGGTCCGATCAACCGGCGTCGAAGGGCTACATCATGTACGCCAATTTGCCGACGGATTGGACGCCGGTGCCCTTGCCCGACGGCATCAGCTCCGCCAGCACCCCGCACACCAACAACATACGCGCCGAGATTGAGCAGGCGGCAACACTGTTCGATGTCGACATTCAAATGATGAAGGCATTTGCCAGGATCGAGTCTGGCTACAATCCGAAGGCCAGGACCGGCTCATACAAGTGCTTGTTCCAGCTTTCCAACTCGGAGTTTGCCAAATACTGGCAGGGCGACATCTACGACATCCGCGACTGCTCGGTCGCGGCGGCCAGAAAGTTTGCGACTGAGGCTGCGCAGTTCGAGAAGGACGTCGGTCGTAGGGCCACGGCGGCAGAACTCTACTGCATCCACCAGCAAGGCTATGAAGGTTGCGCATTTCATTACGACGCGCCGCAGCAACTGGCATGGAAGAACATGTACCTGACTACTGAGGGTCAGGAGAAGGGCGCTAAGTGGGCGCGCAAGGCCATCTGGGGCAATGTTCCGAGGGACCTCAAAAACAAGATCAAGGGTGGAGTTGAGGCGCTGACTAGCGGCCAGTTCATCGCGCTATGGACCGAGCGCGTTAACCGCTTCATTGCGCGGAAGGTCGAGCCGCCGACGCACTACGTGCAGCTCGCCAGCAAGGCCAAGAAGCCGACGAAGTCGGCTACGACCGACAAGAAGAAGAAGACGAAGAGCGTTGCGATCAAGAAGGAAAAGATGACCAAGCTAGAGGCGCGGTGACCATCGCGATGGCGCGCAGGAGGCATATCCGCTTTGGGTCAAAAGCAGACATGTTGCAAAAGGTCATGTCTGCTTTGCCTCCGAAAGCGGACATTAGCCCGGCGTAGTCTTTGGATACGTTCGGTATCGAGATCTAATCTCCACGACGAATAGCCCTTATTTTCTCGATTGCAGATTTGGCAAGCCGCTTGCGATTCGTGGTGGTGTAGCGCTGCACCTCCTTCAAGCTGGCGCGATCAGTGATCGCTGCGATCTGGAACGCAGGGCGCTCGCGGGTGTTTGCCATCTCGGCAGGCCGCATACGCACATCAAGTGGAAATGACTCGGTTTTGAGATCACCGTCAGCAATGCCTGGGCATCACCGGTGATGCCGCTGCTGTCCGCGTTTGCAATTTTCTTGCAGGCTTCCTCGATTGCAGCCAATCGGGCTCGCTTAGATTTGTTTCGCGAACCCTTTTTTCCCGCCGGATTTGGTCCGTCTTTATATCTCATTCTAGTCCCCCCATGTTGTCATCACGCATTCGCAGCCAATTTCTGACAGGTAATAACCGATGGTTGTGCATATATCCGGCGCATGTATCGCGTGCGTCCTCGGAGTGCTCAAGTACTTGCACCTGCCGCTGTATGTGCTTTTTATTACGCAGGATATGTGGTGGTTGGTAATACTCAGATGCTGCTCAGTGGACTGGAGTTTGAGCGGCAAAACATAGATAGCGAGATGGTATTGTGTCGATATGACCCATGAGCTGCAGAATTTTCTGATCTTAGTGTGCTTGCTCGTTAGCTATCCGATTATGCCCACTCTGGCTTGGCAAGAGAGGGATAAGCATCCAACTCTCGCAATTGTCGTGATTGCGTTGTGGGTTTTTATAGTCCCAGTGTTTGTTATCGGTTTTAGTCCAACGCTCTTGACAGGAGCTTCCCGGACCATAACGGCGCCTTTTAGTGCGACCTTCTCGTATGAGCCGAGTCCTGAGGTATTTAAGCAATCCCGAATTCGCCTCCGCTACGCTCCGCGTTGGGACATTTAAGGGATTGGCGGATGGCGTCGTATCGGTTTGGTTTTTCGACAACCTGATCTAAAGTCAAAAACTCAAAAGGCCGGCGACGAAACGAGCAACCGAACGTTTTAGCGGCGCATAAACAAGAGAGCCCACCCGCATACCTCTCTGGCCGTGCGGACTCAGTGGCTACTCCCGTACTAACGGGGAGTCGGCTGGAGGTTCACATGGCTAACGAGGACCTTGAGGCGCGATTGGTCAAACTCGAACAGCATCTGCCGTGGTACGAGCGCGAGTTACTCAATTTCACAAGTTCAATCGAGGGCGCTGAGTCTCGGCTGATCCTGCGGACTACCGAGTTGGAAAGACGAATTTATCGGCTGGAGCGATGGAATAGGCTTTTGCTGGAACTGATTACGGGAATTCTCTCTGCCCTGATTGTCGCCTCGCTTGCATATTTGATACAGGGTGAAACTAGCCCCTGGGGTGTGCTGGCTGTACTCGGCTTTTTCGCCGCATTCGTCCTTACCGCTCTCTATTTTCGTTGGGTCGCAACGGATTAGTCTGTTGAAGCAGAGCCGGATGAGATGATTTCGGCGGATAACGAATATCGTAGAGAAGTCAGGCCGCTTCTTCGTCGAAATCGCGAATTCGTGGGAAGGACGCGTAGACAATGTCCTTACAGCCATCCCGGTCAAATTGATTAGCCAAAATAAGATAGCGCCGTGCGATGCACTTCCACTCGGCCCTAACCTCAGGGTCGCGCTCGTGCTCCGCTTTGGCGCGAAGCATCGTGGCCAGCCGTCTGCATTTGGCAGCGGGAGTCATGCCATTCCTCAACCGTAAACTTGTCCCGAGATTCAACGTGAAGCGCTTACAATCGGTTCCCGCGCTCTCACGGTGAGGTATTCACTTCTGAAAATCCCGCTCTAAGCTATTTTGGCCAGCATACGTATTTGTTCGAGCACGTATAGGCGGATTGCCGACGAGAGATTGTCCTGCTGGCGTGTTTCGTCGATCTGCGTGACCAACTTCGACACTGTCGCTCCTCGGCGATGAGCGATTTCTTTCAGGTCACTCCAGAAGGCATCTTCCAAGCTGATGCTGGTTTTGTGTCCATCAATGATGATGGAACGTTTGACGACCGGCGATTTCATCGGGGCTCCCCAGTGTAGCCCCCCTACCCTTTGCATTCATACACTGATTCGAAATGGCGCAAGTATGTTTCGAGTGGCGGACCGAGACGCCTGCCCGCGACGATCACATCGGGCCCGAGATCGGCAAGCTCTTTTGCTAGTTTTCGCGCGCGATCATCCTTGCCTTCCGCCCAACGCATATCGAATTGAATGTTGCGGCCATTCGACCACCCCAGTTTCCGGAGCGCATCCTGGAGCACCTTAACGCGGGCCTGTGTCTCAACGTCGTTATCGCCGACCTGCATCAGTACGCCGATACGGCGCATTCCTTCGTTTTGTTGGACGCGAGCCACGAGTGGCCAAGCCGTGACGACACCGAAAAGCGTGATGAACTCGCGCCGCTGCACTGAGCATCCCCAGACTTCGGAAGAGCATCGTAGCGACTTAATTAGGGATATTGGAAGGGCTCGGTGACGTCCGCTTGGGTCAAAAGCAGACACGCTATCCACAACCTGCTTGCCCTAATTGAGAGACTGGGCTTCCGGAAATTTCCACGTACCGTTAAGAATTTCCGCGCGTGGCCGATAGAGCCGCACCATGTAATTCCAGCCTTTCGTGATCGGCAGACAGTTCGGAATTTTGCCGTCGCAGCCGCCGAACTGGATCGTCACTGATCCATCCTGATTTTTTTTAGCGGTGATGTCGTTAAGCGTGTACGCATTGTACGGATTTTTCTCGTAATAGCCTTCCGCGTTATAGAGGCTGATCGACCAGAAGCCGTCGACAGGAACGTCTTTAACCCTCAAGCTATAATTGGTAGCTCCGTCGTTCCTTGTCGGAACAACGTTCAGATAGATCGCGTCACGCGGTGGGTTGGCGCCCCATGCTGAAGCGGCGCCGATCAGATACTGAACCGGGTCCACCTCCTCTTTCGTGCCGAAGGCCCGCCGCGTATCGGTGACCGTACTCGCGAGAACCAGCAGCGCGTCCCGGACCTTCTTCTGGCTTGCCTTGTCCCAATTTGGAATCTCGAACTTGCCGGGGCCGCCCGGTTGCGAAACCTGGATTGCATCCTGCAACGCATGAGCCCGCTTTAGATCGTCGGGGTCGTTTGGATCGACCAAGGTACGAATGCCAGCGAGTGCGTAGCGCGTGCCGAATTTCGCCTTGTCGAGCGTGTGTGGCCCCGCGCCGTATTCAGTGGTTGTGTACTGGTCCTCGCTGATGATCTGGAGTGACATGAATCTCTTTCCCGCGTCGGGCAGGATGATTGTCACCGGTCCGGCGTCGAGGTCGAACACGCGCGATGAATACAACGTGTCCCGATTGCCGCGGATAACCGTCTGATGATCGATCGGGAGGAGCTCTCGAATATGATGCCATCCGCCGAATCCACCGCCGGTTACGGAATTGTTGAAGTACAGGTCGGTTTCAGCGCGAACGAAGTTTTCGACTGTTACGGGTACAGGTGCCTGCGCGTGCCCCGATGCAGCGCTCCAAGCCATCACGAAAATCGCAAGAGCGGTTCTCCTCATAGCTATCCTCTCAATGCAGATGAAACTTGTGGGCCCCCGATTCTCGTTAGACGGTCGCGAATATCGAGTTGGACGGAGGTCCAATGTCCGCTTTGGGTCAAAAGCAGAGATTCCGGGCTATCATTCGCGATGCCTGTTTTGCCACCGAAGGCTTAGGGGCAGCCTCGACGATGCGAATGGAGAACATCGCGGAAGCTAACGGCTCAAAGGGCCCAGGCTGCCTCCTTCGCTTCCTCCCGATCCAGGATCGTTCGACGTGACCGTCGAAAGGCGGTCTTTCATATTTGAAACTAGGGCCGGCAATCGCCCCTCGCGCTTGCCGAGGCAGTAGACAAGCAACTGGCGAACGCCGTGAGCGCAGACGGAGGCGATGGTGACCGGGGGCCAGCAATTGCCATATTTCGCCACGACTTCGGGCAAAAAAGAGCTCACAAAGTATTTCTCAAGGAAAAATAAAGACCATGTAAGGCTCGCCCCAAAGTATCTCGTCGCACCAAGAGGTATCTATTCGCCAATGTAGCGATGGAGATATGAACAATGAACCTTTTGCAACTCGGATACCTCGCAGCGTTAACGCCATCAGTGGTCGCACTAGTTTGGTTCGTCTGGCGGGCTTCTCTCCTTAGATAACTTTGGTTCGTCCTGCAGAAAGCGCGCAACGGTCATCCCCGCTACGGGCCAGAGAAGGGAAGTGGACAGTTCGACATCGTTGGTCCATTGCGCCGACTGTTTGAAGTTGGACCTTGGGGCAATACCGCGCGGGCGCGTGGATATTAGGTTATTTGGACTAACGATCAGGAGGCTTGCAATGCGCTTTAGAGCCAAAGTTACAGTCGCGGCCCTTGCGATGATGCCGGTCTTGCTAACGCAAACGCCAGCCACCGCTCTGCCCTGCGATAATACTCGATGGTGTGCACAATATTCGGGTTTTGGTGGCGGTGGCACAAATTGCGGCTTTTTCACCATTGAGCAGTGCAGGGCAACCGTGAGCGGCATCGGTGGATTCTGCGTGCCTAATCAATTTTACAATCCGTGTGGGTCTGCGGGCCGAACGCAGCTCTCGGTATCGCTACTAACCATTAAAACGTTCCATCTAATGCTCGCGTCGCTGCCGGCGCTTTTGGATTTTTGACCCTGATCCAGGTTCTCGACAGTCCGGAGCAGTAAGGCGCATCGACTCTCTTTGAGACAATTCCCTCAAGGCCGAGCTTGCAAGCAGCGTCAAACAATTTATCGCCGTGGCCTTCCGCGTGCTCCACGTACTGAATGCCGCGACCGTGCCGCAGAAGTTTTCGCAATGCCCGCCTTGCGTTCCACATAAGGCTTATGGCGCAGATCGTCACCGTTGAGCATCAGAAGATCGAAGGCACAGGCAGAAGCGCGCTCATCATTGACCCGACTGTGCGGGTCGCGAATTTCGTAGAGAAAGGTTGTCATGATTGCTTTGTCTGCCGACGGCGTGCCGATCGCTTACAGCGTACACGGAACCGGTGCGCCGCTCGTTCTCCTACATGGCTTTACCGAGACGAGCACCTCGTGGGAAGAGGCCGGCTATATCGAACCCTTCCTGCGAGCGGGACGCCAAGTGGTGCTCATCGACGCACGCGGACACGGGGCGAGCGGCAAGCCCCATGAACCCCGCGCGTATACGGGGAAGAATCACGCCAGTGACTTTGTCGCAGTGCTCGATGCGCTCGGCACCGATGCCGCCGATGTCGTCGGGTATTCGATGGGTGGAATGATCGCTCTCGCCGCCGCCTTGCACTATCCCGCGCGCGTAAAGGCTGCGGTCGTGATCGCGGCGCATCCGTTTGCGCAGGACATGTCGCCCTATCGTCGGGCGATCGGTGATGGCCTGGAAACGTGGCTTGCGATCGTCGAAGCGCAGGGGGTGCGGCTCTCGGATGCGTCGCGGCGACGCATCCTCGCCAATGATGTGCAAGCCCTTCGGGCCTGCGTCGCAAACGACCGGCCCGATGCGTCCGCAGCGCTTCAGGCGTTTCGCCCTCCGCTTCTGGCAATGGCTGGCACAGAGGATGCTATTTTCGGGGCGGTCCGCCAGCTCGCGGAACGCACCGGCGGCCACTTCAGAGCTCTTGAGGGTCGGAACCACATCACGTCGTTCCTGGTGGTCGACGAGGTAACCGCAGCGGTGGAAGACTTCCTCCGGCTGCGCGCTGTCGATCCGCTCGTAGTCGGAACGACCTAGGTAGTTCGTGCGCTCATATGCAGCGTCTGCATTACCGCCAAAGCAGACATGTACGGTGCAACTAGGATGTCTGCTAAGGGCCAAAAGCGGACATTGCAAGCTTCCTGCGCCAGCGAACAGACGAGGCGGCGACCCTTACTTCAAAATACGCCCCTCGCAATCTGGATGCGCATATTTTAAACGGATTACACCCAGAGAGTCTTTATATTCAGATGGCTGGCATCGCAGCCTAAATTCGAAATCACGTTTCTCGTTTTCGGTCATCCGCAAGTCCGGTGCTTGGGTCCATCCTTGCCACCGTTTGTCGAAATTATCGCGAATAATCTTCTGAGCAACGATAGCCGGTTCGCCAGCTGGTGTTCGCCCGATGAGGTCTTGGGCAACCGCAGACCGCGGCAAAACAAAGAACGGTATAAAGCAGGCAACCCATAAGCTGCTACGCGGTATTCGCATCTCCCGCTTGCAGAGCAAAGCAGGTACACCCGTTAAAGTCGCGGCGAGAGCGATGATGATAAAAGGAAGCAGTCTCATAAAATCCGCCCTTGAAAAAGGCGACTGCGCCAATGAGAAATTAGGAGCTTTATTTCTAGCCGTTTAGTTACCCATGGTGACTTCATTCGCGGAGTAACCTGACCAACTAAGGTTAAGAGTGAACTGTTAGGACGTGTAATGTCTGCTTTGGGTCAAAAGCAGACATTACGCGACGCAATCGCCATGTCCGCTTTGCCCCGAAAGCGGACGTCGTCCGGCCTTTAGCTTCAAAAAAGCCCGCGCCGCTGGCGCGTCCGGAAAGCAGGCCGAGCGGCCCTAACCGGAACAACTGACCGAGGAAAGGATCTAAGCAAGGTCAGTTTGCTTGCTCGCATAGTATCGCCCCGCCCCCGCTATTCTGTCGGCACGGTGCCAACTCAGACGGACAAAAAAGGAAGGGCTGCCAACCGAAGGCAGCCCCAGTTACCAAGATTTTGCCAGCTCATAGGGGGAAGGTAAGAGAGCCGGCAGCAGCAAGGTCGTAACCCGCCGTGGGCTACGAGGTTCCGCTGCGCCTTCCGTGACGACTTAAATTGGTAGAAGAGCACCGCACATCAGCATGAGAATCTGCCGGTGTATGCTCAAAGTATCGCTACGCTCCGCTGCCTCGTCGGCACATTGCACGACTCAGACCGACAAAGAAAAAGGGCTGCCACCGTGAGCGGTTTGGCAGCCCCTGCTGCCAGCGTCTACTCATGGGGGGGCAAGTACTGGCAGCACCCCGGAACACCACCGAAACGGAAGTAGTTCCAAGGCAATTGGCTACCGTCCTTCGGCCTTCGCTTGTAGGCCAGCTTCAGCTTCCGTAATTCGACAGTCTCGCGAACCGTAAGCGGAGCTTTTTGCGTAGCGAGGGGAATCAAGGGCGGCTTGTGCTTCATCGGGCTTCAGGTCTTTTGTCCAATCGGTATCCATCAGTCGGTCAGCTCGGTGATTGAGAGCGAGAAACGTTCCCGCATCGTTAGAGATCGCGGAGACACGTTGGCCAGGGGAACGCCGGAAGACCTCGATCCAGTTCGGTGGCAGTAGCGTGCCAGCAGTGGAGCTAAACGCGTTATCGTTCGGACTCACAATCGCACTGCGACATCCACCGGTCGAAGATACCGAGCCAGAAACGGCCAGCTGGACTGCATAGGTCTGTATACCGAAAGCGGAGCTAGATGCGGCCGCACCACCAACTGAAGCAACGGCAAGAGCCTGCGCCGTATTGAGGCGCCATACATTATCAAAGTGCGTACTCCGGCTGCCGCCGGCTGACTTAACGTTAATTGGTCAATTAATATCCGGGGGTCACCCCGAAACTTAGAATTCCTATGGGCGATGAGAAGACGCCACTCATGTCATCGCCCCGGGGTCGCCGTAACTTACTCCATGGAGTTCGGCGGCCCTGCGCATTCAAACAATTTCCCAATTAAAAGGCCGCGCCGAGGGGGACCTCACGACGCGACCACTTGGACACTCACTGGAAGTTCCTGACTGGGCCAGAGGACTAAGGTCCCCTTCCAGGAGTGCCTAGGCCAACGCCCGCCAACCGTCATAGGTTTCCTGAGTTCCTGTTCCAATTTAGTGCTCAGACGATTCCAATTTTGGGTAATGAATCGGCGCTGAAAACTTTCTCTTGCCGCCACCGCGAGCGTGCCATGCTTCTTTCGCGAGGCGACCGGCAATCACGTGAGCATCTCCTAAAGGCGGAAGTTTCTTTCGTATGGTTTGCCGTACCGACCAAGAAACGGCACACCGGCATTATTGACAGCGTCATGGCTCCATCCTCGAAGGTGTATTGCCCTTCCTCAACCTGGCCGAGGAAATCACCGCTGGGCGCGCGTACCTGCGCAGAGATGCAATTTCATAATGAGTTCTCTCAAGAAACCCGCGCAGTGATTTGGTCATGAAAAGTTCACGGTCAACCACTTACGGCAGATAATAGCCGACCATGCCGACGGCAAACATGACGCCGACAATGATCAAACCAATCAAGACGCCGCGTAACTCTTCGTCCATTTCGCCTAGCCAGCGTGTGACTGTCAGCATCAACACCAGCCGGCGCGTGGATATTCGATTGGCCTACGAAAACTGTCGTAGGCAGCCTTCGTCGAGGCAAACGCTGCCTTGCGCAGGCCATGAAATGGGATTTCATCCAATGAAGCCTTGCACATAATTCGGTGGTCGGCGCATCAACTGATGTTGTCCCATTCGTCGGCCCATTCCTCTTTCGAGTCCACCCTGCCCTCAGCCGCCGTTAAAACTCTAAATCCTCCACTCAGTAGTATCTCGACTCCACCAATCGGAAGGCCCATATCCTGAAAGGATCTAATTGCGTGTTTCAAATCCGTTTCTTTGAATAAGAGTGGCGAACGTTTCGACATCCATCTTTCCGTAAATAAAAAGGCCCGCGCCGAAGACAGCGCCAGCCTCGCGTTTTGATTTGTCAGTTGGTGGGTTAACAGTACGCGCACTCATGTAGCCCTCCATTGAAACACCTGGGAGCCGCTCGCCCTCTGTGGCGATTGGCTTCAAGTGGCCCGGATCAGTTAGGCTGGTCCGGGCTGCACACGAAGAGTCCCCGATTTAGGGCCGGACTCTCAATCAAACAGTTTCTGATTGGCCTTAAACTGGCCGTGGTGCCCCTCTCACCAGCCTGACGATCCAAATCAGCAAGCAAGCCCCGATGAACCCGGCAATCAGGTAGCCGATCCACCCCCCTAGGTGGACCCCGAAGAAACTCAATATGGCGCCGGCGATCGCCGCCCCGATGATACCGAGCACGATATTCGTCAGGAGCCCCATTTCGCTCTTCATGAATTGTTCTGCAAGCCAGCCTGCAACTCCGCCGATGATGATGGCTGCGATCCAGCCTACTTGTGCATCGTCCATGGCTCGTCTCCACAAAGGCGCCCTCCGCGCCAAGTTGAATTCTCTAACGAGCAAGCGCTCATAACAAGCCAGCGCGCGCGGCCTCCGATAGGGCGAAGCACAAAAGCCTGTGGGAAAAGCAAGGTGTTACCACCGCGGTCGGATCAGCCAGGCGGCAGCCCGACCTGCTGCTTGCTGGAGTCAGGTCGCAGATCAGCTCGCCGCCATCCGCACATAGTGCACCGGCATCGGCGCTCGATGTCGCTCAAAACTTCATCAGCTTGAAAGCGATCAATCGGTAGCTTCCCCGAATGATGCCATGGCCAATCGCCTTCTCGCTTGCCGAGACAATAGATCAGCAACTGGCGAACACCGTGGGACTGATGCGATAGTAACCGGGCCGGCCATCAATTATCTCGGCGCGAAGCGTCTCTCGGCACGCAGTACAATGTTGGACCATTGGCGAATCTCGCGCTGGCGTACGAACATTAGCTACAAGGTGCTATCTCCAAAAGATCACAAGGCTTGCAATGCGCCGTACAGCAAAAGTTATGGTCGCGGCGCTCGTTGTGCTGCCGACGTTGCTGACGCAAAATCCCTCCAACGCTCTGCCTTACGATCCATATCCATGGTGGGCCCAGTATTCCGGCAGTGCCGGCGACGCCACAAATTGCGGTTTCTCAACCATTGAGCAATGCCGAGCAACGGTGAGTGGCATCGGTGGATTTTGCGTGCCCAAACAATTCTACAATCGGGACAAGCGTCTGCCAGGCGAGGACCTAAACGACGATACTGATTTGATCTCAGAACGTTCCACCTATAGCGCGAGTTGCAGCGGGTGCTCTCGGATTGATCGACAGCTTTCGAGCGGGCCGGAATGAATGCTGGCCACCTGGTGTTAATTCCATCAAAGCCAGGAGGTCCAGATGTGCTTTGCGTCCAAAGTTAGTGTGGCGCTCGTGCTGGCAACGGCGCTGTTTCACGTCGACAGCAGTTTCGCTGCCACTAATTGCGGCTTCCTAACCATTGAGCAGTGTAGGGCAACCGCGAGCGGCATGGGCGGATTTTGTGTGCCCAATCAATTTTACAATCCGCGAAGGCCCGCCAAAGACGCTCGCAAACAACCAGAGGTGCGCGCCTACGACATGCCCTACGATCCTTATCCGTGGTGCGCCCAGTACATGGACGGTGATAAGTAAGCTGACACAATTCCCTCAAGTCCGAGCTTGCAGGTGGCCTGACTCTGAAGGCGCTATTTGAGATCCAGGAATACGCTCAAAACGAGTGCCACTATCCCGACGAGGAGCGCGGCGACAGCTATCCTCGTCGCCATTGTCGCTTGTCGTTCAGCCGCCTTAGCTGCCGCCAGAGTCGCCTCGATGACCCCGCGTTCCTTGGCGTATGCCGCCCGCATTGCTTTGGCCAGTTCTATTTCGGCGGCAATCTTCGGTTGCTCAAACGCGAACTCGCGATTGAATTCACGTCGTAATAGCCACTCGCGGGACCACAGATCTTGTTGTTCGAGGTTACGATAAGCTCTCTTGGCGACTCGCTCTCGCACTTCCTTTTCGCCAATCGCTTCGAGCTCGGCCCAAAACTCTTCTTTCATTTTGGCAGTCATCCGCTAGACCCGGCGTCTCATCTCTCTCGTTTAATGGCCTGCCACGCCCGTACGTACGCAATACCATGCCACCGATAAGGCCTAAAGGAGAAGGGCTGCCACCGTCGGACCGGTACTGGCAGCCCTGAAGTGTGGCGACCAGAGTCGTTCGGGGTGAGAACGCTCTGACAATACTAAACACCCCAAAGAAACGTCCCTATTCCAATTCCGTCGGTGTCTTCAAAAGGGGCATGTACGCCCCGCCGGTACTCGGGGAATGGCGGAAGTCCGGCAGCATGATTGGAATCGACAGATGCCAGAGTACAGGCGCGTTTAGCGGCCTGCCGCGCCCGTAAGTACGCGATACCATGGCCGCCGGTATAGGAACCCAAAAGAGGGTTGAGATGAGCGTGCCGTTGGCAGAAATCATCAAATTATTGTCCGCGATAAGCAAGACCCGGTTAGCTCGGCCAGACTAATGGGTGTCAACGATTCTGCCGGCGCTGATCGTTCGCCAGGCAGGAAGGGGCCGCGCGGGGGTTATACATGGGGAGCGCTGCCCCGCTGGTGGCTGAAGTAGGTACACGGCGCCCGGAAGTAATTAATGACAGACCGCTCGTCACTTTCGTTCCGCGGCACTCAGCAGCCGCGACGCTCGCGTCTGCAGGGCATCGTGTCCGCACTGTTAGTCACTGTAGCGTGTGGCGCGGTCGCGATCAGCCCCTATTTGGCGTTTCGCGATGATTTCTTCGCCCGCCTGATCGAGCGTCAGACTCAGACTAAAATCAGCTATGAAGACCAAATTGCTGACTTGCGAGCGCAAATCGATCGCATGAGCCGACTAGACCAAGAGCGGTTAGAAGAGATCATGTCGCTCAGGCAGCGGCAGGCGACATTAGAGCAAGTCACCTCGGGGTTAGCGAAAGACCTGTTGATTCAAACAATGCAAGCACGAAACAGTTTGCCTGGGAATGGCACGATCAAGTCGACGCCGGTGCTGCCCCCCACTGAGACGACATCCGCAATTCCGCATGTCGAGTCCGCAAAGCAAGCTGAAAAACCAATTAAAAGTGACAAGAAGGCGCGCGGCCCCCTTCAAAAGCAAGCGCCTGTAGTTCGCAAGCGGACGCAGGAAGCACCGGTAGCCGCAGACCGTAAAGCGGCAGAACCGGCGACACAGCAAAACTACTAGCAAAACTCCGTTTGAATCGAACTTCGTCGTTGCCTGCGAAGCGTCGAGACTCGCGTCAGGTTGTTTGTCCAATCGATGTCGACTAGTCGGTCAACTCCGTGATGGATAGCGAGAACGTTCCCGCATCGTTAGAGATGGCGGAAACATGCTGGCCAGGGGAACAGCGGAAGACCTCGATCCAGTTCGGTGGCAATAGCGTGCAGCCGTGGAGCTAACACCGTTATCGTTCGGACTCACGATCGCAGTAGCGACATCCACCGGTCGAAGATACCGAGCCGGGAAAGGCCAGCTGGACTGCATGGGTCTGTGCGCCGAAAGGTGAACTCGACGCGGCAGCGCCCCCAACTGAAGCAACGGAAAGAGACCTGCGCCGTACTGAGGCGCCACACATTATCCAATCCCATTTATTGTTTTCCCTTGATAAACGGCACGTTGCCGGTCCGATTTAACGTTAATCGTCCAATTAATTTCTGCTCGTCGCCCTCACACTAAAATCGTGTGGGCGGTGAGTAATGCTCCGTGAACATCGCCCCGGGGTCACCGTTGTTAAGCCCACCTTCATCGACGGTGGCCCCGACACTCAAACAATTCCCAATTTTGATTTCATGAGTCCTCACATGATTGCAATCTCGTCTGTCATGGCCCGCCATGACTCGGAATTAGCGTAGGGCGAACCTGGGCGTTGAACGCGGCCCACGCGAGGCGGCTGGTCGCAAATAACGAATCTTGGGCCGTTACGCGGGCGAGCGCGCGCGGTGCTATTTTTAAGAGTCATTCGATGGGAAGGATCTTTGAGATACGGAAGATACGATACGGATACGGGACTTCCGGGATACGGAGGGTACCTTACGGGGGGCTATTTATAGGCCCCGTACCGTGTCCATCCCCGTACTTTCCCTCGCGGATCGTCTAGGTGTACTCTTGCAATAATGCGCCTCGGCCATCCCCCGGAGCGATGTAAATGCGTGGCGTTGCTCTCTTGATCGCTTATTTGCTCGGACTTGGCGCGATAGTTAGCTTCGGTATCGCGGGTCTGATGGCACTACAGTCGTCTACTAAACCGACGCCGTCGGCAGCGTCCGTCGCGGCCACATCGCAAGCAGAACGTCTCGCGAAGCCGATCAGGCAAAAGACCGTTGATCAAAAAGATGCGCAACCTCGGCAGAAGCGCAAGGTAACTCATAAGCGGAAAGAGGAAGTGCCGAGTTACTCATCAGGCTTTGACGCGTACGGATACGCCCAAGAACCGCGCCGCTTCTATAATCATCCATTTCAGTTCTTCGGCCGCTAGCTGCCAACCGGAGGGGGCGGAGGCAGCCACTCACTGACGTTCCGTCGATCTCCGTATTGCCTAACGACTCCCTTGGATTTCAGCCCAGGGGCTGTTGGTTCGAGTTTTCAAAAAGAAACCACGCGCTCGGGCGCGGCGGATAGGTACTCAGCTACAAACATCGCGGGGTTTGTCAGTTCTCGCGGCCCAAGACGGCGGATGCACAGGTAAAATTTTCCGGTGCCGCGATTGGCTGCAAATCTCGTCACAGTTCCTCAACAGCTTTATGTGACCGACGACTCGACTCTTGATCGGAGCAAGCACACCATTTCGGCGCCGACCGAAGGATCGCAGCTGGTGGCCAGCCGTCGTCCCAAGGGAGGCACCACCTGCCCCGACTTTGAGCCGAAGGTTTCAGAGGCTGGGGAGCCAACGGGTACCGCTATCGACGGTCATGAACGCCAATGGCGGGGCCGATGCTGGTCATAAACGGCGGCGAAAAACCGTTTGATGGTGCGCAGACGCGATCCTTACGGATCTCGCCAGCGTGGCGCGAGAGTTCTAAGAACTTTCGGGTCAGTGTTGAGGTCAAGATCAATATTGCCGCGCGCCTCCGGGCACCGCGGCAATATCGAGATCTAGATCTGACAGGGAGGCGAGGATCGTTCACGCGATCCTCGCTTCTTTGTTTGTATAAGCCAGATTCGCAAACATCATGCAACTCAGCGATCCTTGCTTCGCATGTTTGCGTACCCCTTGGACGGCTGGTCGCATCGATGGAATGCGACCGCTAATCGCCTGCAGATTCATACGAATGAAAGTAGATGAACTATTCCGACATATCCCGGCAAACATTCATGAACTTCATCTAGCCCTCGCTGGCTTGCCGGACAACATGAAGGTTATAGCCCAATCCGAAACGTCCGTTTTGGAAAAGACTGTTGATGAACTTCGCGCGCGAACGACATGGCCAGCGGGTTTGGTGGTAACCACGCCGCGCGAGCTCCACCCGAAATCGGTTGTCAAAATAACCAAGCCAGTATCGCAAAAATTCGGAATATCGTAGCTGAAGTGGGATATTTGCTTCCTGGAGCAGGCTGCGGCCAATCGGTCACCCTGTTGAGGGTGTCTCCTAAACTAAAAGGGCTGCTGTTACAGCAGCCCTTGCCCTCGTCATCGAGCGGGGCTTTGGTTTTGCGCTCAGTACGCCGGGTGATGGGCGATCAAGGGATTGGTCGGGTAGGATTCGCGACGTGCCGCCAACGTCACGGTGTGACGCTTGTGGCGCGCGTAACGCGGACGCGACAGCGGTTGACCATCATCGATATGCCCCCAGTCGCGGAATGAGCCGCCATCGCGCAGGCCATGCAGTTTGGCCAGCACACTAACGTGGTACATCATCTTCGCCGTCTTGCCCCAGCTACGTTGATCAAAATCGCAGGCGTTGCCGCTGTAATGTCGCGAGCCGCGAACATGGCCGTGGCGTGCGAAGCAATGAATCGCTTTCGGCTTGTAACCGATGTCCATCAGATCGGCGATGAAGGCTTGCATCTTCGGTGCCATCGTCCTCGATACCGTGATGTTGATTCCGGCAGCAGTCGGCACCGTCACAAGGCCAAGACCCGGGTTGCCGTTGGCGTCGAGCGGACGTGCCTTTGGCAGGACCGGTCGCGCTATGCGCTGATGACGCCGCACTGGAGGACGCTCAACTATTCGTGGCGTTGTGGTCAGATAAGTCGGACAGACGCGGTCACCGCAAAACTGAGTGACGGGCCCGATTGCCGACTTTGGGTCAGGCCTTGCATTTGATGGAGTCGCGAACACGCACCCGAGCATGAGCGCGACAGCGCAAGTTTGCTGTCGTTTCATGTTACTTGCCTTCTTGTTGTGTGTTCATCCGAAAGCGCCTTGATCGAAGGTTGCGGATTTACCTCACCCTGCGAATCCGCAACCACCAGCGTATGGATGCCGGCTGCTGGAAAGGGGTACAGTCGTAGTGACGAAATCGATTGGCGTAAGGTGGTGCGGAAAAGCAACAGTCCACAAAGTTCCAAAGGTAAAATTAGGCAATTCACAGCTTTTTTAGTTCTTATTCCTCTGTCTGACATAGGACGAAACTGTGTCCCATTGGCAACTATTCGGCATAAATAACTTATCTCCCGGAACGTTGTCGCTTTCGTAATAAAAATTCCGCGCCGTAGCGGGAGTGGGCGTGCCGCTACAGCGCGGAGTCAGGGGTTCTCAACGAAGTAGTGATGGCCCGTATAGAGGAGACAACGGCCAACCTGAAACAACACCCGAGCACCGTTCCCGCAATATGCTTAATGTCGCTGTCGCACGGTAGGTACAATGCGCACGATGGCCGCAGGCGCCTCTACGACGATCCGTTCGCCGTTCCGCGTGGAGCGAAATTCGTCACTGATGACGATGGAAGGGCCGCGTTGGGTGCCTCGGCCAACGCGGCCCCAGCAAGGCGGCTTTATCCAGCCGACGCTCGCTGCTAGTCACCTTCTGGACTTTTCGATTTCTTAGCGGAATCCTGGCTCCGTTGGGCAATTCCACAAACCGCCGAACAAATTCACCACAACTCTCGACGACGTACTTCGTCCCCACCGGCAAGCGCCGTGGAAGCTGAAACGCGGTGTTCACTGACTTCCCCCAGTCCCAAATTAACCCGCAGCAATTAGCGCGCAACCGCTTGTCCGGATTTTGTCGAAATTGCAGTTATCCACGCAATCAAACCCGGTAAAATCCAACCACAGTAGACGACCGCTCCAACAGGATCAGTGACTGCCGCTGGCTCGGTGTGGTCAGCGAGAAAGTCGCAATCATCTGAAAGACACTTTTCCCGTTTTCCCGTCCGAAAAAAGTACAGACTGAAAAGAACGGGTGCGGAAGTTCGAAATAAAAAAAGCGGGCCGCGCCCCAGCTTGTGTGTCCTGCCTCGGCGCGGCCCCTTCCTGCCCTAGCATGCACGGGCAGAATTGTCGGCGTGCCGATTAATTTATCGCGGTCGGCCTGTCTTGTGATTTCAAGACAGGAATTTGTGCAAAGCTGCCAATCCGGGACCATGCCTGCAGCGAAGGAAGTTGCGCAGTTAGGTTCGAGCCATCAGCAACGTGGTTGGGGCATCGAAGCAATCTGGTGGGCCTGAAGCCGCAAGCCTTCTACAAAGCTCCGCCCGGAGGGAACGGCACATTCGGCCCGGCGTTGTGCATCCGACAAATTCATTTGCGGATCGGAGTTCATAATGGCCCGACGTGCCTACTGGAAAGGCTTTCTGCGTCTTTCTCTCGTCTCGTGTCCGATCGCGCTTTTCCCCGCCACTTCCGAGCGCGAAAAGATCCGTTTCCATCAAATCAACCGAAAAACCGGCGACCGCATCCGCTACGTCAAGGTCGATGCGGAGACCGGCAAACAGGTCGACAACGAGGGCATCATTAAAGGGTACGAGAAAAAGAAGGACGAATACATTCCGGTCGAGCCTGAAGAACTCGACGCGGTCGCCATCGAAAGCAAGCACACGATCGAGATCGATGAGTTCGTTCCGCGCGATGAAATCGACGAACTCTATCTGGCAAACCCTTATTACATTGTGCCCGACGGAGATGCCGGCAGACAGGCTTTCGCCGTTATACGGGACGGGATTGAAAAAGAAGGCATGGTCGGAATCGGCCGGATCGTATTCACAACGCGAGAGCACACGATTGCGCTGGAGGCGCGCGGTAAAGGCATCCTTGGCGTAACGCTGCGCTATCCCTACGAGGTGCGTGACGAGCAGGATTATTTCGACGATATCCCGAGCGCGCGAGTAACCAAGGACATGCTCGATCTTGCAGCGCATATCATCAAAACCAAATCCGGACATTTCAATCCGAAAAAATTCGAGGATCACTACGAGCAGGCGCTGAAAGAACTGCTGCGTAAAAAGGACAGAGGCGAAAAGATCGAGGCCCCCAGGATCGGGAACCGGCCAAGGTCATAAACCTCATGGACGCCTTGCGCCGGAGTGCCAAAGGGGAAAGTGCGATTGCGGCCCACTCGCACCGTCGACGGCGCGCCGACCATCGAAGAGAGACACGGAAAACACGATCGCCTTCGCGCCATCGAAAGGCAGGTTGAAGATGCCAAAAGCGCCGATCAGCACGGGCGGCAAACCAGGTACAATGGGAGGGGACGGACCCACCGGACCGGATCGGGAGCGCGGGACGCATGACAATGCCGGATCACAAGATCAGGTGAGGCGCGAACAGGGAAAAACTGATAGCGCTCAGCGAGCAGAGAAAAAATCCCCGAACGACTCCGCCGCGTGAAAGATCCCGACAGGATCGAAGATTAAAATCGCAATCCGTTCCGGAAACGAATGTCAGGCGCGATGCGATGTCTTCGCGACCGAGGCGGACTTAACTGACTCGGCCCCGGTTTCCTGTTCGGGGACGATGCTGACCCGCTCGCCGCAGCTGCAGGCCATTGCCTTCCTAGATGGCAGATTTATCTTTTTGCCATTCGGCAACTCGACGAACCGCCGGACGAGTGGTCCATCACTCTCGACGACGTACTTGGTGCCCTCAGGCAAATGCCTCGGCAGGCGGGACGCTTTACGCACTTGGTCAGCTCCGCTTCTGATCAATCTATCGCAGCCTACCAAGCGATACTATTTGTCCGGATCGTGGCCTAATTGCAGCTATCCCCAGGCCCGTTTATAGGACAGTATTCCCTTCGGCCGCGATACCGAGTTTCGGTACTGGAAGTTAACATGACGCTAACCAGCCCTCTCACCACCGACCTCTACGAACTCAACATGGTCCAGGCGTATCTGGACCGCGGCGAGGACAAGGAGGCCGTGTTTGAATTCTTCGTGCGGCGGCTGCCGGAGCGACGCAATTTTCTGGTTGCGGCGGGCCTCGAGGACGCCCTCGCCTTTCTCGAGACGCTGAGCTTTTCAGCGCACGAGATTGACTGGCTCAAAAGCACCGGTCGCTTTCGACGCAATCTCCTCGATTATCTCGCCGGACTCCGTTTCACCGGTGACGTCCATGCGATTCCGGAAGGCACGATATGCTTTCCGCACGAACCTCTTATCCGGATCACCGCGCCGCTGCCGATAGCACAACTGGTCGAGACCCGGCTGATCAATATTTTGCATTTCCAGACCATGATCGCCTCCAAGGCAGCGCGTATGGTGCTCGCAGCGCCGGGAAAAATTCTATCGGACTTTGGACTACGCACAGCGCACGGCGCCGAGGCCGGGCTCTTTTCAGCGCGTGCGAGCTACATCGCCGGGTTCTTCGGCGCGGCCAACGTGCTTGCCGGCGAGCGTTACGGAATTCCGATTGTCGGCACCATGGCGCACTCCTTTGTGCAGGTGCATAACGACGAGATGACCGCTTTCGAGAATTTCGCGCGCTCGCGGCCGGACGGCGTTATTCTTCTCATCGACACCTACGACACGGAAGCGGGCGCGCGCAAAGTCGTGCAGCTCGCGCCGAAACTGAAAGCCGATGGCATCGCTATCCGCGGTGTGCGCATCGACAGCGGTGATCTGGCCGCGATGGCCACAAAAGTGCGTGCCATCCTCGATGCCGGCGGACTGAACGATGTCATTATTCTCGTGAGCGGCGGCATTAACGAAGACGTACTGCAAACAATGACGGCGACCAAAGCGCCTATCGATGGCTATGGTATCGGCGTCAACCTTGATGCCTCGATCGACGCCCCGTCGCTCGATTGCGCGTACAAGCTTCAGGAATATGCCGGCCGGCCAAGGCGAAAGCTGTCCGAAGGCAAGGTCACCTGGCCCGGACGCAAACAGATCTGGCGCAGCTTCGGCGATGACGGGCGAATGTCCGGAGACACACTCTCGCTGGAGAATGACTCACATAAAGGCGATCTCCTGGTCGTGCCGGTGATGCGTGCGGGGAAACGCATTGTGCCAGCGCCAAAACTCTCCCAGATCCGCGAGCATGCAGCGCGCGAGCTCGCGCGTCTGCCCGAACCGCTCCGGCGGCTGGAAAAAAGCGACGATTATCCCGTTCAGTTTTCTGAAAAGCTCAAAGAGCTGGCGGCGGAAATAACTGCCAAGCAGGTTCGATAATTTTCCGTTCATTCCCGCGCAAGCGGGAATCCTGAGCTACTGTCGCTTTGCAGTCTTGCACTGGGTCCCCGTTTTCGCGGCGACGAACGGCGATACGCGCGCTACCGCACGCCTGCCCTGTTCCAGCCCCGCGCACCTTCGCCGTAGACCTCATGGCCGGCATCGTGGACAACCACGGTGTCCTCGAGCTTGATGAAGCCTCGTGACGGATGCATGAGCGTCGTCTCGACCGACACCACCATGCCCGCTTCAAGAGGCTGATCCGCATATTCGGCCGGATAAGGCACCGGCCCGCGGTCGGTCAGCCGCGGTGCCTCGTGGCTGACCATCCCCATGCCGTGGGCGAGAAATTCCATGTGGTTGTGATGCTTCGATTTCTGCACCAGCGGCTTGGCCGCAGCGTAGATCTCGCCACCGATGACGCCGGCGCGGATAGGCTTCATCGCGGCGCGCTGGATGGATTCGATCTCACCGAGCAGATCTTCCAGTTCGGCATCCGGCTCGCCCTGGATGGCCATGCGGCAAACATCGCCGATATAGCCCTCATAGTTTCCGCCGGAATCGATCGACAAAATGTCGCCCTTCTCCCACTTCTGATCGGAGGGCGCCCGGTTCATGCCGGTGCCGCACGTGATCAGGCAGTATTCGAAGGTCAGTCCGCGGTTTGTTTCCTCGCGTCGCAGCGCTTCAACCACATCAGCCTTCGTGACGCCAGGTTTGCTGCCGGCAATCACCGCCTTCATGGAATCGATCACGGCTTCGGAGGCGTATTTCAATAATTTCAGCTCTTCGGCCGACTTCTTCACGCGCTGCCGCTCGAGCACGTATAGCGCATCCACCCATTCAGCATCCGGAAAAGCGGCACGCAGCACCTGCGATGCGTCATAGGGCAAAAAGCCGAATTCGGCGGCAATGCGCTTCGGCTTGAGGCCGACTTTGCGCATGTGCTCGACCGCTTTCTGCATGGCATCAACAGAGCCCCAGGTATTGGTTTGCGTTTCCGGCGTCCACATCGGCTTCACCTCGCGCTGGAATTTCTCCAGGCGGTGGCCGATATAGGCGGCCTTCTCCGGCGCGCCCTTCGGATAGACGAAAACCGGCAGATAGCGGGTGACGCCGGTCGCGTCCATGTAATCGAAGAAATCTGCGCGGTGGCCGCCGAGCAGATACTGTACATTGTGCTTCGACGTGGCGATGACGACGTCAATGCCGGCTTCTTCCATCAGCCGGTCGAGGCGGTGATGGTCGAACGGAATTGCAAGACCACTCGATGGCTGAGCGTTGATATTCATGAGATCCGGTCTCCTGCTGATCCGTTCATTGCCGCGCAAGCGGGGCCCAGATGAAAACGTTTACGTAGTCGCTCTAGGTCCCTGCTTTCGCGGGGACGGCTAATTCAGTGCGAGACTATGACCAGAGTTCCTTGCTCGCAAGCCGTGCACCCCGCATAGCGGGCATGACGGCCGAGGTCGACTGTACCCGGCTCTACGCCTTCACCACGCCAATAAGTTGCTCAAGCTTCGCCGGATCATTGCGCAGCGTTTCGCTCGGACCGTCATAGACCAGGCGGCCGCGATCCATCACCACGGCTCGCGGAGCGATATCAAGCGCGAGGCGGGAGTTCTGCTCTACCAATATCGTGGCGAGGCCGCTGGCTTGGGTAAGACGCTTCACTGCACGTGCCAGCTCCTCAACGATCACAGGTGCGAGCCCTTCGGACGGTTCGTCCATCAGCAGGACGGTTGGATTACTGACCAGCGCGCGGCCAATCGCGAGCATCTGCTGCTCGCCACCCGACAGCTGGTTGCCCCGATTGTCGGCCCGCTCGGCTAGCCGCGGAAAGAGCTCGAACACCGTTGCCATCGTCCAGGGGCCGGGGCGAACGGCAACTTCAAGATTTTCGCGTAGCGTCAGGGAAGGGAAAATTTCACGTTCCTGCGGTACATAACCAAGGCCTTCGGTGACGCGGCGATAGGTCGCGAGGCCGGAAATATTCTTGCCGTGAAGAGATATTCGCCCGCCATGCAGCGTGGTGTGGCCCATGATGGTCGCGAGCAATGTGGTCTTGCCGACGCCGTTGCGGCCGATGATCGATACGGTCTCGCTGGCGCCAAGCGCAAGGCGAATGTCCTCGAGCACGACAGTTTCGCCGTACCCCGCGCGAACTTTGTCGAGCTCGAGCGCACGCTCAGCCATGGTGTCCCCCTCGGCGCGCTCCACGGTGGCTTTCCTCGCCGAGATAGACCGCCCGTACCTGTTCATTGTTCATGATCTCTTCGGGCGTGCCTTGCGTGAACACCGCGCCTTGCACCAGAACCGTGATTTCCCTGGCAAAACGGAACACGACGTCCATGTCATGCTCGATGATCAGCACCGCGATGTCGGGGTCGAGCGCGGCCACCACATCGAGGATGAGATGGCTTTCCGATGACGGCACGCCCGCAGCCGGCTCGTCGAGCAGGAGGACCCGAGGCTTTTGCGCGAGCGCAATGGCGATCTCGACCAGGCGTTGTCGTCCATAGGGCAACTCGCGCACCTGCTTGAGCGCGTCGTCCGTCAGCCGCAGCGAATCAAGATGGCCAAGCGCCTCGTCGATCACCTCGCGCTTCGCCCCGGCCGAACGCCAGAGATTGTTGCAATGACCGTCGCGCTCGCCGATAGTCATGCACAGGTTTTCGAGCACGGTTAGACCGCGGAACAGCTGATTGATTTGAAAAGTGCGCGCGAGGCCTCGCCGCGCGCGGTCGGCCTGGCTTAGCGATGTAATCTCCTCACCATTGAGCACGACGCGGCCCGAATGCGGCTTGAGCGCTCCCGTGATCAGGTTGACGAGCGTGGTCTTGCCGGCGCCGTTAGGGCCAATCAGGGCACGGCGCGCTCCGCGATCAAGCGTCAGGTTGACGTCGCGCGTGACCGGCAATGCCCCAAAGGTGCGATTTAATCCTTCGACCTGCAGCGCGGCGGTCACGTCCGTTTCCTTTCGGCAAAGTATTTACCGATGTTCTCGAACACGCCCAGAATTCCGCGCGGCGCAAACAGCACCGCCAGCACCAGCATCAGGCCGATACCGAATTGCCAGAAGGTCGGACTGAGTTTCGAGAAGTAATCCTCCAGCACCATGTAAACGGTCGCGCCGATGAATGCACCGTAAAGCCGCCCCGTACCGCCGAGGATCAGCATCACCATCACCTTTGCGGAATTCTCGAAGTCGAAAACGGTCAAGGTGACGTAGGCATTGGTCTGGGTGAAAAGTGCGCCTGCAACGCCGGCAATCGCGGCCGCGATCGTATAAACAGTCACCAGCCGCCAATGTACGGGAGATCCGATCGCATGCATGCGCCGCACGTTTTCGCGAATCCCCGTGAGCGCCTGACCAAACGGCGAATAGACAATCCTGCGGACGAGATAAAACACGATGGCAAGTGCCGCGAGGGCATACAGGTAATAAGTGTGTCCGTAGAGGTCGTAATCGAATAGGCCCAATAGCGGCTTGAAGGTCAGCCCTGGCAATCCGTCATAGCCGCCGGAAATATCTGACCGCAGATTGCCGGTCTCCTGCAGCAGGATGGCGGTCGCAAGCGTGAGCATCAGCAGCGTGAGGCCGCGATAGCGCAGCAGAAACCACCCGGTAATAAACCCGACGAGACCGGCCGCCATCGCAGCGGCAAAGAGCCCGCTGATCGGCTCGGTCCACTGCAAGCGCGCCGCCGCAAGTCCAACCGTATAGGCGCCGATCCCGAAGAAAGCAGCATGGCCCAGCGTCACGATTCCGGCGTAGCCGAGAATCAGATCGAGCGAGAGCGCAAACATGATCATCACCAACACCTGGCTGCCGAAGGTCATGCGGGTCGGGAAAATGAAAAACACGGCGATGGCGATCAGCCAGGGCAACGCCTCGGCTAGGTGGAAACGATGCCGTTTCAGAAGATAGTCCGCCGCGCGTTCGCGCGTGCTGACGGCAGGGCCGGCTGCGCGGATGGTGTCACTCGCGGCCATAGAAGCCTGCCGGCTTGACGAGAAGAACAGCCACCGTCACCGCGTAGACAAAAAACCCGCCGGCATCGGCCAGCAGATATTTGCCCCCTGTATCGAAAATGCCGAGGACGAGCGCGGCGAGCAAGGTGCCCTTCAGGCTCCCGAGACCGCCCACCGCCACGACGATCAGGAACAGCACCAGGTAGATCACGGCAAAGCTCGGCGACAGGCCCAACAGCTGGATGGCAAGGCCGCCACCGAGCGCGGCAAGCCCGGATCCCACAGCAAAAGTCAGCGTAAACAGCCGATCGACATTGATGCCGACCGATTCCGCCATGCGCCGGTTATCGACTGCGGCACGGATCTTGGCGCCGATATTCGTGCGCTCGAAGACATACCAGAGGATGGCAATCAGCGCCGCGCCGAGCACGATCAGAAAGGCACGGTAGCTGGGGAAATAGCGGAAGCCGAGATTGACGTCGCCTTGCAGCCAGTCCGGCAGCGGCACCGACTTGGGTATTGGACCATAAAAATATGTAGCGGTCGCAATGGCCATGAAGGCGAGACCAATCGTCAGCAAGACCTGCTCGAGATCGGTGGACCTGTAGAGCCGGCGATAGAGGAAACGCTCGAACAACACGCTCACCGCGCCGACGACCACGGCGGCAATAATCAGGGAAGGCACAAAGCCGACCCCGAGCGTGCGCGTAAGCGTGACCACGAGATAGCCGCCCGCCATGGCAAAGGCACCATGCGCAAGATTGACAAAGCCCATCAACCCCATCGTGACCGAAAGGCCGACGGAGGTGATGAACAGAAACATGGCGTAGGCCAAGCCGTCGAAGAGAATGCTGACAGCAATATTGGCGACCTGCGGCACGAGCCCCACCTCGCGATTAATAAAACGCCGCCGCGCCTTTATGCGCGGCGGCGCAGTCAGGTGTCAATCAAGCCGCGAAGGATCACGAGCCGCAACGGCCGACCTTGAGCTCCTTGCACTCGTCCTTCACGCCCTTGGTGGTGTCGAGAACCTTGATGCCAAGTTTGCCGTCCGCCTTGCGAATGACTTCCATGGCGTGCTCATCCTGCACGATGTCGCGGGTCGCGGCGTCGATCGAGACTTTGCCGCGCGGACCATTGCCCGTCCAACCCTTCATCGCATCGATGACCTGCTGGCCGTCGGTAACTTTGCCATTGAGCTTTTTGATCGCATCGAAGATGGCGTGCATGGTGTCCCAGCCGGCGGCGGACATGAAATCCGGGTAAGAGTCTTTGCCGTATGCCTCGTGCCAGGCCTTGTTGAACTCCTTGTTGTCGGCATTATCGAGGTCAACCGCGTAGTTGCCCATCACGATCGTGCCGATCGCCGCATCGCCCATGTCCTGCAGCTTGTTGTCGGGGATCAAGTCCATCGGGCCGATCAGCTTGACGCCGGCCTTACGCATGCCGAGCTCGCCGTAGGCCTTTGTCACACCAGTCGCGTGGGCACCGGACGGAATGAACACGTACATACAATCGGGCTTGGCGTCCTTGATGCGCTGGAAGAATGGCGTGAAATCCGGCACCTGCACCGGGCTGCCCATCGGGATGGCCTCGGTGACCTTTCCGCCGGCCTTTTCGAAACCGGTCTTGAACGCCTCTGTGGAATCCTTTCCCGGCGGGAAGTCGGTGTAAGCCAGCGCCGCGGTCTTGCAACCGACCTTGCCGAAGGCATAGGCGCCCATCGGATAAGCGTGGTGCCACATGCTGAACGAGAGTCGCGCAATATAGGGTGACAGATTGGTGATCCAGGCCGTGCCGGCATTTGCGATGATCATCGGCACCTTCGCTTGCGTCACCACAGGGGCAAGTGCGATTGCAGATGGCGAAAACACGAAACCGGTCAGGATCTGCACTTTGTCATTGGTGATCAGCTCCGTCGCAACGGTTTTTGCCTGCGCGCCGGTCGGCGGGCCTTCGTCTCGCTTGACGATCTCGACCTTGTGCGGCGCGATGTCCTTGGCATGGAGCTTCACGTACAGGTCGAAGGCCTTGTCGATCTGATGACCAAGGTCGGCATTGGCGCCGCTGAACGGAAGAACCACGCCGATCTTGATGGTTTCGGCCTGGGCGGCGCCGCCCACCGTCAAAGCCAGGGCGGCTATTCCAAGCCAGCCAAATTTACGCATGTCTTCCTCCCTACGTCTTTGAATTGGTTTGGAATCCCACCAAACGGCAATGCCGCCCACTTGTCCTAAACTGGACTAAGTCGAAGCCATTGGTCAATTGGCATGGACGCGGCAGCGCGTCACGGCCCTGTGTCGCGCAGCATTGCACTAGTGTTGTTTTGATCAGGCGGCAGTTTTCGCTGTGGTCGCGACTGCGGATCTTGGCGAAGGCACCCCGCCCTGCCCGGCGTGCATCGGAATCGCCGCGATCTCGGTGCGATTCCGGCCGCGCTCCTTCGCGTAATAAAGGGCGTGGTCGGCCTGAGTCAGCAACTCGGCAATATTCAAGGTCCGTTCCAGGCAGTGCACGAGCCCGATGCTCACGGTCGCGTCGACACGATAGCCATCGACCTCCTGGGCTAGGTGCGCAAAGCTGGCGCGGATCCGCTCCGCTACTTCCAATGCCTTGTCGCGGCTGGTCTCGACCAGAATGGCAGCGAACTCCTCGCCGCCCATCCGGCCGATCAGATCCGATACGCGCATCGACTTGCGTGCGGCCTCTGCGAAAATGGCGAGCACCCTGTCGCCGACCGCGTGGCCAAAACGATCATTAATTGACTTGAAATGATCAAGGTCGATCAGCAGCACCGCGGTCGGCCGCGGATTGCCGATATGACGTTTGGCGATCAGTGCCGCATCCTGCAGAAACGAGCGGCGGTTGGCGACCCCGGTGAGCGGGTCGACCATCGCAGCGGTGCGGTGACGCAATTCGGTGCGCTCCTTCGCCATCGCAAGCAGGATGAAGGCGTCCGCGATGGTGAGGAGCAGGGCTTCGAAGCTCAGCACGGTCATCCACACGCTGCCGAACACGCTGTCGCTGGCCAGGCTTGGCAGCAGCGCCACCATCGGAGTGCGCAACAGGAACAGCGCGCCATGCGCGAAAAACAGGAAAATGGCCGGCCAGCGCGATACGAGCGGTTCGTCGCGGCCGCGCCAGAACTCGTAGGCCGTCAGCCACGTATAGCCGGTGATGATCCCGGAGGCGATGAGTGCGCGGAGGTTGACGTCTTCTGCCAATATCGGAAGGCGGCAGATCAGGAGCCAGATCACGGCGCCGGTCACCAGATAGACCGGCTCGACCGGACGCCCGTCGAAGACGCGAGCGCCCGTCCAGGTCACGGCGAAGGCGGTGAACAGCAATGCATTGGCGAGATCGATGCTGACCAGATCGGGCACTGCCCCATACATTGAGAACAGGCCGATCGAGACAAGCCTCACCATATGGGCGAAGCCCCACCAGCAGACGGCGCGCAACGCCATGTTCTGCGCCCACACGAAAAGCACCAGCAAGCCCAGAATGGCCTCGACATAAATCGTCACCAGAAACAGGGTGTGGACGTCGAGCGTCATGGCTTGATCACCAGTCTTCCGGGGCCGGTTTTGCGAATTAGTCCCCCGTTGCCACATAGCCTGTGGCAGGAAAAGAACTGATGAATGCGCTTATTCCGACACCGCTATTGCACCGCTATGGTTGCGAAGACGTTGCCAAAGCCAATGCAATTGTCCTGAAGCGTCGTCTTAGTCGGTCTTGTGGGGCTATCGAGGCTCCACTAGGTTCGAATACTCTCACCAGTCCCGGAACCGGGCATGCAAGTCCGTAAAGACACTATCGACGCCATCGGCCATACGCCCCTGATCAAGCTCAAGCGCGCTTCCGAACAAACGGGATGCACGATTTTTGGCAAGGCCGAATTTATGAATCCGGGCGGCTCGGTCAAGGACCGGCCAGGCCGGCAAATGATCCTTGAGGCAGAGAAGCGCGGCGAACTTCGCCCCGGGGGGCTGGTGGTGGAAGCGACCGCCGGCAACACCGGCATCGGTCTTGCTCTTGTCGCCAATGCGCGAGGCTACCGCACGCTCATTGTTATCCCGCAGACGCAGAGCCAGGAAAAGAAAGACATGCTCCGCCTGTGCGGTGCAGAGCTGGTCGAGGTCCCTGCGGTTCCCTATTCGAACCCGAACAACTACCAGCATGTTGGTCGGCGGCTTGCCGAGCAACTGAAGACGACAGAGAAGAACGGCGTGATCTTCGCCGATCAATGGAACAACCTGGACAACCGCAAGGCCCATTACGTTTCCACGGGTCCGGAGATCTGGGAAGATTGCAACGGCCGCATCGACGGCTTTATCTGCTCGATCGGCACCGGCGGCACCGTAGCCGGAGTCTCGGCCTTTCTGCGCGAAAAAAATAAGGACGTCGTCATCGGCATCGCCGATCCGCGCGGCGCCGCGATGTACCATCTGTTCAAGGATGGACAGGCAAAAGCGACCGAAGGCGGCTCGATAACCGAAGGCATCGGGCTCGGGCGCGTGACGCCGATCATCGATGGATTAAAAGTCGACAAGGCCTATCTCATTCCCGATGAGGAAGCGCTGCCCGTCATTTTCGATCTGCTCGAACATGAGGGGCTCTGCCTCGGCGGCTCTTCAGGCATTAATGTCGCCGGCGCCATCCGGCTGGCGAAGGATCTTGGTCCGGGCAAGACGGTCGTTACGATTCTTGCCGACTACGGGACGCGCTATCAGTCGAAGCTCTTCAATCCAGACTTTCTGCGTTCAAAGAAGCTGCCTTTGCCGGAATGGCTTGAACGCAAATCTGACATCAAACCGCCGTTCGAAAAGACCTGACGATGCCGACGGACTGCCTGTTTCGCGAGGACTCATATCTCAAAAGCTGCGAAGCCCGCGTCGTCGCAGTGACCGAACAGGGCGGCATCGTGCTTGACCGCACAGTCTTTTATGCGACCTCCGGCGGACAGCCCGGTGACGGCGGCGAGCTGACGTCGGAAAATGGCGCGCGCGTAGCGATCGAGACCGCCATCTATACCGACACCGCGAAGAGCGAGATTGCCCATGTGCCGGCGGCCAATGCACAGGGGCTCAAGGTTGGCGATCGCGTCACTGCCGCCATCGACTGGGACAAGCGCTACGCGCGCATGCGCATGCACACCGCGCTGCACCTGCTTTCCGCGGTGCTGCCCTATGCAGTGACAGGAGGTTCGGTCGGAGACAGCGAAAGCCGTCTCGACTTCGACATTCCGGAAGCCGGCCTCGACAAGGATGCGATCGCCGCAAAGGTTGCCGAGATGATCGCGACCAATGCGCCGGTCACCAGCCGCTGGATCACCGATGCCGAGCTAGAGGCCAACCCGAGCCTTGTCAAAACCATGTCGGTGAAGCCACCGATGGGGACGGGCCGCGTGCGACTGATCGAGATTGCGGGTCTTGACCTGCAACCGTGCGGGGGCACGCATGTGCGCGCGACGGGAGAAATCGGCGAGGTTCGCGTCACACAGATCGAAAAGAAGGGCAAGCAGAACCGCCGCGTGCGCCTTGCTCTCGCCTAGCGCGCGTCACGCTGCTCGCGCACTTCGTAGTGCCGCGAGCTTGCATCGAAACGGCTGAGCACTGCGCGCGCTTTCGGAGGGACTACTGCCGTTTCGTAATCCGGGCCGGCAAAAGCCTTCACGGCCTCGAGCGAGTCGAACCACATCACGGTCACGAACTCGACCTCTTCGCCGGCCGGCGCGCGCAAGAGTTCGATGCGCCGGAAGCCGGCGATAGTGCGCGCCAGAATGCCGGGAAAGATCTCGGTCTTGAGCAAAGCCTCATAGGCATCGGCGTTTTGCGGGCTAGTCCAGCCATGCCAAATTCGCGTAATCATTCATCATCCCCACTGTGCGGCATGCAACCTAATGGCAGCCTCAATCGTTGCACTCGGACGCAAGATCGACCAAGCTTGCGTTATACGGAGTTTGCAATGGGTGCATCAACATCGAGCCGCTGGCTGAAATCAACCGAATGGCTAGCGGGCCAGCTTGGCAAGAACAACGTCGCCATTGTCGACGGTTCTTATTATCTGCCCACGCAAAACCGGGATGCACACGCGGAATATGTGGCTGCGCATATTCCGGGCGCGGTATTTTTCGACATCAATACCATCGCCGATAAGTCAACCGACCTGCCTCACATGTTGCCGGGGCCGGATCAATTCGGCGAAGCAGCCGGCTCGCTCGGCATTTCAGACAAGGACACCATTATAGTGTACGACGGCAGCGGGTTTTATTCCGCGCCGCGAGTGTGGTGGACATTCCGTATTTTCGGCGCCCGTAATGTGTTCATCCTCGATGGCGGCTTGCCCGCGTGGAAGACGGAAGGCCGGCCGACAGAAGCCGGCGAAGTAAAGCGGCTTAAACGGACGTTCAACGCTAATATGGACACGAACGCCGTCGCTATGGTGGGCGACGTGCAGATGGCGATCAGCAGCGAGACTGCCCAGGTGGTCGACGCCCGCTCGGCCGGTCGCTTTGCCGGCAGCGAGCCGGAGCCGCGGGCCGGCCTGCGTTCCGGTCACATGCCGGGCGCCCACAGCGTGCCCTCGACGGAAATCGTGGAGAATGGACGGCTGGCCTCGCCCGATAAAATTGCCGCCGCGTTCAGGAAGGCAGGCGTAGATACCGACAAGCCGATCATCACGACGTGCGGCTCCGGCGTTACCGCGGTCATCCTCGCGATGGGACTCGATGCCATCGGCAAGAAGATGCCGCGCATCTATGACGGCTCGTGGTCGGAATGGGGCGCGCGTCCCGATCTTCCGGTCGCCAAGGACTAGACTTCAGCACTCGTTCTCAGTGCAGAATCTGGCTGAGGAAAAGCTTTGTGCGCTCGTGCTGCGGATGCGCGAAGAATTCCTGTGGGACATTGACCTCGACGATCTGCCCCTCGTCCATGAACACAATGCGATTTGCCACTTGCCGGGCAAAACCCATTTCGTGGGTTACCACCAACATCGTCATGCCGTCATGGGCAAGTTCGACCATCGTATCGAGGACCTCCTTGACCATCTCCGGATCGAGCGCCGACGTCGGCTCATCGAACAGCATGATTTTCGGGTTCATGCAGAGAGAGCGCGCGATCGCGACTCGTTGCTGCTGTCCGCCTGACAATTGGCCCGGATATTTGTTGGCCTGCTCGGGAATCTTCACGCGCTTGAGATAGTGCAACGCCACTTCGTCCGCCTGCTTCTTCGGCATCTTGCGTACCCAGATCGGTGCCAGCGTGCAGTTCTCCAGCACGGTCAGGTGCGGAAACAGGTTGAAGTGCTGAAACACCATGCCGACTTCGCGCCGCACCTCGTCGATCTTTTTCAGATCCGCCGTCAGCTCCACACCGTCGACGAGAATATGGCCAGTCTGGTGCTCTTCAAGCCGATTGATGCAGCGGATCATGGTCGACTTGCCCGATCCGGAAGGGCCGCAAACAACAATGCGTTCACCGCCCAACACCTTCAGATTGATGTCGCGGAGCACATGAAAATCGCCGTACCATTTGTTCATGCTGATAATTTCGACGGCGACCGGCGTGTTGAGCTTCGCCGGCTTGAGCAGCGACCCCTGTGCCGTTGCAGTGTTCATGCCCTCTCCTTAGCGCCGCTCGCTCCTTGCAAGCCGAGCCTCCATGGCACGCGCATACCGCGACATGCCGTAGCAAAAGACCACATAGAAGATCGCGGCGACGACGTAACCGGTCGTGCTGGTGACCGGCGTCGCCCATTTGGGGTCTATCCGCGCCACCTCGATCGTACGCAGGAGATCGAATATCCCGACGATAAAGACGAGCGTGGTGTCCTTGAACAGGCCGATATAGGTGTTCACGATATTCGGGATCGTCACCTTCAGCGCCTGGGGCAGGACTACCAGACGCATCATCTGCCAGTACCGTAACCCCACGGCCATGGCGCCCTCGAATTGACCTCTCGGGATCGCCTGCAGCCCTGCGCGGACAACCTCCGCCATATACGCCGATGCGAACAGCGCAATACCGACCAGGGCGCGCACCAGTTTGTCGGGCGATAATTGCTCCGGCACGAATAGCGGCAACATCACGCTGGCCATGAACAACACCGTCACCAGAGGTACGCCTCGCACGAATTCGATGAATATGACCGAGAGCGATCGCACGACCGGCATATGGGATCGTCGGCCAAGCGCAAGAAGTATCCCCAGCGGCAGCGAGACCACGATGCCGACGGCCGCAACCACGATCGTCACCAGCACGCCGCCCCACAGCACGGTGTCGACAGGACGAAGACCGATTGCCGACCACCCTGTAAGCAAAATGAAAGACGAGATGGGCAGCACCGCAAAGAAATAGATCGCGCCAAGATCGCGCCGCGGCGCGCTGAGCCACAGCAGCCAGACAATTCCCACGGCAAGCATCGCGAAGAATACGTCGACCCGCCAACGCTCGGAAATCGGATAGGAGCCGTAGATGAAGTATGGCAGGCGCTCCCAGACGAACGGCCAGCAGGCGCCGACCTCGCGATGCTGAACCGATTCGAGGCAGGCGTCGCGATCGGTGCCGCTCCATACCGCGTCGAGGAAAAGGAATTTGACCATCTCGGGGATGGCCCAGGCCAGTGGCAGGACGATCAGGATCGTGAGCGCAATGTTGAAAGGCGTCGATAGCAGATTGTCGCGCAGCCATCCTAGCGCGCCGGTCATTTTCGTCGGCGGCGGCTGCGGCGGGATCGTGGCGCGCCGTACGAACGCCATCTCGGCGGCGGCAAGATCGGCTTCGGCCATGGTCATAAGGGAGCCCTCACCGCTCTGTCAGCGTCACGCGTCTGTTGTAGATGTTCATCAGGAGCGAAGTCGTGAGGCTGATCACGAGATAGACCAGCATCGTGATCGCAACGACCTCGACCGCTTGTCCGGTCTGATTGAGCACCGTGCCGGTAAAAACCTGCACGAGATCGGGATAACCGATCGCGACCGCGAGCGAGGAGTTCTTGGTCAAGTTGAGATACTGGCTTGTGAGCGGCGGGATGATCACACGCATGGCCTGAGGCACCACAATCAGCCGAAGGGTCAACCCCGGCTGCAATCCCAGCGAATAGGCGGCCTCGGTTTGGCCCCGTGCTACTGCCAGAATTCCGGCGCGAACGACCTCCGCAATGAACGCCGCGGTGTAAATCGAGAGGCCGAACAACAGGGCCACAAATTCGGGAAGCACCTCGGTGCCCCCGGCAATGTTGAAGCGTCCGGCCTGCGGAAATTCAAATCCCAGCGGAAGACCGGCGAGGAAAAATACCGCGAGAGGCAATCCGATCACCAACACGAGCGTAACCAGCAGGACCGGCGCTTGCCGGCCGGTGCGCTCCTGCCGCCTGCGTGACCAGATTCCAAACAAGATCGCGCCGACGATGCCCATAAGCAGTGCGACCTCCACCGCGCCGAAACCGCTTTTGAAAATCGGCGTAGGCAGAAATAAACCGCGATTGTTAATAAAGACGGCGCCGCCGAAGGCGATGCTCTCGCGAATATCAGGGAGGGTCTTGAGAACGGCGTTGTACCAGAAGAGCAGCTGCAGCAGCAGCGGGAGGTTGCGGATGATCTCGACATAGCAGCCGGCAATCTTCGCCAGCAGCCAATTGCTCGATAGCCGGGATATGCCAACAATGAAGCCCAGAATTGTCGCGAGGATAATGCCGATTCCGGCGACCAGCAGCGTATTGAGCAATCCGACCCAGAACGCCCGGCCGTATGTCGAGCCGCGCGACGAATACTCGATCAGCGTCTGGCTGATGTCGAAGCCCGCCACGTTGTTCCAGAATCCGAATCCGGAGGCGATACGTGCGCGGGCCAGGTTCTCGATCGCATTGCTGGCGGCGGCATAAACCAGAAACGCAACGACCGCGAACAGCGCAACTTGATATGTAATGCTCCGGACCCTTGGGTCGTTATAAAACACGACGGGCGCGGGGCGCGACGGCGCCGGCAGGTCAGTCGACATTTCCCCCTCGTCGCGCTTGCCGCGGCGGTTTCCTCCGACAGAACTGCCGCGGGCCTCGCACCCGCGGGCCGGCAGCCCCGGTCAGCGGATCGGTGGCGCGTACTGGATGCCGCCCTTGGTCCATAACTTGTTCAGGCCACGTTCGATCTTGAGCGGCGAGCTCTGGCCCACATTGCGCTCGAACGACTCGCCATAGTTGCCGACCAGTTTGACGATGCGGACGGCCCAATCCTTGGTCAGGCCGAGCTGTTCGCCGAAATTGCCTTCAGTTCCGACAAAGCGCTTGATCTCCGGATTTGTCGACTTCAACGCTTCGTCGAGAGTTTTCTGCGAAATGTTCAATTCTTCCGCGTCGATCATCGCAAACAGCGTCCACTTCACAATGTCGAACCATTGGTCGTCGCCGTGCCGAACGACCGGGCCGAGCGGCTCCTTGGAGATGATCTCTGGCAGAATAATGTGGTCATTTGGATTGGCGACGCGCAGCCGCTCCGCATAAAGGGCGGAGGCGTCGGTGGTGTAAGCATCGCATCGGCCGGCGTCATAGGCCTTCACCGCCTCGTTCGACGTCGCGAAGGTGACCGTCTTCAGTTGCATTTTGTGGGCGCCAAAATAGTCGGCGAGGTTGAGTTCGGTCGTGGTGCCCTGCTGCACGCACACGGCCGCGCCATTGAGCTCGAGCGCGGAATTCACCTTAAGCGCCTTGGGGACCATGAAGCCCTGGCCGTCGTAATAATTGACGCCGATGAAGTTGAGGCCGAGCGATGTGTCCCGCGACGATGTCCACGTCGTGTTTCGAGCAAGAACATCGACCTCTCCGGATTGCAACGCCGTGAAGCGATCCTTGGCCGACAGGGGTACGAACTTCACCTTCTCGGCATCATTGAGCACGGCGGCGGCGATCGCCCTGCAAAAATCGACGTCGAGCCCGGTCCATTTCCCCTGCGCGTCAGGCAGCCCGAAGCCGGCAAGTGATCCGTTGCTGCCGCAATTGAGCATTCCACGATCCTTCACCGCTTTTAGCGTCTGAGCAGATGCGCTCTGGGCGGCAATGGCGAGCAGCAATGCGAGTATCGTTGTAAATCGCTTCATGTGGCTGTTCCTTCAACAACTATCGAGCCGGTTCTTCGGAAATGCCCAAAATTTCCGTCGCAAGGACCTGCGACCGGCGGTCAAAACTATCGGCAGTGGCGTTTTCTAGCTATCCCGTTGAGATAATACGCGAAGCGTTTTACAGCGCAAACCCGGGAAAGCCTGTATTTGCATAGGGCGACCTGCCCAACTGTAAAACACTTTTCGTCATCGAGACCGAGCCAATAGGAGCCCCGCTGGCGCGTCTTGCTTGTCCGCCGCATCGATGACCGGCCAACGGCCAGCGGACGGGTGGGCGGCCACGGCTGGGCGATTTCTTCTTACTGAAAAACTACCTCGACCGTGCTAGCTACGCGGCTGACCCCTGCCGGGCGAGACCGAACGCGGCCAAGACGCACACGTCGGCGATGTCCTGATCGCTCCGTGGTCTGAACTGCATCATGGCGGCCACGCGCTGCAGAAAAATATCACGCCGCTCGGTCGGGATGGTTTCCGCCGCTGTTGTGACGATCTTCAGCTGCCGGTCGGAAAGGCTGATCATGATGCGGCCCGCCCTTTCGCCTCACGCTCGGCATCGAATGCGATCCAGACCTTGAGGGGAACGCCAGCCCATTTGCGATAGGCTTTGATGCCGCCGTCGTGGAGCGATGCAAAATCCGGGTCTAGCGTCTTCTCCCAATGCTCGCGCCACTGCGGCATGAGTGTCTCGATCTCGGCGCGTGTTAAGACGCCAGCCTCGAACAATAGAATCGTTTCCTCGGCTCTATCTTTTCCCTTCGGACATCGCAGGCCCATCGGGCCGCCTTCGTACACCCACCATGCCCATGGACGCCTGCCGGGCTGCTTGTAGATGATTTTGTCGCGATGCTTCTGCCAGCATGCGCGGAATTCATTCTCGTTTTTGAACACCGGGCCGAGATTGTGGAAGAAATTATTTCCGAACCACAACGCGTAGTACTGGGCGTAGGTGAGCGCCCCTTTGCGTTCCTTGCGCGGCAGTGGGGTGGCGTTAATTCCTCTCAGTCCCATGCCGGTTTATAGCGCTGATTTTTTTGTTTTGCTGAAAAATAAGTCTGAATTCGATTAAGCGGGCGGTCCGCGCTTTCTTCCTGCCATTAAAAAATGATCCCGCCCCCGGGCTTTGCGATTCATGGCCAGCGGGCGAGTGTGACCCGATGTCCGCTTTACCCCCGAAAGCGGACATGTGCAGTGGCTAGGGATGGCGGCTAAGGGCCAATAGCGGACATCGATGTCAAACTGTCCGAACGCGGTGGTTAATTATGCGGCCCGTTCGACGCGCGTGTCGATCTCGCTGCGCAGCGCCCCGAAATCGATCGGCTTGGTGAAAAGCGCCTCCGCGCCGCCCTCCAGTGCTTTGCGCCTAGTTTCTGCATCACCATAAGCGGTAATCATGATCACCGGCACGTCGGGCCGCGCAGACTTGGCCTTGGGCAGCAGTTCGAGACCGGTCATCCCTGGCATGTTGATGTCAGATAAAATCAGGATGATTGACACGTCTCGTGCGTCCACGATGCGCTGAAGTGCCGTTTCCCCGGATCGGGCAAATTCCATGGTAAAGCGGCCGGCGCGCAAATCATGCCGGGAATGCTGGCGAAACAGCATCTCAACGTCTGCCTCATCATCGACCACAAGAACGAGAAGTTTCACGTCGATGCTCCTGCTTTGGCAACAATGGCGACATTGCGGGGGAGAATGATGCGAAACTCGGTGAACTCACCTGGCATCGTCTCAACATCGATAGACCCGCCATGCTGTTTGACAATGATGTCGTGGCTGATCGACAAGCCAAGTCCCGTGCCCTCCCCGGCAGGCTTCGTTGTGAAGAACGGGTTGAACATCTTTTCTTTTACTTCAGGTGGAATACCCGTGCCGTTGTCCCGAATCCGGATTTCCACACGGTCGCCAAGGCTTCGTGTCGAAGCCACAAGGGTTGGCTCATAGCCATCGCCATCAGCCCCGGCTCTTCGCTTTGTTGCCGCATAAAAGCCGTTCGAGATCAGGTTCAGAAGTACCCGCGTGACATCCTGCGGAAATACATCGGCTTGCCCAGCGGCGGGGTCGAGTGACCGCTCCATGGTGATGTTGAAGCCTTGTTTCTCAGCTCGTGCACCGTGATAGGCGAGATTGAGGCTTTCTTCGACCAGGGCGTTGATATCGACAGGGCGGTGTTCACCTGAGCCTTCGCGTGAGTGCAGCAGCATGTTCTTAACGATGGCATCGGCGCGTTTGCCATGCTGAACGACCTTGTCGAGATTGCCCTGCAACGTATCCGCTATCTCGCCGATCTCTGCTTGCAATTTGCTATCGAGGTTGGTGCCAGCAAGCGCCTGCCGCAATTCATCAATCAATTCAACCGAGACGCCCGAGAAATTATTTACGAAATTGAGCGGGTTCTTGATCTCGTGCGCGATGCCCGCGGTTAGCTGACCGAGCGACGCGAGCTTTTGGGTCTGAACCAGGCGGTCCTGTGTGGTGCGCAGGTCCTCCAGCGACTTCGCCAGCTCGCGTGTGCGGGCTTCTACACTCTCGAACAAGCGTACGTTACAATGGCAATCGCCGCCTGGTCGGCAAATGTGGATACCAGTTCAATTTCCTTGTCAGTGAACGGCCTAACTTCAGAACGTGTCAGTGTCAAAACGCCTATCGGAACGCCTTCGCGCAACATGGGAATGCCAAGTATTGTGCGATAAACGTCGAGTCGCCGTCCCTCGAAGGTATATTCTAGATCGGCTTGCACGTCGGGAATGTGAACTGCCTTGCCTTCCAACAATGCGCGTCCGGCAGCTGTCGCTCGTTCAGGCTCGACCGGAATGTTTTTGACGTAATCCATAAATTCGGGAGAGAACCCGTAGGTCTCTGTACGGTAAAAGATACCGCCTTTCTGACGCGTAATGGTGGCTTTCTCGGCATCGCAGAGCCGAGCGGCCGATTCAACGAGGGTTTGCAATACCGTCCGCAGATCAAAGGCCGAGCGGCTGATAACCTTGAGCACATCGGCGGTCGCGGTTTGCTGCTGAAGCGATTCCCGCAGTTCGTTGAGCAGACGCGTGTTTTCGATGGCGATCACCGCTTGTGACGCGAAGTTCTTGACCAGTTCGATCTGTTTGTCGGAGAACGTACCAGTTTCTTGTCGGTAGATTATGATTGCACCAATAAGATTTGCATCTTTCAGCATCGGCACTGCAAGCATGGCTCGAAAACCGCCGAGCTCCACGGCCATGACAAACCTTGGCAGACGCGCAATGTATCCTTCATCTGCAGTAACGTCTGGAATGTGAACCGTCCGTCTCGAACTGCTGAGACGATCAAGCGCACTTCCTGGTTCGGGGTGGGCCAAAGGATCACGCCGCCGCGCTTCGGCAAACGCCGGCGGCACATTGTACATTGCGGTTGAGCGGAATGCGTCGCCTTCACAGAGATAAAGATGGCCAAATTTCGCCGCGCAAAGTCGCGTCGCGTTTGCCAGCACGGCCTGAAATACTGGCTGTAGTTCGCCGGGCGAACGGGAGATGACCTGCAGCACTTCCGAGGTGGCGGTCTGTTGTTCAAGCGATTCACTCAATTCCTGAGTACGCCTCTGTACTTCGTCGAACAGCCGCACGTTCTCGATGGCGATGACAGCTTGGTCAGCAAACGTCGTGGCGAGCTCAATCTGCTTATCTGTGAACGGACGGACAGCGGACTGCACCAGCACAAGCACGCCGGTTGGATCGCCCTGGCGAAGCATGGGGACGCCGAGCATAGTACGATAGCCACCTAAGGCGACGAGACCGCTCAGCTTGTAATCCGAGTCGGCCTGAATATCGTGCATATGGACGGTCTTTCTCTCAAGCAGGACCCGGCCCACCATCGTGCCTCGGCCGGGCTCGATGGAAATAGTGTTCAAAAATTCCTTGTTCTCTAGGTACTCCTTGTATCGAGCAGTGACCCCATAGCTTGCCGTGAGGCGATAGGCACCGTCTTTAGGCCGCCAAATGTTCGCCATTTCCGCCCCGCAAAGTCGCGCTGCGGACTCGACCAGCGTGTCGAGCACTACCTGTAAATCAAAAGTCGATCTGCTAATGACCTTCAGTACGTCCGCGGTGGCTGTCTGTTGCTGGAGCGACTCGCGAAGCTCGCTCAGCAGCCGCGTGTTCTCGATTGCGATGACGGCTTGAGCAGCAAAATTCCTAACCAGTTCGATCTGCTTGTCGGTGAAGGGCCGCACCTCCTGGCGATAGATGACAATTGCACCAATTACCTCATTCTCCTTAAGCATCGGGACTCCGACCAGGGTCCGCGCACCGGCAAGGTTGATCGTAGCTTCGCGCAACTTGTCCCCGTGCGTCGGTAGCGCTGCTACATCAGCCAAGTGGAAAGTTTTCTTGGCCCTCATTAACTCTCCAAGTCCTGTTTTTGGTTTGGGCCGGTAAATCGGCTCGTTGCGCAGATAATCGACGAAGGCTGAAGGCGCGCCATGAGTTGCGCCGATGCGCAACGCATCTCCTTCGCGCAGCCAGAGATGGCCGAATTTGGCGTCGCAAATGCGTACTGCATTTTGCAGCATGGTGTTGAACACCGGCTCAAGCTCGCCGGGAGAGCTTGAGATGATCTGCAACACCTCCGACGTTGCAGTCTGCTGTTCCAGCGACTCTGAGAGATCATCGGTGCGCTGGCGCAACTCGTTGAGCAGCCGTGCGTTCTCAACTGCGATAACGGCTTGGGCGGCGAAGTTCTGCACCAGTTCAATTTGCTTGTCGGTAACCGGCAGAACCTCCTGGCGGTAGATGACAACGGCACCAACTAATTCGCTCTCCTTCACCATCGGGACGGCCAGGACGGTCCGGGCTCCGGCCAGCTTTGCGAGCTTTACGCCAGTCGTACCCGATTTTGCATCTATGTTATCTGGTCCATGATCCTGGATGTCGGCGATTTGAACCGGCTGTTTAGTCGCCATCGCACGCCCAAGCGTAGTTGCTGGGTTGGGGTGGATCACTGGGTTGCGCCGCCGCTCCTCGACGTACGCCTGCGGTGCGCCATGAAACGCAACCGCTCGAAGTCCATCTCCCTCACGTAAAAAGAGATTGCCGAATTTGGCCCCGCAAATTCGCACCGCATTTTGCAGCATGGCGTTGAACACCGGCTCAAGCTCGCCGGGTGAACTTGAGATGACTCTCAAGACTTCCGACGTTGCCGTCTGCTGCTCCAGCGATTCGGAAAGCTCGCGTGTGCGCGCCTGCACCTCGTCGAACAGTCGCACGTTCTCTATCGCGATCACCGCTTGGTCAGCGAAGGTTTCGACAAGCTCGATCTGCTTTTCGGTGAATGCCCGCGCCGCGCGACGCATCAGCAAGACGACGCCAATTGGCGACCCTTCTCGCAGAAGCGGGACGCCCAGCGTAGCGCGGTGGCCCGCTATTTTTTGGGCATCCAGAGCTACATATTCCGGGTCTGCAAGTACGTCCGGAACGTGAACCGTTTTGCCCTCCTGTAAGACGCGTCCCGCGACAGTGCCGCGCCCCTGGACGATACGCACCTTCTTTACATACTCGCTCTGCTCCGCCGACAGGCCGTAACTCGTCGCCCAATAGTTAGCGTCACCCTTCTGGCGAATAATGGCAGCTATATCCGCCTCGCAGAGTCGTGCTGCCGATTCGGTCAGCGTGTCGAGAATCGGCTGCAGATCGAACGTCGATCGGCTGATGACCTTCAGCACATCGGCGGTGGCGGTCTGCTGCTGGAGTGACTCACGAAGCTCGTTGAGCAGCCGCGTGTTCTCGATGGCGATAACCGCCTGAGCGGCGAAGTTCTGTACCAGCTCGATCTGCTTGTCGGTGAACGGTTGCGACTCCTGGCGGTAAATGACAATCGCGCCGATCAGCCTGTCGTCCTTGAGCATAGGCGCGGCAGCAACCGTTCGCGCACCACCCAATTCGGCGAGGTCCCTCAACGACCGATCTTCAACGTAACTCTGCACTGTCGTGATGTCGGCGATGTGTGCGACCTGCCTCGTCCGCTTGACGCGGCCCATGGGGCTTCCAGCGGGGGAAATGAAAAACGGCTCCCGTGCGCGTTTCTCGGCGAACACACCGGGGACATCGTGCATGGCGACCGTACGGAAGCCGTCGCCCTCGGATAGGTGCAGCATTCCGAATTTTGCCCCGCAGATTCGTACCGCGTTTTCCAACATAGCCCTGAACACTGGCTCTAATTGGCCAGGCGAGCCGCTGACGACCTTGAGCACGTCGGCAGTCGCGGTTTGCTGCTGGAGGGATTCACGTAGCTCGCTCAACAGGCGGGTATTTTCGATGGCAATGACGGCCTGTGCGGCGAAGTTCTGTACCAACTCGATCTGCTTGTCGGTGAACGGTTGGACCTCCTCGCGATACATGTTAATCGCGCCGATGAGCTCGCCCTCCTTGAGCATTGGCACCGACACAAAAGTCCGCGTGCCCACGGCTTCGACGAGGCGAACGATGAAGCGATTTTTCCCGATGTAGGACTGATCGGTCCGAAGGTCGGGAATGTGAACAACCTGCTTGATGTTGGCGACGCGATCTAGCGGTGTCCCCGGATTCTCCCGCAGGTCGATCAGGGGATTTCGCCGCAAATAATCGTCGTAGCTTTGCTTACTGTGGATCGCGACGGTGCGAAAGAGAGGTGCCTCGTATAGGAACAATCCGCCGAACGTGGCCTCACAGATGCGGGTCGCATTCGCCAACATGGCATTGAAGACTGGTTCAAGCTCGCCGGGTGAACTTGAGATGATCTTCAGCACCTCCGATGTCGCGGTCTGCTGCTCCAGCGATTCGCTCAAGTCGTCGGTGCGCTGTCGCAGCTCATTAAGTAGCCGCGTGTTCTCGATGGCGATGACGGCCTGCGCGGCGAAGTTCTTAACCAACTCGATCTGCTTGTCGGTGAATGGCCGCACTTCGGTGCGATAGATAAAAAAGGCACCAACCAGCTCGTTCTCTTTGAGCATCGGCACCGCGATTGAAGACCGTGCGCCGCCGTATCTGACCGAGGGGCTGGGGTTTGGATCGGTTGCCCGGTCAACGACGTTTATCACCTTTTTTGACTGACAGAGGCGGCCAAACAGTTGACCGGGCTGGGGTGCAAACGCGCCTTGCTTGGTAATGAAATCAGCAAAAGCGGGTGGCATATCAAGGGATGCTACCGGTTGAAACAAGCCGCCTTCGTACCGGAATAGAATTCCAAACTTGGCGTCGCAAACGCGTGTGGCCTGCTCAAGCATCGCTTGGAACACTGGCTCCAGTTCGCCCGGCGAATTGGAGATGACACGCAGGACCTCCGAAGTCGCCGCCAGTTGCTCGAACGCCTCGTCGCGCTCGCGCTTTAGGCAATCAAGTTGTTCTGGCAAATGCTCGGTCGATACATTCCCGGTCGGCGATTTGCGAGTCTTGGGCCTAATCGCTCTTTGGCGTCGAACCTTTGCCGGCTGTTTGCTTCCACTGCGTCGCTGCATGTCGCCCCCTACGGCGGGTTCACGACGATGCTCAATCCTAGGCAAATGCTCGCTTTCGCGCCATGGCAGGAAATGTCCGCTCTGGGTCAAAAGCAGACATTTCGCAGTGCTATCGCGATGTCCGCTTTACCCCCGAAAGCGGACATGTGCGGTGCAGCTACAGATGTCCGCTTTGGGCCAAAAGCGGACATTGATGGGGTTCGCGGTCCGTAGGCGTAGCGTGTTGGTCTTTGACAGGAACTATGTCGTATTCCAATCATTGTAAAACTCATGCCATTCAGATCTTTGGTTGGTTTGCCGATGTTTACCGTGCTTTTCGAGAGATATTTGGTTGCCCATGCTGACCGCTAAACGACTTCGCAAAGTCCTGAGTTACGCTCCTACAACTGGGATATTTCGGTGGAAGGTGAGCGCCGGCAGTCGCGCTCCTGTTGGCGCTAGAGCCGGTGCAAAAAATGGGAGGGGTTACCGTCAAATTCGCATTGATGGTCGGCCTTATTCGGCAAGTCGCCTTGCTTGGCTCTATATGACCGGCAAGTGGCCGAATTCTGAAATCAGCTATATCAACGGTAAGCCGTCTGACACGAGATGGGCAAACCTTCGGGAACCACCATCATTGCAAAATCGCAGTCGCCCTGAGAGAAAATAGCTAAAAAGGGTTTGCGGCTGGACTGGTCAGAAAATCATCTCCGCTTTACCCCCCCGAAAGCGGACATTTGCAGTGCACTAGCCCATGTCCGCTATGGGCCAAAAGCGGACATTACTGGACCAGCTTGGCGCGAATATCCCTGTAAACTCTTGTTCGGTAATTGACTCAGCTTTCTTGAGCCGAAGTAAGCCTATCGGCCTGTCGGATAATGCTGAGGTTTGATTGCTCGTATTTAATCGACCGCGAGGAAAAACTCAGATCGGCGCACCCGCTGGGGCGGTTCACATTTTCGCCGCGGGGGTTTATCGTATTTATTGATCGGTTTCGCCGCCGGCGTTCTGAACGTGATGCAAGAGGTAGGGATCGTGCGTGAAAGAGATCTGAACGACTAACGACCATGGCCGCCGTCGATCCCATTCATCAGTTCGAGATCCGCGATCTGTTCCCGATCGCCAAGATTGGCAATACTGAGATCGCCTTCACCAATTCCGCAGCGTACATGTTTATTGCCGTGGCGCTGATTACCGCATTCCTCGTTGGCGGCACTGCCAGGCGAGGTTTGGTACCTGGCCGTGTGCAGTCGATGGTCGAGCTGACCTACGAGTTCGTCGCCAGTACCATCCGAAGTACGGCGGGAGCCGAAGGGATGCGCTTCTTCCCGTTTGTGTTCACGCTGTTCATGTTCATTCTGACAGTGAACATCATCGGCCTCATTCCTTATAACTTTACCGTTACGACCCACATCATCATCACCTCAACACTCGCGCTCTCGGTATTCCTCACGGTTTTGGGTTACGGCTTTTGGAAGCACGGACTGCACTTCTTTAACCTGTTCGTGCCCAAGGGCATCCCGATCTATATTCTGCCGCTGGTCGTGTTCATCGAGGTGCTCTCTTTCCTTTCCCGTCCGATCTCGCACAGCGTGCGCCTGTTCGCCAACATGCTGGCGGGTCACATCACGCTGCAGGTGTTCGCAAGTTTCATTATCCTTCTCGGCAGCGCCGGTATTCTAGGGATCGCTGGCGCCACCCTGCCATTGGCGTTGGTGGTTGCGCTTATCGCACTGGAGCTGCTGGTCGCTTTTCTACAGGCCTACGTTTTCGCCATTCTCACCTGCATCTATCTCAACGATGCCATTCATCCGGGCCACTAAGGCCCGCAAGGACCAACTAAGGGCTAAGACGCGGTCGCCAACAATTGGATCACCATCGATTTGCGAAACCGCTACCGCTATCAACTCACGACAACGGGCTATGCTGTGGGGCGGATGATTGATCCGGTCTCTATGCATAGGACGGGGCATGTCCGCTTTGGGTCAAAAGCGGACAAACGCGGGTGCAGTCGGATTGTCCGCTAAGTGCCATGTGTGGACGGCGCCGAGTTGGCAAGAGCTTTTTCACGTTTGCAGCCTTGGTCGGTGCAGCCATGTGTTCGGCCTGTTCGTGCGGCACACGGGGCCGCTGGCCATAATGCCCTCCGCGGAT
>Ga0209382_10000826_pt1 | contig 50250 bp, 40 predicted proteins | sample SoiMetdeltSBSDD5_FD_187599 | JGI IMG/M metagenome (GOLD analysis project Ga0209382, IMG submission 187599) | Bulk soil microbial communities from a Populus tree surrounding site in Tennessee, USA - Soil MetaG P. deltoides SBSDD5 (SPAdes) (version 2) | ecosystem: Environmental > Terrestrial >...
GCGGTCGCACCGGCGTGGTTGGCACGCGGTGGCAGGCCTGGCGCCGGGCTTGGCGTGCTCCTGCTCGCGGTTGCCGCAGCGGGCATCGTGTCGGCGGCGGTCGCGACCCGCGCGGCGGCCAGCGGACGGCTGCTCGAAGCGTTGAGGGCGGAATAGACTTCCTTATTCTCAATGTCAACTCCCAACGATCCAACGATCCAACGATCCAAGGGAAGCCGCTCGAACAACGGGGTGAAAGTCGCGCTCACGAGCTTGTTGAGGGCGTCTTGCACCCGGATGCTTCGAGCGGCTTCCCTTGGATCGTTGGACCGTTGGATCGTTGGGAGTTATCTTTCCGTAGGAGAACCGTATGTTGACCCGGAGGGATTTCAAGGTCGCCCTGGTGACGGCAGTCGTCACGCTCTCAGGCGCTGGGATGATGCGGGCGCAGTCCCAGGTGATGGGATCGCGAATCTTCGACTGGGACAGCCTGAAGGTCGAGAAGACCAAGGTCGGCGAGCGCCGCGACGTCGTCCGGCTCCCGACCGCCACGCTCGAGGAGCTCGAGATGCACATCACGACGCTGAACGCGGGCCAGGAGTCGCACCCGCCGCATCAGCACCCCGCCGAGGAGCTGATCATTATCAAGGAAGGCATGCTCGAGTCATTCGTCAACGGCGAGTACCGCAAGGTCGGCCCGGGGTCGATTGTCTTCCAGGCGTCCAACCAGCTCCACGGCATTCGCAACATCGGCAAGGGGCCCGCCACCTATCACGTGATCCAGTGGCAGCCGCCGGGGATGCTGAAGAAATAAGGGGATCTCCGGATCTCCCCTATGCACATGCTCCGCTCACTCGCGGTCGCGCTGACTCTCGCGTCCACAATCGCCGGCGTACGGGCGCAGGACTGGGCCCAGTGGCGCGGGCCGGCGCGCTCGGGAACGACCGAGGCCTTCACGGCGCCAGCGGCGTGGCCCGATCGGCCGAAGAAGGTCTGGGAGGTCACGGTCGGCAGCGGTCACTCTTCGCCCGTCGTGTCTGGCGGCCGTGCTTACGTGCTGTCCCGCGTCGGCGACGACGAGGTCCTCACCGCGTTCGACGTCCAGTCGGGCAGGGAGGCGTGGCAGCAGCGTTACCGGGCGTCCTACCAGGCCAACCCCGCGGCGGAAAGTCATGGGAAAGGGCCGAAGTCGACGCCCGCCGTCGGTGGCGGGCGCATCTTCACGCTCGGCATCAACGGCACGCTCTCGGCCTTCGACGCCGGAACGGGGAAGCCGCTCTGGCGCAAGCCATTCACGGGCGAGTTCGACGCCTCGTCCCCTGACTTCGGCGCCTCGATGTCGCCGCTCGTCGACGGACCGCTGGTGATCGCTCATGTCGGCGGCAACAAGAGCGGTGCGCTGAGCGGGCTCGATGCCGCGACCGGCGCGGTGCGCTGGCAGTGGAAAGGAGACGGCCCCGCGTACGCGTCTCCGGCGATTGCCACGCTCTCAGGCACACGGCAGATCGTCACGCAGTCGCGCTCGCATCTCCTCGGGCTCTCCGCGGCGGACGGCCGGCTCCTGTGGCAGGTCCCGTTCACCACCGCATACGACCAGAACATCGTCACCCCTCTCGTGTTCGGCGACCTGGTCATCTATTCCGGCGTCGATCAGCCACTGACCGCGGTCCGCGTCTCGGTGGCCACCGGTCAGTGGTCGGTGCGCGAGGTCTGGCGTGCCGAGTCGGTGCCGATGTACATGAGCTCCGCCCTCGTCTCCGGCGGGCACTTATACGGGCTCACGCATCGCAACAAGGGACAATTCTTCTGTGTCGATCCGAAAACCGGCACGGTGCTCTGGACCACCCGTGGCCGGGAAGCGGAGAACGCCGCGCTGATCGCGAGCGGCGATCTCCTGATCGCGACGACTACGGAAGGAGAGCTCGTCGTGGCCCACCGCGATCCGGCGAAGTTCGATGTCATCAAGCGCTACACCCTGGCCGAGTCACCGATCTGGGCCCATCCGGCGCCGGCTGGGCGCGGGTTGCTCATCAAGGATGCGGAGAAGCTCGCGTATTGGATGTTCTAGACTTCATGACAACTCCCAACGATCCAACGATCCAACGATCCAAGGGAAGCCAATCGAACGTGTGGGGTGAAAGACGATTCAACCAGCTTGTTGAAGCGGCTTCCGCCCTGCTCGCTCAAACGGTTCCCTTGGATTGTTGGATCGTTGGGTCGTTGGGAGTTGACATGACCAGGATTCAGGAGACCAACCGTATGAAGCGTGTCGTGGGAACCGGGCTCGTGGCGATGGCAACGGCGGCGACGCTGTCCGCTGAGAACTGGCCGCAATGGCGGGGTCCGGCGAAGAACGGTGTCAGCGCCGAAAAGGGACTGCCGCTCAAGTGGAGCACGACGGAGAACATCACCTGGAAGGTCGAGATGCCGGGCCGGAGTGGATCGACGCCGATCATCTGGGGCGAGACGATCTTCCTGAACATCGGCACGGCCGACAGTAGCGGCGATCTCGAGCTCTGGGCGCTGGATCGGGCGGATGGCCGTATCCGCTGGAAGAAGCACATCGCCGGAGGGAATCACATCGAGCGCAAGCAGAACATGTCGTCACCCTCGCCGGTGACGGACGGTCAGACCGTGTGGGTGATGACTGGCGTCGGCATCCTGAAGGCGTTCGACTTCGGTGGCAAAGAGCTCTGGATGCGGGACATCCAGAAGGACTACGGCCGGTTCGGGCTGAACTGGGGCTACGCGTCGTCTCCGTTGCTGCACGGCGGCGATCTGTTCGTGCAGGTCCTGCACGGGATGAAGACCGACGATCCGTCGTATCTCCTCAGAATCGAAGGGAAGTCGGGAAAGACACTCTGGCGTACGGAGCGTCCGACGCGCGCGATCGAGGAGTCGCCGGACTCGTACACGACGCCGGTTGCGCTTCAAGTGAGCAACGCCCCGAACAGCGTCGAGATCGTCGTGACGGGTGGCGACGTGGTCACCGCGCACGACCCCGCCAGCGGCAAGGAGCTCTGGCGAATGGACGGCCTCAACCCGACCAACAACCCGTCCAACCGCATCATCGCGTCGCCCGTTGCGGTCGGCGAGGTCGTGATCGCGCCGACCCGCGAGCGGCCGATGCTTGCGATCAAGGGCGGCGGCCGCGGCGACGTCACCCGCACGCACCGCCTCTGGAGCTTCGACAACGGCCCCGATGTCCCGACGCCGGTCAGCGACGGCACACTGCTCTACACGATCACCGATCGAGGTGTTGCCTACGCACTCGATGTCGCGGCCGGCAAAGTGGTCTACGGACCGCAGCGGCTCCGGCCCGACAGCTACAGCGCGTCACCGGTCCTGGCCGACGATCGCATCTACGTGACCAGCGAGAACGAAGGGCTGACGTCGGTCTATCGCGCGGGTCCCAGGTTCGAGCTCCTGGCCGAGAACCCGCTCGAGGACTACTGCCTCAGCTCGCCGGCGATCTCGGAAGGGCAGATCTTCATCCGCACCACCGGGCACCTGTGGGCGATTGGGCAGCGCAAGAAGGGAAGTTGAAGTTTTGCCAGTTACCAGTTGCCAGTTACCAGTTCTATCCGTCACGCCTGGCGACTGAACACTGGCTACTGGAAACTGAAACCTACGCTGTCGGCCTGAAATACAACACCGTGGCCGCGCCAATCGCGGTGACCAGGAAGCCCACGTACAACATCGGGCTGGGAGGCGTTTTCGGCGGGTGCGTCGCCATGGTGTAGAGGACGTTGACGAGTGGCGCGCCGCCGAAGACGAGCGGCATCACGTAGGTCGGCGTGCCGCCGGTGCGGAACGAAAAGATGATGCACACCGCCCCGAGCGCGCCGAGCGTGCCGGCGACGGTCGCCGCCGTGGTCCCCTCGCGGTTGAAGCCCTGCAGGCCCTGTCCCTGCGCCATCAGCGTGACGATGGGTATCACGACGCCGACGAGGAAATAGGCGACGCCGACACACAGCAGCGCCCGCATCGGGCTGCCGAGCTTCACCTGTCCCTGATGCAGCATCGCGCCATAGACGCCCCACGACAACACCGCTCCCGCGACGAACGCCAGCCAGGTCATTCCTGTCCTCCGATTCGAGAAGTCCTGCCGCTCAGATTCGGCTATCAACCCCGACACACTCGACGGCGTATATGCTAGCATACGTCATATGAAACGTACGACCCTTTTCATCGATCCGCAGCTCGAGCGCGAGCTCCAGGCGCTGGCGAGGCGGAACGGACGGCCGATGGCGGCCCTGGTGCGGGAGGCCGTGGCACAGTACGTGGCCGCTGCAAGAGCGCAGGGATCCGCCAGGCTCGGGTTCATCGCCGCGGGACGGAGCGGGCGGGCCGATATCGCCGACCGTCACGAGGAGCTGCTGTTCGACGCCGAGCCACCGGCCGCACCACGTCCGCGGCCGAAGCCGGCACGCCGCGCCGCCGCGCCCCGCCGCCGCCCCGCCTGATGGCCGTCCTCGTCGACACCGGGATCCTCTACGCGCTCGCCGATGCGGACGATCGGTGGCACGAGCCCGCGAATGCCTGGCTCGAAGAGCTTTCTGAGCTACTAATCGTCAGCGTGACCGCACTGCCGGAAGTCGCCTACCTGTTGCACACCCGGCTCGGCGCACCGGTGGAGCTGGCATTCGTCCAGAGCCTTGCCGGCGGCGAGCTCGAAGTCGAAGACCTGCGCCGGACGGATATGGTGCGGTGCGCTGAGGTGATGCGCCGCTACCCCAACGTCGGATTCGTCGATGCCTCCATCGTTGCAATCGCCGAACGCCTGAAGATTGAGGCAATCGCCACGACCGACCGGCGGCACTTCCAGAGCATCCGGCCGAAACATACCAAGGCCTTCCGGCTTCTCCCCTGAGTCGGATCGCGGTCCGCGGTCCGCGCACTGCGTCAGAAGACCACCCGCACCCCCAGCTGAACCTGCCGCGCCGACGTCACCGTGTTCGAGATCCGGCCAAACGTCGCGAGCACGGGCTCGCCGTCGCGGGCGCCGGCGAAGGCGCGCAGCTCGGGGACACCGAAGTTGGCGCGGTTGAGGATGTTGAAGGCTTCGACACGGAACTCGAGGCGGCCGCCGACTCTGGCCCAGGCGGCGGTCTTGGCGAGCGCCAGATCGAGCGTGCGCAGGTTAGGTCCGATGAAGTCGCCGCGGCCGGTGGTTCCGAACGTGCCGGCCGGCTGCAGCACGAACGCCGCCGGGTCGAACCACTGATCGGGCCTGCCGAGGACCGCGTTGCCGGGCCCGTAGCCTGGAGCGTAGTCGGGCCGATCCTGCCCGATGCCCGGGCCTCGCGACGGGTTCCACTGCGAGCGCGATCGGTTCGTCGTCACGAAGACCGTCAGCGGGTTGCCGCTCCTCATCGTCCAGATACCGGACAGGTTCCAGTTGCTGAAGATCGCGCCGGTCAGGCCGGTCAGATCGCGGCCGGGCAGCGCATAGGTGAAATTGAGCACCCAGTTGTGGCGGATATCGAAGTCCGAGAGCCCCCGGTTGTAGCCGGGAATGAATTCAGGGAGCGCGGACGTCGTGCCGTTGGTCGCATCGGAGAAGAAGGTCGACGCCTGCGTCGTGTCCTCGCTCTTCGAGAACGTGTAGGACGACTGCAGCGCCAGGCCCTGGCTCCAGCGGCGGCGGACCTCGACGATCAGCGCGTTGTACCAGGAGTCGCCGTCGCTGCTCTTGAGCTCGATGGTGGAGAACGCGGTGTTCGCGCGCGGGGTGCCCGCGGCGATGAACGGCCGTCCATCCGGCGTCGTGCCCGTCGGCTGCGCCAGGTTGACGTCGCCGCTGCGAAGCAGGTGCAGGCCGCGCGACCCGGCATATCCAACGGTCACGGCGGTCCGACCCCAGAGCTCCTGCTGAACATGGGCGTTGTAGACGTGCACCCGCGGGTTGTCGAGATCCCACTGGACCGGGCGCATCGAGATCGCACCGGCGCGGTCGAACGGAGGGCTCGGAAACGTCGGATTGACGATCACCGGCCGCGGCGTGAACGGGGGATTGGTGACGGTGACGATCAGGTTCTGGTGATTGTTGGTGTTGAAGTAGAGCCCGTACCCGCCGCGGACCGCGGTGCGGCCGGTGCCAAACGGATCCCACGCGAGACCGACCCGCGGCGAGAGATTCGTGTAGGTCGGGTTCTGGTAGAGAGGACCAACCACGGGCGTCGACGCACTCAGATCGGGCAGCGCGGAGTCACGGTTGTACTTTTCCTCCGGCATCGTCGTGAACTCGTAGCGCAGTCCGGCGTTCAGCGTGAGCTGCGGCGTGAGCTGGATGTCGTCCTGCGCGTAGAAGCCGAACAATGTGAAGCGCCAGTAGCGGTCGAATTGCGCTTCAGGCGTCAGGCCGACGAAGCTCGCTGGCCGATTGGCGAGGAATGCACCGAGGTCGGCAAACGTGAAGATCCCGAGGCTGAAGGTCGGGTTCACCATGTTGTCCTGGTAGTGCTCGGCCAGGGCGCCCGATTTGATCACGTGCCGGCCGCGGGTGTGCACGAGATCGGTCTGTGCGCTGAAGACGTTCTGCGTGAGTCGCAGGTTGCCGGAGCTCTGCGGACCGAACCGGCGCAGGCCGCCGATGTCGATGTCTCCCATGCTGTCTCGCGTCGCGATGAAGACCGGCAGCGACGTCGAGGTGTTGGCCTGCACGTTCTGCCCGATGCGGGTGCGGCTGAAGCCGCCGCGGCTGGTGCTCAGCGTGTTGGCCGACACGACCCGCCGGTACTCGGCGGTGAAGAACTGGTTGCGGGAGATGAAGTTCCTCGGGAACTGCGGGTAGTCGGTCGGCAGAAACTGATCGGTGTCGTCGAAGGTGTATCGCCCGAAGAACTGGTTGCCGGCACCGAAGTTGTGATCGATCCGGCCCTGCGCGAAGTGCTCGTCGAGCCTCTGATTGAACGGGAACGTGTACGTCGCCAGTCCCTGACCGAGCAGCGGCCCGTTTGCCCTCGGGTACTCGGCGAGGTACGGAGCCACGGCCGGGTTGACCGGCACCTGCCCTGACGGCAGCAGCCCGTTGCGCGCGTTGTCGTCCGGGACCACCGTGCTGACGGTCTTGCCGAGCCGCTCGATCAGCGCTTCGTATCCCAGGAAGAAGAAGGTGCGATCCCTGGCGATCGGACCGCCGAGGGTTCCGCCGAACTGGTTGCGATGGAAATCGGGTTGCTCGCCGACGTCGAAGTAGTTCCGTGAGTCGAGCGCGTCGTTGCGATGGTATTCGAACACGGCGCCGTCGAGCGTGTTCGCACCGGACTTCGTCAGCACGTTGATCTGGCCGCCCGAGTTGCGGCCGAACTCGGCGCTGTAGGCGTTCGACTCGACGCGGAACTCACGAACGGTCTCGGTGCCGAGCGCCGTTCCTGCCGCGCTGCCGGCAGGACCGTTGGTGAAATCGTTCTGCACCGTGCCGTCGAGCAGGTAGACGTTCGACCGCGGATCCTGTCCGTTCACGCTCATGGCGAGCCCGTGGGCCACGACCGATCCGCCATCGCGGTGCGGGAACGCCAGCACTCCCGGTTGCAGCAGCGCCAGGTCGGTGTAGTTCCGGCCGTTCAGCGGCAGCGCATCGATCGCATCGGCGCCAACCAGATAGCTGAGTTCCGCACTGGACGTGTTCACGAGCGGCGTGTCGCCGGTCACCGTCACGGCCTCGCTGAGCCCGCCCACTTCGAGCGTGATGTTGACGATCATCGCCTGCGCGACGGACAGCCGCAGCCCGGGGCGGACGTGCGGCTTGAAGCTCGCCAGCTCGGCCCGCAGGTCGTAGACCCCCGGGGGCAGGCCGGGAATCACGTACCGGCCTTCGGGACCGGTCGCGACGGTTCGCACGAGTGACGTATCCACGTTCCTGACCGTGACCGTCACGCCGGGCAGCACGCTGCGCCCGGAATCTTCGACGGTGCCGCTGATCGTTGCCGCAGTCTGGGCGGAAGCGCGCGCGGCGAGGCATGAAAGGAACAGAACGAGCAGAAGGGAACGAACGTGCATCAATCTGGGCTCCAGCCTAGATCCGAGGGGCTTCGCCTCTCGGACTCCCCGACACCGTCGCTCGCGGGGCCGTCGCCCCGCTCCGCGCCGGTGGGCGCGCCCTTGGCGCGCCATCCGAACCTTTCGAGTCTATCAGCCGCTTGCCGGGACGCGCGGGTTCGTGTGATAAAGACGCTTTGCTCCGTTGCACCGTTTCAGGGCCGCAGTGTTGACGCGTCCGCCCGGCCCTTCGAGAGCCTGAGGGCGCGTCCCGAGCGTAGCCGGGGGACGGGAACGAGGGCACGTTCCAGTGAGAGGCGAGACGCTCGTGGGACCGACCGCACGGTTCGGCTGGTTCATCGCGATCACCGCGCTGTACCTGCTTCATCAGGACATCTGGCTCTGGCGCCAGCCGCGGCCGCTCGTGTTCGGCTTCCTGCCGCCGGCGCTCGCCTATCACGGCGCCTACTGCATCGCGGTCGCGCTGCTGATGTGGGGGCTGACCCGGTCCGCCTGGCCGTCCCATCTCGACGAGCGCGAGGACCGTTGATTCCCGCGTTCATCGTCTTCGCGTACCTCGCGGTCATCCTCTACATCGGGATCTTCGCGTGGCGATCCGGGCGCAGCACAACTGCCGCGGAGGAGTACTTCCTGGCGGGCCGTTCGCTCGGACCGGCGGTCTTCCTGCTGTCGCTCTTCGGCACGAACATGACGGCGTTCACGATTCTCGGATCGGCCGGCCATGCGTTCGCGAATGGCGTGGTGACGTTCGGGCTGATGGCCTCGTCATCGGCATTCGTCATTCCGCTCACGCTGTTCTTCATCGGGACGCGTCTCTGGGCGCTCGGGAAGCGCCACGGGTTCATCACGCCGGTGCAGATGTTCCGGGATCGCTGGGAATGCGGGCACATCGGGACCGTGATCTTCGTGCTCCAGGCGGCACTGCTCGTCCCTTACATCATCATCGGTGTGATGGGTGGCGGGACGGCGCTGCATGCGATCACCGGCGGCCTGATTCCGTACGCGGCCGGCGGTGCGCTGGTGGCGATCGTGGTGATGAGCTACGTGTTCTTCGGCGGCATGCGCGGCACCGCCTGGGTCAATGCGTTCCAGACCGTCCTGTTCCTGTCGTTCGGCGCGATCGCCTTGATCGTCATCGGCCGGAGCATTGGCGGGTTTCCCGAAACCATGTCCACGCTGCTCGGCGACCCCGCGACGGTGCCGCTCCTGAGCCGCGAGCGCGTGTCGCCGTGGTTTTTCTTCAGCTACACCTTCATCCCGCTGTCCACGATCGCCTTCCCGCACATCGCGATTTTCTGCCTGACCGCGAAGCGGCTCGCGCAGTTCAAGCGCACGGTCGTCTTCTATCCGTTGTGCATCCTGGCGATCTGGTTGCCCTGCGTCTTCCTGGGCGTTGCCGCGAACGCGATGGTCACCGCGCCAAGGATCGAGGCCAAGCTGGAGGCGCGGCAGGCGCTCGCTGCCGCTCCAGCCTCGCTGCCGGCTGCCGATCGTGCCGCACTCAGGCGCCAGGCCGCCGGTGACGACGTCATCCCGATCATGCTGGAGTCGTTCGCGCCGTTGTGGCTCGCCGGGCTGCTGGGCGCCGGCATCATGGCCGCGGTGATGGCCAGCGACTCACAGATCCTCGCACTCTCGACGATGTTCACGGAGGATGTCTTCACCTACTACGGCGGCACCTCGCGATTCGGTGAAGCCGTGCAGGTGCAGACTGGCCGGGCCTTCGTTGTCGTGCTGACGATCGTCGCCTACGTGATCGCGCTGCGAGCGCCGCAGAGCATCTTCGACCTCGCGGTGCAGTTCGCGTTCTCCGGCTATGCCGCCCTTTCGCCGCTGCTCGTCGCGGCGCTGTTCTGGAACCGGAGCACGAAGTGGGGTGCCCTCGCCGTCGCGGTGTGGGTGGCGGTGTCTGTGATCTACACCGCCCGCGTCCCCGGAGCACTCGCGTGGTTCGGACTGCTGCCGGTCGTGCCGATGACGATCATCTCCTGCTTGCTGATGGTCGTCGTCTCACTCATGACGCGGGCGCCGTCGGCGGCGACGCTGCGGCGATACGGACTCTAGAGTTCGGCGGCCTCACGCCGCCGGATTTCACAGGAGGATAGGAGGTCATGAGTAATCCTGAGCTGTTGATCTCCTGATCTCCTATCCTCCTGCGAATTGTTTTCACGAACACTCGTCGAAGAAACTCAAAAGGCCGCGCGATAGATTTCCAGCGCCCCCGCAGCGTCGAATGGCCGCGGATTGAACGTCCCCGTCCATTGCTGTGCGGCCAATTCCGCGAGTTCCGGGAGCGCCTCCTCCGCAACGCCGGCATCGGCCAGGCGGACGGGCAAATCGCCAGCGACCGTGAAATCCTCGAGGCGCCGGGCGAGCGTTTCGACTGCCTCGCCGTCGCGCGCGCGGCGCCCTGGTAAGCCGAGGAGCGCCGCGTAGCGATCGCCGGCAGTTCGGCTGTTCCAGCGGACCACGTGCGGAAGCAGGATTCCCAGCGCCACACCGTGAGTCACCTGAAAGCGGGCGGTCAGCGGGTTGGCGCAGGCGTGTGCCGCTCCAAGCATCGAGTGCTCGATTGCCAGGCCCGCGAAGTGCGCACCGATCTGCATCTTCGCCCGCGCTTCGAGGTCGGTCGGATGGAGCAGCACACGCTCGAACCCGTCCGACAGCAGACGCCACGCCTGATGCGAGAAGGTGTCCGACAGCGGTGTTCGCCGCGTGGACACGGCCGTCTCGACCGCGTGCGCGATCGCGTCGAGCCCCGAAGTCGTGGTGACGCGTGCGGGCGCAGTCAACGTCAGGTCGGGATCGAGAATGGCGATCCGGAATGCCGCCGACGGATCGCCGCAGGCCATTTTCATGTGCGTACGGGCGTCCGAGATCACCGCGTAGCTCTGGGCCTCGCTGCCAGTGCCCGCCGTGGTGGGAATGCCAATCATCGGCAGCAGCGGCCGGGCGGCCTTGCCGTAGCCGCGGTAGTCGGCCATCGCGCCGCCGTTGGTCAGGACGAAATTGATACCCTTCGCGCAGTCGAGCGAGCTGCCGCCCCCGAGCGCCACGATCGAGTCGATTCGATGCGGCACGGCGAATCGCGCGCCGGCGGCAACCATGTCGCTGTCCGGGTTCTCGTCGAAGGCGGAGTACCGGACGACGGTGAGCGAGGCCGCGTGGAGTGATCGCTCGATGGCGGTGGCATGGCCGGCGGCGACGATCCCGGCGTCGGCCACCAACAGAATCCTCTGAAACCCGAGCTCTTTCCCCAGGGCTCCCGTGCGCTCGGCGGCCTGCCGTCCGAAGATCGTCCGCGTCCGAACCAGGAAATCGAACGGGACCATCGTGAAGTAAACTCTATCACCCGCTGACGAGCCCTCCGGCCGCGCGCGGCAGCCTGGTGGGCCGACGCCCGCACCGCTCAAGCCATGCAAACTGCCGAAACCGTTCCGGGAACACGTCTCACCCCGATCCAGTGGATCATCTGCGCCATTGCGGCCATCGGGTTCGCGTTCGATATCTACGAAATCCTGATGCTGCCGCTGATTGTGCGGCCCGCGCTGCTCGAGCTGACCGGTGCCGTACCGGGATCGCCCGAGTTCCAGATGTGGGTCGGGCGCCTGTTCTACATCCCGGCGTTCGCCGGCGGCATCTTCGGCCTGATCGGCGGCTACATGACCGATCGCTTCGGCCGCCGCCGGGTTCTCACCTACAGCATCCTGATTTACGCGGTCTCGGCGTTCCTCTCCGGGTTCGCCACATCGATCCAGATGCTGCTGTTCCTGCGGTGCCTGGTGTTCATCGGTGTCTGCGTGGAGTTCGTCGCCGCGGTCGCGTGGCTGGCCGAGCTGTTCCCGGAACCGAAACGGCGCGAGAAGGTGCTCGGTTATACCCAGGCGTTTTCGTCGCTCGGCGGGCTGCTCGTGGCGACGGCCAACGGGTTGTGCGTCGCGTACGCCGCGAGCCTGCCGGCCCTCATGGCGCTCGGTTCGGCGCCGATCCAGAACCCGCACGCGCCGTGGCGCTACACGTTGATGTCGGGCGTGCTGCCCGCGATTCCGCTGATCCTGATCCGACCGTTCCTGCCGGAATCGCCGATCTGGCATGCGAAGAAACAGGCCGGCACGCTGCGGCGGCCCAGTATCGCGGAACTGTTCTCGCCGGCGCTCCGCCGCACGACCATCGTCACCACCGTGATGTTCGCGATGTCCTACGGCGCCGCGTTTGGCGCGATTCAGCAGATTCCCCAGATGGTGCCCGGCTTGCCCGAGGTGCGGCAGATGGTCTCGGGGCGTCCCGCCCCGGAGGCGCGGCTGATCGAGCAGGGTGTGGCGGCCGACGTGACCAAGTTCCAGGAGATTGGCGGACTCGTCGGGCGCGTGGCGCTGGCCGTGCTCGCGGTGGTGGTTGTCAGCCGCAGGAAATTGATTCGGATGTTCCAGGTGCCCGGGCTGATCATCATGCCCTTCGCTTTCGCCTGGGCGGCGCGGACCGACCTCCAGATTCTGTACCCGTTCGCTTTCCTGGCGGGTTTCTTCACGGTCGCACAGTTCAGCTTCTGGGGGAATTATCTGCCTCGCGTCTACCCGCTCCACCTGCGCGGGACCGGTGAGAGCTTTGCGGCCAACATCGGGGGCCGTCTCGTCGGGACGTCGTTCGCCTGGGTGACCGCAACACTCGCCGTGACCGCGGACCGTGCGTACGCGCCGACGAAGGTGGCACTCGTTGCGGCTGCGGTGGGATTCGGCGTCTATCTTGTCGGTCTGATCGCGAGTGCGTGGCTGCCGGAGCCGAGGGGTGAATCCCTGGACTAGGAGTGCCAATGACCCGAACCATCACGCTCGTCGTGGCGCTGACGATGGCCGGCGCCGTGTCAGCGCGGCCGCAGAGCCCCGATGCCGCATCCGTCGATCTCCAAGGGAAGTTGTACCGATCGGTGTTCTCTTCTGGATCCGGCGTGCTCACGCCGGCCGATGTCAAGGCGCTCCCGGAGCCGCTCCGCGGCCGGCTCGACAAGTACCTGACCCGCCGCGGGGCGTTCAAATCGAACTACAAGTCGGAAGCCGACAGCTTCGAGCAGGTTCGCGTGGACGCCAAGCGCCGCCTGCTCGAGCAGGCGATCGTGTCGTTGATCGATGCGCCGGGGATCGAGAAGAGCGCCGCCGACTACGTGGCCACCGCGCCGATCCACTACGAGTGGAAAGGACTGCAGGACGGCCCGCTCGAAGAGGCCAATCACGCCGAGGCAATCCTCGCGAAAGATCCGTCGTCGCCGATGGCCGCATGGTTCTGCGCGTTCATCGCCCAGCGTCAGCGTGCCGCGTTCGAAACGTTTGCGCTGCAGAAAAATGACGAGGGCATGAAGGCCAGCGCAAAGAAGTACCGGACGTTCACCGATCGCGCGAAGGCCGCCGACGATCCGATTTACGCGGCGCTCGTCGCCGACATGGAACGGCAGCCATACGTCTACATGAAGGGGGCTCCGCATCCCCGGGACTACGCAATCGCTAATCGCTAATCGCTAGTCCTGGATCCCGAGTCCCGAGTCCCGAGTCCCTGGTCCGAGTCCAAATCCCCCCGTGATCGGAACGATCGCTCGCCTGCGGGCGACAGCCCGCGACTAGTGACTCGATGAGGGACGCAGGACTGGGGACCCAGGACCAGGGACCCGGGATTAGCGATTAGTGATGAGCGACTCGATGTTAGACTCACGCGCCGTGAGCGAGCGCAGTCGAGTAAGCACCCGATCCCCACGTCCCAGCCGGCGTACCGTTCTGGCCTCGTCCGCCACGATCGTGGCGGCGGCGGTCGGAGCACCCGGTGCGCAGTGGCAGGAGAGCCAGCGCTACCCGGATCCCCGCATCGAAATCCTGGACCCCGGCTTCGCAAAGTACCGGATCAACTCGGCGAAGGTCGAGCGGCTCGCGACCGGGATGCGCTGGGCGGAAGGGCCGGTGTGGTTCGGCGACGGCCGGTACCTCCTGTGGAGTGACATCCCGAACGACCGGATCGTGAAGTGGGAAGAGGAGACCGGCGCAGTCAGCGTGTTCCGGAAGCCGTCGCACTTTGCCAACGGGAACACCCGAGATCGCCAGGGCCGGCTCCTCACGTGCGAGCACGACGCGCGGCGGGTCACGCGAACGGAATACGACGGGACGATCACGATCCTGGCGGACAGCTACGAGGGAAAGCCGCTGAATTCGCCGAACGACATCGTCTGCCGGTCGGACGGTACGATCTGGTTCACCGACCCTCCCTTCGGCATCCTGGGCAACTACGAAGGCCACGTCGCAAACCCGGAACTCCCGACCAATGTCTATCGGCTGGATCCCGCGACGAAACGCTTGACGGTGGTCGCAGGCGACATCAATCGGCCGAACGGGCTCTGTTTCTCTCCCGACGAGCGGCGCCTCTACATCGTCGAAGCGGGCCTGACGCCGCGGGTGATTCGCGCCTATGACGTCATCGACGGCGGGACGAAGCTGGGGCTGTCACGGGTACTGATCACCGCCGAGGCGAACGGTACGCCCGACGGTTTGCGCTGCGACGTGGACGGCAACCTCTGGGTTGGCTGGGGGATGGGCGCCGAGAATCTCGACGGCGTCAAGGTGTTCAATCCGGAAGGAAAGCCGATCGGCAGGATCGGCATGCCCGAGCGCGTTGCCAACGTGTGTTTCGGCGGGCGTCACCGCGATCGGCTGTTCATGGCGGCAAGCACGGCTCTCTATTCGCTCTATGTCAACACGCAGGGGGCCATCGGAGGGTAGGACGGCAGCCGTATCACGGATCAGTTCCGCGCTGGCGCCGCGAGCTCTGCGACGGTGCTGAAGTCCACGCGCTGCGCATCTCGGCCAGCTTCCGTTCGATCCGCTCGTCAACCGCCTTGTGGAAGAGCGCGAGGGCCGTGTCGCGGTGGCCGAGCATGAGCTGCAAGGCAGCTTCTTCGTAGGCGGGTGGCCGGCATGCTATCACCGAACACGGATACTACTTCCTCTTCGAGGCCGCCGTCAGAGTCGTCTGCGGCACCGCCGCCAGCGCCGCCGCGGCGTCGACGAAGCCTGCGCCGGAATCGGAGTCGAAGCCGCCGGCAATCGCCGAGAACACCGAGTCCCCTGGCCCGGGCACGACCGTCACCTCGCGCTTCACGATGTCTTTCGCCGTCGACATCAGGATCGAGTAGACCTGCTGTGGCGCAAGCGTGCCGTTCTTCTGCAGCATCAGCGCTGCGACGCCGGCGACATGGGGCGCCGACGCCGACGTCCCGAAGAAGTTCGGGAGTTCGTCGGCCGGGTTGTCCAGCTGCGGCGTGATGAACGTGCTGGTCGGGCTGTTTTTCCCGTCGTTGTCGTCGTCGTCGAAGGACGAATCACCGAAGAAGAACGTCGTGTTGCCGCCGTCCGGCCCGGTGACGCGCGGGTTCGGGCGATTCTCGGGCGAGGCCAGAGGAACGCCGTACTTATCCAGGTAGATCGGAATGCCTCCCGCCGAGGAGAAATTGTTCAGGCACGCGGGAATGCACGCGCCGGGGGTGTCCTTCACGAGGGTCGAGAAATGTGCGTCGAACGCCTCGGTCAGATACCACGAGGCCGCACCCACGGACGCCACGTTGCGCGCATTCGAATGACCGTACGCGGTGCCGCTGGCCGTGTCGTGGTCCACGATGTCGACGGTTCCGGCGAGCTCGAACGCCACATATTTCACGTGCTGCGGCGCCGTTCCGCCAGCGCGCGCGAATCGAATGAAGAACTCTCCGGACTTCGTCCTGGGCCCGGTCACGACGAGCGCCGCAAGATCGACCGCGTCACGCCCGATGTTGCGGGCGCCCGTGACCTGGCAGGTGATGCCAACCGAGAGTCCGGGCGGACAGAGCGGGACCAGCACGCCGTTCTCGTTGTAAATCAGCATGTCCAGGTCGCCGGTCGCGCCGCGGGGCTGCGACGTGGCCGTTGGATCGGTCAGGTGGGCATAGGTTGTGGAGGACAGGAACGGCTGGTCCCACTGGAAGCTGAAGAGGACGACCGCCTGGCCGCCGCTCTGGGTCACCTTGACCTTCTGGAGCGTCGACGCCCCGGAAGCCGGGTCGAAATCGTGCGCGCGCAGTACGAACGGCCCGCCGTTGCCGTTCAGATTGCCACTGCCAGGCACCGCAACGCTGGTCTCACGATAGGCGGATTCGTAGGACAACCGCGCGTCGTTCCCCGCCGAGGAGAAGTAGGCTGCGCCCGACGCGACGGCGCGATCCGCAGCCTGCGCGATGATGCCGTCGGAGAACATGTTCTCGGCGTAGTAGATCACGTCGTCGACGATGACGTTCGCCCCGGCGTTGCGGAGCCGCAGAATGCCGTTGGCGAAGTCGAGGACGCCGTTGAACGCGGTGTGGAACTTCTGGGCGGCACCCGGCGCGACGTCGTGTACCAGCTGCACCATGCCGCGGCCTTCGTCGGTGGCAGGGCAGGGACCGTTGCTGAGCACCTGGACGTTCTCCGGCACATCGCCGGTGACCTTGTCCTCAGCCGCGGTCGACGTCGGTGCGCCGGGCAGGAACGCGGGCGGGTTGCACGCATAGCTGTCGGAGAGCACTCCGACTGTCGCCCCGGTTCCATCGACATGTTCGGTCGCACGGGCGTTGTCGCTCCCCAGGCTGACGTCGCCCTGGCTGACGACAGATCCCTGCGTGGCCGCGCGGCGTACGACCGCGACTGCCGCGTCGCCGAACGCGAGCGAGGGCAAAGCGGCGAGGTCACCGAGTGCCCGCACGGGCACCAGCGCGGACACCAGCGGGCCCTGGGCCCTCACGTTGGTCGCGCCGAGCGTCCCGAGAGCCGCCTGCAGGGCGGCGGGATCGTTGGCGTAGAGATCGACGGCGACCCGGCCCCCCCGCACCTTCAGCACCGGGTTGCGGGTTTCGAAGGTCGCGGCGTTCGGGGCCTGCCGGAACTCGTCGTAGAGGTTGGCGAGCCATGGCCCGAGCTTCTGCATCGGACCGTTCTTCACCGATGCGAGAAGAGACTGCTCCGCTGACGTGGACTGGGCAAAAGCGGTTTGTACGGCGCAAAGTGCTGCGAGGACGAACAAGACGAGGGCGGGCAGCGGCCTGAGGCGCATTGACATAATTCTCCCTCCGGGAAGACCGTGTCGGACAGCTTGATGAATTAAGACGGAAGAAGAGCGTACCACCTGTCTTCACGATCTCGAGCTCGGCGGAATCGCGAGTCTTGCCTCAGCCGGGCAGTGGTTCCTCATTCGCGCCGCTCGGTCGCGCCCATCGCATCGAGCAGCACCTGTCGCGTCGTCGCTTGTTGCGCTTCGCGCGTGATGGTGGCGGCGCCGTCGAAAAGCTGGTGACCATAGTGTGCGAATTGCGAGTGGTTGCCGCCCTTGATCTCGACCCACGCCGTCGTCTCCGGCAGCAGTCGCCTGTTGGCCATGACGCCATCAACGGGTGCGACGCCGTCGTTGGTGGCGTAGACCTTCGTAATGCGGGCCTCGAGCTTCGACAGGTCGTGATCCCTCGGATGTGTCGTCCCGATGAGGACGAACGATACATCTCGACCACGGGTCGACAGCGCCACACGCGCGGCTAGAGCGCCACCGAGCGAATGGCCGGCGACGACCCAGCGCGGGATCTCGGGACGAGAGGCCATGAGCTGCAGCGTTCGGGCGATGACTTCGTCTTTGTGCGACGCAAGCGGTGCGAAGCGATACGGCAGCTTCACGATGAACACGGGATAACCAGTCTCTGCGATGGGTCGCAGCAGCGGGGCATAAGCATGCGCATGGACGCCCGAGCCGCAGATGAAGATCAGCGCCGAACGGTTGCTCTGATTGCTCGGGCGGAATTCCAGCCCGGTCGATCCTTCGTGCACGCGTACGTCCTGGGTGCTCCGCAGAAGTTGGTCGGATACACCCTGCGTTCGGACAGAGTTGATCAACCAGGCATGTGCGACGACCGCCCAGAGCAGAAACGCCCATCGAATCCATCGCCGGAGTACCGGCCGAACCACTGTCAACGAATGAACCGGTCCACGTAGTCAGCCCCGAGACCGCACGCCTCGTAGTGTTTGCGGCACATGGTGATCTTGCTGAACACGTCCTCGTACCCCAACGCGTTCCCGTCGGGATCGACGTAGAGCATGATGCCGTTGACCTGGAACAACGTGATCATCTCTTCAACATCGTCGGGGACGACCAGGGTATGTGTCTCGCCGGGCGGCTCGTAGACATAGCCGCCCTCCTCTGCCACCCAATCGTGTTCGAGGTAGTGCCATCGTCCCTTCAGCACGTAGCCGTGGACGGGATTGGTGTGGCGGTGGCGCGACAGCACACCGGCCCGCGTCACCTTCAGAAGATTGACCCAGTAGCCCTGTGACGCCGACAGGCAGAGCGGCCGGAACCAGACGTGTGGCGCCTGCGGCACCCAGATGCGCTCGTCGGCCGGCAGGACCGGAGCGACCAGCAGATCGGGCGCCATTTCGGCAGGCTGCGGCTGGCGGTAAGGTACGCGGGGATTGGCGGTTTCTGGAGCGGGCATGTCATTTCACCGAATAGCCGCCGTCGACGGGGAGAAGGGCGCCGGTGATGAAGCGGGCGGCATCGCTCGACAGGAAGAGCGCGGGGCCGACGAGGTCGGCGGGAGTGCCCCAGCGCCCGAGCGGCGTGCGTTCGAGGATCGCGCGATTGCGTGCGGCGTCGGACCGGGCGTGGATTGTCATCGGCGTCTCGATCCAGCCGGGAGCAATCGCATTGACCCGGATGCCATCCTCCGCCCACGCGACCGCCAGCGACTTCGTCAGCTGCACCACGCCCGCTTTCGACGCGGCATACGCCGGCGACAGTGGAGCGCCGAAGATCGCGTGCATCGAGGCGATGTTGACGATCGATCCGCGGGCCTTCGCGAGTGCCGGCCGGCAGGCGACCGCCATGCGCATGGTTCCTGTGAGGTTGATGTCGACGACACCGGCAAACACGCCCGGATCGTACTCCTGCTGCAGCCTGAGCACGCCGGCGGCGTTGATCAGGGCATCGAGCGTATCGAAGCTCGCGGCAAATGCAGCGACCGCCGCGGTATCCGTGACATCCAGGCTGGTGACGCCGTCCGCGGAGACGCGATCGACGCCAGTGACCTGATAGCCGGCGTCCCGGAACGCCGAGAGCAGTGCGCCGCCGATCCCGCCGGCGGCACCTGTGACGACGGCGGTCGGGGCATAGTCGCGTGAATCGGTCATATCAGTCAGATATTGGCCAGGACGAGGTCGTACACCTTCTGCACATTCTCGTAGGGGTCACCCTGCTGTTCGTTCTCGATCGAGTAGAGACCGGTGTAGCCGAGCGACTTGATGAGCGCAATCGCCGCCGCCAGGTCGTAGGTAGCCGGGTTCAGCATCTTCATGTGGCAGTTACCGCCGGTATAGGGAAACATCGCCCGAATCCCGGCGTGCTGGTGTGCCTGGTCGCCGCCGAAATTGCCAACGTCAGGATTCGTATACGCACCGCCGGCACGGATGACCTCGGTGAGCAGCGTGAAGTCGTCTCCACGCGGCTCGGCACCCACCATGATCTTTTTCGTCTTGCCGTAGGCCGTCATGTGCGTCAAGGCTTCGATGGCCGCCGCCTTGTTCTCCTGCGTCAGCTTGCCCTGATTGATCATCACCCGCGGCGAGCCGAGTACGACGGCGTGGTCGATCCACGCCTTGGTCAGGTCGATCGCCTGGGCGCGCAGGGCCGGGTCGGCCGCCGCGATGTTCATGTTCCCCAGCTCCAGGTTGATGTTGCTCACTCGCGACTGCGTTTTCGCCAGCCGGGCCAGAAAAGCCTTGAAGAAGGAGGCCTCGGTCGACTCGAAGTAGCTGTGCTGCATCTCGACGTTGTGGACCTTGTAGCGGTCCGCGAACATCTCCGGCACGTCGAACACCTCGAGCGTCCGCTCGGGACTCGATTGCCGCCCCGGCAGCTTCAGGACACGCAGGAAGCTGTACGCCATGATGGCGAGACGATCAGTTTTTGGTTGTGCCGGCTGCATCCGCCAGCCCAACGGCCGGGCGGCCGAACCGAGGGTCAGGGCGGAGGTGATCAGGAACTGGCGTCGGTGCATGGTGTGACAGGAAATCAGATGCGCTAATGGATTGTCCAGCCGCCGTCGACCATGAGGACATGACCCACGACCATGTCGGACAGGTGACTCGAGAGGAAGAGGACAGCGCCGACGAGATCCTCTGGCTGGTTCCACCGGCCCGCGGGCAGCATCTGCGTCGTTGCCCATTCCCTGTAGCCTGGCCGCTCCAGGATCACTTTTCGCGACTCGGTTTCGGTGATGCACGGCGCCACCACGTTGACGGCGACCCCGTGTTTCGCCCATTCGAGCGACAGCGCACGCGACAGGTGATGCACGCCGGCCTTCACGCCCGCGTACGCGGCTCGTCCCTGGAACGCGACGACGCCGAAGTTCGATCCGATGTTGATGATCTTGCCGCGGCCCTGCGGGATCATGACGCGCGCGGCAGCCTGGCAGGCGAAGAACACGCTCTTGAACGATGCCGCGACGGTCTTGTCGAATTCCTCTTCGGTCACGTCGAGGGCAGGTCCCGTGCCGGTCCACCCGGCGTTATTGACGAGGATGTCGATTCGTCCGAACGTGTGTTTGGCCACGTCTACCATGCGACGGACGTCGTCCACTTTCGCGACGTCCGTGAGCTGGATGATGCTCTTCCGCCCCAGTTGCTCGATCTCGGACTGGACCTGATTGATCTCGTCCTGGCGTCCTTCGGGATGCTTGGCCAGCACGAGGTGCGCACCAGCCCGGGCGAGGCCGAGCGCGATGGCGCGGCCGATGCCCTGCGAAGCGCCGGTGACGATCGCGATCTTGTCCTCCAGCCCGAAGCTCGAATAATCGACGCCCACAGTCATGACCCCGCTTTCAAATGAGCCCGCGAATCGTACCGCCGATGTCGAGGGCGCTGCCGGTGATGAATTTTGCGAGCGGCGACGCGAGAAAGACCACGGCGTGCGCCACGTCTGCCGGCTGGCCGATGCCCATCGGCATTTGCCGGTCCTGAAGGAACCGCTGCACGGCGGTGTCGCGATCGGTCCCGTAGTGAGTCACAAGCTGATCGACGATGCCGCCGGGTCGCGTCCACATGCGCGACCAGATCGGGCCAGGCAGCACGGTGTTGACGCGGACAGCGGGCGCGTACTGCTTGGCGAGCGCCTTCGTCAGGTAGAGCAGCGCCGCCTTGCACGCCCCGTAGTCGATGAACCCTGGCTCCGGCTGCTTCGCCAGATCCGAGCCGGTGTTCACCACCGCGCCCGAGCCACGCGCCGCCATTCTCGGCACGAGCGCGCGGCACGTTCGTACCGCGCCCATCAGGTTGACGTCGATCGATTTCGCCCAGCGCTCGTCATCGATCTCTTCGAATGGCGTGGAGTCGCCCACGCCGAGGTTGTTGATGACGATGTCGGGAGCGTTGCCGAAGGTGCCGAGGACGTAGTCGACGGCGCGCTGGACGCCCTCGGCGGTCGCGAGGTCGGCGTCAACGGTGCCCCGCCATCTCGACGATTTGTCGCGCAGCGTGTCGCCGTCCCGGTCGCTGACCACGACCTCGGCGCCCTCCGCCGCGAGCAGGTCAGCGATCGCCTCGCCGATGCCGTGCGCACCGGCGCTTACGTAAGCGGTCTTGCCGCGAAGCTGATAGTCCACTGCTTCAATCCGTGGTCCGCTGTCCGCCGCCCGCGGTCCGACGAGCGTTCATAAGGTTTCGGATCGCGGAACGCGGGTGGCGGACCGCATTCAGGCATAATCGTGTCCTTTGACATTTCGGCATTGCGGCACTATTGTCTCGCTTACAGGCGACGCGAAGCATAATCGATAATCTGTAACTCGGCCAGCCTTGCGCGGCCCAGTCGCTCATCACCAAGAACGTCGCATCATGGACCAGGACAACAAGGCCCGCCCGCTCGAACGCAGAGTCTTCCGCGAGGAGATCCGGGAACAGCTGATCGAGGACATCCTCAACGGCAAGCTTGCTCCGGGTGCGCGAATCGTCGAAACGAAAATCGCGCAGCAGTTCGGCGTCAGCCAGGGTCCCGTACGGGAGGCGCTGCGCGATCTCGAGCTGTTCGGCTTCGTCGTCAGCTCCCCCTTCCGCGGCACCCAGGTGCGCAGGATCTCAACCGAGGAACTGCTCGAGATCTATCCGATCAGGGCGGCGCTCGAGGGCGTCGCCGCACGGGCCGCAGCGGTGCGGATCGACCAGGCGACGCTCGAGCGTCTCCAGGAGCTGATCGGCGTCATGCGTGAAGCCGCCGCGCGCGACGATCATCGGGCCGAGGCCGACGCCGATCACAATTTCCATCATGCGATCGTCAAGGCGTCCGGCAACCACATGCTCGAGCACGTCTGGCAGACGATGCGGCTGTCGATCACGACGTGCCTGACCACGTCCATCACGCATCGTTCGCTGCACGAGATCGCTGAACGACACGTGGCCGTGGTCGACGCGCTGCGATCGGGCGATCCGGATCGCGCTGAAGCGGCCGTACGCCGGCACATCGAGGAGCCTGGCGAATGGATTCGTTCGGCGCACCATCAGGAGCAGGCGGCCGCGCCGACAGAGCCCGACGAAAAAGAGGCAGCAATTTAGCAGGTGCGGCGACCCGGAACCCGGCACCTAACTATCGAGGTCCTTGTTCACGAATGCCCGTTCCTGCCATTCACGAAGACGACGCCGAGACGCTGGGACTGCCGGGGCGCGAGCTGCGGTGGCTGATCGCGCGGACCGCGGTTCCCGCCACGCACTGCTCGACCTGCGTCATCCGCGTCGCGCCTGGAGACAAGGTCACGCCGGCGCACTCGCACCCGAACGGCGAGGAAGTGATCTACGTCATCCAGGGATCCGGCCGCGTGCTCGTCGGAGGCGAGGTGCAGCCCGTGCGGGCGGGCATGGCCGTCCTGTTTCCCCAGGGCGTCGTGCACATGCTGCACAACACCGGCCGCGAGGAGATGAAGGTGGTCTGCTTCTTCGCGCCGCCGACGGGGCTCGAGAACTACAGGATGCACGAGGGCGTGGATTTTCCGGATTAGTTCAGTTTCCAGTTGCCAGTTTCCAGTTTCCAGTATCGACCAGGCTGATTACTGGCAACTGGCAACTGGAAACTGACAAGCTTCAAAAGACCTACGTCGGAAACCACCCGCCATTGACATTGATCGTCTGCCCCGTGATGTAGCCGTTGCCGGCGAGCATCACCGCCACGTCAGAGACCTCGTCCACCGATCCAAACCGGCCCACCGGAATCAGATCCGGCCGGGCGTTCGGGTTCGACGTCACCATGTCGGTCTCGATCAGCGCCGGCGCGATCGCGTTGACCGTGATGCCCTCGCGGGCGAGGTGGCGCGCGTAGTAGCGCGTCATGCCCAGCATGCCGGCTTTCGATGCGGCGTACTGCGGGCTGATCACACCGCCGATCTGGGCGGCCACCGAGCTCAGATTGATGATTCGGCCGAATCGGCGGCCGCGCATGTCGGGGAGGACCGCCTGCGTGACCAGGAAGCACGACTTCAGGTTGCCGTCGATGATCTCGTTCCAGTCGCCTTCGGTGATCTCGTCGAGCTTCTGCGGACGCGCAATCCCGGCGTTGTTCACCAGGATGTCGATCGGGCCGAGCGCGGCGTGCACTTCTGCCACGAGCCGCTGCACGTGGGCGGCGATCGAGACGTCCGCCGCAACCGCAATCGATCTGCGGCCGAGCGCCCGAATGCGGTCGCGCACCGCGTCGGCATCGGCCGCGCGAGACTTGTAGTTCACCGCGACGGCGGCACCCGCTTCCGCGAGGGCGAGCGCGATCGCTTCACCGATACCGCGGCTCGCCCCGGTGACGAGCGCGACGCGCGAGGCGAGAGTGGGAGTCGCGTGGTCAGGCTTGGAGGTCATCGAAGCTCATTCTGGCAACGCGAAAGCGATATACCCAGTCGCCGGTGTCACCCCTTCCTCCTTCGGCCATTGTCCCGCCGGCGGCGTGTCGCCTGAGACGGCGACCAGCACGTACTGCCTATCGCCGATCTGATACATGGAGTGGCCGCCACGGATAGTGCCGCCGAGAGCCGGTGACGTCCACAGCAGTTTGCCGGTCTCCGTGTCGTACGCGCGAAGCTTGCTGTCGCCGCCGGGCGCGAAGATCAGGCCACCGGAGGTCACGATGAGGCTGCTCCTCATCTGCGTGACGCCGGTGCCGGTGATTCCATGCACCGCCAGGCGTGCATCGTCGCCGAGACCGACCTGCCACCTGATCGTTCCGGCGTTGAGGTCGTAGCGCGAGAGCTTGGTGAACGGCGGCTTCATCATGACGCCGATGGTGCCGTAGGCGTTGATGGTGTACTGCGGCATCTGCTCGACGCCGTCCGGGTACGGACGCGAACCCCCAAGACGGCCACGGCCACCGGCCGGTGTGGGCCGCACCTGCGCCCCTCCTGAACCGACGACCGGGCCAGGCAGGTACGAACGTGTGGAGGCGCCACGACCGCGGCCGAACGCGGGCCCCGGCGGTGCCACGACGTAGGTGACGAGCGTCTCCATTTCGACGTCAGTGATGTGCGGGAACGCCGGCATGCGTCCCTTGCCGTTCATGATCGTCGAGCGAACCGTCGCCGCGTCGAGACGCCCCGGCAGGTCCTGCAGCGACGGCCCGTTCTGCGTACCACTCCGATCCGGCCCGTGGCAGACCGCGCACTCGCGCTGGTAGGCAGCGGCGCCAGGAGGCCCGCCGCCCTGCGGATTCTTCACGAGATGGAGAATGGCGGGATTGTCCTGGCTGATGACGTACACGGCACCGCTCGCCGGTTCCGCTGCCGTGTAGCCGAAAAGCGCACCGCCGTTGCTGCCTGGGATGTGCAGCGTGTCCTCGAAGTGGATCGGCGTGAAGAGGCCCTGATTGCGCGACGCGGCGAGACGCTGCTTGAACTTCTCCCGATCCCCATCGCTGACGATCGGATGCGGATTGATGTCGTCGGCCGTGAACGCCTGTTTGCTGAACGCGGGTGGAGCGGTCGGGAACGGCTGCGTCGGCCAGGATTGTTCGCCGGGCATGTCGCTCTTCGGCACGGGCCGCTCTTCGATCGGCCAGATCGGCGCGCCGGTCACCCGATCGAACACGTACAGGAATCCCGTCTTTCCGGCAACCGCCACGACGTCGATGTTCTTGCCATTCCGCTTGATCGTGGTGAGCTGCGGCGCCGCGTTTCCGTCGAAGTCCCAGAGGTCGTGATGCACCATCTGGAAGTGCCACAGACGCTTGCCCGTTCGCGCATCGAGCGCCACGATCGAGCTGCCGAACAGGTTGGCTCCGGGCCGGTCGGCCCCGTAGTAGTCGTAGGTCGGAGAGCCGAGCGGGAAGTACGCGATGCCCCGCTTCGTGTCGATCGTAATCTCCCCCCACGTATTGATGCCGCCCACGTACCGGTAGGCATCCTTGGGCCACGTCTCGTAACCGAACTCTCCCGGGTGCGGAACCGTGTGAAACTGCCAGACCAGCTTTCCAGTCACGACGTCGAACGCCCGTAGATCTCCCGGGGCCGACAGGTAGCCTTCCCCCGGAGCAGACCCGAGCAGGATCAGGTTCTCGAAGAGCCGTCCCGGCGTTCCCGACTGGATACGGCCGATGGTGGACGGATCCCGGCCGAGGCCCTCGCGCAGATCGACCACGCCGTCCTTGCCGAAGGCGTAAACCGGTTGACCGGTGGCCGCATTGATCTCCTGGAGGTAGTCGTTCATCGAGAAGATCAGGCGCCGGTCCTTGCCGTCCCTGCTCTCCCAGTAATTCATGCCGCGGGCAGTCATCGCCTGCATGCCCTCGCGGATCCAGATTTCCTTGCCTGTCCTCGCGTCGAGCGCGAGCAGCGAGCCGTTGCGGCCGCGACCGTAGATCACGCCTCTGACCACGATCGGGTTGAAGCCGGTCTCGCCATAGGGATACGTCCACGCAATCCCGAACCGGCCGACGTTGGCCCGGGTGATCTGATTGCCCTCGAAGTAGCGCCCGCTCGCGGGGCCGCCCGCGTAGTCGGGCCACCACGTGTCCTGAGGTGCCGATCTCAGGCCGGCCGCGGACGCGGCCAGCGCGCCGAGGAGGCAGAGGGGGAGGAATGGGGAAAGGCAAGGATGATTTGTCACTGGTGAGGTTTCGTGTTAGGGTCCGCAAAATAATCGATTCTTTTCAGGCGCGCAACCTCTTATTAGAGCTGCACCGCGAATGACACAGAGAGGCGCTTCGCGGGCTGCGCGCCTCCGCGCAGGACGATCATGATCAAGACAGGTCTGAGGAGGGCGCTCGCCCCGGCGATCGTCGTGACCACGCTCATCGTGCCCGCCACCGGCGCGGGGCCGTCGTTCCGTCCGGACGATCGCTTCGCGGGCTCGACCCTTTCCGGCTGGCGCACGCTCGGCAACGCCGAGTGGCGCGCCGACAAAGGAGAGATCACCGGTGTTCCCAAGGATCCCTCCGGCGGTTGGCTCGTGCTCGATCGGTCCTATCAGGACACCGGGTTCTTCGCCTCGTTCAGATGCGCCGCCGGCTGCAGGACCGGCGTACTGCTGCGTGCGGAGAAGACGCCGGACGGGATGAAAGGCGTGCTCGTATCCCTCACCGAGGGAGACGTTGCGGCGTACGCCGTGACCCTCGACAGCGGCGGACGCGAGACGAAACGAACGCCGTTGCGGTTCCCTGGCGCGGGCCAGAACCGCATCGCACCACCGCCGGATCCGAACGCGCCGGCAAGCCCTCCGGCAGGCGCCCTCGCCGGACGCGGAGCCGGCCGCGGCGGACGGGGCGGCGGTGTTCAGCTTCCGATAGAGCCACCGAACACGGGACTCCATCCGGGCGAATGGAACGATCTCGAGATCCTGCTCGACGCGAACATCCTCCGCAGCTTCGTCAACAACGGCGGGCCGAGCGGCGTTGCCGACGATGATGCCGGAAGGTACGGGCCGATCGCGCTGTATGTCGGCGGGTCGGCGGAGGTGCGCTTCAAGAACATCGCATTCAAGGATCTCGCGCTGCGTACGCGGACCGAGGAAAAGGTGTCCAGCCGATTCCGGATGCAGCGCCTGAGCGATTTCTATTACGGCTGGGGCGCCAGCGCCGACGACTTCAATCATGACGGAGTGCTCGATGTCGTTTCAGGGCCGCACATCTACTTCGGTCCCGACTACCGTCGCAGCAGGGAGATTTATCTCGCGCTGACGACGAACCCGTCGTCCGGCTTTGCGACCGACTGCTGGATGCAGTTCTCGGCCGACTTCACCGGCGACGGCTGGGCCGACGTGATCAACGCGAGCTTTTCCGGCAGCAATGCCGGCGTGACCCTCTACGTGAACCCGAAGGGTGACGCGCGCCGCTGGGACAGCCACCGCGTGGTCACGTCGCAGCAGACCGAGATCGCGGTGCTGAAGGATCTCGACGGCGACGGCAAGCCAGAGTTCGTTTATGGCGCCGAAGGCGTGATGCGCTATGCGAGGCCCGATCCCGCCAATCCAACCGGCGCATGGATCGTGCGCACGATTTCCGAGCCGGGCTATGCGACCGCCCATGGAGTTGGAGCCGGCGACATCAACGGCGACGGCCGGGTCGACATCCTCAACGCCTACGGCTGGTGGGAGCAGCCCCCTCAGGGCAGCGCGTCAGCCACCTGGGGGTATCACCCGGAGGCATTCGGACGCTCGATCGGGCGAGCGAGCGCCGGCGGGAGCGTGATGGCGGTCCACGACGTCAACGGCGACAAGCTCAACGACGTCGTCACGTCGCTGGCGGCCCACGGCTGGGGACTCGCATGGTACGAGCAGAAGCGTGACGCGGCTGGCGCGATCTCGTTCGTCCAGCACATGGTCATGGACGACTACGGCACGAAGAACGCGGGCGACGTCACCTTCTCGCAGCCGCACGGCTCCACGTCGGCCGACGTCGATGGTGACGGGATCGAAGATTTCATCGTCGGCAAGCGCTACTGGTCGCACCAGGACACGCAAATCGATCCCGACGCGTACGGCGATCCCGTGCTGGTTTGGTATCGCACGGTCCGCAATCCGAAGGCGCCGGGAGGCGCGGAGCTGGTGCCGGAACTGATACACAACCGATCAGGCGTGGGCTCGCACGCCTATGCTGCTGATTTGAACAAGGATGGGCGGATCGACATCGTCACGCCCACGAAGTTCGGCACGTTCATCTTCTGGGGTCAGGGGCGGCGGTAGCCGCTATTTCGGAACATCGAGCGCGGGATTGCGCGAGAAGAAGCCGGCCGGAATCATCTTGAACCCGGCGTGCGTGACGGGCATCACCGGCCATTCCTCGGGCCGCGGGATGTGCGTGATCCCCATCGTGTACCACACGACGACGTCCTCGTTCGCCAACGACTCGTTGTTCCCGGCCCACCGCGTGAGCCCGGCGCCGCCAAGGCTCTGGTTCGGATAGGCGCCGCCAGCGTACATCTCCTCTTCACGGTAGCGCGTCGCCCAGAAGTGCTGGTTGATGAACCCGGCACGCAGGCGCGTCCGGGAGGCCGGGGCGACATACGGAATCGAATTGACGCCGGGCACGAGGACGTAGCTCGAGTGGTGGCCGAGCGCATTCCGGGCGGACCGGTTGACGATCGTCCAGGTGCGCGCCGAGGCCATATTCATCCGGCGCTGCGCCGCCGCTTCGGTCGTGAGCGTCGTCTCCTCCATGATCATTCCATTCAGCGAAGGATTGCCGGGTCCCGGCGGCATCGCGCTCGTGTTCATCTCTGTGATGGAGTTGGCCGTCCCGTCGACGTCGAAGTCGAGCCTGAAATTGAAGAAATGCTGATGATGAGGCGCGACGACGTTCGGGGACACGAGATGGCCGGTGGTCGGGCCGACTCCATGCCCGTTTGCGCTGGTGATGCGCACACCTTTCGGCAGCATGATTCCGGTCAGCGCGGCATCGAGCTCGAGCACCCCGTCCTGATGGAAGATCCAGTTGATCGCGTAGTCGTAGTTGCCGATCGTGGCGATGAAGAAGATCACCAGCTGGCGGGCGCGGCGCGACTCGTTCGTCTTCGAGTACGACTCGTAGTGCTTCCAGAGCAAGCCGCCGTCGCGCTCGTAGATGCCGACCGCGCGCGGCAGCACGTACGCCCGCCCGTTGTCGCCGGCAAAGGTCACATCGAGGAGCGTCGCGTTCGGCGGCGCATCGGTGTCCGGCTCGATCGGGCTGGCCAGCCGGCCCATCCCGTATTCGCCCACGTCGAACGCGCTGCGCCACCGCCAGTTCCGATCCGGATCGCCGTACGGGACGGCCATCTCCGAGATCGATGCGCGGTAGAGAATCGGCCGGAGCCTCCCGGCATCTTCATATCCGACGGTTTGCAGGACGAGCCCCTCGCGCGGGTGCATCGTGTAGCGGAACCGCCACTTCTGCCAGCGAATCTCCTGTCCCGAGATCGTGAAACCCGGCCCGTCGGGCTGGGCGATTGCCAGGCTCTTCGGCGCCGTCCGCGTGCCAGTTGACTTCTGATCGAGCTCCTGGCCCGGGGGCGGAAGCGGGACGGCCCCGGTGTCGACGAACTCCACGACTTTCTCCGCGGTCATGTCCACGAGCGCGCCGACGCCTTCAATCGGCCGCCCGTAGAAGTTGATCGCGCCGCCCTTGAAATACGACACGGCGCGGAGCAATCGCCGTCTCTGATACTGTGGCGCGACCTGGCCGACGGCCCAGTAGTCGATCTGGACCTGTTCAAAATCATCGATGCCGCGCTTGCGCATCGCCTCCTGCCACCGCGCATCCGCTTTCACGATCCGGACGAGGTCCTCGTATTCCGCCTCCAGCACGACCGCTTGAACTCCAGGTCTCTCGGTCCAGGACACGATCCGGGACGTCCCGAGATCGACGACCGCTTCGAACGTCCGGTTGCGTCGGCGATCCAGAATCACCGCGAACGCCTGGCGGACGATCGGCGCTCCGGGCGCATAGGCGAGCACGTCACGCTTCGCGGGCTCTTTCAAGACGATGGTGGCGAACAGCGCGCCCTCAGGAAACTGAGGCGCGGCGGACAGGATTCCGGCAGCAGCATCGATCTCGGCGGCGGTCAATCCATCGAGCGGGTGCCGTTCGGCAGTGGACGCCGCCTGCGACGTGGCGAAGACGGCGGCCGGAACGCATATGTGGATCAGCAGCAGCCACGTGAGACTGCTGCGAAGCAGAATTCTGTTCATGTCGGCTCCGGATACTCGCAAGATGCGAGCAGATGTCGATGACTCAAGCGCTGTGGCGAGGCTGCAACGCCGATAGCTCGGCTGCCGCTTCGATGGCCGCAATCAGGCTTCGCTCGTCGGCTTGTCCTGTTCCCGCGATATCGAACGCCGTCCCGTGATCGACAGAGGTACGGATCACCGGCAGTCCGATGGTGATGTTCACGCCTGACTCGAGCCCGAGGACTTTGACGGCGCAGTGACCCTGGTCGTGGTACATCGCCACGACGAGATCGAAGTCGCCGCGGATGGCCCTGAAGAACACGGTGTCGGCGGCGAGCGGGCCCTGCGCGTCGATCCCGGCGGCCTGCACGGCTCGAACGGCAGGCGCGATCTTGGTTTCTTCCTCGCCGTGCCCGAACAGGCCGTTCTCTCCCGCGTGAGGGTTGATCGCGCAGACCGCGATCCGCGGCGTGGCGATGCCGGCGCCGACCAATGCATCGTGTCCGCGCCTGATGGTCCGTTCGACCAGCGGCGGATCGATCCGGGCAATCGCGTCGACCAGGCCGATATGCGTGGTGCAGTGAATCACCCGCAGGTTGGGTGCCGTCAGCATCATCGATACTTCGGGCGTGGCGGTCAGCGCTGCCAGAAGTTCCGTGTGCCCGGGATACCGGTGGCCGGCCGCATGCAGGGCCTCCTTGTTCAGAGGCGCGGTGCAGATGGCGTCGATGTCGCCTGAGTTCGCGAGCGCGACCGCGCGCTCGACGTATCGGAAGGCCGCCTCGCCAGCGCGGGCGGACACGCGTCCGAACGGCAGGTCGTCGGGGACGAGTCCTACGTCGATACAGTCGATCGTCCCGGCGCTGAAGCCCGCGTCACCCGGGCCAGCCACCGCGGTCACTGTGACCGAAACGCGCGCGATCGCCGCCGCGCGGACAAGCCGCGCCCGATCGCCGATCACCAGGGGTCGCGCAACCCGGGAAACCGCCGGGCTCGCGAGCGCCTTGACGATGATTTCCGGGCCGATGCCGGCGGCATCCCCCATGGTGATCGCGACGACTGGCTTCACGGGGCGAGGCTGCATCGCAGTAAGGATCGCACTGCCGCGCGCGCCGCCTCCAGCGTGCCGTCACTCCCGAAACTGCCGGCTTTCAATGCGACGATCAGGGGCCTCGAGCCAGCGCCAAGGCCGATGGGCACGCCGGGCTCCACCTCGCCGACGAGACGCAGCCCGCTGATGCCCCAGTGCCCGAGCAGTGCGGCAGCGGTATCTCCGCCCGTTGCGACAACTCCGCCAATCAGCGAGCTGCACGAGTGGAGCATCCGGCCGAGACGATCCACCAGCATCGCATCTGCGGCGGTCGTCGTGTGCTGCCCTCCGATGGTGACCACGACGTCCGCACCTGTTCGCAGGTGATGCTCGATTTCACGAATGCACTCGAGCCCCGAGCCCCGGCCGGACAACTCCTCGATCGGAACGATCACCGGCACGGCGCCATTGGCGGCGACACGCGACACCTGCACGCCGTTGGCGCCCGCCAGGCTGCCCGAAACCATCAGCACGGGCCGGGGCGGCGTCGCATCCGAGATCCGCAGCTGCGGCGGGGTCCGCTCGGCATCGTTGAAGAGCCTCCGGGCGAGACCGCCCGAACCGACCCACACGACCCGCTCCTCCAGCGTCGCGCCTGCGGCGGCGATCGCGACCAGGTCTGCTTCCGTGACCGCGTCACACACGACAGCGCGGCTCCCTGCGTCGGCACGCGCCTGGAAGAGCCGATCCAGCCCTCCGCCACGAACGTCGGCGAGCGACGCCATCGTCACCGGTACTGAGGCGGACGTCAGTGTCTCGGAGAGCGGAGGGCAGTCGAGCGGTACGTCATTCACACGCTGCCGGCCGTCAACCATGGTGCGTCCCATGGCCGGGAAGGCCGGTGCGACGATGGCGAGCGATCGGTGGTCCCAGCCGTCGAGCGCGGCCTTCACCTCGACCCCGATATGTCCGCGCAGGGTCGAATCGATCTTCTTGTAAATGTGGGCAAAGCCGGCGGTGCGACACAACGCCGCGAGGTCACGGACACTCCTTCCGGCGTCCGCGGCAGAAGCCTGCCGCGTTCCTGCGTCGATCGCGACGATGCGATCCTCGTCGTGCCAGGCAAGGGTTCCATTGGAGCGCCGCCATGTGACCCATGGCCGTCCCGCGGCGAGCATGCCCGCGGCGGTGTCGGCCGCACCGGTGAGGTCGTCAGCGAGGATGGCGATACGCGGAGGAATCATTCACGGACTGGGTCGACGACATCACGTCTTGTGGCCTGGCTCACGAGTTCAGGAGAAACTTTCCAATGATTATCGATAGTCGCGCGTGAGGCTAGCACAAAGCTTTTGCGAGTCGCTACAATTCCGCCTTCGCCAAAGGCTACGGCGCGACAGGCGAAACGAAATCGCGTGGCTTCCGCCTTTAGGCGGAAGGCAGGAGGGGGCCGTTGAGACTGAAAGGCAAAGTGGCACTGGTGACTGGCGCGGCGCGGGGCATCGGGCGAGGGATCGCGGAGGTGTTCGCCGCCGAAGGAGCGGATGTCGCGGTCAACGACGTCGCGCACATCGAACAGGCGGAGCAGGTCGCCGCATCGATCAGATCTGCGGGACGCCGGGCGATGGCGGTACGAGCCGACGTCGCGCAGCGCGCCGACGTCGAACCGATGATCGACCGTGTCTGGAAGGAGCTCGGGCCGATCGACATCCTGGTGAACAACGCCGGCATCGAGACGATCGTTCCCTTCCTCGAGCTGACCGACGATCAGTGGACGCGTCTGGTCGACGTCAACCTCCGCGGCGCGTGGCTCTGTTCGCAGGTGTTGTGCCGGCGCGTGGTTGGAGACCAACGCAAGGCGTCGATCGTGAACATCGGGTCGATTCAGGCCGCGAAGGTGCTGCCCGGCCGCACCCACTACGCGCCGACGAAGCTCGGTCTCGAGGCCCTGACCAGGAACATGTCGGCCGAGATGACGCCGCGGGGAATCCGCGTGAACTGCATCCATCCCGGCCTGATCGACACACCCATGACGGAATGGGTGATGAAGGACCCGGAGATCCTGCCAATCGTGCTCGCCCAGATCTCGATGGGCCGCGCGGGCCAGCCCCGCGAGATTGGCGCGGTTGCCGCGTTCCTGGCTTCGGACGAGGCGAGCTACCTCACGGGGCAGTCGGTGTTCGTGGATGGTGGGTGGGAAGGAAAATAGTCGGTCGATAGTTTCCAGTTCCCAGTGAAGAGGGGAGCTGGCTACTGGAAACTGGCTACTGGAAACTGAGATTTCGCCGTCAGCCCACCCCTACAGCCGTTCGTGCCAGTGCACCATCGGCAGTCCCGCAATCGGCGCGCGGAAGCACGGGATGCGCCTGCCCTTCAGCGAGCCGATGTAGACCGTTCGCAGATCCGGACCGCCGAAGGTCACGCTCGCCATCCACGGGGCGACGCCCTGTCCGGTGGCGAACAGCACCTCCTCGGTCACCTGGTTGCGGAAAAACGCCTGCTCGAGCGCGTCCACTTTTACCGGATCGCCCTCATCGAGCAGGACGCGCAAATCGCCGTCCGGCGTCAGGACGAACAGCTTGTCTGAATAGACCAGCGTGCCCCAGAGATTGCCGTAGCTGTCGAAGGCGATCCCGTCCGGCCACGCCCCCTTGCCCAGCCGCGAGGGGCCGAACACCTCACGATCGCGCAGGTGTCCGCGCTCGTCGACGCGCAGCCGCGTGATCCGGCCGCCGGTCGTTTCCACCACGTACAGGAATTCCTCGCTCGCGTCGAACCGGATCTCGTTCGTGAACTGGAAGCCGTCCGCAACGATGTGGAAGGAGCCGCCTTCGTAGCGGGCGATGTAGCCGTCCGCGAGATCGGTCCTGAGCGCGTGCATCCAGTTCCTGACGCGGGTCGACACGGTGATCCAGATGCGATCGCGCGAGTCGCGCAGGACGAAGTTCACCTTGCCGATGGGCTCGCCGTCGATGCTGTCGGCCAGCACGCGTGAGGCCCCGTCGCGCGACATCAGCTCGAGGCAGTCGGTGCCGAAGTTGGAGATCAGGATGTCGCCGTTGCGGGCAAACGCCAGCCCGTTCGGGAGCGTGCCCTCGAGATAACGCGTGGCCTCGGTGCCGGCACGATCGAAGTGCGCCGACTGGCGCTGGGTGATGATGTCCTGCCGCCCGTCCTCCAGGCGGACGACGCCCCCCCGGGCATCCGCCACCCAGAGGGTGCCGTCCGGTTCCGCGAGGATGCATTCGGGTCGCTGGAGGTCGTGGCCGACGTAGCCCAGTGCGTTCCTGTCAATCCCGAAGTCCAGAACCGGATTCGTGCCGACGACCTCGGTTCCCCGCATCCACGCCTCCCTGTCGCCTCGAGCCGGATGAACTATATCATCCGCCTCAACGGATAATCGATTATTGCTTGACCGCATGCCCGGCCATATATAGGATCCGTCCCCGCCGTCGCCCGCGAGATATCCACGGGCTTCGGCCCTTCGACACGCTCAGGGCCGTCCCGAGCGGAGTCGAGGGACGGCGAGGCAGGCTCTGTCGCCGACGGACTCGCGGGCTTCGGCGAGGCAGGCTGCCCGAGGCAAGCCGCTGCGGCTCCGTGGTGCGTTCCAGGCGTACACAGGAAGGAGATTCTCGTGTCACTGAATCGTTGGCGCTGCGTGTTCGTGATCCTGCTGACGCTCGTCTGGGCCGGCTCGGCGTTGGCCCAGATCCGCTCCGCGACCATCACCGGGGCCGTGACGGACCCTACCAAAGCCGTCGTCCCCGGGGCAACCGTCATTGTCGTCAATCAGGACACCAACTCGCGCACCGAGCTGGTGACCAACGAGGCCGGCCTGTTCACGGCGCCGTACCTGCCGGCCGGGACCTACTCGATCGAAATCACCCTGCCGGGTTTCGCGAATTTCCGGCGAAGCGGCATCTCGGTTGCCACCGCCGAGACCGCCCGCGTCAATGTCGAGCTCACGGTCAGCAAGGTCGGTGAGACTGTGGAAGTGTCCGCGGAAGCACCGGTGCTCCAGACGGATCGAACCAGCGTCTCGGGTGCGGTCGGCGCCGAGATGATCGAGGCACTCCCGAACATCACCCAGAATCCCCTCGCCTACGCCTACCTCCAGGCCGGTGTGTTGCCGCGCGTCGCGGCCAGCGATACCCAGAGCGTCAACTCGTTCGGCATCGGCGTCGACGGCCGCCGGCAGTTCTCGGCGGTCGGCATCAACGGCGGACGCGCGTTCACCAACGACATTCAGCTCGACGGGCTCCCGGTGATGGGCGGAGGCTACAACGAAGCATCGGTGGTGCCGAACACCGAAGGGCTGCAGGAGGTCCGCGTCATCTCGAACAACTTCAGCGCCGAGTACGGACGCGGGCAGGCCGTGATCTCGATGAGCACCAAGTCGGGCACGAACGCGTTCCACGGCCAGGGCGTCTACATGATGCGTCACGAGGGGCTCGATGCGAACAGCTTCTCGAACAATGCGCAGGGGATTCCCAAGCGGGAGTTCCGCGTCAACGACGCCGGCGGGTCGATCGGCGGCCCGATCCTGCGAGACAAACTGTTCTTCTTCTCGAGCTATCACGGACTGCGGAACAACCAGAGCACCACGCAACTGCTGACAGTCCCCACGGCGCTCGAACGTGTCGGCAATTTCAGCCAGACGTTCATCCGTGACGAGAACGGCAATCCCGTTCCGGCGCGGATCTTCGATCCCTTTAACGTGGTCCAAGAGGGCGCGGATCTCTTCCGCCGCGTCGAGATCCCGAACGCGACCATTACCAAGGCCGACCCGTTCGCGTTGCGCATGTACAGCTTCTATCCGATGCCGAATCGCACGCCGGACGACGTGTACAACACGAACAATTTCGAAGCCACGACGTTGACGACGGTGCGGCGTCACAGCTCGAACAACCGCGTCGATTTTCGTCATGCGAAGCACTCGATTTACGGCAGCGGCGGCATCTCGTGGGCGGAGATCCTCACCCCGCGCCCCTTCGGAACGGCGCCGTTCAACGACGCGGCAGGGATCCGCGGCGACAAGAATCCCTACTTCCAGATGGGTGATGCGATCGTCGTCAGCCCGACTGTCGTCGTCGACCTCCGCTACGGCGTGAGCCGCATCAATACGAAGAACCTGTCCGGCAACAAGGAAGGGTTCGAGGACTATCAGGGGTTCGGGACTCCCAACAATGTGCAGGCGATCATGGCGCTGCCGGGCGCGGCGCCGGTGGTCAATCCCAACGGGTATACCGGCGGCAATGGCGGCGGCAGCAACTGGTCGGCGCTCTCGGCCGGCACCTTTGGAACGAAGCGTGAGTTCCAGACGAATCACAGCTTGACCGGCAGCATCACGAAAGTGCGTGGCCGGTGGAACCACAAGGCTGGGGTCGAGTACCGCAACCTGCTGTCCAACTACTGGGATCTCGAGCAGGCGTCGGTGGCCATGCCGTCGCCGTTCGCGCATTCGGGAGGCAACTTCAACTTCCAGTACGCGACCGCGAGCGGCGGTGTCGCCTCGCTGGTGACGACCAACGCGCAGCGCGGGGTCAACGCGGCGGCCATGCTGCTCGGGACCGGCGTCTGGTGGATTCGCCCTGGCGCGAACGTGCAGCCGGCGCTCTCGCAGAAGTACTTTGCGGTCTACTCCCAGAACGACTGGCGGCCCACGACGAAGTTGACGCTCAACCTCGGCCTCCGGTGGGAGCTGCAGCCGGGCCCGACCGAGCGCTTCAATCGCATGTCGGCATGGGATTTCGAGGCCACGAACGCGTTTGGCACCAAGGGCGCGATCGCGTTCCCCGGTGTCGACGGGTACAGCCGGAACCTGTGGGACACGACCTACGACAACTGGGGACCCCGCGTCGGCGCCGCGTACTCGCTCAATGAGCGCACGGTCCTTCGCGGCGGCTTCGGCATCACGTATCTGCCCAGCAACACCGGCTATTTCTCCGGACCGACCGACTATGGCTCCGCCAATTTCTCGGCGGGTGTGACCCAGACCGCATACGGCACGACCCCACGCGGGGTGCCGGTGATCCGTTTCTCCGATCCTGCGCCGATCGCGCCGGCCATCGGCGGGGACCCCACGGCGCCGCAGGTCTACGGCATCGGCGAAGCGCGGTTCGACCGGCACTTCAAGAACGGGCAGGCGCGCCAGTGGAACTTCTTCATCGAGCGGTCGCTCTTCGGAAACTGGATGGCGTCGGTCGGCTACACCGCGTCAGTGAGCCGGAACCTGTTCAACCGGTCCTATCCAATCCAGAACCTGCAGAGCATCCCGGCTGAGACGCTCGCGCAGTGGCGCGATCAATACATCGCCAGCAACGGCACGCTCAACCCGGCGACGCAACTGGTGCCCAATCCGTTCCAGCCGTCGAGCGGGCCGCTGCTGCCGTTCGCCGGCGCGCTCGGAGCGGCGACGATCGCGCGGCAGAACACGCTGTTCCCGTATCCGCTGCTCATCGGGTCGAACGCGGCGGTGGATCGCAGCGGCGCCACCGCCGATTACCACGCGATGGTCCTCCGCGTCAGCCGCCGGTTCGCCGGCGGCGTCATGATGGACGCGACCTACACCTGGTCCAAGGAGATCGACAACACGGACAACATGGAGGACAACCAGAACTTCAATGCCGGCGGCGGCGCCCGCGGCAACAATCACAGCCTCACCGACCCGAGGCTCAATCGGCGGCTTGGCTACAGCGACGTGCCGCACCGGCTGGTCGGGATGTTTCTCTACGACCTGCCGTTTGGAAAGGGTCAGGCCCTGGAAGCACCATCGGCCTGGTTGCGCGCGATCGCGGGCGGCTGGCAGCTTGGCGGCTCGCTGATCTGGCAGACCGGTTTCCCGATTGCCGTCACCGGCGCGAGCGATGGCGCGGCGCTCACCCGTCCGGATCGTGTCGACGGCGTGCCGATCGTCCTCCCGGAGAACCTGTGGGGCTGGTACGACGGACGGACGCCGGTGACCCTCCCGAGCGGGCGCGTCATCACGCCGCCGGCACGGACCTATCTCAAATACAATCCGGATGCCTTTGCCGGGCGCGTCGTGACCACGCCGAGCGGCCGCGTCGTTGCGGATCAGTTCTGGTACGGTGACGCGGCGATCATGTATGACGAGTTCAGGACCGACAACCGGTTCAACCTCGACATGAGCATCCGCCGATCGTTCGACATCACCAGTGGCGTGCAGTTCGAGTTCGGCGTCGACGCCATGAACATCCTGAACCACACGCAGTTCAGCGGCGCGTACACCGGCGGCCTCGGCGGAACGGTGACTACGGCGAACCCGGCGCTCGGCCTGGTGCCGGGGATGGGCAACGCGAACAACTACGGCACCAAGGGAATGGCGACGTTCAACCCGCGGCAGATTCAGGTGCGGACGTCGTTGAGATTCTAGTCAAGGGAGAAGGGACAAGGGACAAGGGACAAGGGACATCTCCCTTGTCCCTTGGCAGGATGTCACCATGAACCGGAGACAGTTCACCACTACCCTCGCGCTCGGCATCGCGGCCGCGGCCGTGCCGGATCTCGCCGCGCAGAAGCCACGGCCGCGGAAGCTGCGCTGCGGGCACACCGGCATCACCTGGGGATTCCGGCCCGAGGATGCCGAGCGCGCGATTGCCGACGTGGCCAGCCTGGGGTTTCACGGCTACGAGTCCTTCGGCAATGTGCTCGAGGCGTGGGAGCCGAAGGGCGGGCTCGACAAGCTGCTGCAAGGCGCGAAGCTGCCTCTGCGCTCGGCGTACTGCCCGGTGAACCTCACGGATCCGGCCATTCGGAAGGATGAAATCGCCAGGCTGCAGCGCTGGGGACAATTGATCAGGAAGTGTGGAGGCTCGGTCGCCGTCATCGGCCCCAACAACGTGAAGCGGCCCGAGTACGTCTTTGCCGATCACAAGACGCAGATCGTCGAGGCGCTGAACGACATGTGCAAGGCGCTCGACGACATCGGCGTGGTTGGCGCTCTCCATCAACACACCGGCACGTGCGTGGAAACACGCGACGAAACCTACGCGGTGATGGAGGCGGTCAACACACGCTACGTGAAGTTCGGTCCAGACGTTGGCCAGCTGCAGAAAGGCGGCTCGGACCCCGTGAAGGTCGTCAAGGATTTCCTGCCGGCCGTCCGTCACGTGCACATGAAGGACTACGACGGCGGCGAGCACTATCTGGGCTACACCCCGCTGGGCCTCGGCAAGGTGGACATCGCCGGTCTGTGCGACCTGCTGGAGAGCTCCGGCAACGACCTCATGATCATGGCCGAGCTCGATCCGTCGAAGGGACAGCCGCACACGCCGCTGGAAGCCGCGCGGATCAACAAGGAAACGCTGCAGAAGCTGGGCTACACGTTCCGAACGACGTGAACGTCGGCAATTCACCGCAACCGGCAAATCAATCTCTGCCGCTCGACCCCGGTCCACATCGGCCAGATGCGGCACCGAACCTGCTTTCCATTCAATGAACCTTTGGGGAGGTACCAATGAAAGGATCGGTTGCTCTCGGCCGCCTCTGCCTCGCGCTCGCAGTCGTGCTGGGGGCGAGCGCCGCGAGTCCAGGTCAGACGAACGGTGACAAACTGTCGTTCACCGCGGTAGCGGTCGCCAGCAATAACCTGCCCGCCGGTGCCGGCACGGTACTGATCGACGTGACGCGATGGTCGACGCCCGAGGACGCGCGCGAGCTCGCCGATACGCTGCGCCAGAAAGGGCCGCAGGCGCTGCTGTCGAAACTTCAGGATGCCCGGCCGGCCGGGACGATTCGAACGCCGGATTCCCTGGCCTACGATCTCCGCTTCGCGAGTCGCACGCCGACCCCGGAAGGAGGAGCGCGGATCGTACTGGCGACGGACCGGCCGATCGGGTTCTGGGAGCCACGCAGCGGATCCCGAACGCTCGATTATCCGTTCACGGTTGTCCAGATGGAGATCGGTGCGGACGGCAAGGGCAAGGGCACGCTGTCGGTTGCCACGAGAATCGAGGAGGCGGGTGATGCGATCGAGCTCGAGAACTTCGCGTCCGCACCAATCATGCTGACCGAGGTTCACGCGGAGTTGTCGAAGTAGGCTTCGAATTTCCGGGGGGCTCAGCCGCCCGCCGCGGTCCGCTCCGCGCCGTAGGTCTTCACCAGGTAGTCGACCATCGCCGCGATGTCGTCGTCCGGGAACGGCGCGCCGAACGGTTTCTTCATCTTCTTTACCGTTGCGTCCCACCAGGCGCGCGGCGACGACGGCGGCTGCATGGCGACGTAGTGCGCCGAGTGGCAACCGGCGCAGTTCCGCTGAACGAGCTGGTATCCCGGCAGCTGGCTCGCGACATACGTGGCCGTCTCGTTTGGCAGCGTGATGGTCCGCTGCTGGCCATTCGAAGGTTCCGTGACGGCGGCGATCGCCACGACCATACCGATCAGCATCGCGGATTTCATACCGCCACGACCTTCACCGTCTCGACCACGTTCCGCATGTAACCGGCGGGATTCCAGCTGGCCGTCGGCGGCTGTGTTTCGCCGCCGCGGCTGGTGGCCCGCACCTTCAGTTCGAGCGCGCCCTTCGTCGCGGGCGTGAAGCGGGCGGTCCACTCCTGGAACGAGTAGCGGCCGTGATTGGTCCCGAGCCGCGCCGGGCTCCAGGTCGTGCCGCCGTCCGATGAGAACGCGACTTCAGCGATGCCCTGGCCGCCGTCGAACGCGATGCCACGCGCGACTGTTTCGCGGTTCGCCGGGACCCGCGCGTCGTTCTGCAGGCTCGTAATGAAGGAGCGGACCGGGAACCGTCCGATGGGCTTCGTCGCGGACGGAGTCGTTCCGGGCTCGACGCAGGCGCACGAGTTATCCGGGATGCGATACGCGCTCGCCATCCAGAAACCCTGGAACGGTGAATCGAGCACCTGAATCTCCGACAGGTGCTTGATCCAATAGGTCCCGAAGTACCCCGGCACCACGAGCCGCAGTGGATAGCCGTTGAGGAAGGGGAGCTCCGCGCCGTTCATCTGCCAGGCGAGCATGACCTCGCCGTCGCGGGCATGGTCGATGTCCAGCGCTTTGACGAAGTCCGGCCCGTCGCCGAGCGGCGGTTGATCGAGACCGTTGAACGAGACCTGCACGGCGCCGCGCTGAACCCCGGCTCGGTCGAGCACGGCTTTGAGCGGAACGCCAGTCCAGCGGGCGTTACCCATTGCACCGTTCGACAGCTGCCCGCCGTTGACGCGGGGTGCGAAGTGGCCCCGGCTGTTGCCGGAGCACTGGTTGACCGCGACGATTTCGGCCGGCGTGGCGACGCGGCGGAGCTCGTCGAGCGACAGCTCGAGCGGACGGTCAATCTTGCCCGTGACTCGCAGCCGATACGCGGCCGGGTCGATCGATAGCGGCAGGCCGCTCCAGTGATAGCGGACGAAGAACGCATCGTTCGGCGTCAGCAGGCCTTCATTGAAGACGGAGAAGGGTGTTTCGAGCTGAGGCGGACGGCTGGTGAGCACGATCAGGGGCCGCTTCTGCGGAAACGCGACCAGCTCGCGGGTTCCGTTCTCGAAGGGCAGCGTGACGCGGTCCTGGCCACCGGCGACCGCTTCGAAGGCGCTGTTGGCGAGGACCCCGCTCGCGCCCAGTGCGGCCGCCTGACGGAGAAACGTGCGCCGGGTCTGCATCCGCTCTACCTTACACCTTCTTCCGTGACGACCGCACCGGCTTCTGCCCTAATCGAGACGCCAGCCGCGTGATTGATTAAAGGAGTTCAGGAGATCAGGAGGCTAGGAGATTTTCCGATGAAGACCTCCTGATTTCCTGTCCTCCTGTCTTGCGTTTTCTGTGGGCGGCTGTCGGCCGGAAAGATTCCTTACGCCCCCAGGCAGAACAACTTGCCGTCCTGCGATCCGATCACGACGCGGCCGTCGGCGATCGCAGGTGAGGCGGAGAGCGGTCCGCCGGCTTCGAATTCGAAGACGCTCTTGCCGGTGGCCGTGTCCAGCACGTAGAGCTTTCCGTCGTTGCCGCCGATGTAGATCCGATTGCCGGCGACGATCGGTGAGGAATCGACGCGTGCCCGGGTGGCGAACGTCCACGCCGCCTTGCCGGTCTTCATGTCGATCGCGTGCACGAACTTGTCGCGTCCGCCTACGAAGATCCGCCCCGTCGACACGGCCGCCGACGAGTAGAACGGGAAATGGCGATCCGGGTGCTTGTAGCGCCAGACGATCTTGTGAGCCTTCAGATCGACCGCGAGGACCTCGTTCTCATACGTGCCATAGTACGCCCGGCCGCCGGTGATGGCCGGTGACGCGCCGGTGTAGGCGCCGGACGAGATCGCGAATACCTCTTTTCCGTCGCTGACGCGGATCGCGCGGAGGATCTCGTCGCAACCGGCGATGTACGCCACGCCGTCCACGACTGCGGGCGTGGCGTGCACGTAGCCTTGCGTCTGCACTTTCCAGAGGAGCTTGCCGTCCTTCGCGCCGAGCGCGTAGAGATGGGAATCGTACGACCCGATCAGGACCCGATCGCCGGCGACGACCGGCGAGGACTTGATCTCGCTCGAGGTCTTGAACGTCCATACCGCCTTGCCCGTTGCGGCATCGACCGCATGGACGACGCTTCCGAGATCGCCGATGTAGACAATCCCGTTCGCGACTGCCGGCGAGGACTCGCCGATCCCTTCGTCCGACGCCTTGTACTTCCACCGGACCTTCCCGTCCGCAAGGCCGACGGCGTGCAGCTCGCCCGGCTGCGCTCCCACGTAGACCACGCCGTCGGCGATCGCCGCTGAGGACTCGATCGACTCGCCGGCGTCGTAGGTCCAGAGCACGCGGAGCTTGTCCGGCATTGTCGCTGCCGTGGTCCCGAGGAGGGCAGGCGAACCGCGGAACTGTGTCCAGCGATCGGCGGGAGCCTGCGCCGAGACGATCGGGCCGAACACGAACAGGAAAGCCAGGACGAGGCGGCGCATCGGCGATCAGCCCTGGGACCGGATCCCGACCAGCTGCGTCTGCGTGCGCACGACGAGCGTGTTGCCCGTGGCTGCTGGTGTGGCCATGGTGATTTCACCCATCCGATTGGTCGCGAGCAGCTTGAACTCGCGGCCCGCCTGGAGAACGAAGACGTCCCCTTCTTCACTCGCGAGATAGATGCGATCGCCGGCGGCAATTGGTGAGGCGCTGAACCCACCGGCCTCCGTGCTGACGCGCTGCTGGTAGATCCGTTCGCCGCTGCGCGCGTCGTAGGCGCTGAGGATGCCGTTGTCGGTGCAGACGTAGACGATGCCCTGGTGGACGAGCGGCGTGCCGGTATACGGCGCGCCGCGGTCCGTCTGCCATGCGAGGACCTGCCTGGTCAGCGTTCCCTTGCTGCCAGGCCTGATCGCATAGATCGGCCGACGGCCTGGAGGATAGCCTCCGGTCACGATGACCAGATCGCCGGCGACCACCGGCGACGGGACTTTCACCTGCGTGTTCTCGTCCGGGAGCCGCCACAACTCGCGGCCGGTTTCAGGATCGAAGCCGCGGATGTATTTGCCTGCGTTGGTCACGAGCTCGGCCCGCGCGTCCGTTCGCACGATGAGCGGAGTGGCCCACGAGGGGTATTCGTCGTGCGTTGTCCGCCAGACCTCCTTACCGGTGGCGAGATCGTAGGCGGCCAGGAACGAGTCCTTGTGCCGGTCGTTCTGGACGATGACGCGATTGCCAAAGATCACGGGGGAGCTGGCGGGCCCCCACTGATAGCCCGGATCGTCGACGAGGCCCACATCCATCACGCCCAGATCCGTCCGCCACTTGAGAGTCCCGTTCATGTCGAAACAGAACAGGCCTTCGCTGCCCATCAGCGCCACGATGACCTCCCCGTTCGTGGCGGGCGTGGCCGAGGCGTGGCTGGCCTTCACGTGCCGCTTCATGCGCGGCACACCCTGGTGCACGGTGCGGTCCCACACGATCTTCCCGCCCTGCCGGTCGACGGCGATCAGCCGCCAGGTGTGTGGTCCGGTGTCGGTCGCCGAGTCGATTCCGGATTTCTCGACGTCGCCGGTCTTGATCCCCGGCCGTCCGCTCGCGGCCACCGCCGTCGTGACGTAGACGCGATCCCCCCACACGATCGGGCTCGAATGCGCGAGCCCGGGAATCGGCGTCTTCCACGCCACGTTGCGTGACGAGGCGAGGTCCCAGGATGTGGGCACCGCGGATGCCGACACTCCGGCGGTGTTGGCTCCGCGGAACGCCGGCCAGTTCGTCGTCGGGGTCTGGGCGGCCAGTCCGGCGACTGCCACTCCCAGAATCACACAGGAGGACAGGAGTTCAGGAGTCAAGCCCTTCTTGGTCTTCAAATTGAATTTCTCCTGAACGGCAGGGTCTAAAGACCCTGCCCTACAGAGATGGACCGCCAGGGCCGTTGCTATTTGGCTTCGGCGATCGCGAAGAGCTGGTTGCGGTTGACGAGGAAGATCGCGCCGTTTGCCGGAACCGCGGTCGAATACACGGAGCTGCCCATGTTGTTCTCCGCGATCACCTTCATCGCCTTGTCGGCGGCCAGGATGGTGACGTCGCCGTCTTCGTCGCCGAGATACACCTTGCCATCGATGACCATCGGCGATCCCCAGATCGCCGCGAACATGTCGTGCTTCCAGTATGGCTTGCCCGTCTTGATGTCGACGGCGTGGAGGAAGCCGCTGAAATCGGAATAGAACAGGATGCCGTTGTAGATGGCGCCGGTCGAGATCGATCGCCGGATGTCGCCGTAGTGCCACATCATGCCGGTCTTGGTGATGTCGCCGCGCTTGGTGGCATCGATCGCGTAGAGGTGGCCGACGCCTTCGCCGTGCTCCGGATCCTGGCCGTTGGCGATGTAGACCACGTTCTCGTAGATGACCGGTGTGCTGATGACCTCGTTGCGGGTCTTCGGCCACACCGAGTCCTTCGGATTCAGATCGAACTCCCACAGCCGCTTGCCGGATTTCGCTTCGTAGCCCCGCACCCAGCCGTCACCCTGACCGATCACGACCTGGACCGTGTCGCCAATTTTCCCGACCGACGGCGACGACCATTGACCGTGCAGGATCTTTTCGCCGACCGGGTTGTCTTCCCACGCCAGCTTCCCGGTGGTCTTGTCGAGGGCGATGATCGCGGGCGACCGCGGCGACGGCACGTTGACGTGACTCTCGTCCTGGCCGTTCGACGTGCTGACGTAGATCAGGTTCTCGAACGAGACCGGTGACGAGTTGGCCATGTTGTGCTGCATGACCCCGAGCTCTTCCATCATGTCGTAGCGCCAGATCACGTCGACGTCGGTCTCGCGCGTCAGCTTCTCGTCCTTGACCAGGCCATCGTTCGTCTTGTCGCGGAAGCCGTCGGCATCGACCGCCATCACCTCCCCGCGATTCGACACGTAATAGACGATGCCGTTCTCGACCAGCGGGGAAGAGCAGATGCCCTGGTACGGCCAGTCGTTGGCGCGGCCCGCCGCCAGCTTGTCGTGGACCGCCTGCCACAGGAACTCGCCGTCGGACTCGCGGAACGCCATCAGGACGCCCTTGTCCCCCGTGGTCTTGGGATCCTTGGCACCCTCGTTATTGGTGCCGACGAAGACCGTCCCGTTGGCGACCACGGGATTGCCGTACGCCTGCGAACCGAGCTCGGCGACCCACTTGATGTTCTTCTTGGTCTTCACGTCCCACGAGGTGGGCAGCCCCTTCATGCTCGACAGCATGTTGCGGTCGGGCGTGCCCCCCCACATCGGCCAGTCGCTGCCGGTCGGATCTCCGGCCGCGAGAATCAACGACGCAGTGGCGACGGCCGAACAGGTTAGAAATGCGAATGTTTTCATGGACTTTGTCTGCATTTTTGGTTGCCAGGGGGCCCCACCCCCCTGGCTGCCAGCGCCTCGCTTTGCTCGGCGCCGCTGTTTAGCTGCGTTTGGCTGCTTGGAGCGGCATTTCTGACGGACCGCGGACTGCGGGCCGCGAACTCCCGAAACGCGACTATTTCGTCGCGTTCCGATAGACCTTGATGTTGTCGTAATACAGCTCCGAGCCCCCGCCCGCCTGCGACGGCGCATCGGTGTAGAGACCCGGTGCTCCCTTGAGGCTGCCAATCGGATCGATGCGTTCGATCGTCCACTCCGCGGGCTCGGTCTCACCTTTCGGCCACACCTTCCCTCGCGCACGGACCCGGCCGCCGCCGACGGACTGGACCTCGAGCTTCATCGTGTACCAGGCATTGGCGTTCCACTTGTAGTCCTTCTTCACCGTGCGCTGGATTTCAGGCTGCCAGGGTTGCAGCTCGAGGCGCTGATGGTTGCCGAACAGCACGAGCTCGTACCGCTGCGCCACGATCCCGATGTCTCCCATTTGACGCCGCCGGTCCATGCCACGGACGTCCGCCTGGATCGTGTAGTTGCTGAACTCGGTGGAGCCCATGAACGGGCGGCAGCGTTTCGCGAACGCGAACGGGTTCTCGGCCAGCTTGACCAGCACCTTGCTGCCGTCCAGATCGCGGACCGCGAACTTGCCGGTGGCGTTGACCCATTCCGGCGGCGGAACGTCGCGGCCATCCTCGAAGTCGAACGTCCACGGAAGGTCAGGTATCACTCGAATGCGCGCCGTGCCGGACAGCGATCCCACCGTCGCCTTCACCAGTCCCGCCTGCCCCGCGGTCGCCTTGTCGGCGGTGAACTTGCCGTCGGCCACCGTACCTTTGAGGTTTTCGAGCGTCCAGGTTGCGGCACCCGGGGTCGGAACGCTGTTGCCCTTTGCGTCGAACGCGCGCACCGTCAAGGCGATGTTCTCACCCGGCTTGAGGATCAGTTCGGTTGGCGTGACCTGCACGATCGTCGCAGGTCCTGCCGCGCCGGCAGGTGCCGCCGCTGCCGCGGGAGCCGGCTTCGCCGGCGCGGTCTTGGCTCCGATTGCATACAGGGCGTCCATCGAGGTCACGTAGACGCGGCCTCGCGCGACGATGGGAGAAGCGATGATCTGCTCGGACTTCTGCGGCGTGCCCAGCCAGTCCTGATCGAGGATCTCCGCCTTGTCGGCGCCCGGCTTGATGATGAAGAACTTTCCGCCGGCATCTCCCGTATTCTCGGTGCCGACGTACAACTTGCCGTCCGCGAGCACCGGCGACGCCTTCGCGATCGTGCCGATGGTTTCCTTCCACAGTTCCTTGCCGGTTTTCAAGTCGAAGGCGAGCAGCACACCGCCATTGTCGAGAAGGTAGATGCGCTCACCGTCGCTGACCGGCGACGCGTAGCCCGCCTGCACGCCGCGCACGAGCCACCGTGCGCCCTTGTCTGCCAGCACGCCGATCGATGCGGCCGGCACCGCTGCCAGCATCCCCATCTCGTTGCTGATGATGTTCTCCTCGCTGTGCGTCACGATCACGTCGTCACCGACGACGAGCGCGGCGGTGTTGAGACCGCGCTTGCTGACCAGCCAGTTCCAGATTGGCTCGCCGGTGTTGGCTTTCAGCGCGTGCATAGCGCCGTCGCTGCCGCCGGAGAAGAACATCCGTACCCCGTTCACCGTCGCCACGAACGGATTGGCGTAGATGGTGTCGGTCGGACGTCCCTCGGGCGCGCTGACCCACAGGATCTGACCGGACGATTTATCGAAGCTGATGAAGCGATGCGCACCGCCGGCGAACTGGCCCCACGAGAACGTCAGTCCGCTGACGATCACCTGGTTCCCGTCGACGATCGGCGACGACATGCGTCCGCCGTGCGTCGTCCACATGCCGAACTCCTCGGCGAGCGAACGTTCCCAGAGCACCTTGCCGTCGCGTGACAGCGACATCACCAGGCCGTTGCCGCTGATCGCGAACACGTTGCCCGATGCCGCGTCGACCGCGGGGGACGACCAGGCAATGCGATGCGCCGGCACGTCACTGGTGAAGATGTTGTAGCGATGCTCCCAGAGCAGCTTGCCGGTGTCCGCGTTCAGGCACAGGAGTCGCTCCTGCTCGGTTGCGCCCGCCCCGACCGTGTTCTGAAGGTAGAGGCGGTCGCCGAACACGACCGGCGATGACCGGCCGCCGTAGGCCGCCTTCCATGCCAGGTTCTGGCCGGCGGGCGACCATGAGGTGGGGAGCCCGGTTTCTGTCGAGGTGCCGGTACGAGCGGGTCCCCGCCATTCCGGCCAGTCCGAGCCACTCAGGGCCGCGGCGGTGGGCAGCAGTAGAGCCAGGGCAAGGACCACAGGGACGCGAACATCACTTTTCATAGCTCAATAAAGGATATTGCGAATCGACCCTTCCCGGGATTCGGGCGTTCAGTGGTAGGACGTCCGCCGCCGCGGGAGTGTTTCCTGGCCCGCCTTCGCGCTGGCGCGCTACGGCGAGGCAGGCTCCCCTTGCGGCGCTCGACCCGGCTCCGTCTTGCGGGACAGCGACACAGCCTGCCTCGCCGTAGCGCGCAGCGCGAAGGCGGGTTCGACCCTCGTGAGACCCTGTTGGCGTCGGCTGGATTGCTGATGGTCCCCAGGCCCGGTCACTGGCCGTGCCGGCTCCTATAATCGGAGCGACTCATTCCCTGGAGCCTCAATGGTCCGTGTTCGCGCCGCTGTGCCCCTTTCGATTCTCATCGCCACCGCGATCCTTGTTCCGCTGAACGCGGAGAACTGGCCGCAGTGGCGCGGACCTGGCGGACAGGGCGTGTCCGCGGAACAGCAGCTGCCGACGGAGTGGCAGCCCGAGCGCAACATCGCCTGGAAGGTTCCGCTGCCGGCGGGGCGCTCATCGCCGGTGATCTGGGGTGATCGCATCTTCCTGACGGCCGCCATCGAGGGCGACGTCATCCCCGGTGCCAGGGCCGTCGAGCACGTCATGGACGGGAAGCCCTGGATCCATCCCGACAGCGTCGCGGCGGATCGGAAACACACCTTCAAGGTGCTGGCGCTCGATGCGAAGACTGGCCGGACGTTGTGGGAACGCCTGGCCTACGAGGGGCCCGTTCACGATGCGCGGCACCGCGACAGCAGCTTCGCGGGCCCGACGGCCGCGACCGATGGACGGATGGTCTTCGCCTATTTTGGTCCGGAGGGCCTCTACGCGTACGACGTCGACGGCACGCCGCTGTGGAAAGTCGTGGAAAAGTTTCCGACGCTCGGGCTCGGGACGGGGACGTCGCCGGTGCTGTACCGGGATCTCGTGATCATCCAGCGCGACGAGGACAACGGCGAGCGGTCGGCGATCATGGCCTACGACAAGCGGACCGGGACCGAGATCTGGCGATCGAAGCGCAACGTGCAGATCTCGTGGTCCACGCCGGTCCTCGTCGAGGCCGGCGGCCGCACCGAGCTCGTCACGAGCGCGACCGAGTTCGTGATTGCCTACGATCCCGCGACCGGCCGCGAGCTGTGGCGCACCAAGGGCGTCGAGAGCAACGCCATCCACACGCCGCTCGTCGGCCACGGCCTGGTGATTGTCACGGCAGGGTACCCGGTCAAGAAGGTCATCGCGCTGCGGCCCGGTGCCGTCGCCGACGACAAGCGCGTGGCGTGGGAATACACCAAGGGCACAGGGTACGTGCTCTCGAACATCCTCTACGGCGACTATCTTTATCTCCTCACCGACAACGGGATCGTGACGTGCGTGGATCCGGAGACCGGGCAGGTGCGATACGAAGGCGGCCGCGTGCCGGTGCCGTCCCGCTTCATGGGATCACCCGTCGCGTTCGCCGGCTACATCGCGCTCACCAGCCAGGACGGCGACACCTTCATGCTCAAAGCCGGCCCGACGCACGAAATCGTGCGCACCAACTCGGTGGGAGAGCCGGTCTCGTCGTCTGCAGCGATTGCGAACGGGCGGATTTACATTCGGGGACAGAAGCACCTCTTCGCTATCGGGGGGTAAACGCCGCGGGTTCGGGGGCTCGCGGGCTCGCGGGTTCGGAATCCGGGTGACTGGAGGCAACCAGCCGCTTGGATTAGCTCCGGTTGCCTCTGATCATCTCGACCCGCGAACCCGCGAGCCCCCGAACCCCCGAACCCCCGAACCCCCGAACCCCCGAACCCGCGAACCCGCGACTTGTTTTTACGCCAGCACGTTGCGGCAGTAGTCAACGCACTTCTTCAGCTCCGCCATCCGATCGGAGCCT
>Ga0209382_10000827_pt1 | contig 50242 bp, 51 predicted proteins | sample SoiMetdeltSBSDD5_FD_187599 | JGI IMG/M metagenome (GOLD analysis project Ga0209382, IMG submission 187599) | Bulk soil microbial communities from a Populus tree surrounding site in Tennessee, USA - Soil MetaG P. deltoides SBSDD5 (SPAdes) (version 2) | ecosystem: Environmental > Terrestrial >...
GGCTCGGGACATGCAATCGAGCGTAGACACCAACCGTAACGTGCGCTACAAACAGTGGCCTCAGTCGTGGGGAACGAAGGGGCACGATGGAGTTCAACCTGGCCGACCTGTTCGAGCACTCCGTCGATGCCTTCGGGGAGCGGGAGTACCTGGTGGCGGGCGATGCCCGCCGCACCTACGCCGAGATGGACGCTCGGGCCAACCGATTGGCCCACCACCTGGCCGATCAGGGGATCGGGCCCGGCGACCACGTCGGCATCTACGGCGTGAACTCCGTCGAGTGGATCGAGAGCCTGTGGGCGATCTTCAAGCTGCGGGCCGTCTGGATCAACATCAACTACCGCTACGTCGAGGACGAGCTGGCCTACCTGTTCGGCAACGCCGACTTGAAGGCGCTCATCCACGATGCCGACTTCGCCGACCGGGTGGCGGGCGTGTCCGACCAGATGCCCGACCTGCGCCATCGCCTTGTGATCGGCGGGGACTACGAGGACGCGGTGAGGGCGGGCTCGCCGGAGCGCGACTTCGCTCCGCGCTCGGGCGACGACCGCTACATCCTCTACACCGGCGGCACGACCGGGCTGCCCAAGGGCGTCGAGTGGCGCCACGCCGACGTGCTCTTCGCCCTCGGCGGCGGCATCGACGTGCTGTCCGGCGAGCGGGCGCAGGCACCCGGGGACCTCGTCGCCCGGGGCCGGAAGAACGGCTTTGCCATCACCTTCCTCCCCATCGCGCCGCTCATGCACGGCGCCACCCAGTGGGCCGTCATGGGCCAGAGCTTCGTGGGGAACAAGGTGGTCCTCATGAGCCAGTTCGACCCCCACGAGGTGTGGCGCCTGGTCGAGGCCGAGAAGGCCAACTCGGTGATGATGACCGGCGACGCCATGGCCCGCCCGCTGGTGGAGGCGCTCGACGAGGAGCCGAGCCGCAGCCGCGACCTCTCGTCCCTCCTGTCGCTGTCGTCGACCGCGGCCATCTTCTCGCCGTCGCTGAAGGACCAGTTCCTCGACCGCTTCCCCAACATCGTGATGACCGATGCGGTCGGCTCGTCGGAGGGCGGGGCCAGCGGGATCGTGATCGTGGCCCGGGGCAAGACCGCCATGCGGGGCGGTCCCACGGTCTCGCCCGTCGCCGGGACGGTGGTGCTGGACGACGAGTTGCGCCTGGTCGAGCCGGGATCGGGGACGATCGGCCGGATCGCCCGCAGCGGCGACATCCCCGTCGGCTACTACGGCGATCCGGTGAAGACGGCGGCGACGTTCGTCGAGGTGGACGGCACCCGCTATGTGATCCCCGGCGACCTGGCCACGGTCGAGGCCGACGGGTCGATCACCCTGCTCGGCCGCGGCTCGCAGTCGATCAACTCCGGGGGCGAGAAGATCTTCCCCGAGGAGGTCGAGGCGGCCGTGAAGTCGCACCCCGCGGTGTACGACGCGGTGGTGGTCGGCGTGCCCGACCCCCGCTGGGGGCAGCAGGTGGCCGCGGTGGTGCAGCCACGCGAGGGCATGACCCCGGACCTGGAGTCGGTGCAGCAGCACTGCCGCACGAAGATCGCGGGCTACAAGGTGCCCCGCCAGCTTCACCTGGTGGAGCAGATGCAGCGCTCGCCGAGCGGCAAGGCCGACTATCCCTGGGCGACCAAGGTCGCCACCGGCACGCTCACGGCGCCGGCCTAGCCTCCATCGAGCCGCGACGGGGCTCATCGCGCCCGCGCCCGGCCGTGCAAGGCCTCGTGCAGGTCGAGCTGCGCCCGGTCGGCAGCCGCTCGGCCGGCGTGCCAGCCCTCTGCGTCGTTGGCCGACACCCGCGAGGTGCCCACGGACGGATACGCCTCGCGCACCGCGGCCTCCGCGTCCTCGCTGCGGCGGGCCAGGACGGGCAGCAGCGAGGCGCGGCCGCGGGTGGCGTCGGCAGTCGCGGCCTCGGCCGCCTGGCGTAGGCGGGTGCCGATGCGTCCCGCGAACGCGACCAGGAACGACTGCCGGAACGAGCGCATGCGCCCCCCGCCCGAGCTCACGGTCGGGCTCGCCTGGCCGGCCACCATCGCCCGGGTGGCCTGGATCATCAGCGAGGTGTACAGCAACTCGACCGTGTCAAGGTCGTCCTCGGCGCCGAACACGGTGGCGAAACCCCACACCTTGGACCACACCGCCCGGCACCGGTTGGCCTCGGCCACCGCGGACAGCACCAGGTAGCGAGGTCCGGCGTAGGGGTCGTCGATGCCTACCCGGCGCCCTCCCACCGTGGCGCTGCCGCGGCCGGCGTCGACCGCGACCCGGTCGATCGCATGGCGGGTCATCAGCTCCTGGGCCTTGGCCGTGAAGACTTCGGCCTCCGCGTGGAAGGTGGTGGACTCGGCCTTCGCCAGCAGGGCGGTCACCCGCTGTAGAACCCGCGGGTCGGCTCCCGCCCGGGTCGGGGCTGCCCTCCTGCCCTGACGCCGCGGCGCGGGATCGCCGGGTGCCGGGCCCAACGACGGCAGGCGCGGCAAGCGTCGGAGCCGGGCCAGGGTCTCGACCGCGACGCTCACCCCGGGCAGCCGCTCGGTGCCCTCGGCGACGACCCACTGGCCAGAGCAGGCGTCGCCCGCCGCAAACTCCGTGGCGCCGATGGCGTCGAGCTGCATGCGCCAGCGCTGCGGCAGATCGGCGGGCTGGTAGCTGCGGGCCTCGCACCCCATGGCGTGGGCCGCCAGCCGGGCGTGGGGCCGACCGTGCAGCCGGGCGAGCGCCCGGTGGACGTCGGCGGGCTGCCAGCCGTGCCGCCACGCCACTGTCAAGGCCGCGCTCAGCGCACGCCCCAGGGCACGATCGACCAGCGCATGGCCGGTGGCTTCGGGCGCATCCGCCCCGGCGGCCAGCGGCTCGACCAGATCGGGCGCCGGCCGGCCCACCGCGACCCCACACGACGCCACCGCGGCGTCGATCGCCGCGTCCACCTGGTGGGCATGCAGCCGGCGCGCCCGCCGGGGGCCCGGTGGGCGTGACCCCGGCGACTGGTCGGTGCGACCGTCGCGCGGCCGCGGCTGCTTGCGATTGCCCATCAACACATCCTCCTCCGACTGGGTATGCGAACAAGCGTACGAACCGGGTGTGACAGAGATCGACTCGCCCCCGCGATCCCGGACCACTCGTCATCTGATCGTCACATACCGGCTCTATCGAACATATGTACGCCTGTGCGAGACTCTTGGGGTGAACCCCAGCGGCACGCCCCGCACCATCGATGTTGGCGAGCGGAGGGCCCGGCTGGCCTCCCGCCACCGTCTCGTGCCGGCCGAGCGGGCCGGCGACGTCGTCGACGTGGTCCGCAGCGTCGTGGCCCTGCATGCGACCGATGCGGCCAGTGTCTATCTGTCGGCGAGGGCCCGGCTGAGCGCACCGACGGTGGCTGCGGTCGAGCATGCGCTCTACGAGGAGCGTGCGCTCGTCCGGCTGCTCGGGATGCGGCGCACGATGTTCGTGGTCCCCGTCGGTCTGGCGCCGATCGTGCAATCCGCCTGCACCGAGGCGATCGCGGTGGTCGAGCGGCGCAAGCTGGTCGGCCATATCGAGCAGGGCGGGGTGGCCGAGGACGGCGAGGCGTGGCTGACGAGGGTCGGCGACGCCACGGTGGCGGCACTGGAGAAGCGGGGCGAGGCCCTGGCGACGGAGCTGTCGGCCGACGTGCCCGACCTGGCGACCGAGATGAAGGTCGGCGAAGGGACCAAGTGGGCGGCCACCCAGAAGTTGTCGAACCGGGTGCTGTCGGTGCTGGCGGCGGAGGAGCGGATCGTGCGCGGGCGCCCGCGGGGCACGTGGACTTCGACGCAGTACCGCTGGGCTCCCCGATCGGCGTGGCTGCCTGACGCCGAGCCCACGCCTCCCGTCGACACGGCGAGGGCCGAGCTGGCGCGGCGGTGGCTGGCGGCGTTCGGTCCCGGAACGGCCGCCGACCTCAAGTGGTGGACCGGGTGGACGATGGGCGCGGCACGCTCGGCGCTGGCGGCGGTGGGAGCGGTGGAGGTCGCCCTGGACGGCGCGGTCGGGTACGTGCTGGCCGACGATGTAGACCCGGTGCCGGCCCCGGCGCCGGCGGCCGCGCTCCTGCCCGCGCTCGACCCGACGCCCATGGGGTGGACCCAACGGGAGTGGTACCTCGGGGCCCACCGGGGCGCGCTGTTCGACCGGTCGGGCAACATCGGGCCGACGGTGTGGTGGGACGGCCGCATCGTGGGCGCGTGGGCCCAGCACCGGGAGGGCGAGGTCGTGACCCGGCTGCTGGAGGATGTCGGAGGGGAGGCCTGCGCCGCGGTCGCGGCCGCGGCGCAGGGCCTCACCGAGTGGCTGGGCCCAGCCCGCATCCGGTCCCGCTTCCCCACCCCACTGGAACGGGAGCTGGTGGGCCGGTGAGGAGGGTGCGCTCGGGCCAGGCCGACCTCGCGTTCGACGTGTTCGGCACCGGCAAGGACGGTAACGGCGACGGCCGTGCGGGCCGGGTGGACGTGATGCTGCTCCACGCCGGCGTGTGCGACCGCCGGGGTTGGGGTGAGCTGATCGACGCGCTCACGAAGGCGGGGCACCGGGTCGTCGCCTTCGACCGGCGGGGATTCGGGGAGACCGTGTATGTGCCCGAGCCCCACTCCTCCGTCGACGACACGCTCGCGGTCCTCGCGGCGGCGGGGATGGGCCCGGTGGCAGTCGTCGGCAACTCGATGGGGGGCCGCGTGGGGTTGGACCTGGCACTGGCCCATCCCGACCGCGTGGAAGCGCTGGTGCTGATCGGCACCGCAGTGCGCGGCGCGCCCGATCCGGCCGAGTCGTCGCCCGCGGTCGACCGGCTCGTGGCCGCCATCGACGCGGCGGAGGAAGCAGGTGACCTGGGCGAGGTCAACCGGCTCGAGGCACACCTGTGGCTCGACGGCCCGGCCGGGCCCGAGGGTCGGGTCGGAGGCAACGCCCGCTCGCTGTTCATGGAGATGAACGGCCGGGCGCTGGCGGCCTGGGACGCGGGGCCAGAGGAGCCGCGGCCCTCGGCCTGGGACCGCCTGGACAGGATCGAGGTCCCGGCTCTGGTGGCGGTGGGCGAGCTCGACCTCCCTCACATCCGGGCCCGCTCCGCCACCATCGCCGAACGGCTCCCCCACGGCCGGCTCCTCGAACTGCAAGCCGTAGCCCACCTGCCCACCCTGGAGGGCAGCGACATCCTGACCGACGAGGTGTCCCGGTTCCTGGCCCCGCCCTAGCCGCCGGGCTCGCAATGGCCACCCGGGGTACCCCCGGGGACGGGGCCTGCGTCGGGCTAGGCGTGGGCTGGGTTGGGGGCGGCGAGGAGGTGGGGGTCGAGGTCGGAGGCGGCGGCGGCGAGGCCCTCGGGGTCGGCGGTGGCGACGCCTGAGGTGAACGGGAGGGCGGCTCGTATGGCTCGGCGGAGCCATTGGACCGCCAGGGCTCCGTGGCTGGGCTCGGTGTCGGGGTCGACTATGCGGTGCGACACGATCTGCACCGCGGCACGGCGCACTCGGTCGAGGTCCGGCTCTATGCCCTCGCTGCGGGCTCGGTGGATCAGGTGGGCCGACACCATGCTCAGCTCGTCGGCTCCCCGGGTCACCGATGCGACCAGTACCGGGACGGCCGTGGCCAGCAGCCACATGGGGGTGCGCTTGGCCAGCACGCGGAGGCCGCGGAAGCGGGTGAGGATCTTGAGCCCTACGGCGGCGGCTGCGGCGCTGGCGATGGCCGGCGTCGGCGGCCTCTCGGACAGGGCTTTGGCCAGTGACGAGCGGTCCGGTAGGGGGTGGCGGCCGGTGGAGGCGTTGCTGACCACCCGGCGGGCCAGGGCTCGGCCGGCCCTTTCCAACGTGTCGTTGATCCCGGCCGCCGAGGTCGTTCCCGCCTTCGCTACCGCGTCGAGCGCGGTGCGGACGACGCCCGAGATCTCGTCGTTGAACGACGAGCTGTCCTCCGCACCGGCGACTGGTACGCCCGCGCCCGGAGCCGCAGCCATGGCGGGCAGGTCGCTCGGAGGGACCTCGGAGTTCTTGTTGCTGCGCGGAGCCACAGCACTGGTGTACCCCCTGGCGCCAGGGGGGACACAAGAGCCAGGTCAGGGCCGGTCGATCGAGGCGCGGATGGCGTCCAGCGAGCCGAGGTCGAGGATGGCTCGGGCGCAACGCTGCCACATGACCTTGAACATCTCGTCGCCCCGGTCGGTGACCGTCGCCGTGAGGCGTCCCAGGAAGATGATCAGCGGGCCGTGGAGCATGCCGAGGCGATAGTCCTCCCAGCACTCCTCCTGCGTGTACCCCGTGACCCCGTGGTCGGCCAGGGCCTGGTGGTAGGTCGCCAGCAAGGCCTCCTCGTGGCGGCGGCGATCCACCGGGCTCAGGCTGGTGGCCAGGAAGTACGCGAGGTCCCGACCGGGCGGGCCCAGGCCCACCGTCTGCCAGTCGACCGCGGCCACGCCGCCGGGGTCGTCCTCGGGGAACAGCAGGTTGTCGAGGCGGTAGTCGCCGTGGGTCACGGCGAAGCGCTCGCCCCCGGCCACCAGCCACGGGATCAGCAGCTCCCGGGACGCGGCCACGACCGCGCTCTCGTCCTCGGTCAGCTCGGCCGCGAACCGGGCCTCGAAGCCGTCGGCGGCGATCGCCAGGAACGGGCCCAGGATCTCGGACGAGGCCTTGGGGTCCCCCCACAGCCACGGCACCGACCGCAGCGTCTCGTCGCACCACGTCGGGCCATGCAGCCCCGCGAGATTGATCACCGCGGCGTGGGCGTGCTCGGGCGTGCAGCCGGCGATCTGGTCGCCGGGCCGGGCGTAAGCCAGGTCCTCCAGCAGCAGCACGAACCGCACCGATTCGGGCTCCACCGCGGCGTACAGGCAGTCCGGCGTGCGCATGGCCACCCGGTGGCGCAGCTCGTTGTAGAACGCGACCTCCTTGAGGTAGGCCGCGCGGGCCATCTCCGGACCGACGTCGTCGCGGGCCACCTTGGCGATGACCGTGCGATCGCCCGAGTCCGTCTCGAGGAACACCCGAACGGTCGTCGCCATCTGGCCGGTGCCCACCGGCTCGGTCCGCAGCGAGCGGATCTCGGCAAAGCCGGACGCGGGGGCGAGGGCGGCGGCGAGCCAGTCGGGCGTGAGGTGCTCGACCCCGGCCACCACCGCCGGGGTCGGGCCCGCAGCAGATGATGTCACCGCCACCTCAGTCCTCGGCCAGGAAGTCGAGGACCTCGGGGAGGGCGGTGCGGTCCTGGAGCATGAAGATGTGGCCCCCGTCGTAGACCCGCAGCTCGGCGTGCGGGACCCGCGCCGCGATGGCCTCGCCGTTGGCCACCGGCGCGATGCCGTCGTAGCGCCCGCAGGCCACGAGGGTGGGACAGGTGATGGCACCGAGCCGGTCCGTCGCGTCGTGGTGGGAGCGGGCCTCCAGCTGGGCCAGCTCACCCGGGCGCGCCTCGGGATCGGCCGAGCCGCGGCGCCGGCCGGCGAGCATCTCCGCCAGCGCCTGGTCACGGGGATGGTCGGCCAGCCACTCCGGCGTGTAGCGCGTGTCGGTGATGCCGGTCAGGGCCGCGGCCCGCTCGTCGTCGGGCAGGGCGGCCAGCTTGTGCAGCGGGTACGACGCGCCGCCCACGCCGCCGGGCGAGGTGCACAGCAGCGCTAGCCGGGAGACCCGCTCGGGCCTGGTGACCGCCAGCTCCTGGGCCACCATGCCGCCGAAGCTGATGCCCATGACCCGGGCCTCCGACCAGCCCACCGAGTCGAGCACCGCGGCGGCATCGGCGGCGTACTCGGCCATGGTGTATGGCCCCGCCGGGATCGACGTCCGCCCCAGGCCCCGCTGGTCGTGCGCGACGACGTCGAAGCGGGCGGCCACCATGTCGAGCAGGGGGCCGACCCCGGCCAGCGTCTGGCCCGACCCGTTGAGGAACAGCAGCGGTGGCCCCGCCCCGCGCCGCTCGACGTAGATGTCGATACCGTGGGCTGCCACGAACGAGCTCAGCATCCTGCTCCTAGTCCGGGAGGCCGCCCATGGGGATCAATCGCCTGAACCATGCCGTGCTGTACGTCCGGGACGCCCAGCACACGGCGGGATTCTATGAGGACGTCCTCGGCTTCCGCCGGGTGTCAGTGGGCCCGGCGCACTTCACCGGCGCCGTGTTCCTCCAGGCGCCGGGGTCGACCAACGACCACGACCTCGGCCTGTTCTCGATCGGCGAGGGCGCCGGGCCCTCCGCCGCGGGCCGCAGCACCGTGGGCCTCTACCACCTCGCCTGGGAGGTGGACACGCTGGACGACCTGAGCCGCCTGGCCAGCAGGCTGCGGGAGCGGGGCTCGCTGGTCGGGTCGAGCGACCACGCCACCACCAAGAGCCTGTACGCCAAGGACCCCGACGGGATCGAGTTCGAGGTCGCCTGGATCGTGCCGGCCGACCGGCTCGACGACCAGACGCTCGCCGCCCGCTCCACCATCCGACCGCTCGACCTCGAGGCCGAGAAGGCCCGCTACGGCGCCCACACCCAGGGCGGCGTGGGCATCTCCCGCCCCGCTCCCGCCTGAGCCGCCGGCCGCGGGCCGAACGGCTCGGGCGTCGCCCGGTGGGCGGCGCGGTGTTACCCGTGGTCCGCCGCTTTGCGCGAGTGTGGCGGCGATGGTGCGAGCGAGGGGACAGCGTTGACGGGCGCGCGGAAGGAGCGCGAGCTGCGTGAGGCGGGCGTGTCGTGACCGAGGTCACCGACGCCGACGCCGCGGCGGAGGCGGCGCGGACGGTCCGGGCGGACGAGGCAGGGGCCGGGACTGAGCCCACCGGCCGGGAGGCAAGGGTCCCCTGGTGGCGGCGGCCGCTGGTCGTGGGGGCGGCCTGCCTGGCGCTGCTGGCCGTGCCGCTGGCCGTGGCCCTCGGGGTCCTGCACAACCCCCGCTGGTACCCGCTGCTCGACCTGGCCCAGGCCGAGATGCGGGTGCGGGACGTCGGCACGAGCCACCCGACGCTGGTCGGGGCGGCGGGGAGGATCGAGGCGTTCGGGGTCCGCGGCAGCCACCCGGGGCCGCTGGCGTTCTGGGCGCTCCGGCCGGTCTACACGCTGATGGGCGACACCGCGTTCGGCCTCCAGGTGGCCACCGCCAGCCTCAACCTGGCGGCCATGGCGGTGGTGCTGTGGATCGGCAGCCGCCGCGGCGGCGTGCGGTTGATGCTGGCCCTGGCCGCGCTGCTGGCGGTGCTCACCCACCTGTATGGAGCCGCCATCCTCACCGAGGCCTGGAACCCCTACCTGCCCCTGCTGTGGTGGCTCGTGTTCCTGCTGGCGGCCTGGTCGGTGCTGTGCGACGACATCGCGCTGCTGCCGCTGGCGGCGTTCGCCGGCTCGTGGTGCCTCCAGGCGCACAACTCCTACCTCGGCCTGGTCGGCGGGGTCGCCGCCGCCCTCGGCGTGGTGCTCGCGATCCGGCTCTGGCGGCGCCGGGCCGAACCCGGGTACCGGCGGCGCGTGCTCGGCTGGACGGCGGCCACCCTGGCCGTCGGGTTCGTCGTCTGGCTGCCGCCGATCATCGAGCAGCTGACCAACGACCCCGGGAACCTGTCGATCGTCCTCGAGCACCTGCGCCACCCGACCGAGGCCCCGATCGGCGCCGAGCGAGGCTTCGAGCTGCTCGGCGTCCACCTCAACGTGTGGCGCTTCGCCGGGGGCGCGAAGGCCACGAGCGGGTCGGCGCTCCCGGCGCTGGCCCTGGTGGCGGTGTGGCTCGGCTCGGTGGTCGTCGCCTGGCGGGCCAAGGTCTCGTCCTCGCTGATGTGGCTGCACGGGCTCCTGGGGCTGGTGCTGGTGCTCAGCGCGGTGTCGGTGAGCCGGATCTTCGGCATCGTGTGGTTCTACCTGGCCCTGTGGGCGTGGGGGACCACGGCCCTGATGATCCTGGCCATCGCCTGGACCGCGCTGGCCGCCTGGGCCCGCCGGAACGACCGGCCCGCGGAGGCCGAGGCCGGCACGCCGCCCTACCACCGGGTGGGCGCCGGGATCCTGGCCGGCGCCCTCGTGGTGTGGACCGTGATGTTCACGGTGGACGCCGCCCACGTGGACGTCCCCGCCGCCGACCAGTCCGCCGTCCTGGCCGGGATCGCCCCCGACACGGTGGCGGCCCTCACTGCGGCGGGCGCGCCGGGCGGCGGCCGGGAGGGCCGCTACCTCGTCACGTGGCAGGACCCCGTGGCCATGGGCGGGCCCGCCCAGGGCCTGCTGTTGGAGCTGGAGCGTCACGGCCTCGACGCCAACGCCCTGCCGCCCAACGAGGTGGCGCTCCGCCGTCACCGGGTCATCGAGCCCGCCGACGCCACCGCCGAGGTCCACGTGGCCGTGGGCGACGACATCGACCGCTGGCGCCAGGACCGGCCCGACGCCGAAGAGGTCGCCTACGTCGACCTCCGGACCCCGGCCGGGAAGGAGCGCTACGAGCGCCTGCGGAGCCGGCTGGCGGTGGCGCTGGCCGATGCCGGCATGGATGCCAGCAACATCGACGACCGGCTCTCCAACATCGCCTTCGACCCGGCGGGCACCGACGAGGTCAAGCGCCTCGTCGGCCAGATGCAGAGGATCGGCCAGCCGTCCGCAGTGTTCGTGACCGAGCAGGTCACGGGCGCGTGACGCCGCGGCAGAGCCGCCGGGGCCGGGACGCGCTGCGGGGAGGCACAAAGGCCTCCCCGCAGGTCGATCATCGGAAAGAACCCTGCTCGGCCGGATGTGCCGGGAGGGACAAGTCCCCAGCAGCCAAGCAGGTGGTGGACTGGTTGGACTCCACCAAGTGGTCCGACTAACCGCTTAGCGGCCAGCCACCTCCAGGGTCCCAGAACTACCGTCACTCATGTTTGGACCACCTCCCTTCTCTGGTGGTCGCAATCTATCAACGGTCGGGCCGCTCGCGGGGGCACCTTTTTCGCACCGGCTCACGCGACCAGCGAGCCGCCCAGGATGTCGCCCTCCCGCTCGACCCCGGGCAGGGCGAAGTAGAAGCCCCCGCCTTCGGGCCGGATGTACTCCTCCAGGGGCTCCCCCGCCAGCCGGGCCTGGGTGTCCAGGAACTGGGCGAGCCGCCGCTGGTAGGACACGAACGCCAGGCCCTGGTCGAGCTGGCCCGCGGCGTCGAACCCGCGGGAGAAGTTGAGCCCGGCGCGCAGGATGAGATCGTCCTCCGTGTCCCGCGTACGGGGGTTGGCCAGGCGGATGTGGGCGTCCAGCGGGGTCACGTCACCGCCGGGATCGCCGGCGTAGTCGGGCTCGTCCGTCTCGACCGAGCCGGTGAACGGCGCGCCCGTGTCCTTGCGGCGGCCGATGATCGCTTCCTGCTCCGACAGCCGCGTGCGGTCCCAGAACTCGACCAGCATGCGGATGACCCGCACCACGTGGTAGGCCCCACCCACCGCCCACGTCGGCTCGTGGTCGCCCTGCTGAACCCAGACGTAGCGGTCCATGACCGCGGCGTCGGCCTTGTCCAGGTTGGCGGTGCCGTCGATGAAGCCCATCAGGTTCCTCCGCCCTGCCCCACCGGGGCGGGTGTCGACCTGCGAGCGGCGGTTGTAGCCGTCCAGCATCCAATGCAGCGCCAGGGTGCCGCGGGTGGCCCGGTGCAGCTGGCGCAGGGCGAACAGGTTGAGGTCCTCGTGGGTGCTCGTCAGCGTGAGCAGCAGGTCGCCGTGCGAGCGGTCCGGGTCGAGCCGGTCGTTGGCCAGGAACGGCATCTGCTCCAGGGCCCGCGGCCGCCGCTCGGCCAGGCCGTAGCGGTCGTCGAACAGCGACGCACCCACGGAGACCACGACCGACAGGTCGGCCGGTGGCGGCGGGTTGCCCACCGCGCCGGTGTGGAGCGACGGGTACGCCGGGTCGCGCTCCTCGTAGCGCCGGCCGGACATGAGGCGGTCGATCTCGCCGGTCAGGGCGGTGAAGGTGTCCCGCAGCTCGGACCGGTCGGCCGCGGTGACCGTGAACGCGGCCATCAGGCCCTGCTGGTTGCCCGGATGGGTGATCCCGGCCTGGTGGGGACCCCGGAACGGCAGGAACTGCGGCTGCGGCTCGGCCGCCGCCGGGTCAGCGCCGGAGCCGCCGGACCCGCACGCCGCCGCGGGCAGGGCGGCCGCCGCACCGGCGGCGGCGAGGCCGCCGGCCAGGAACCGGCGGCGCGAGACTCCGCTCATTGGCGCACCGTTCGGGTTGCGCGCAATGAGCGCTCGGCCCACGGGGCCGAGTAACGCACTGTGCTTCTGGTTCGCTCGGCAAGCTCGCTCACGTGAACCGGCGTCAGCCGTCGAGCCCGAGGACGCCCGCCACCGAGGCCAGGCTCTCCGACAGCTCGGCCAGCGTGGTCTGCATCTCGGTCTTGTCCGCCTCGGTCAGCGCGCTGTAGGGCATGTAGCCCTCGCCCTGGCGGTAGGCGGCCAGCTGTGCGTCCAGCTCGTCGAACAGGCCGTCGATGGTGCCGACCAGCTCGGGGTCCTCGTCCTCCAGCGCCGGGGTCAGCAGGTCGAAGCCCTGCCGCGAGCCCTGGACGTTGGCGGCGAAGTCCCACAGGTCGGTGCCCGAGTAGCGGTCCTCCTCGCCGGTGATCTTGCCCGTGGACACCTCCTCGATCAGCTCGGCCGAGCCCACGGCCAGGGCCGCGGGCGGGATCTCCAGGTCGGCCAGCTCGGCCTTGAGCGTCTGCAGGTCCGCGTCGAGCTGGTCGGCGAACGGCGCCGCACCCTCGGTGGTGTTGAGGCTCCAGAGGAAGTGCTCGAGGCGGTGCCAGCCGGTGAACTCGGGATCGTCCACGCCCGCGAAGTCGTCGACCCGGGCGTCGACCGCGCCGTCGATCTCCTCCACCAGGCCGGCGACGGGCTCGATGCGCTCCCAGCCCTGGCGGGACGGCGCGTAGGCCGCCCGGGCCGCCTCCAGGTCGCCGGCCCGCACCGCGTCCGTGAACACGGTCGTGGCCGCGATGGTCTCGTCCACCTGACCCTGGACGTAGCTGCCGTACTCCTCCAGCGCGGCCAGCACCTGCGGGTTGTCGGTCTGCGAGCCCGCGACCTCGTCGCCGATGCCCGATCCGGAGCCCGAGCCGGCCCCGGCGCCCGCCTCGTCGCAGTCGCTGCCCGACCCGGAGCCCGACGCCGAAGCGGAGGCAGATGCCGACGCCGAGGCCGAAGCCTGCTGGCTGCCCGAGCCACAGCCCGAGTCGCGGACGCCGGAGCCGTCGTCGTTGCCGCAGGCGGCGGCGCCGACGGCAAGCACGAGCGACAGCGCAGCGGCTGCGGTGAATCGTTGACGGCCCACATTCCCTCCTGGCTTCCCCTGAGCGCGATGCATGCTAGGCATGCTTACCATCGAGGGCAAGGTCGGCCAAGCGAGCGGGGTGGAGAGGCCGCAACAGCATGGGCGCCGCCGCAGCGGGCATGGTGGGGGCAACGTGACGCCAGGACGCCGGCACTGGAGGAAGGCCCGATGAGCGCGTTCACCCCCGGGGAGATCGACTACCTGACCACCCAGACGATGGGCCGGCTGGCCACGATCGGCCGGGACGGGCAGCCCCACATCACGCCCTTGACCTACGTGTACAACCCCGCCGAGGACGCGATCGACCTCGGCGGGATCGACTTCGCCAACACCAAGAAGTGGCGCGACGCCAAGGCCAACCCGCAGGTGACCTTCCTCGTCGACGACTTCTCCCCCACAGAAGCCCACGCGGTCGAGGTCCGGGGCGACGCCGAGATCCACGAGACGGGCGGGTCGAAGATCAACCCCCGTATCCCGGGCTTCGTCGAGCAGTTCATCCGGCTCCGTCCTCGCCACATCGTGAGCTGGGGCTGCGACCCGGGCACCGGCATGACCCCGGACGGCTTCCGTCACAGCTCGCGGCGGGTGGGGTAGGAGTGGAGCTCCGCGACGCCCTGCGCACGACCGGCGCGGTGCGGGAGTTCACGGACGAGCCCGTGCCCGACGAGGTGCTGGCCCGCGTGCTCGACACGGCCCGCTTCGCCCCGAGCGGCGGCAACCGCCAGGGCTGGCAGGTGGTGGTGGTCCAGGACGCGGGCACGCGGCGCGCCCTGCGGGACCTGTACCTCGGCGGCTGGTACGAGTACCTGGCCATCATGATGGCCGGGCTCACCCCCTGGGCCCCGGTGACCGACCGGGAGGCCGAGGGCCGGGCGATGGCGAACGCGCCTGACCTCGCGGCGCAGGGTGGCGGCCCGCGGGCGGGCTTCGCCGAGCAGCTCGACGAGGTGCCGGTGCTGCTCGCCCTGTTCGCCGACCTCCGGGTCGTGGCCGCGGTCGACCGGGACCACGACCGCTACACCTTCGCCGGCGGCGCGTCGGTCTACCCGTTCGCCTGGAACCTGCTGCTAGCGGCGCGGGAGGAGGGCCTGGCCGGGGTCATCACCACCATGCCCATCCGCCGGGAAGCCGAGGTCAAGGACCTGCTCGGGGCGCCGGACTACCTGGCCCTTGCCGCCGTGATCGCGCTGGGCCATCCCGTGCACCAGCCGCAACGGCTGCGGCGGGTGGCGGTGGCGGAGTTCGCCCACGTGGACCGGCTCGACGGCCGGCCGTTCGAGGCCTGACGGGCGCTAGTTGCGCAGCTGGCCCATCAGCCTCAGGACGTAGAAGAACAGCAGCATCACGGACGCGAAGAGCTGCAGCGACGCTCCGACATACGCCTCGGCCGGGTAACGGCGCAGGATCGTCTGCGTCTGGTACAGGATCGCCGCGCCGGCCAGCGCGATCATCGCCACCGAGAACCAGATGCCCAGCGACAGCCCGAACAGCACGGCGGCGACGATGAGTACCAGGGAGCTGACCAAGCCCCATAGCACCAGGGGCCGGAGGAACGACAGGTCGCGGCGGGTGACGAAGGCCACCGCGCTCAACCCGGCGAAGCCGACGACGGTGATCAACGCCGCGGCCATCACCGTGGTGGTGCCGTCGTCCTGGACTGTGAAGAAGTAGTAGAGGAACGGGGCGAAGAGCAGCGCTTGGGCCGCAGCCATGCCGAACAGGCCGAGGTACTGCCGTGACGGGTTGAGGATGTCGTGGGCGGCGGACGTGGCCAGCCAGCTCACGACCATGAATCCGGCGAGGATGAGCAGCCAGCCCGACCTGGCGCCGCTCAGGAAGTTGTAGAGGCCTTCGGCCACGCCGAGGTTGATCAGGAGAGCCTCGAAGGCGATGAAGGCGATGACCGCCGCGACCAGGTGCTGGTAGACGCGGATGATGAACTCGCTCCGCACAACCTCGTCGTGTGTGGCGACCGGGCGGTAGCCCACGGGCGCAGCAGACATGCCATCCTCCCTGGCGGCCGGCACCTCGCCGGACGTCCTCGCCAGCGTATCGCCCGAGCGTCCGGCGCCCGGGATGCAGCTCGCCCCGCCCGACGTCCCGAGCGGATCGTGGTCCTCTAACCACAAAGGGCGCGAAGGTCATGCGAGGCGTTGGAACGTGATTAAAGTACCGCCCACGGAAGCCACTCGTGAGCTGGGGTTCCCGAGTCTGCTGGACTCGGCCATCGCCGGTGAGCAGAACGCGCTCGCCGAGATCTTCCGCGCCTACCAGCCCCGCCTGCTGCGCTACCTGCGCGCGCAAGAGCCGGGCATGGCCGACGACCTCGCCGCCGAGGTGTGGCTGGCGGTCGCCCGCGGCCTCGGCCGGTTCAAGGGCGACGAGGCGGGATTCCGGGGCTGGTTGTTCACCATCGCCCGCCACCGGTTGATCGAGCACCGCCGCCGGAACGCCCGGCGCCGGGTCGAACTGCTGCCGCACGATCGGATGGACGGTCCGATCGAGCGGGGGGTCGGCGGCGACCCCGCCTGGCTGGTCCTCGAGCAGCTGGGCGCGCAGGAGACGGTGGAGATGCTGGTGCGCGGCCTGCCCACCGATCAGGCCGAGGCGGTGCTGTTGCGAATCCTCGGTGGCTTCGACGTGACCGAGGTGGCCCGCATCATGGGCCGCACGCCGGGCTCGGTCCGGGTGATGTGCCATCGGGCGCTGAAGCGCCTGGCAGCCAAGATGAGCCAGGAGGCCTTGGCGGAATGACCTCCGACGACCGTTGGACCGACATGGCGGACATCGACGCCGAGCTGGAACGCCTGCTGGGTGGCGGCTCGCCCCCGGCGGAGGCGCCGGCCTGGTTCGGGGACGTGGCCGTGCTGGTGCGCACGGCCCGCGCTCCCGCCCGCCCCGACGAGCTGGCCGGCGAGGCCGACATCGTGGCCCGCATGGTGGAGGTACGGCTGGCGGTGCTGGCCGAGGCCGAGGCCGAAGGGGAGGCCGAGGCCGACCGGCCCGAGGCTGATGCCGGCGCCGCCCCCGCCATCACGCGGGTCAACGGGGTCAACGGGCACGCCCACTCCAACGGGACGAGCCTCGGCCGCGACGAGCACACCCACAACGGCACGAGCCTCGGCCGCGACGAGCACACCCACAACGGCACGAACGTCGGCGGCGACGAGGATGGCCGCAACGGGTCGAGCCTCGGCGCCTACGCGGCCGCGGACGACGAGAGCGACCATGGGTCGCTGGAGGATCGGCTGCGCGAGCGCATGTCGGTCTCCGATCTCGACGAGTACCGGGCCAAGCACGGCGGCGAGCGCCACTACGTGGCCAAGCACACCGCGCCCCCACCCGAGGAACCGCCGCGTCCGGTGGCGCGCACGGTGGGCCGGGTCATCGCCATGAAGGCGGTGGCGGTGACGACCGCCGCGATCATCGGCGTGGCGGCGGCCGCCGCCGCGACCACCGGCATCGTGGCCAACGTGGTGGTCCCGGCCTTCAACGAGCACTACCGCCGGCCGGCGGTGGTCACCTCGGAGTCGCCGGAGCTGAAGGACGAGGACGAGCCCGGCACCAGCCGGAGCACCCGCAACCCCACTACGCCCGGCCAGATCTGGGCGTGCGAGTCGACCGTGCTTACGCCGTGCGTGCCTCCCCCACTGGTCAGCGTCACCGATCCGGCCACCGGCGTCCCGCTGGTGGCGACGACGACCACGGTCCCGACCACGACGTCGACCTCCGTCCCGGACGACGCCACCACCTCGACGACGACCTCGGACTCCACGAGCACCACCGAGGCCGACCCGCCGACCACGCCGACCTCGGTGACGGTGGCCTCCGAACCACCTTCGCCCTGACCCGCCGCCGCGGATCGGGAAGTAAGGCGCAGATTTCTTCCTGGCGTTGACCTGGGGTTTCGTAGGAATCCGCGAAATTTGCCTGCCGCGTGTAACGCGTTGGGCCCCTAACGCGATCTAGAGGATGCAACAACTCTGCATCAGTGCTGGGGAGAAAGTTCGGGCGGACTTCACTCCCCTCCGTGGGCCCCCCAGGCGTGCGGGCGGACACACTGGTCGCAGAGGTGGGTGGGCCGGGGTCGGGCGGGCGACCCCGGACACGCACCCGGGGTCGAGGACAGGCTCCCGGCGCTTCCCCGGACCACCCACCGTTGCGGGGCTCCAGCCCCGCAACGCGCTCAGCGGGCGCGCCGCGCCGTGAGCTCGGCGACGTTGTCGTGGAGGACCTTGCGCCGGTCGGCCGGGTCCAGCGCCTTGGCGTCGGCCAGGTAGTCGAGCGGCTGGGGCAGGCCCTCGATGTGGGGCCAGTCCGAGCCGAACAGGACCCGGTCGGCGCCCATCCACTCGACCACCGAGACGAGGTCGTCCTCCCAGAACGGGTTGATCCAGACGTGGCGGCGGAAGATCTCGACCGGATCGGCGTCGAACCAGCCGGGCGCCTTGCGGCCGGCCGAGCGCAGCTTGCGGAAGAGGTCCGGCAGGAACTCGGCGCCGTTCTCCACCGATGCCACCCGCAGGTTGGGGAAGCGCTTGAACATGTTGGCCAGCACCATCGACAGCAGGTAGTCGTGCACGGCCCGCTCGATGGCGAAGTTCTTGAGCGAGGGCCCGTAGCCGCCGCCGGAGAACGTGGCCGCGAAGCCGTCGACCGCATAGCCCTCGGACGACACGCCGCTGTCCCCGGCGTGCACCACCAGTGTCAGGCCCGCCTCGTCGACCCGGGCCCAGAACGGGTCGAACATCGGGTCGAACGGCGAGCGCCGCCCCACCGCGGTGGTGGGCGCCGCGGCCCGCACGACCAGCAGGCGGGCTCCCTCGCCGATGGCCCACTCGACCTCCTCGGCGGCCCACGCCGGGTCGGCGAGGGTGATGTAGGGCGCCGCGAAGATCCGGTCGCCATGGGCGAAGCCCCAGTCCTCGGCCAGCCAGCGATTGAAGGCGCGGAACGTCCAGCACGTCGCCTCGGGGTCGTGGTGCAGCGGCTCCTCGTAGATCATGCCGAGGGTGGGGAACAGCCAGCAGCCGGCCAGGCCCTGGGCGTCGAGCGTGGCGAGCCGGGCTCCGGGGTCCTGGTACTCGGGGCGGATCGGCTCGTGGTCCCGCAGCCGCGCCAGCGGGTTGACGCCCTCGGTGTGGCCCCGGAAGTAGTCGTAGAGGCAGCCGGGCTTGGACACCGGGTCGAAGGTGGCGTTGGTGACCGCCCGGCTCACCCGCCCGCCGAGCACGTGGTACTGGCGGCCGTCGATGGTGGCCCACTGGACGCAGCGCGGCCCGAGCTTGGGATCGAGATGGCGCGTGAAGGCGTCGGTCGCCTCGTAGTAGTGGTTGTCGGCGTCGAAGACCGGATGCCCGAGCTCGTCCATGCCCTCAGGGTAGAACAGGTTCTCGTTGCGGGGGCACTCAGGACTCGTAGCCGACGCTTACGTCGCCCGCACCCCGGGCCCGGGCCACCAGCGCCGCCTCGTCCTCGACGGCCCGGCGGGCGGCCGCCGGGAGCTTGGCGAATTGCTGGACGGTCAGGTCCAGGCGCTTGCCCGACGCCTTGGTGCGCCAGGCGCCGGCCACCTCGCCGTCGACCAGCACGGCGCCCGGCGGGCCCAGCATGGGCCACAGCACCTTGCGGTGCGCCTTGTTCGGCACCACCAGCTCGCGGTCGCGGGCCAGCAGCCACGGGTCGGAACGGGGCACCAGCCGCACCAGGTCGGCGGGCGGGGCCCGCAGCAGGTCGTCGAGCTGGTCCTCGGGCAGCCAGGCCTTGCGGCCGTCGACCCGCACCTCGGCCAGGCCGTCGGGCCAGTCCGGCTTGACCGCCCGCTGGGTCGTCTGCAGGTAGGAAGCCACCTCGCCGGGTGTCGCCGGGCCGTGGACCCGCAGGTAGGCGTCGACCAGAGCGCCGCCCCCCTCGTGGCGGGCAGGCACGCCGCGCCACCGGGCGATGGGCGACAGGACCGGCGGGCTGGTGCCCGGCTCGATGCGCACCCCGGCAGGCAGGCCGGCCAGCCGCATGACCTGGTCCTGGACGTGCACGACGCCACAGCCCCGGCAGAAGGCGGTCATCGGCTCGGGGGCGCGCTTGGTCAGCGCGGTGCTGGCCTCGCCCTTCGCCTGGTCCTTCCGTACCACCTCGGCGAAGGCCTCGGCCGTGTCCCGCAGGGCTTCCAGCGGATCGGCGCCCGCCCGCTTGAGCTCGGGGGAGACCCCGCCCATGCGGGCGCCGGCGTCGGCGCCGTCGACCGGCCACAGCGCTCTGGCCAGCGCCGCCAGATCCCCCCGGCGGTGGTAGTGGGGCGCACCGCGGATGCCCCAGACCAGCACCCAGTCGTCGGGGATGGCGGCGCGGGCAGCGGGCAGGCGGGCGGCCAGACTGAGCGCGGCGGTGCCCGACGGCGAGTCCTGCACGCCGAGGTCCACGATGGCCAAGTCGTCAGGAGCCTGGGCCGACCGGTCGAAGCCGTGGGCGACGACGCGGTGGGCCAGGACCTGCTCACGGGTCACGGTAGGAGTGGCCATACCTTCATCCTTCCCGTTCCAGCCGCCAAGCCCACTCCTTGGCCTCGGGCGCGGCCGTGAAGCCGCCCGTGCCGGCCAGCCCGGCCAGCGCTCCCGTGCCGGACCCGGGCACCACCGACCAGGTCACGTCCACCCCGCCCGCCCCGAAGCGGCTCTCGTGGCGCAGGGCCACCGACCCCTCGGGCCCGCCTTCGCCGACGTGGGCCTCCAGCCGCTCGATGCCCACGGCCACGCCCCCGGCTTCGTCGGTGTAGTGGAGCACGTACTGGCAGGTGGAGGTGCCGACCAGGTCGCCCTCGTAGGTGAAGCCGACGGTGGCGTGGGCCAGGCGGGGCACAGGAGCACCGCTGTCGAAGGCGGGATCCTCGTCCCACGAAGAGAAGCTGGCAGTTCCGGTGAGGCTCTTCATGGGCCGGGACCGTACCCGGCATCCCGGACAGGTTCGGTCCGGGTCATATGCCATTCTGGATTACGTGCTGGAGACGTCGGCCCGGCTGTTGCGACTGCTCTCGCTGTTCCAGTCCCGCCCGGCCTGGACGGCGCCGGAGCTGGCGGACCGGCTCGGCGTCACCGAGCGCACCGTGCGGCGCGACGTCACCCGGCTGCGCGACCTGGGCTACCCGGTGGAGGCCCGGGCCGGACCGTACGGCGGCTACCAGCTGGGCCGGGGCGGCGCGCTGCCGCCCCTGCTGCTCGACGACGACGAGGCGGTGGCGGTGGCCGTGGGTCTGAGGGCCGCGGCCGACGGCAGCGTGGCCGGGTTGGACGACGCCACCGTGTCCGCGCTGGCCAAGCTCGACCAGGTGCTGCCGGCTCCGCTGGCGGCCCGGGTGCGAGCCGTGCACGGGGCCACGACGGAGCTTCGGGGACGCGACCCCGACCCGCTCGACGCCGACCTGCTGGTCACGCTGGCCCAGGCGTGCCGGGCGGGCGACCGGCTGCGGCTCGGCTACACCGACCGGGAGGGGCGGACCAGCGAGCGGCGGGTCGACCCCTACCGGCTGGTGCGCTTCGGGCCCCGCTGGTACCTGGTGGCGCGGGACGTGGACCGGTCCGACTGGCGGACCTTCCGGCTCGACCGCGTGTCCACGGCGGTGGCGGCGGGCGGCCGGGCCGACCTGTCCGACCCGCCCGACCCGGTGGCGCTGGTGGCGCGGGGCATGGCCGTGGGCCCCTACCCGCTGCGGGCCCGGGTGCGGCTGCCGCGGGGCGCGGCCGGGGCGCTCGACGCGATTCCCCGCACCGTCGGGGTCCACACGGCCGACGGGCCGGACGCCACCATCGTGGAGCTCGGCGGCAGCGACGTGGCGGGCATGGTCCGGTATCTGGCGGGGCTGGGCGTCCCGCTCGAAGTCCTCGCTCCCGCCGAGCTGCGGGAGGCCTTACGGGCCTTCGGGCGGGCGGTGGCGGCGCTGAACCGCTGAGCTAGGCGGCCAGGCCCCGGAACGTGCGCCACCACGCCCGGGCGCGGTCGCCGAGGTTCGAGGCCCAGGCCGACGTGGCCGGCCGCGGCTCCGGCGACGGCGGAGCCGGCGAGGTGGTGCCGGCCGAGTCGGCCAGGCCGTCGACCATCAGGCCGGCCAGCTCGGCGACGTCCTCGACCGCGACCCGGGTCGCGCCGGTGCAGACATCGTCGCGCCAGGTGCTGAACACGAACTGGCGGGTCTCCGCGTGCCACGTGGCCCGTAGATGGTGACCGTTGCGCCGGGCGTCCTCGATCAGCACCCGCCGCCGCAAGCTGATTCGCTCCCCCATGGATGGATTGTGCACATGCGTCAACCGCCACGGAAGCGGTCGAGCCTCCGACGGTCCCGCTTGGTGGGCCGGCCCGCGCCGCGGTCGCGAGCGAAGACCGCGGGCGTGTCGTGGGACGAGGGCGGGGGCGGGCTGTGGTCGACGTAGCACTCGGCCGCCAGCGGGGCGCCCACCCGCTTGTCGATCACGCGGGCCACCTCCAGCACCCGGAGGCGCCCGGCCAGCGTGGCCTCCACCCGGTCGCCCACCCGCACGGTGGCGGCCGGCTTGGCCGGGTGGCCGTTGACCCGCACGTGGCCGCCGCGGCAGGCGTCGGTGGCCAGGCTGCGGGTCTTGGTCACCCGGACCGCCCACAACCAGCGGTCCACGCGGGTGCTGCCCGCGCCTACATCGGGTAGAGCCACTGCTCCAGCCCGACCGCCCGGGCCCAGATGGGGGTCACCGCGGCCACGAGCGGGTCGATGTCCTGGGGCCGGTCCCGGAACACGAGTTGGTCATAGGCCAGGTTCACGGTCATCGACTGCAGCGCCAGCGCGGTGAACCAAGGGTCGATGTCGGGATTGCACACCCCCTGCTCCTGGAAGACCCTGATCCAGCGCTCGATGCGCTTGGCGCCCCGCATGAGCGTGCCCCGCCGGTTGAGGCGCACGTCGTTGTCGATGAGCCGCACCTGCTCGATGGACACGGCGATGGTGCGGTTGCGGACGCAGGCCAGGAAGAACTGGCGCATGCCGTAGGCCAGGTCGCGCACCGGGTTCTGTTCGTGGTTGTCGGGATCGACACGGTCGTACGAGAACAGCTGGTCGAGGGCCGCCGACGCGACCACACGGAACAGCGCCTCCTTGGAGTCGAAGTAGGAGTAGAAGCTGCCGGTCGAGACCCCGACGCGCGCCGCGATCTCGGCGATGCGCACGTGGCGGTACGGCTTCTCGCTGAAGACCTCCCAGGCCTCCTCGACCAGGCGGTCGCGCGTGCTCGGCCCGCGCCCTGTGAGGGTCCGCTCGGCGGACCGCTCCGGCTCGGACATTCCCCCGGGTACGGCGTCAGCGGCCATGGGCCCGACTCGCCATGACCCCGACCGTAGCCGCGTACGCGGGAAGTTACTCGCGGTTAGCACCCAGCCCGGTCGAGCCGGGCGAGGAAGGCACCGGCGCCGGTGACGACGGCACCCTGGGCGCGGGCCCGGCGGGCCAGCTCCCGGTCCGACGTGACCAGCTCGACGCGGCCCGGCCCCGCCTCCTCCAGGTCGGCGACTATGCGGTCGTCGGCCGCATCGCGGCCCGGCCGCCGGGCATAGCGGACGGCCACGCCGCCGTGCTCGCCCTCGGGGAGGTCGGCCTGGGGGACGTCGAAGACGACCACGACCGGGTGGTCGACCCGGGCGGCGTAGCACTGCACCCGTGCCAGCAGCCGACGGGCGGCCGCGGGCCGGTCCCGCCACCACCCGTCGGCGCGGGCGCCCATCACGTTGTTGCCGTCGACGACGAGGGTGAGGGAATCACCCGCGCCGGGCGATGCGGTCGGGGGGTGGGGGCGGACGATCACGACATCACACCATGTCTCAAGGAGTTGTCGTGACCGACTTCGACACCGGGTTCGCCTCCCCGGATCCGCCGCCCCGCCCCATCGAGTACACCGACGCCGACGCCAGCGGCTGGTGGGTGTCCGTGGTCGGCGGAATCATCATGGTCCTGCTGGGCCTGTGGGTGCTGACCAACCTGTACGACTCCGTGGTCGTGCTGGCCTGGCTGGTCGGGCTCTCGCTCATCTTCGCCGGTGCCCTAGAGATCCTCGCCCTCCACGGGGAGCCGGGGATCGGCTGGGCGGTGTGGGTGTCCGGCGGGCTGCTGATAGCCGCGGGCATCGCCGTGCTGGTGTGGCCCGACATCACGCTGTGGGCGCTGGCCGTGGTGGCCGGCATCGCCCTGCTCGCCGCGGGCGCGGTGCGGGTGGCCGTGGCGCTGGCCTCGCGCGACCAGGCCGACTTCGGCCTCCAGCTCGGCCTCGGCGCGCTGGGCGTGGCGCTCGGCGTCGTCGTGCTGGTGTGGCCCGAGGCCACGCTGGTGGTGCTGGCGTTCATCCTCGGCATCCGCTTCCTCGTCACCGGGGTGGTGGCCATCGGGGTGGGCTGGCAGCTGCGCCACTTCGCCCACGCCTGACGATCCGGCCTCGCCGGCGCGAACCTGAGCGCCATGACGGCGACCATGCGGGCCTGGGTGGTCGAACGCCCAGGCCCGATCGACCGTGGCCCGCTCGTGCCGGCGACCCTGCCGGTGCCGGAGCCGGGCCCGCGTGAGGTGCGCGTCCTGGTACAGGTCTGCGGAGTGTGCCGCACGGACCTGCACGTGGCAGAGGGCGACCTGCCGCCGCACCACTCGCCGGTCGTGCCGGGGCACGAGATCGTGGGCACGGTCGACGAGTGCGGTCCCGGAGCGACGCGCTTCGCTCCCGGCGAGCGGATCGGCGTGCCCTGGCTGCGCCACACATGCGGCCGGTGCCGCTTCTGCGTCCGGGGCGACGAGAACCTGTGCGTCGCCCCCGCCTTCACCGGATGGGACGCGGACGGCGGCTACGCGGAGGCCGCGGTGGTGGACGAGCGCTACGCCTACCGCCTGCCGGACGCGTTCGACGACCGCCACGCCGCCCCGCTGCTGTGCGCGGGCATCATCGGCTACCGGGCACTCCGGCGGGCGGCGCTGCCCCCGGGCGGCCGGCTGGGGATCTACGGCTTCGGCGGCTCGGCCCACATCGCCGCCCAGGTCGCGCTGCACGACGGAGCGACGGTGCACGTGCTCACCCGGGGCGACGAGGCTCGGCGTCTGGCGCTCGACCTGGGCGTGGCGTCGGCCGGCGGCCCGACCGACGAGCCGCCCGAGCCGCTGGACGCGGCCGTGCTGTTCGCCCCCGCCGGCGACCTGGTGCCGGTGGCCCTGCGGGCGCTGGATCGGGGCGGCACCCTGGCCATCGCGGGCATCCACCTCAGCGACATCCCGAGCCTCGAGTACCAGCACCTGTTCGAGGAGCGCCAGGTGCGCAGCGTCACCGCCAACACCCGGCGCGACGGCCTGGAGTTCCTCGACCTGGCGGCGCGCATACCGGTGCGGGTCACCACCACGCCGTACCCGCTGGCGGCGGCCGACCGGGCGCTGGCCGACCTGGCCCACGGGCGGGTGCGCGGGGCGGCGGTGCTCGACGTGGGCGGACCCGGCGGGGCAGGCTGACGGCGTGACCGCCCCGGACGCTCGACCCTGGATCGTGGTCGGGGTGGATCACTCCCCCGCCGCGCGGCGAGCCGCCGGTTGGGCAGCCGAGCTGGCGCCGCTGCTGGGCGCCCAGGTGTCAGCGGTGCACGCCCTGGGCCTCCTAGTGCCGCTGGGCGGCGAGCTGGTCTCCGCCCACGCCCATCGCGACGAGATCCGGGAGGTGGCCGAGCAGGAGTGGTGCGCGCCGCTCGCCGACGCGGGTGTCGCCTACCGGCTCCGCGTCCGGGAGCAGCCTGCCATCGACGCTCTGGTCGACGAGATCGCTGAGCTGGACGCCGAGCTGGCGGTGGTGGGCACCCGCGGCCCGGGCCTGCCCGCCGAGCAGGCCATGGGCAGCACGGCCCTGCACCTGCTCCAGGAGGCCACGGTGCCGGTGCTGGTGGTCCCGGCCGACGGCGCTGAGCGGCCGCCCGCCCTCCAGCGCCTGGTGGTCGGCAACGACGGGCAGCCGGCGGCCGAGGCCGCAGTGCGCTGGGCCCTGGACGTCGCCGGCCGTAGCGGGGCGGAGTGCGACGTCGTGCGGGTCCCGCCCGGCCCGCGGGACGAGGAGGCCGAGGCGCTCGTGGAACAGGCGGACGAGCTGGGCGCCGACCTGGTGGTGCTCGGCGCGTCCGGGCGCGGCGCGGAAGGCGACCCGCTGGTCGGCAGCGTCAGCCGGCATGTGGCCCACCGGTCGGCCCGAGCCGTGGTGGTGGTGAGGTGAAGCTCGCCATCGTCGGGGCCGGCGAGGTGGGCGCGACAGCCGGCTATGCCTGTCTGCTCCGGGGCGTGGCCCAGAAGCTCGTGATCTGTGACCTCAACCGGGCCAAGGCCGAGGCGCACGCCCTCGACCTGACCCACAGCGTGCAGTTCGCGGGCATGGCCGACGTGCGCGGCACCGACGACCTGGCCGAGTGCGCGGGCGCGGGCGTGGTCGTGCTGGCGGCCGGGGCGAAGCAGAAGCCCGGCCAGACCCGGCTGGACCTCGCGGCGGACAACGTGGCCATGTGCCGCGCGGTCGTCCCCGAGGTCCTGGCGGCGGCGCCCGATGCGCTGCTGCTGATGGTGACCAATCCGGTCGACGTCGTGACCCGGGCGGCGCTGGAGGTGAGCGGCCTCGACCCCGCCCGGGTGCTGGGGACCGGCACCGTGCTCGACACCAGCCGGTTCCGTGCGCTCCTGGGCCAGCGCTGCCGGGTGGCGGTGCAGAACGTGCACGCCTACATCGTGGGCGAGCACGGTGACTCCGCGGTCGCGCTGTGGTCGACCACCACCATCGGCGGGCTGCGGGCCGACGAGTGGGGGACGTCACTGGGCGGCGTGCCCGACGCCGACGAGCGCCATCGCCTGCTGGACGAGGTGCGCCAGGCCGCCTACCGGATCGTGCAGGGCAAGGGCGCCACCAGCCACGCCATCGGGCTGGTGACCGCCCGGGTGGTCGAGGCCATCGACCGCGACGAGCGCCGAGTGCTGCCGGTGACCTCCTACGTGGCCGACTACCAGGGCATCACCGACGTGTGCATGTCGGTCCCGTGCGTGGTCGACCACACCGGGGTCAGCGAACGCCTGGAGGTGCCGCTGGACGCCACCGAGCACGAGGGCCTGGCGGCGTCGGCCGACGTCGTCCGGCAGACCGGCGCCACCGTCGGGCTCTGATCAGACGGCTGTCCGGCCCGGGATCTGGTTGCGCTGGCTGGCCGTGGCCGCCCAGTGGCTGATGTCGAGCAGGAAGGCGATGGCGATCCACAGCCAGTCCCAGCCGGTGACGCCCTGCGGGAACTGCCACAGCAGCACGTAGATCAGGGTGGTGAAGGGCAGGAAGATGATGCCGAGCACCGGCCACACGAAGCTGGTGAAGATGGCGTCCATCCGATCGGGGCGGGCGAGCCAGAAGATGACGAGGGCGATGCGGGGAAACGCCCCGGCGAAGATGGCCAGCAGGCAGCCCATGGGGTGACGCTCCTTGCGAACGGCGGACGTGAGAGCCGGCCCGATCGTCGCCGCTCCGCCCGGGGTGGGCATCGCCCGGGGAGGGTGAGCCGAACGTCCTGGTAATGACATTCAGTGGAGTTACCAACGCGTCTAGTGCGACAAGGCCTTGCCGGATGCGACAACATGTAACCCATGGGAACTGGGGGATACAGAGACGACGACGAGCTGCTGCCGATCAAGTTCGGCCCGGTCTCGAACGGTGAGTTCCACCCGCAGCCGCACAGCCCGCTGGTGAAGGAGGTGATCCGCCGCACCCACCGCCTGGCCGACGAGAAGGCCCGCCGGCTCGGCATGTCGCGGCGGCAGTTCCTCAACAGCGTCACCGGCGCGGCCGCCACCCTGTTCGTGCTGGGGGCGTGCTCGAAGGAGGAGGCCAACTCGCGGGGCGAGCGCCCCGGCGGGAGCCTCGACGTGTCCGAGGACGCCACCGAGGACACCGCCACCGCGCTGGAGGAGCTGGGCGGCGAGGAGTTCATCTTCGACGTCCAGACCCACTACGTGAACTACGACACGAGCGGGCAGGTGGCGGCGTGGACCGACATGTTCCCGCAGGCACGCTGCCCGGAGGGGGCGACCGGCGACACCCGGCTGTGCTTCACGTCCGACGCCTACTTCCGAGAGGTCTACGCCCGCTCGGACACCTCGATGTCCATCCTGTCGGCCCTGCCCACCCAGTCGCTGGTAGGCCTGCAGCCCGACGACATGCTGTTCGCCCTGGACGTCGCCACCCGCATCGGCATGGACGGCCGCGTCCTCATGCACGGCGGCGCCTATCCCCACATCGGCAACATCGATCAGGCGCTCATGGACATGGACGACCTCAAGGAGCGCTACCCCATCGCGGCCTGGAAGATCTACACGATGACGCCCACCGCGGCGCACTTCTACTTCGACGACCACGACCCGAGCCGGCCCCAGATCGGCCAGACGTTCATCGACCACGTGCGCGAGCTCGGCCCGCCCATCATCTGCACCCACAAGGGCATCTCGTCCATCGTCGGCTCGACGGCGGAGATCGCCAGCCCCAGCGACATCGGCCCGGCCGCGGCCCGCAACCCCGACGTCAACTTCGTCGTCTACCACTCGGGCTACGAGCCCGGCCAGGAAGGCGACAGCGGGCCGTACGACCCGGCCAACCCCGCGCCCGAGGGCGTCGACCGGCTCATCCGCTCGGTCACCGACGCCGGCCTCGAGCCCAACTCGAACGTCTACGCCGAGCTGGGCGGGACCTGGTGGTTCATCATGCGCAACCCCACCGAGGCCGCCCACATCATCGGCAAGCTGCTCCGCTACATCGGCGAGGACCGGGTGGTGTGGGGCACCGACTCGATCTGGTTCGGCACTCCCCAGGACCAGATCCAGGCCATGCGCGCCTTCCAGATCAGCGAGGAGCTGCAGGAGGCCCACGGCTACCCGGCCCTGACCGACGAGGTGAAGGCCAAGATCTTCGGCGTCAACGCGGCGCGGCTCTACGACATCGAGCCCATCACCGGATCCAGCGGGCTCACGCCGGAGGAGGTGGAGGCCGCTCGTGCGAGCATGGCGCCCGCCCGCACCTACGGCCCCACCACCATCCGGCAGTCCATGGCCATGATCGCCGCCCACATGGGCGGACGCGCTTTCTAGCGGCTAGCTGCCGGCCACCACCTTGGCCTTCATGGTCTGGAACTCGTCCTCGCTGATGGTGCCGTTGTCGCGCAGCGTGGCCAGCCGGGTCAGCTCGGCCGCGGGACCGCCGACGGAGACCGTCTCGCGGATGTAGTCGTCGACCTGGGCCTGGGCCGCGGCCGCCTGCTTCCTCGAGCGCTCGGCCATGCTCGGGCCGCGGACGATGATGTAGATCAACGACCCGATCAGCGGGAGGATGATCAGCAGCAGGATCCAGCCCGCCTTGCCCCAGCCGGAAAGCTCGTGGTCACGGAAGATGTCCGCGATGAGGATCACGAAGATCCAGATGAACATGAAGAGGAAGAACAGCTCGATCGTCCACCACAGCAGTTCTGCGATTCCGACTTCTGCGATCAACATCGATGTAAACCCCCGGGGTTTCTCGGTGCGCGTTACGCGCTCGGCGTAACCGAACCGCGTCGGGGGCCCGCTGACGTCACCCCGCCCGGGTGAGCGCCCCTCGGTTGGGGGCGCCGTACAGTCCGGCCGTGGGAGAGGCTTTCTTCTGGGGTGCGGTGGGCGCGGCGGCCCTGGTGATCGGGGCCGCCTTCGCCCTGGTGGTGCCCATCCACCGCCACGTGTTGGGACTGGTCATGGCCCTCGGCAGCGGCGTGCTCATCAGCGCGGTGGCCTTCGACCTGGTCGAGGAGGCGGTCGACACCTCCCACGGCACGGGCGGCGTGGCCGCGGGGCTGGCGGCGGGGGCGCTGACCTTCTTCGTGGGCGACGGGATCATCGACCGCATGGGCGGGGACAAGCGCAAGAGCTCGGGCGGCGAGCAGGCCGAGGGCTCGGGGCTGGCCATCGTGCTGGGGGCGGTGCTGGACGGCATCCCCGAGTCGATCGTGCTCGGCATCGGGCTGCTGGCCGGCGCGGGGGTCAGCGTCGCCTTCATCGTGGCGGTGTTCGTGTCCAACCTGCCGGAGGGCATCGCCGCCACCACCGGGCTCACGGCGTCGGGCTGGGCGCCCCGGCGCGTCATCGGGCTCTGGCTGCTGGTGGCCCTGGTGTCGGCCCTTGCCTCGCTGGCCGGCTTCGCCGTGTTCGACGGCGCCTCGGACTGGATCATCGCCTTCGTCCTCGCCTTCGCCGGCGGCGCGGTGCTGACCATGCTGGCCGACACGATGATGCCCGAGGCCTTCCAGCACGGCGGGCGCCAGGTCGGACTGATGACCACCGCCGGCTTCGCCATCGCCTTCGCGCTGCACCTCATCGAGTGAGGCTTCGGAGCCGGCTCAGATGCGGTGGCGGGCGAGAGGCAGCTCGAGGCTGACCTCGGCTCCGCCGCGGCTCGAACGGTCGATGGCGATGCTGCCGCCGGCCACCTCCGCCGCCTGCCGGGCGATGTCGAGGCCGAGGCCGGTGGATCCCGCCCCGGTGACCCCGCGATCGAGGGCGTCGCCCGGGTCGGCGATGCCGGGCCCGGCGTCCTCCACCACCAGCCGGGCGGTCCCGTCGGCCACCTCGACCCGAACCGCATACGGCGTGCCCTCCGGGGTGTGGGCGAACACGTTGCCGACCAGGGCGTCGAGGGCGGCGGCCACCTCCCCCGCCGACAGGGGCACCGGGCAGGGACCGTTCGCCCCGTCGACGTCCAGCGTCCAGTCCCGGCCGTCATCCTCGGCCAGCGCGCTCCAGAAGTCGGTCCGCTCCCGGGCCACCGAGACCAGGTCGCACACCGAGCCGACCATGCCGCTGTGCAAGGGGCGGCGAGCGCTGCGGATGAGCTCGGAGATGGCTCCCTCCAGCCGCTCGACATCGGCCACCAACGAAGCGTCGCCCGCCGCCTCTGCGTCGAGGCGCAGGGCGGTCAGCGGGGTCCGCAGGCGGTGGGACAGGTCGGCCACCCGCTCCCGCTCGGCGGTGCGCAGCTCCTCGATCCGGTCCGCCAGCAGGTTGAGCGCGCGGGCGGCATCGGCCAGCTCGGGAGTGGGACCGGGATCGGCGCGGGCATCGCCCTGCCCCGCGGCCAGGGCACGGGCGGTGGCCGACAGCTCGGTGGCGTCACGCGTCACCGACCGTGCCAGCCGGTCGGCGATCACGACCGCCGCCAGCACCAGCACCACGGCCACCCCGGCCAGCGCCAGCCAGGCGGTGGCCACCCCCTCGTCCAGCAGCTCGCTCGGGACGCGTGCAAAGACCACCGCGGTGCTGTCGACCCCGGTTGCGACCGGCGAGTAGATCTCGACGCCGCCGTTGCGCTCCACGCTGAAGTTCCGGCCGCTGAGAGCCAGCCGGAGCGAGGCCTCGTCGGCCTGGGCCCCGTCGCCCACCACGGTCCCGTCCGGCAGCCACACGGCCATGCGGCCCGAGTTGCCGGTATCGGTGCCGTCCATGGCCGCGGTCACCAGGTCGGAGGTGACGTTCGGCAGGGCCAGCGCCGGGCCGATCGACGTCACGTCGCGCTCGGCGGCGGCGATGGCCCGGTCGCGGGCCGCCGAGCGCACCAGGCCGCCCAGCGGCACGGCGAAGGCCACGACCACCAGGGAGGTGGTGGCCAGCACGACGAGGACGATGCGGCGGCGCACGGGCGTCTCAGCCGGCGGCGGGGGCGATGAGGCGCACGCCGACCCCCCGCACGGTGTGCAGGTAGCGGGGCTCGGAGCCCGTCTCCCCCAGCTTGCGCCGCAGCCATGACAGGTGGACGTCGACGGTCTTGTCGGCGCCGCCGTAGGGCTGCTGCCAGACCTCGGCCAGCAGCTCGCGCCGGGTCACCACCTCGGGGCTGCGCCGTGCCAGGTGCGCCAGGAGGTCGAACTCGAGCCGGGTGAGGTCGAGCTTGCGGCCGTCGATGGTCGCTTCGCGCCGGCCGGGCGCCACCACCAGCGCGCCGACCACCACCTCGCCGGCGTCGGCCTCGGCCCCCGCCGTCTCGGCCCGGCGCAGCACGGCCCGGATGCGGGCCTCGAGGTGGGCCGCCGAGTAGGGCTTGACCACGTAGTCGTCGGCGCCGCCGTCGAGCACTCGGACGATCTCGGCTTCGTCGTCCCGCGCGGTGGCCACGATGACCGGCACCGCCGACACGCCGCGCAGCATGCGCAGGACGTCGGCGCCGTCGATGTCGGGCAGGCCGAGGTCGAGCACGACCACGTCGGGTCGCCACTCGACGGCGGCCGCCAGCGCAGCCGCGCCCGACGCCTCGGTGCGGACCACGTGGCCCGACCCGACCAGCCCGCGCGCCACCGACTCGCGGATGCGGAGGTCATCCTCGATCACCAGCACTGAGGCCACGGCCACCACGGTACGTCGGCGCCGATTCCGGCATGCAGGCCAGGACGGGGACGCAGCGTCTCTTAGCGAAGGCTTAGGGTCCCCTTTGGGTACCGCTTGCCAGCCGACGCGAACATGAGCGCGATGCGGCGGATCTTCACCCTCGGTCTCGCGTGGCTGGCAGCCGCCGTCGTCGCCGCCGTCGTGGCGTGGCAGGGCGTCGGCCTGATCGGCGACCAGGTGACCGACGATCACGACGGCACGCTCACCGCCGACGAGATCGACGCCGCCCTCGCGAGCGGCGGAGGCGGCATCCCCATCCCGCCGACCACGACCCTGCCTCCGAGCAGCGACACCACCGTGGCCGGCGCCACACCCCCCTCGACGACCGCGGCCGATGCGGGCGCCGGAGGCACCACCCCCGGACAGAGCACGACCCCGAGTCGCGGCACCGCCCCCGCTACCGGCTCGAACGGCAGCTCGGGCTCCGGTGGACAGGCTCCGGCGCCCGCGCCGGACGCGGTCGTCAGGAACTACAGCGTCGCCGGAGGAACCGCGTCCATCAGCTTCTCCCCCAGCGGGGTGACGGTGCTCCTGGCGCGTCCCGCGGCCGGCTGGTCGGTCAAGACCGAGCCCGAGGGCAGCGGCGTGCGGGTCGAGTTCGAGAGCGGCAACGCCCGCAGCCGCATCGACGCCTGGTGGGATGGCGGCCCCCAGGACCGGGTCGAGGACAGCGGCGGCAGCGGCGGGTCCGGCGGCCCCGGCTGACCGGCCCTGACCTTTAGCCGCGCTTAGGGGATCGCCGACGCAGCCTTAGCCGGGAGTCCCCCAGTGTGTGTCCCCAAGCGGACACCCACGCAGATGAGAGAGGACCCCACACCATGAAGCTCCCCGGTACCAAGGGCCGCCTCGGCCTGGCGGCAGGGATGGTCGGCGGCAGCGTCGGCGTCGCCCTGATCTCCGGCTTCGGGCCGGCGCCGGCGCTGTCGAGCATCGGCTCGTCCCACGACGACACCACGACGACCACGGCCGTTCCGGCGTCGGTGCCCGCCAGCACCGCCAGCGATGCGTCGGAGACCCGTGCCATCGACGCCGCCGGCGCCGGGACCGTCGTCGTGGCCCGCGAAGGCAACCAGCTCACGCTCCTGTCGGCCACCCCCAACGCCGGCTGGGCCGTCGAGGTCGAGCAGGACGCCGGGGCGGAGATCGAGGTCGACTTCCGCCGGGACGGCCAGCGAGTCCAGGTCAACGTCGAGGTCGAGGACGGCGCCATCCGTGAGCGCGTGCGGTTCCGCGACGAGGTCGCAGGCACCGAGGTCCGCATCGAGAACGGCGTGGTCGTCGAGACCAAGGGCTTCGACGACGACATGGCCGACGACAACAGTGGCCCGGGCAGCGCCAACAGCGGTCCCGGCAACGCCGGTGAGGTCGGCGACGACCACGGCCACGACGCGGTCGACGACCACGGTGGCGACACCGTGACCGACGACCACGGCGGCTCCAGCGGCTCCGACTCCAGCGGCTCGGGCTCCGATTCCAGCGGCTCGGGCTCCGGCGGCTCCGGCCGCGGCGGGGCCGACGACCCGGCCGGCGACGACCACGTCGGCTGATCCTCGATGTCCCCGGTGATGCCCGGCCCACACCGCCCGTCGGCCGGCGCGTCACCCCTCGGCCAGGCCTGCCCGACTCCGCCAATCGGGCAGGCCTGGCCCATCCCCGGCTGAGCGGGCCGGTCCTCGACGGGCCGCTGGCCGCGGCCAGGCTGCGTTAGGGTCCCGCCCGTGAGCGACGGCCCCGTCCGCGTCGAGACCGGCGGGGAGAGGGGCGTGTGCCGCATCACGCTGGAGCGGCCCCACAAGCTGAACGCCCTCGACGACGCCACCCGCGCCGGCCTGCACACCGCCGTCCGGGACGTCGCCGAACGGGACGACATCCGGGTCGTCGTGGTCGCGGGCGCGGGGCGGGCCTTCTCGGCCGGGGCGGACCTGGCCGATCGGGTCGAGCTGCCCCCCGATCCCCTGGCCCGGCGGCGGGCCAGCGGCCGCTGGCAACGCCTGCTGGAGGACCTCGAGCGCCTGCCCCAGGTCACGGTGGCCCGGTTGCAGGGCCATGTGATCGGCGGCGCCGCCCTGCTCGCGGCCGCCTGTGACCTCCGGGTGGCGGCCGACGATCTGTCCGTCGCCATCCCCGAGGTCGCCATCGGCATCCCGCTCACCTGGGCCGGGCTCCCCCGCCTGGTGCGCGAGATCGGCCTGCCCCGCACGCGTGAGCTGGTCATGACCGGGCGGCGGCTGGAGGCGGCCGAGGCCCAGGCCTGGGGCTACGTCCACCGGGTCGTGCCCGCGGCCGAGCTCGACGCCGCGGTGGACGCCCTCGTCGCCGAGCTGCTGGCCCAGCCGGCGGCGGCGCTGGCCATGACCGTGGATGCCCTGCGGGCCCTCGGCCGGGCGCTGTCGGGCCCCGAGACCGCGTGGGCCGACCCCGACCTGCTGCGCTGGTCGCTGCGTGACCTCGGCGCGCCGACCCGGGACCGGTAGAGTCCGGCGCCGTGGCAGCGCCCTCCGAGCTGGCCGGGGGCGCCTTCGGGCGCCGGTCGGCCTCTCCGGGGCTCCCCCGGGGGATGACGTAGTGGTCCGGCAACGCAACGCATGCGCCCGAGTGCACCCCTATGCACCGTCGCGCACGCACGACAGGGACGGTCGGGGGGCGCTGCCGCCCCACCCGGCGCAGCCCTAGCGATCGGTGCGCCGGGCCGACCGCGAGCGAAGGGTCGCGACCGCGCTGGCGGGTGCGTTCCTGGCCGGCGAGTGGCAGCCCGCCGCCATGGGCCGCCGGGGCAAGCGGGCGCTGGCCGACCGGCGCCGCTGGCCCACCGACCTGGCCGAGATCGTGGTGCGGGCCTACCCCGACCGCCCGCGGGACCGGCCCCGCGAGCTGGCGACGTTCATCGCCGCCTGCGAGCCGTTCCGGCATGCCTTGCGGGGCCCCGACCGGGCGGTGCGGGTCCACACGTGGGTGGCGGCGCCCACCGAGATGGGCCGGCGCCGCTGGCCGGTCCCCGCCGTCGACGATCTCGCCGCCCTGGCCGCCTGGCTGGGAGTCACGCCCGACCACCTGGCCTGGTTCGCCGACTGCCGGTCCTTCGAGCGCATCGCGGCCGACGAGCGCCTGCGCCACTACCGCCGCCGGTGGCTCCGCAAGCCCGACGGCTCGGCCCGCCTGCTGGAGGCGCCCAAGCGCGAGCTCAAGGACCTCCAGCGCCAGGTGCTGCGCCACATCCTCGACCGCCTCCCGCCCCACGAGTCCGCCCACGGGTTCCGGCCCGGCCGCTCCGCCCTCACCGCCACCCGCCGGCACGCGGGCCACGCGGTGGTCCTGCGGTACGACCTGGAGTCGTTCTTCAGCTCGGTGACCGCCGGCCGGGTGTACGGCATCTTCCGCCTGGCCGGCTACCCCGAGCCGGTGGCACACAGCCTCGCCGGCCTGTGCACGACGGTCACGCCGCCCGCCATGCTGCGAGCGACGCCGCCCGCCACGGAGGACGCCGCGGTCGAACGCCGGCGCCGGCTGCTGGCTCACCTGGCCACGCCGCACCTGGCCCAGGGCGCGCCGACGTCCCCGGCTCTGGCCAACCTGTCCGCCTACGGCCTGGACCGGCGCCTGGCGGGCCTGGCCCACCGCCTGGGCGCCACCTACACCCGCTACGCCGACGACCTGGTGCTGTCGGGCGACCTGGGGCGCCGGCCGGGCGATCGGGTGGGAGCGCTGGTGGCCGAGATCGCGTCCGACGAGGGGTTCCGCGTGCACGAGGGCAAGTCCCAGCGGCTCGCCGCGGCCCAGCGCCAGACCATGCTCGGCCTCGTGGTCAACGCCCACCCCAACGTGGCCCGCGCCGACTACGACCGGCTGCGGGCCGTGCTCCACGACGCCGCCCGCCACGGGCCGGCCGCCGCCGACCGCGCCGGGCACGCCGACTTCCGGGCCCACCTGCAGGGCCGGATCTCGTGGGTCACCGCGGCCAACCCGGCCCGCGGGCCCAAGCTGCGCGCCGCCTTCGACGCCATCGACTGGGGCTAGCGACAAGAGCGTGGAAACACGGTGGGTCGCTTCACAAATCGTTTATGGCACCACCGAATCTTGACACTTCATTGACGAGCCGCTTCGTACGGTGAGTCGGGGGGCGGAGCGTCCTGGTAGTGAACGCGATCTCCGGGGGTGTCTCGTGATCAGACCGCACACGGCTATCCGTCGCTCGGTGCGTGCGTCCCGCACGGCCGGGCTCCCTATCCTGTCGGCCCTGGTGCTGGCCACGTCAGTCGTCGTGGCGAGTGGCACCGTTGCCGCCGGCGTCCCCGCCGGACCCGACCAGGCGAGCGGGCCCGCGTACCTCAACCCGCGCCAGCCGACCGACCGGCGCGTCGCCGACCTGCTCCAGCGCATGACGCTCGAGGAGAAGGTCGGGCAGATGACCCAGACCGAGCGGGGGGCCGTCTTCGGTAACCCGTCGCTGATCGCCGAATGGCAGGTCGGCTCGGTGCTCTCGGGCGGCGGCTCCACGCCACCGGTCAACGAGCCCGCGGCATGGCTCGACATGGTGAACAGCTTCCAGGCGGAGGCGCTGACCACCCGCCTGGGGATCCCGATCATCTACGGCATCGACGCCGTCCACGGGCTCGGCATCGTGCAGGGAGCGACGATCTTCCCGCACAACATCGGGCTCGGGGCGACGCGCGATGCCGGGCTCGTGCAGGAGATCGGCGCCGCGACCGCGGCGGAGACGAGGGCCATCGGCATCCCGTGGAACTTCGGGCCCTGCCTGTGCGTCACCCGCGATGAGCGGTGGGGCCGGTCGTACGAGAGCTACAGCGAGGACCCGGGCCTGGTCACGCGGCTCGGCAGCTCCTTGATCGACGGGCTGCAGGGCCACGACCTGTCGTCGGACGGCAGCGTGCTGGCGACGCCGAAGCACTTCGCGGGGGACGGCAACACGCTGTTCAACGAGGAGACGGCCGAGAACAACGAGAGCCTGCCGCCGGCCGCGCAGGCCTACACGATCGACCAGGGCGTCACGGTCACGAACCAACGTGACTTCAAGCGCCTTGCGGTCGATCCGTACGCGCACGTGATCCGTCGTGAGCACCTGACCAGCGCGATGCCCTCGTTCTCCAGCGTCGATTTCACCGAGGACGGGGTCGGCAACCCGGTGAAGATGCACGCCAACGGCGATCTCCTCACCGGTGTGCTCAAGGGGCAGCTCGGCTTCGACGGCTTCATCATCTCGGACTGGGAGGGCATCCACCAGATCCCCGACCCGGACGACCCCACCAACGGGGGCCTGACCCCGTTCAAGGTCCGGACCGGTGTGAACGCCGGCATCGACATGTTCATGCAGCCCAACAACGCCCCGGTGTTCATCGACATGCTCCTCGCCGAGGTCCGGGCGGGACGGGTGAGCATGGCCCGTATCGACGACGCCGTCAGCCGGATCCTGGCGACGAAGTTCGAGCTCGGGCTGTTCGAGGAGCCGTTCGCCTCCGCCGACAACCTCGACGAGATCGGCAGCCCCGAGCACCGGGCGCTCGCTCGCGAGGCGGTTGCGGAGTCGCAGGTGCTGCTCAAGAACGATGGTGCGCTGCCGCTCGCCCCCGAGGGCGACATCTACGTCGCCGGCCGCAACGCCGACGACATCGGCAACCAGGCCGGCGGCTGGACCACCCAGTGGCAGGGCGTTTCGGGCGACGACCTCATCGGCGGCACGACGATCCTCGAGGGCATCCAGCAGGTGGCGCCGAACGCGAACATCACCTTCAGCGAGGACGCCTCGGCACCGATGGACGGCGCCGACGTCGGGATCGTCGTGGTCGGCGAGACGCCGTACTCCGAGGGCTTCGGCGACATCGACGGCCCCGAATGGCAGTTCGGCGATCCGGAGCTGCGGGAGGAGAAGTCACTCTCGCTACTGGACGGCGACCGGGCGGTCGTCGACGCGGTGTGCGGCGCCATCGAGACGTGCATCGTGCTCATCGTGTCGGGCCGGCCCCAGGTGATCACCGACCAGCTCGACCAGATGGACGCCCTCGTCGCCTCCTGGCTGCCCGGCAGCGAGGGTGCCGGCGTGGCGGACGTGCTGTTCGGGCGCGCGGGGTTCCGCGGCCAGCTCTCCGTGACCTGGCCCCGAAGCGAGGACCAGGTGCCCATCAACCGCGGCGACCGCGGGGCCGACCCGCTGTTCCCCTACGGCTGGGGGCTCCGCACCCGGCCGGTCCACGGCTAGGGCTCGCCGTCCGAGTCTGCGCTGTATCGGGTGAGGTGCGCGCCGGAGTGCGCACCTCACCCGCGCAGAGCGGCGCGGGCGCGGTCGCTCACAGGGGTGGCGGGACGGTCGTCGTCGTCGACACCACAGAGGTCGTGCTGCTGGAGTCCGCGGGTGGCAATGTCTCGCCGGTAGGGCGGGGCCGGGGGCCCGTGCACGTGGTCGTCCACGCCACGAGCCCCACCAACACGGCGACGCTGATCACGATCCACAGGCCACGGGCACGCACACCGGTGGACCGTAGTGGCTCACTCCAGGGCCGGTGCACCCGCGACCGCGGGCTCGTCCGCCTCCGACTGCACCACCAGCACGACGCCCGCTCCGATGAGGATGCCGGCGGGCACCGCGGTCAGCGGCGGGACCTCGTCGAAGGCCAGCCAGGCGATGAACGCGGAGCCCACGATCTCGAACAGGATCGCCACCGACACCAGCGTCGGTCCGGTGGTGGGCAGCACCCGGTTGACCAGGGTGTGCCCCAGCAGCTGCGGCCCGATCACCATGGCGACCAGCGCCCACCAGGTGGTGGAGTCGTAGCCGGCCAGCTGCTGGCGCCCCACCAGGCACACGACCAGCAGCACGGCCGCGGCCACCGAATAGCAGAGCGTGGCGTAGACGGTGGTGGGCACGGTGCGCCGCACCTCGGCCCCGACGGTCACGTAGGCGGCCGCGAGGACGCCGCCCGCCAGGGCCAGCAGGTCTCCGAACAGGGCCCGCGGCGACAGCGACAGGTCCACGCCGGCCAGCACCACCGCCCCCGCCACGGCCAGGCCGATGCCGGTCCACGCCCGGGCGGCGACGTACTCGCCCCGCTGGCGGGCGATGAGCGCGGCCCAGACCGGCTGGGTCGCCACCAGGGCCACCGACGATGCCACCGACGTGAACGACAGGCTGGGGACCCAGGTGGCGAAGTGCGCGGCCAGGAACACCCCGGCCACCGCCGACAGCCGGGCCTCGCGGGCGTTCAGCCCCAGGAACGCCTCGCGGGCCCGGGCCCCCAAGGCGACCAGCAGGCCCAGCACGGGCAGCGCGAGCGCGTTGCGCCAGAAGGCGATGGCCAGGGTCGGCGCATCGGCCACCCGGATGAGCGGCGCCGAGGTCGACACCGCCACCACCGCCACACCCAGCAGCGCGAGGTCGAGCGTGGGGGGCGCCGTGGCAGCGCGCGGCGGCGAGGGAGGCGAGGCCATGGGGAAGCCAAGCCTCGCGCAGGTCAAGATGTCCTTGCCTTTGCACTGGTCGTGCACAAATCTGGCAGGGTGGACAGCGACATCACCCTCCCCGGTGCGTTCAACCCCTTCGAGCCCGGCTTCGCCCAGGACCCGTACTCGCAGTACGCCGCCATCCGGGCCCAAGGGCGCAGCCAGCGCACGATGCTCGGCGCGCTGCTGCTGTCGCACTACGAGGACTGCTTCACCCTGCTTCGGCTGCCGGGCACCAGCGTCGACGACCGCAACGCCAGCCAGATCATCCGCCAGCCCCTGCCGCCGGAGTTCGAGAGCCGCCGGAACGAGGACCGGCGCACCATCCTCGACATCGACCCTCCCGACCACACCCGCCTGCGCCGGCTCATGGCCAGCGCGTTCACCGTGCGCCAGGTCGAACGGCTCCGGCCCCGGGTCCAGGCCCTGGTGGCCGAGCTGCTGGACGAGGTCGCCGAGGCCGCCCGCGCCGGCGAGCCGGTCGACCTCATCGCCCGCTTCGCCTTCCCCCTGCCGTTCGTGGTCATCAGCGAGCTGCTGGGCATGCCGGAGGGCGACCGCGCCCAGCTGCGCACCTGGTCGCACACCATGACCAGTTCGCTGGAACCGCTGGTGGACCCGAACGACTTCGGCGAGATCGTGGCCGCGGCCGACAACATGCTCGCCCACCTCGAGGCCGCCATCGAGTGGAAGCGGGCCAACCCGGCCGACGACGTGCTCTCCGGGCTCATCGCGGCCGAGCAGGACGGCGACCGGCTCTCGACCGAGGAGCTGATCGACCAGACCATGCTGCTCTACATCGCCGGCCACGAGACCACGGTCAACCTCATCGGCAACGGCACCCTGGCCCTGCTGCGCCACCGCGACCAGCTCGAGCGCCTGGCCGCCGACCCGGCGCTCGACGCCCCGGCGGTGGACGAGCTGCTGCGCTACGACAGCCCGGTCCAGCTCTCCCGCCGCATCGTGACCGCCGAGACCGAGCTGGCGGGGGAGACGCTGCAGCCCGGCGAGCTCGTGCTCACGCTGCTCGGCTCAGCCAACCGCGACGAGGGCCACTGGGGCCCCACCGCCGGCGAGCTCGACCTCGGGCGCGAGGGTGCCAGCGCCCTCCTGTCCTTCGGGGGCGGCGTCCATCACTGCCTGGGCGCGGCGCTGGCCCGCCTGGAGGGCGCGGAGGCCATCCCCGCGCTGATCCGGCGCTTCCCGAACCTGGAGCTGGCAGCCGACGAGCCGGCGTGGAACGGCCGCCTCATCCTGCGCGGCCTCGACACCCTGCCCGTAGCCGTATGAGCCGCGCAGATGATTGCCGTGTGAGCGGCCCGTGTGATGGTGGTCCAGTCAGACCCGCAGGAAGCGGCTGAGCGCCCAGGCCGAGCCGGCGGCGCCGATGGTCATGCCGAGCAGGACCACGACGATCACGGTGAGGCGGACCTCGCCGGACGAGGCCACGAAGCCCTCCATGATCGACTGGTAGTCGCGGTTCTGGGCCGCGTTCTCCATGGCCCGGTCCACCGCCACCAGGGCCCCGACCGCGAACAGCGCGCCGATCAAGCCCTGGACGATGCCCTCCATCATGAAGGGCACCCGGATGAACCAGTTGGTCGCGCCCACCAGCTTCATCACCTCGATCTCGCGGCGGCGGGCGAACATCGCCATGCGGATGGCGTTGAGGATCAGCAGCAGCGCGGCCACCAGCAGGACGATGCCGATGACCAGCATGGCCAGCTGGGCGAAGTGGGACACCGCGGTGATGGTCTTGACGCTCTCCGACTCGTCGGTGACCAGCTCGACGCCCGGCTGGGACAGCAACTGGTCACCCAGGCTGCGCATGAGGTCGACGTCCTTGGACTCTGGCGACAGCCGGTAGGAGTCGGGGACGCGCGTGCCGCTCTCGATCTTGCCGCGCAATGCTTCGTTGCGGGCGAACAGGCGCAGCGCCTCCTCGCGGCTCTCGTCGAGGCCGACATAGCGCCACTCGCCCACCTCGGGGCTGTCCTTGATGAACCCCTCGATGGCGTCGCGCTGCTCCTGGGTGACGTCGGCCTTGAGGAAGGCGATGACCTCGATGCCGTCGTTCCAGCGCTGCGACACGTTGTCCACGCCCTGGCCCACCAGCAGCGTCGAGCCGAACAGGGCCAGGGACACGCCGGTGGCGACGATGGCGGCGATGGTCAGGGTGATGTTCCGGCGGAGGTTGGTGGTGGTCTCCCGCAGGACGTAGTCGAACTTCACTGGTACACCCCTCGGGCCTGGTCCCGGATGATCGTCCCGTGGTCGAGCTCGATCACCCGGCGCTGCATGGTGTCGACGATGGAACGGTCGTGGGTGGCCATGACCACGGTGGTGCCCGTGCGGTTGATGCGGTCGAGCAGGCGCATGATCCCGACCGAGGTGGCGGGATCGAGGTTTCCCGTGGGCTCGTCGGCCAGCAGGATCAGCGGCCGGTTCACGAACGCCCGGGCGATCGAGACCCGCTGCTGCTCGCCGCCGGACAGCTCCTCGGGCAGGTTGCTGGTCTTGGTGTCCAGGCCCACCAGCTCGAGGATGGCCGGGACCTGGGCCTTGACCACGTGGCGTGGGCGTCCGATGACTTCTAGGGCGAAGGCCACGTTCTCGTAGACCGTCTTGTTGGTCAGCAGCTTGTAGTCCTGGAAGATGCAGCCGATGTTGCGGCGCAGGTAGGGCACCCGCCACGTCGACAGGCGGGCGATGTCCTTACCGGCCACGAAGATGCGGCCCTTGTCCGCGGTCTCCTCGCGGTTGATGAGCCGCAACACCGTCGACTTGCCCGAGCCCGAGGGACCTACGAGGAAGACGAACTCGCCCTTCTCGATGGTCGCGGTGGCACGGGCCAACGCTTCGACGTTGCCCTTGTAGATCTTGCTGACGTTCTCGAAGGTGATCATCGTCCTCAGGCCGCGCGACCCGGCGGGGTCGGGCGCGACAGGAGCGGGCGGCGGCTTGTTTCCCCAGTCATTGCGAAGAGGTTACAAGTACCGCGCGGCGGGGCGGACATCGCGGATCGACCGTAGTCGGAAACGCATTCTCCTAGACGGATGCTCACTGGCCGGAAGACTCACCTCGCCGCCACTGGAGGTAAGCCTCCATGAACGGATCGAGGTCCCCGTCCAGCACCCCGGATACGTTGCCGGTCTCGTGCTCGGATCGCAGGTCCTTCACCATCTGGTACGGCTGGAGCACGTAGCTGCGGATCTGGCTGCCGAAGCCCACCCGCTGCTGGTCCCCTCGGATCTCGTCGAGCTCGGCCTCGCGGCGCTGGCGCTCCAGGTCGGCCAGCTTGGCCCGCAACATGGCCATGGCCCGGTCCCGGTTCTGGAACTGGCTGCGCTCGACCTGGCAGGACACCACCACGCCGGTGGGGATGTGGGTGAGGCGCACGGCCGAGGACGTCTTGTTGACGTGCTGGCCACCCGCGCCGGACGCCCGGAAGACGTCCATCTTGATGTCCTTGTCGTCGATCTCCACCGAGGCGTCGCCGTCGTCGAGCATGGGCACGACCTGGAGGGCGGCGAAGGCGGTCTGGCGCTTGCCCTGGGCGTTGAACGGGCTCATGCGCACCAGCCGGTGCACTCCCCGCTCGGCCTGGAGGTAGCCGTAGGCGTAGCGACCCTTGACCACGAACTCGGCCGACGACAGGCCCGCCTCCGAGCCCTCGGTGAACTCGTCGACCTCGACCTCGAAGCCCCGCCGCTCGGCCCAGCGGGTGTACATGCGCAGCAGCATCTCGGCCCAGTCCTGGGCGTCGACGCCCCCCTCGCCCGCCTGGATCGAGACCAGCGCATCGCGCTCGTCGTGCTCGCCGGAGAACATCGAGCGCAGCTCGACCCGGCGGAGATCGGCGTCGATGCCGGCCAAGGACTCCTCCACCTCGGCCAGGGCCGCCTCGTCGCTCTCGTCGCGAGCCAGCTCGTACAGCGTGTCGGCGTCGTCGAGGCGGGAGGCGAGGCCCTCGTAGTGGGCGAGGTCGTCGATCACCCCGGCCAGCTCGCTGGTGACGCGCTTGGCCCGCTCGGCGTCATCCCAGAGGTCGGGACGCGACGCCTCCGCCTCGAGCTGGGGGCGCCGGGCCCGCAGCTCGTCGATCCGGAGGAAGCCCTCGGCCTCGTCCAGCCGGGCTCGGAGCCCCTTCAGCTCGTCGGACAGGTCTCGCATCGCTCCAGCCGCCGGGCTAGCGCCCGTGGCACGCCTTGAACTTCTTGCCGGAGCCGCACGGGCACGGGGCGTTGCGCGGCGTCTTGTCCCACTCGGACTTGCGGACCGGAGTGTTGGTGTCGGCGGTGGCCGTGGCGGTCGCGCCGGTCTGCCCGTTGGCCCCGTTGCCCGCGGGGGCGCCGCCGCCCGCGGCCTCGGCCCGGGCCGCGGCGGCCATACTGGCCGACCCGCCGGCAGAGGACGGGTCCTCGGGCGAGGAGTACTGGACGTTGCGCAGGCCGTCGTCGGCCGGCACCGAGTCTTGCGGGGCGTCCACCGGAGTGGCCGAGCCGCCGCCGTCGACGGGCACCTGCTGGCGCACCTCGATCTCGACGTGCATCAGGTAGCGGATGGCGTCCTGCCAGATGCCGTGCATCATCTGGCCGAACATGTCGAAGCCCTCGCGCTGCCACTCGACCAGCGGGTCCTTCTGGCCCATCGCCCGCAGGTTGATGCCCTCGCGCAGGTAGTCCATCTCGTAGAGGTGGGCGCGCCAGCGCTGGTCGATGACGCTGAGCATCACGCGGCGCTCCAGGCGCCGCATGCGGTCGGGCGTGAGCTTGGACTCGTGCTCCTCGTAGCGCGTCAGCGCCTCGTTCATGAGCATCTCGTACAGCTCGTTGGTGGAGCTGGCGGTGCGGATCTGCTCGGGCGACAGGGTGGACGGCCAGTAGCTGCGCACGTCGGTGAGCAGCCCCTCGAGGTCCCACTCCTCGTTGTACTCGCTGACGCAGTAGGTCTCGACCAGGGTGCTGACCGCATCGGGCAGCGCCTCCTCGAGGATGCGGTCGTGCAGGTCGGCCTCGTCGAGGATCTGGTCCCGCAGCGCGTAGATCACCTTGCGCTGCTCGTTCATCACCTCGTCGTACTTGAGGACGTTCTTGCGGATCTCGCCGTTGCGCTGCTCGACCGTGGTCTGGGCCCGCTCGATGGCCTTGGTGACCATCTTGGCCTCGAGGGGGACGTCCTCGGGCAGGGTCTTGCCCATCACCCAGTTGACCGCGCCCGTGGCGAACAGCCGCATCAGGTCGTCTTCCAGGCTCAGGTAGAAGCGGCTCTCTCCCGGGTCGCCCTGGCGGCCCGAGCGGCCTCGAAGCTGGTTGTCGATGCGGCGGGAGTCGTGGCGCTCGGTGCCGAGCACGTACAGCCCGCCCAGCTCGCGCACCTTGTCGCCCGCGGGCTTGGTCTCGGTCTCGTGGCGGGCGGTCAGCTCCTTCACCCGGGCCAGGCCCTCGTCCGACTCCGGGTCGAGCCCCTCGGCCCGCACGTCGCGCGTGGCCATGCCCTCGGCGTTGCCGCCGAGGATGATGTCGACGCCGCGGCCGGCCATGTTGGTGGCCACCGTGACCGCGTGGAGCTGGCCGGCCTGGGCGATGATCTCGCCCTCCCGGAAGTGCTGGCCCACCTTGGCGTTCAGCACCTCGTGCGGCACGCCCCGCTTGTCCAGCAGCCGGGACAGCCGCTCGGACTTCTCGACCGAGATGGTGCCCACCAGCACCGGCTGGCCCTCTTCGTAGCGGGCGGTGATGTCGTCGGCCACCGCCCCGAACTTGGCGTCCTCGCTCTTGTAGATGAGGTCGGCCTGGTCCATCCGGGCCACCGGGCGGTGGGTGGGGATGGGCACGACCTGGAGGTCGTAGGTGCCGGCCAGCTCGGCGGCGTCGCTCTGCGCCGTGCCGGTCATGCCCGCGAGCTTCTCGTACATGCGGAAGTAGTTCTGGAGCGTGACCGTGGCGAGCGTCTGGTTCTCTTCCTTGATGCGGACGCCCTCCTTGGCCTCGACGGCCTGGTGGAGGCCCTCGGACCAGCGCCGGCCCTCGAGGATGCGGCCCGTGAACTCGTCGACGATCTTCACCTCGCCGCCCGCCACCACGTAGTCCTTGTCCCGCTTGAACAGCTCCTTGGCCTTGAGCGCGGCCTGGAGCTGGTGGACGAGGTTCTGCGCCACCCCGTCGTAGAGGTTGTCGATGCCGAGCTGCTGCTCGACCTTCTCGATGCCGTCCTCGGTGGGGGCGACGGTGCGCTTCTCCTCGTCGACCTCGTAGTCCAGGTCGCGCTTCAGGCTGCGGCCGATGGAGGCGAACTTGTAGTAGAGCTGCGCGGCATCGGCGACGCGGCCCGAGATGATGAGCGGCGTGCGGGCCTCGTCGATGAGGATGGAGTCGACCTCGTCGACGATGGCGTAGACGTGGCCCCGCTGCACCTGGCCCTTCCGCTCGGGCGCCATGTTGTCGCGCAGGTAGTCGAAGCCGAACTCGTTGTTGATGCCGTAGGTGATGTCGGCCGCATACTGCTCGCGCTTGAACGCCGCGTCGCTGTTGCCGGGCACGATCAGGCCGGTGGTGAGGCCCATGAAGTGGTGCACCCGGCCCATCCACTCGCGGTCACGGGTGGCCAGGTAGTCGTTCACCGTGACCAGGTGCATGCCCCGGCCGGAGACGCCGTTGAGGTAGGCGGGCAGCGTGGAGACCAGCGTCTTGCCCTCGCCGGTCTTCATCTCGGCCACCCAGCCGAAGTGCAGGGCGGCGCCGCCCATGAGCTGGACGTCGTAGTGCCGCTGGCCCAGCACCCGGCGAGCCGCCTCGCGGACGGCGGCGAAGGCTTCGATCAGCAGATCCTCGAGCGTCTCGCCGCGCTCGAGGCGCGCGCGGAACTCGGGGGTCTTGGCCTTGAGGTCTTCGTCGGTCAGGCGCTCCATCTCGGGTTCGAGGGCGTTGATGTCCGGCACCAGCGCCTGGAGCGCTCGGACCTTCTTGCCCTCTCCGGCGCGGAGGAAGCGATCGAGCACGCTCATACGGTCATCGAGTGTACCGACGGCGGCCGCGCGGCCAGCAGGCGGCCGGTCACGCTTCGGCCGCGGCCCGCTCCGCCACGAGGTGGGTGACGGGGAGGTCGAACTCCCGCTTGATGCGGCTGACGGCGTCCAGCCCCAGCCAGCGGGAGATGCCCGGCGGCAGCGTGGAGACGATGATGCCGGCCCAGTCCTCGTCCGGCCGGGCCCGCAAGGCCGCAGCCACGGCGTAGACCGGGTTGGCGTCGCCCACCTCGCCGGTGACCGCGGCGCCGATCTCACCGAACGCGGCCTCGCCCTCCTCCAGCCGGGCCTCGGCCGCGGCCTCGATCTCGCCCTCCGACCACTTGCCCATCGGGTGCCTCACCGGCACCACGAGGTGGAAGCGGCAGTCGCCGCCTTCGCACAGGCCGCGGACGTGGTCCAGCAGGTGCTCCTCCACCAGCGTGCGGTGGGCGACGACCATGTACACACTCAACGGTCCCCTCCTCGCTACGGCGGGCCCGCCTCCTCCAAAGGAAAGGCTACGCGCCCGTTTCCGTGCATGCCGCGTGACGCTGGGAGCGATTCAGCGGAGGCGGTCGCACACGGCTCGCCTCACAGCCATGTCTGCGACTTCTTCGGCCGTGGGCCATTCGTCCGCATCGCGCCGGGCGCTCACCTCGCGGACGAGGTCGATGCGCACCGGACCTTGGCCCTCGACTTCCCGCAGCACCAGGTCGAGCACGTAGGGGCTGATCTTGACGCCGGGCCGGCGCCGGACCTGGTGCCGGTGCTTGCCGATGGCGCGCCGGTGCCGTCGGCGCACCGCATCGAGGGCCAGAGCGGCCTGCCGGCGAGAGACCTGCATCACCGCTCCTCATCGGCCGGTAGGCCCCCGAACTTGAGCAATTTCTTCGACTGGGGGTGGCATTGCCAGCACGCAGGGAGGTGAGGCATCGGCGCGGGGCGTGCGGGCCACGGTCAAGCCGGCTACCCAGCCCACGTCCACCGCCCGCAGCGCCCGGGCTGCGGCCGTCAACGTCGACCCCGTGGTGAGCACGTCGTCCACGATCACCACGGGCCGGCCCGCGGCCACCGCACGGGACCCGGCCCGGGGCAGCACGATGGGACCGGCCCGCCGGTCCTCCAGCGACCGGCCCGTCTGGGGCGGCCCGGCCTTGCGGGCCAGCAGCGGGGCGCACGGCGCCCCCCAGCGCCGCGCCACCACGGCGGCGAGCAACTCGGCCTGGTCGTAGCCCCGGCGGCGCCGGCGGGCCTCGGTGGTGGGCGCCCAGGTCACCACCACCGCGGTGGGCGGCGACGCCAGCGCGGCCATGCCCGCCGCCAGCCAGGCCAGCGCGGTGCGGTTGCGGTGGTACTTGAGGCTGGTCACCACCCGCTTGCCTACGTCCTGGTAGGCGAGCAACGACCAGCAGGCGTCGAGCCCGTCGGGGCGCGGACCGCCGGGAGCCGGCCGGAGCCCCTCCGCACACCGCCCGCACGGCGACGGCCCGGCCGGTGCCGTGGCCCCGCACCCGGGGCATCGCACCGGAAGCAGAGCACGCAGCAGCATGGCCCGAACGCTACGAGGGAGGTGTGACAGTGAGGCGACCGGCGATCGTCCACTGCCCGACGAGCAGGCCACATCCACGCGAATTGGACGGAGCCTGCCGGCGGGCGCGCCCGTAGGTTCCACCCAATGGCCCTGCTGCGCCCCGTAACCGAGCCCCGCGAGCGGGTGCCCCGACTCGTCGCCGGGCTGCTCCTGTGCGGGCTCGGCATCGCCTTCATGGTGGCGGCCGACCTGGGCCTGGCCCCGTGGTCGGTGCTCGACCAGGGGATCTCCGAGCACACCGGCATCCCCATCGGCACCGTGAGCATCATCGTGGGGGCGCTGGTCCTGGCCGCCTGGATCCCCCTGCGGGAGCGCCCCGGGCTGGGCACGGTGCTCAACGTCCTGCTCATCGGCACCACCATCGACCTGGCCCTGCTGGTCCTCGACACGCCGGCCTCGCTGGCCGGGCGCCTCGGCTACCTGGCCATCGGCGTGTTCCTGTGGGGCCCGGGCACCGGCCTGTACATCGGCGCCGGCCTGGGGCCCGGCCCCCGCGACGGGCTCATGACCGGGCTGGCGGCCCGGGGCGTCGGCTCGATCCGGCTGGTCCGGACCGGCATCGAGCTGACCGCCCTCGCCGTGGGCCTGGCGCTGGGCGGGTCGGTGGGCCTGGGCACGCTGGCCTTCGCCTTCACCATCGGGCCGAACGTCCAGCTGTTCCTGCCCCGGCTGACCCTACGGCCGGTGCTGGATGGTGCTTAGCTGCGGGGATGCCCGATCACGCGGGGGAGCGGCTGGCCGAGGGCCGGGAGGCCGAGGTCTTCCTGCAGCCCGACGGCACCGTGCTCAAGTTGTGGCGCGACCCCGGCTCCGGCGACCGGGCCCGCCGCGAGTCAGCCGCCCTGACCGCGCTGCGGAGCGCCGCCTGCCGCGTGCCCGCCTCACTCGGGACGGTGGAGGTCGCGGGGCGGCCCGGCCTGCTGCTGGAACGGGTCGAGGGCGAGGACCTGCTCGCCCTGCTCGGCCGCCGGCCGTTGTCGGTGCTGGCGGTGGGCCGGGCGATGGCCCGCGCCCACCTCGCCCTGCACGGGCCGGCCGCCCCGGACGAGCTCCCCGAGCTCCACGACCTGCTGCGGGAGCGCATCGCCAGGGCCGAGACGCTCCCCGACGACCTGCGGGCCCGAGCGCAGGCGCTGCTCGACGACCTCCCGCGTGGTGACCGCATCTGCCACGGCGACCTGCATCCCGGCAACATGCTGGGGAGCACGGCCGATCCCGTGGTCATCGACTGGGGCGACGCCTCGCGCGGGGACCCCACCGCCGACGTGGCGCGGTCCGAGCTGCTGTTGCGGATGGGCGAGCTGCCCCCGGACTCGCCCGTCGTGATGCGCACGCTGGCACGCATCGGCCGGGGGCTGCTGATCACCACCTACCTGGGCGGGTACCGCCGGGGCCGGGCCCTGGACCGCGCGCAGCTGGACCGCTGGCTCACCGTGCGGGCCGCGGCGCGGCTGTCCGAGGGCATCCCCGAGGAGGTGCCCCGGCTGCTCCGGCTGCTCGACACCGCGTTCGGCGGCTGAGCCGGACTACAGCGCGCCGGCGCGCAGCCAGCTGCCGAGGGTGGCCGTCAGCCTCGCCTCGACGGCCCGGCCTGTGCCCCGGACCAAGGCGTGGCCCACCCAGATCACGACGAACAGCACGGCCACCGCCAGCGGGGCGGCGCCCCACGTGAGCGTGGAGACCACCCGCTCGCCCGTGGTGTGGGGCTCGGTGACCGGCTCCCAGCTGTTGAGCCGGGCCACCCGGCCCAGCACCACGCCCACCGCGCACACGAAGTGGACCGCCGCCTCCACGCCCGGACGCCAGCGTCCCAGGCCCTCGGCCTCCAGGAACAGGCCGGCCTCGCGCAGCACCAGCGTGTAGATCACGAACCCCGCGATCACGAAGGCGGCGTAGGCCGGCAACACGCCGCCGACCACGGCCAGGTCGCTGCGCGCCGCCATCACGTCGCCGCGCAGGTGCACCAGGTCGGTGACCACGTAGGGCGCGTTCGGCAGGAACAGCACGACCAGGCCCAGCCCGAGCCACCACCCCGCCCCGCGCCGGCCGCGATGGCGGAACAGCGGCACCGCCAACGCCAGCGGGACGGTGGCGAGGATCAGGTTCCAGGTCATCCAGAACCGGTTGCGGACGACGACCTCGGCCAGGGGACCGAGCAGCGAGTTCGCGTGGCCCATGGCCACCATCGTGCCCGATCCCCTGTGCCCGGGGCCCGCGTGGAGCTCAGTACCGGTAGTGGTCGGGCTTGTAGGGGCCCTCGACCGGCACGCCGATGTACTCGGCCTGGTCGCTGGTCAGCTTGGTGAGCTTGACCCCGAGGGCGTCGAGGTGGAGCCGCGCCACCTTCTCGTCGAGCTGCTTGGGCAGCACGTACACGCCGAGCGGGTAGTTGCCGGTCTTGGTGAACAGCTCGATCTGGGCCAGCACCTGGTTGGTGAAGCTCATCGACATCACGAAGCTGGGAT
>Ga0209382_10000828_pt1 | contig 50194 bp, 51 predicted proteins | sample SoiMetdeltSBSDD5_FD_187599 | JGI IMG/M metagenome (GOLD analysis project Ga0209382, IMG submission 187599) | Bulk soil microbial communities from a Populus tree surrounding site in Tennessee, USA - Soil MetaG P. deltoides SBSDD5 (SPAdes) (version 2) | ecosystem: Environmental > Terrestrial >...
TGACGGCCTGCCCGTTGACAGGCTGCCCGTTGACAGGCTGCCCGTTGACAGGCTGCCCGTTGACGGCCTGCCCGTTGATCTCGGGGGGTACAGCGTGGGCGTGCGCGTGACCGTGGGCGTGGGTCCGCGACAACGGTCGCTGCAGAGCCACCGTGGGATGCGTCCGCACGCCACCGGACGCCGTCGTGCACTCCGCCACTCCGCGCGCCGGGTGCGGTGGCAAGCCGGGGACGACGGCCGACACGCGCCGGATCGGGATCGGCACCGGCTCGACGGCGAGCTCGTGCTGCGGCTCGGCGTAACGCGTCAGGGCGATCACCGCGCCGAGGGTGACCACGAACCCGAGTGCCGCCAACCACTCCAGCCCTGGCCGCATCTGATCGCCGAGCAGGACCAGGCCGAGGATGGCGGCGGGGACCGCGCCGGCCGCGTCCATGCCCGCCACCGCCGCGTTGGTCGAGCCGCGCTGCATGGCCAGGCCCAGCAGCAGCTGGCCGGTGAGCGAGTGAGCGATCACCAGGTAGAGCAGGGGGTTGAGCACGAACTCGGCGATGGAGTGCGCGCCCGCCAGGGGCCGGGCCGCGATGGCGGCGGAGGCGAAGCAGAGCCCGGCGATCGAACCCAGCACCACCGAGCCGAGGGCGCCCTTGATGCGGGCGGCGAAGACGCTGCCCGCCGCGATCACGGCCAGCGCCACGATCAACGAGATGATGCCCTTGATGCCCAGCTGCTCGCCCTTGCTTGGCTCGGCCGAGGCGGCCAGGGCGCCGATGCCCAGCACGACAAGCAGCAGCAGACCGATCTCGGCGCGGGGCAACCGCCACTTCAGGATGATGACCCCTAGCAGCGCCGTCACGCAGAGACCAGCCGTCACCGCCGATTGGACGAGGAACAGCGGAAGGTCACGCCGCGCGGCCAGGGCAAGGAAGAAGCCAAGTATCTGGCAGCCCAGCCCGAATAGGTATGTCCGGTGCCCGAAAAGCCTCAGCAGCAGCCCGGGGTCGAGGGTCTCGGTGCTCGCTGTGCGGGTGGCGGCGATCGACTGCAGCAGGTTGGCCAGGCCATAAGCGGCGATCATCGCTGCAAGGAACCACCACCCTGAGGACACCACCCACGCAGCTTAGACCCTGAAGACTCAAACTTCCCCACCATGGCCCTACATGAGGGGCAAGATGAGAGTGGTTTAACTAACTGGATGAGGAAGACTACAGAGCGTGAAGTCCGGATGGGGTCAGCCTTTCCAGCACATCCGTGTGGAGCTGTCCGTTTGTCGCCACCGCCGAACCGCCGCCCACACCCGGCCGTCCCGACAGGTCACTGAACGTGCCGCCCGCCTCCGTCACGATCGGTACCAGCGCCGCCATGTCCCACACCATCAGTTCCGGCTCGACCATGATGTCGACCGCTCCCTCGGCCAGCAGCATGTACCCGTAAAAGTCCCCATATGCCCGGCTGCGCCAAGTCTTGCGCATCAGGTCCAGCACCGACGACAGCCGGCCCGTCTGCTCCCACCCATCCAGCGACGAGTAGCAAAAGCTCGCGTCCGCCAGCCGCCGCACGCCCGAAACCTTGATGGGCACCGCGTTGGCCTGATGCCGGCCGGCGAACGCGCCCACCCCGCGCCCGGCCCACCAACGCCGCCCCAGCGCCGGTGCCGACGCCAGCCCGACGACGGGGGTATCGCCTTCCATCAACGAAATCAGGGTGCCCCAAATGGGTACCCCCCGAATGAAATTCTTGGTCCCGTCGATGGGATCTATTACCCACTGCCTGGTGCTGTTCGCGCCGGTCACGCCGAACTCCTCGCCCAGCACCCCGTCGCGGGGACGGGTGCGGGCAAGCGTCGACCGCAGCGCCTTCTCCACCGCCGTGTCGGCGTCGGAGACCGGGCTCAGGTCAGGCTTGGACTCCACATAGAGGTCCAGCGCCCTGAACCGCGCCATAGCGATCGAGTCGGCGGTGTCCGCCAGCACATGCGCAAGCGCGAGGTCGTCATCAAGCCGTGCCGCCGTCCGTGCCGCCGTCTTTGCCATGGCCGAAAGAGTAGCGGGTCAAACCCCGGTCGCGGTTAGGCGTTCGGACAGCAGATGCTTCTCCGCCGGGTTGACGGCCAGCGCCAGCGCCCGGTCGAGGGCGCCGCGCGCCTCATCGTGGCGGCCCAGCTCCCGCAGGATCTCGGCGCGGGTGGCATGGAAAAGCCGGTTGCCGGCGAGGCGATCCGCGAGCCGGTCCACCTCAGCCAGGGCCTGCGCGGCGTTGCGGGCATGCCAGGTTGCCACGGCCGCCGACAGCAGCGTCAGCGGGCTGCCGCTCTGCCTGTGCAGCTCCTGGTAGAGCATGCGGATCTGGAGCCAGTCGGTCTCCTTGTACGACGGCGCCGTGGCGTGCAAGGCGGCGATCGCCGCGTGCGTCTGGTACGGCCCGGGCCGGCCGCGAAGCAGGGCACGGTCGAGCGTGCGCACGGCCGCATCGATCGCGGTACCGTCCCAAGTGGACCGATCCTGGTCGGCGAGCAGGACGAGGCGGCCTTCGGCGTCGATACGAGCGGCGGCGCGGGCCTCGCACAGGTCGAGCAGGGCGGCCAGCCCGATCACCTCCGGTTCGCCCGGCATCAGCAGCTCCAGCTGCCGGATCAGGGCCAGCGCCTGGGCCGCCAGATCCCGCCGCTGCACAGTGTCGGCGCTGTTCGCCAGGTACCCCTCGTTGTAGACCAGATAGATCACCGTCAGTACCGAGGCGAGGCGTCCTGGATACTCGTCTGGGGAGGGGATGGCGAACGGGGCCTCGCGCTCGCGGATGAGCCGGTTGGCCCGCACCAGCCGCTGCGCCATGGTCGGCACGGGCACCAGGAAGGCGGCGGCGATCTCCTCGGTCGTCAGCCCGCAGACGGCCCGCAGGGTGAGCGCGATCTGCGCGGCTTCGCCACCCCGCTTGCCGAGATCGGGGTGGCAGCAGCCGAAGATGAGGGCAAGCAGATCATCGCTGTCGGGATTTCCAATGGGTACCTGATAAGCAAGCTTGGAACGGCCAACCTCTTCCCGTCGAAGCTGGTCGACCGCCTTGCGCCACGCCGTGGTCACGAGCCACCCTGCGGGCTGGGCGGGGACTCCGTCGTTGGGCCAGTGCCGCAATGCCTGTGCCAGCGCCTCCTGCAGGGCGTCTTCGGCTCGGTCGAGGTCGCCGAGGCGCCTTGCGAGCGCGCCGCGCATGGAGGCGGCCTGGGTTCGCCACACCTCCTCAAGCACCCGCGCCGCGCTCACTCCTGCCCCTCCTCGCGCTCGCCGCGGCGCTCCTCGTGCTCGCCGCTGCGCGGTTCTGGTTCGCTGCGCGGTTCTGGTTCGCTGCGCGGTTCTGGTTCGCTGCGCGGTTCTGGTTCGCTGCGCGGTTCTGGTTCGCTGCGCGGTTCCGGCTCGCCGCGCGTTTCTGACTCGCCGGCGCGGCTGGCTAGCAGGCGGCGGAAGGAGGCGAGGCGGCGGGGATCGGCGTGGCCCTGGGCGACCCACTCGTCGAGGGCGCAGTCGCCGCCGAGATGCTCGCAGTTGGGCGGGCAGTTCAATGTGCCCTCGACCAGATCCGGGAAGCCGTGCAGCAAGTCGTCGGCGGAGACGTGGGCGAGGCCGAAGCTGCGGATCCCTGGCGTGTCGATGATCCAGGAGGGCTCGCGCTCGTCGGGCAGGCGCAAGGCCACCGCGCTGGTGGAGGTGTGCCGTCCCTTGCCGATCGCGCTCACCTCGCCCACCGCCCGGCCGGCGCCGGGGATCAGCCGGTTGACCAATGTGGACTTCCCGACCCCGGAGTGGCCGACGAAGACCGAAACCTTGCCACGCAAGGTTTTTCGCAACGGGCCCAGATCGGCCTCGGGGGACAGCAGCAGGTGCGGCACGTTGAGCGACGAGTAGTAGTCGAGCACCTCCGCCGGCCCGGCCAGATCCGCCTTTGTCAAGCACAGCAACGGTTCTATGCCGGCGGCATACGCGGCAACCAGACAGCGGTCGATGAAACCGGTGCGCGGCGGCGGGTCGGCGAGGGCGCTCACGATCACCATCTGGTCGGCGTTGGCCACGACAACGCGCTCGATCCGGCCCTCGGCGGTGGTCTCGTCATCGTCGGCCGTGCGCCGCAGAACCGATTGCCGTTCCTCGATGCGTACGATCCGGGCCAGGCTGCCGGCGGCGCCGGAGACGTCGCCGACGAGCGCGACCTCGTCGCCGACCACGACCGACTTGCGGCCCAGCTCCCTGGCGCGCATCGCCGTGATCGCCAGCTCGGTGCCGTCGTCGACGATGACCGTGTACCGGCCGCGATCGACGGCGACCACGAACCCACCGACCGCTTCCTCATGCTTGGGACGGATCCTGGTGCGGGGGCGGGAGCGCGACGAGCGGGTGGCTCGCACCCTCACGTCGTCCTCGTCGTACTCCCGCTTCCGGCTCAGGGTCAGCCCTCCCACCTGTTCGGGTAGCCGGCCGGGGCGCTGTTCGGGTACCCGTTCGGGGCGGAGGCGCCCGCCACCATCTCGGCCCACAGCCGCGGAAAGGCTGGCAGGGTCTTGGCCGTGCACGAGACGTCGCTGACCACCACGTCCGGTACGCGCAGCCCGATGACCGCGGCCGCGTGCGCCAGCCGGTGATCGTCATATGTCTCGAAAACCCTGCCGCTCATGGGTTTCGGGGCGATCGCCAGCCCGTCGGCGGTCTCCGACACGTCGGCGCCAAGCGCGGCGAGCTGCGTGCCCAGGGCCGCCAGCCGGTCGGTCTCGTGATGGCGGATGTGCCCGACCCCGCGCAGGTACGACGGGCCGTCGGCGAGCGTGGCGAGCGCCGCGACGACCGGGGTCAGCTCAGCGACGTCGGCCAGCGACACGTTCAGCCCGTGGATCGTTCCGGAGCCGGTCACGGTCAGCCCCGACTCGGTCAGGCCCAGTTTGCCGCCGAGCTTGGTGAAGATCTCGCGGACCTTCTCCACCGGCTGGACGCTGGTGTGCGGCCAGCCGCGCAGCGTCACCGTACCGCCGGTCACCAGGGCGGCGGCGAAGAACGGCGCGGCGCCGGACAGATCGGGCTCGATCTGCCAGGCGCGGCCGGTCAGGCGGCTGGGCGCCACCCGCCACACGTCGCGCGTGCTGTCATCGACGGCCGCGCCCGCCGAGCGGAGCATGTGCACCGTCATTCGCAGGTGCGGCGCGTTGGGTACTGGTGGGCCCTCGTGCCGGACCGTCACGCCCTCGTCGAAGTCGGCGCCGGCGAGCAGCAGCCCCGAGACGAACTGGCTGGAGGCGGAGGCGTCAATGACCACCTCGCCGCCGCGCAGCCGTCCCGCGCCGTGCACCACCAGGGGCAGGCCGTCGCTGGGGGAGGCGTCGATCTTCGCACCCAGTTCACGCAGGGCCTTGATCAGTGGACCGAGCGGGCGCCTGCGGGCATAAGGATCCCCGTCGAAGGTGACGTCCCCATTGGCAACGGTGGCAACGGGGGGCAGGAAGCGCATGATGGTCCCGGCGAGGCCGCAGTCGATATGTGCCGGCCCCTTGAGCGGCCGCGGCCGCACGTCCCACCGCTCATCGTCCATTGTGGAGACCTTGCAGCCGAGGGCGCGCAAACCGGCCGCCATCAGCTCGGTGTCCCGTGCACGCAGCGGCGCGTGCACGGTGGAGGGGCCGACCGACAGTGCGGAGAGCACCAATGCTCTCGCAGTCATCGACTTCGATCCGGGCAGGCGGACCTCGGCCTCCACGGGCTGGTGGGCCCTCGGGGCTGTCCAGGGCACCCGTGCAGGCGCCGGCTTCGAGTTCACGCCCTAAGTCTGCCAGTAAAGGCATGAAGTTCGGCCCGGGAGGCGGGCTAGAGTCTCCCGCATGTGTGGGCGTTACGCGACGACACGGTCGGCGGACGATCTTGCGAAACTGTTCGCCGCCTTCGACGAGACCGAGGGCACCCTGGCGCCCGACTACAACCTTGCACCCACCGACCCCGCACCGATCGTGCGGCTGTTACATGGCGCCGCCCAAACGCCAGCGGCGCTGCGGCGGGTTCTCAGCGTTGCGCGGTGGGGCCTGGTGCCGGTGTGGGCGGACGACCCGAGGATCGGTGCACGGATGATCAATGCCCGATCCGAGACGGTGGCGACGGCCCGCGCCTATGCGGCGTCTTTCAGACAAAAGCGTTGTCTGGTACCCGCTGATGGCTGGTTTGAATGGGCGACGATCGACGGGCGGAAGCAGCCGCACTTCATGACAGTCCCGGAAGGCTTCGCCTTCGCCGGCCTGTGGGCGACCAATGACTCGGAGCGGCCGGCGCGCAGCGACGGAGCTGCGACCAATGACTCGGAGCGGCCGGCGCGCAGCCACGCAGCTGCGACCAAAAACACGACCGGCAGGTTTGGCCTGTCCTGCTCGATCATCACGACCGCGGCCGTCGGCGACCTGACCCGCATCCACGACCGGATGCCGCTGCTGCTCGAGCCCGACCGCTGGGAGGAATGGCTGACCGCTCCCGTTACGGACGTCACTGCCGCCGCCGCTCTGCTGGCTCCGCCGCCGCCCAAATACGTCGCATCGATCGAGATCAGGCCGGTCGGCCCGGCCGTCGGCAACGTCCGCAACGACGGTCCTGAATTGATCGCGCGCGTAGGCGACGCCCAGGCCCGTCCCGAAATACAGGAAAGACTCTTCTGAGTTGGCGGCATGTTTGTGTAATTACGCGCCGGTTTGTGACGTCAATTTTGGCTGACCCCCTTGTCTAAACCCCCGTGGATGCGGTAAGCAACAACGTCGGCGCGAATGACTGAGAGTGACAGTGTGCCGCATCCACGGGGGAGGTGGGGAGGATGACTAGGGCGCGGGTTCCACGCCCACAGGAGGTCGCCGCCGCCAGACGCGATCCGCGACTGATCCGGGCGGTCACCGAACGGCACGACAACGCTTGGCGCACAAGGGGCGTGTGCCAGACTGTCGATCCAGAGACGTTCTTCCCGGTGCCCATGGCGCCAGCCGATGTCGCGATAGGACTGTGCGGCCGCTGCCCGGTCGCGGGCGCCTGCCTTGCTTGGGCCTTGAGCGTCGGCGACTGCCACGGCGTCTGGGGTGGCACCACCGCGCGCGAGCGGCGCGCGATGCTCGTCGCCTGGCGCACCGAGGAGCAGGCCGAGGAGTTGCCCTATTCGGAGCTTCACCCGCCGGTCGACATGATTGTCTCGGCCGGGGAGCTGGTTCCCACGCAGCGCCGCCCCGCGCCGCGCTTGGAGGGTCGGATCGAGGGCGCCGCCGAGCTTGCGTTGCTGAAACGAGAACCGGCACGGGTGCCGGCCTGTTAACTCTTCCCTATGAAGGTTTCCACGCCGCGGGGCGATGCCCGGATCGAGGTCTACAAGGCGAAGGGTAAGCCGCGGGCGTTGCTGGCGCTCGGGCACGGGGCGGGTGGGGACGTCGACTCCCCTGACCTCATCGCCGTACGCGACACCGCCGTCCCGGCCGGAGTCACCGTCGCATTGATCACCCAGCCGTACCGGGTGGCGGGGCGCCGCACGCCCGCACCAGCTGCCCAGCTCGACGAGGCTTGGCTAAGTGTGATCCAGCTGAGCGTGATCCAGCAGCTGCCAGGCCCCTCGACCAAGAAGGTGCCGCTGATCGTGGGCGGGCGGTCGAGCGGGGCAAGGGTCGCCTGCCGTACCGCCCAAGCGGCCGGGGCGGCCGGCGTCGTCAGCCTGGCCTTCCCGCTGCACCCGCCAGGCAAGCCGGAGCGCAGCCGCGACGAGGAGCTGCGCGAGTGCGGGGTGCCCGCGCTGGTGGTCAACGGCGACCGAGACCCGTTCGGCGTGCCGGAACCAGGGCCGGGGATCGATGTCGTGATCATCCCCGGCGCGCGCCACGACCTGCGCAAAGACACCGCCGCCGTGGCCGATGCCGTGATCGGGTGGCTGCGCGCCCATGACTGGGCAACCTGAGTCCGGCAATGCCGGCGGTTGCTTCGGACGCGCAGAAATTCGGTGATCACTGACACTTTCCCGGTACCCCCGGAATGTCTTTGCCTTTGTCTGTCGTTGCACGTCACGGATCCCTAACCTTCGAGAGGTGGCAATGGTGCGGACCCCATCACCGTCCCTAAGGACGGTGGCGAACATCCTCAACGCGCCCGAATGGCCCGCGACCGAGCAGCCGGAGACGGTGCCGGCGGTCCCGGCGCCGGGCATCGACATCCCCGCTGTAACCTCTGTGCAGCGGAAGGCGGTTGCGCGGGTGACAAGCACGGAGAGCACAGATGAGCGTCGCGCCCGGTTCGAACGGGATGCGATGCCGTTTGTCGACCAGTTGTACGCCGCCGCTCTGCGCATGACCCGCAACCCGGCCGACGCCGAGGACCTGGTGCAGGAGACCTTCCTGAAGGCATTCGCCGCCTTCCACCAGTTCGAGGAGGGCACCAACCTCAAGGCGTGGCTGTACCGGATCCTGACGAACACCTTCATCAACTCGTACCGCAAGAAGCAGCGCCAGCCCGTCCAGGCGCCGACCGATGAGATCACCGATTGGCAGCTCGCCGAGGCGGAGTCGCACACCTCCTCCGGACTCAAGTCCGCCGAGATGGAGGCGTTGGACCGGTTGCCCGACAGCGACGTGAAGGACGCGCTGCAATCATTGCCCGAGGAATTCCGGCTGGCGGTGTACCTCGCCGATGTCGAGGGTTTCTCGTACAAGGAGGTTGCCGACATCATGGGCACGCCGATCGGCACGGTCATGTCCCGCCTTCACCGCGGGCGGCGCAACCTGAGGAAGGCCCTTGAGGCTTACGCCGTCGAGCATGGCCTGTCGCGGGAGGCCGCGGCATGACTTCGCAAGACGGCATGGCTTGGCAAGGCGGCAAGCGTCTGAAGGACACTGAGCCTCTAAAAGACACTGAGCCTCTAAAAGACACTGAGCCTCTGAGAGACAGTGAGGAAGTCGATTGCCGCGAGGTCCTCACCGAGGTCTACCTTTACCTGGATCTCGAGTGCTCCGACCAGCGCCGGCGGGTGATCAAGCACCATCTCGACGAGTGCAGCCCCTGCCTGCGTGAGTACGGCATCGAGCAGGAGGTCAAGGCGCTCGTCGCCCGCTGCTGCGGGCAGGAGAAGGCGCCGCCGGAGATGCTGGCTCGGCTGCGTGCCAAGCTATCCGCACTGGTCATAGACGTTGAGGTGAGCCGCGAGCCGGGTTAGGGCCCATACTCTGGTCACGCCGTGGTTGGATACTTGCGATGCCGTGGCGTGTACGAGAAGGGACCGGCTATGGCCGACGAAATTCGCGCCGAGATGGTGGCGAACGTGTGGAAGATCGTGGCGTCCGTGGGCGACGAGGTCTCCGAGGGCGACACGCTCGTGATCCTCGAGTCCATGAAGATGGAGATCCCCGTCGTCGCGGAGTCTGACGGCGTCGTCCAGCAGATGGCGGTCAGCGAGGGTGACGTCGTCCAGGAGGGCGACCTCATCGCGGTCATCGAATGAGTTTTATGAATGAGCTTTAAGATCCGGGTCGCTAGATCCGAAGACTTTGCCGCGATCGGTGAGCTGACCGTTGCCGCCTATCGCGGCGACGGGCAGACCCGCGACGGGCACCCCTATGAGCCGGTGCTGCTTGACGCGGCCGGGCGCTCCGGCGCCGGCACCCTGCTGCTGTGCGAGGAGGCCGGTGCCAGTGACGCCGGCGGTGCCATTCTCGGCGCCGTCCTGTTTGTCCAGGCGGGAAGCGAGTACGCCGAGCTGTCGCGGGAGGGTGAGGCGGAGTTTCGGATGCTCGCGGTGGCGCCGTGGGCCCAGCGCCGTGGAGTTGGTGAGGCCCTTGTCAACGCCTGCCTCCAGCGGGCACGCGAGCTTGGCTGCGCCTCGGTGGTGATCTGCGTGCGCGACTTCGCCGCCGACGCCGGCCGTCTGTACAAGCGGATGGGTTTCGTGCGCGAACCCTCGCTGGACTGGTCGCCATACGAGGGTGTGCTGCTGCTCGGGTTGCGTTACGAACTTTGAGTCACTGATTTGGGGTCGACTGATTTGGGGTCGACTGGCTTGGGATCGACTGGCGCTTGAGGTCGATCAGCTCGTAGGCGGCGGCGAGTGCGGCCTCGTTGCGCTCGGCCTCGCTGTACCTGTCCTCGGGCAGGAGCATCCACGACACGTGCAGGCCGAAGATGGCAAGGCCCATCCGCATCCGGTCGGCGGCAGCGGCTTTGGGCGAATCGTGGGTGGCGCCGGTCAGCGCGTCGACCATCCTTTCCATCGCCTCGCGCCATCTGGCCGCGTTGGCCATGTTCTTAAAGGCCGGCTGGTTCTGCTGGACGAACTTCATCACCTTGAAGTGCCGGCTGATGCCGAGGTTTTCCATGTAGCGGCGGAGGAACTCGCGCCGCATCTCCGGGGAGGGTTTCTGCTCACCGGCCCATTCGAGCAGGGCGTCGATGCGCGCGATGTGATCGGCGGTCATCGACTCGACGATCTCCTCTTTGCTCTTGAAGTGGTAGTAGAGGGCGGCCTTGGTGACCCCGAGGCGCTCGGAGATCTCGCGCAGTGAGGTGGCGTCGTAGCCCTTCTCCGTGAACAGCTCAAGCGCGATTTCCTGGATGCGGCTTCGGGTGTCCTCACGAGGCACGGCACCGCGCACTGTGGCATCCGTCATAGCGCGTCTCCCTCTATCCAACTTGACGACCGGCAAGTAAGAGCTTACCGTACGGCTAGTAAGGAAATCTAGCCGGTCGGCAAGTAAGCCGGTCGTTCTCGCGAGGAGCCTACCCTTGACGGCAACAACTGTGGACCAGGCACCAGCGCCACCACCTTCCGAAAGCGCCGGCCGGCGCATCAACATCACGATCGTCATGCTCGGACTTCTGCTGGCCATGATGCTGGCGATGCTCGACAACATGATCGTGGGTACGGCCATGCCCAAGATTGTCGGGGAGCTTGGCGGGCTGTCCAAGCTGTCCTGGGTTGTCACCGCCTACGTGCTGGGTGTGGCGGTCTCGACGCCGATCTGGGGCAAGCTCGGCGACCTCTACGGCCGCAAGCGAGTTTTCCTGACTTCAATCGTCCTGTTCATCATCGGGTCCATGCTCTCCGGCGCGGCCGGCGAGTTCGCGTGGCTCAACGATCAGGTCGCCCCCATGACCCAGCTGATCCTCTTCCGCGCCTTCCAGGGGTTGGGCGCTGGCGGGCTCATGGTCGGTGCCTTCGCCCTCATCGGCGACCTCGTCGCGCCACGGGACCGGGGCAAGTATCAAGGCATGATGGGCGGCATCATGGCGCTGTCCATGATCGCCGGCCCGCTGGTCGGCGGCCTCATCACCGACAACGCATCCTGGCGCTGGATCTTCTACATGAACATCCCCATCGCGGGCGCCGCCCTGTTCCTGCTGATCACCTTCCTCCACCTGCCTCGCAGGCGCACCGAGCACAAGATCGACTGGCTGGGCGCGGGTTTGCTGGCGGTCGGCATCACTTCCGTCGTGCTCATCACCACCTGGGGCGGCAAGGACTACGCGTGGACCAGCAGGACCATCATCGGCCTCGGCGTGCTGGCGATCGTTTCGCTGATCGGGTTCGTGTTCGTCCAGAACCGGGTCCCCGAGCCGATCCTGCCCCTTGGCCTGTTCAAGAACGCCAACTTCAGCCTCGTCAGCGGCATCGGATTCCTCGTCGGCTTCGGGCTTTTCGGCGCCGTCTCGTTCCTTCCGCTGTACATGCAGACCGTGCAGGGCGCCTCGGCCACCAACAGCGGCCTGCTACTCCTGCCGATGATGATGGGCGTCATGGTGACATCGATCGTGATCGGTCGCCTCATCACCAAGACGGGCCGGTACCGCGCCTTCCCGATCATCGGCGGTGTCATCATGCTCGTCGCGATGCTGCTGCTCACGAGATTGGACGTCGACACCAGCAAGACCGAGTCCACGATTTACATGGTGCTGCTCGGCCTCGGCATGGGCTTCATGATGCAGACCACCCTGCTGATCTCGCAGAACAGCGTGGAGCTCAAGGACATGGGCGTCGCCAGCTCGACCGCCACGTTCGCCCGCTCCATCGGTGGATCCTTCGGTGTGGCGCTGTTCGGAGCCGTGTTCACGGATCGCATGAAGGAAGACATCACCAAGTCGGTCGGGCCTCAGGCCGCTGCCATGGTCGACCAGGGCGGGGCCGGTTTCCAGCCCGGCCAGCTCGACCAGCTTGCCCCGCAGGTCAAGACCGGCCTGCTGCACGCGATCGCCTACGGCATGTCGGGCCTGTTCTGGTGGGCGCTGGCCTTCGCACTCGTGATTCCCGTGCTGGCCTGGTTCATTCGCGAGGTACCGTTGCGGACCTCCGAGGATCACGCACAGGCCATGGCGGCGATGGAGTAACACCCCCAAAGCTGGTGAGCGCCGGTCCTCCGCCTAGGACCGGCGCTCACTGTCATGTTTGCGCGTGAAGGCAAGCACACCCAGGGCAGAGTGCGCTTAGGGCAGAGTGCGCTTAGGGCAGAGTGCTCTTCGGGCAGAGCCGTTTAGGGCAGAGTGCGCTTCGGGCAGAGTGCGCTTCGGGCAGAGTGCTCGCCGAGGCGTATGCGGGGGGCAACGCACCGTGCGGGCTCCGACGCGTGCGCTCGCCGCCTTGCCGAACTCGGCGCGCTGCGCCCCCGACCTCGACACCGCCGCCGCGACATAGCCGTCATGTCCTCAATCGACATGTATGCGCAGCTCCGCGCCGGGCACGGCTGGTCCTACGACCGGTGCGAACAGTGGATGTGCGACAGCCTGACAACACTGTTGCTCAAGTGAGGTGGCTGCGCAAACTTGCGCGGAACGTTGTGATCTGACTCTGTTTCGTGCAAGACTGCGCATGTGACGGACACTAATGAGCGCGGCGCGGGGATGGCCGCCGACATTGCGGAGCAGCCCGAGGTGTATGCCCGGCTGCTGGAGGCGGGCAGGGCCAAGGCGATCGCCGAGGTCGCGCGGAAGATCGCCGAGCGCGGGCCGCAGCACGTGGTGTTCACGGCCAGAGGCACTTCGGATCACGCCGCACTGTATGGGACATACCTCGCCGAGATCCGCCTCAACCTGGCGGCGGGGCTGGCTTCGCCAAGCGCCATAACGCTTTTCGGAGCGCGGCCGGATCTGTCGCATGCGCTCGTCGTTGGCGTGTCGCAGAGCGGCGGGTCGCCGGACCTGACCGAGGTCATCAAGGTGGCGCGGGAGTCGGGGGCGCTGACCCTGGCGGTCACCAACAATCCCGAATCGGCTCTGGCGCAGGCGGCCGAGCTCTCGATCGATGTGGGCGCTGGGCACGAGCGGGCCGTGGCGGCGACAAAGAGCTACACCGCCGAGCTGCTGGCGCTGCTCATGCTGGTGGAGAACATCCGGGGCATGACCGATGAGGTGCGCCGGGAGCTGGGCGAGATCCCGGAGCTGGCGGCCCGGACCATGACGGGCGGCCAGGCGAAGGAGTTCGCGGGGCGGTACCGATTCGCGGCCAGGATGGTGACCACGGGCCGGGGCTATGCCTATCCGAGCGCGCGGGAGGCGGCGCTGAAGCTGATGGAGACCTCCTACCTGCCGGCGCTCGCGTTCTCCGGCGCCGACCTGCTGCACGGGCCGCTGGCCATGACCCAGCCCGACGTGCCCGTGCTCGCGCTGGTGGGCGACGGTCCGGGCGGGCGGTCGATGCGTGATGTGCTCACGCGGCTGCGGGAGCAGCGCGCCGATGTGGTGACCGTCGGACCCGACGGGCTGCTGCCGGTACCCCCCGTTGAAGAAAAATATGCCCCGCTGCTGGAAATCCTGCCGTTGCAGCAGCTCGCGCTGGAACTCGCGCTGGAGCGCGGCGAAGATCCGGATGCTCCCCGCGGGTTGCAGAAGGTCACTGCCACAATGTGAGTGTGGTTAAGCCGTCCACCCTGCGCGAACTGGTCGAGGAGCATACCGGCCTGAAGCCGGCCGACATCGATCATCTCCAGCGGCTGGCCGGTGACTGGCAGCTGATCTCCGACCTGTCCTTCGCCGACCTGCTGCTGTGGGTGCCTGCGGACAACGGCGCCTATGTATGCGTAGCACAGGTCCGGCCCACGACCGCCCCGACCGCGTACCAGGATGACCAGGTCGGAAAGCTGGCGTCCGGGCCGGAGGTGGCGCACCTTGAGGTGGCGCGCACGCAGGGGCGGATCTGGCGCGAGGGCGACCCGGTCTGGTACGGGGACACCCCGGCCAGGCACGAGGCCGTCCCCGTGCGGCGGCGCGGCCTCGACGGCGAGGCGGGCGACGTGATCGCGGTGGTGGGCAGGGACACCAACCTGTCGACGGCGCGCACTCCAAGCCAGCTCGAGCTGAACTACCTGACCACGGCGGACGATCTGGCCCAGATGATCGCGGATGGCACATTCCCGCCGCCGCGGCACGACAGTGAGACCACGAGCGCGCCGCGGGTGGGGGATGGGCTGATCCGCCTGGACGGGACGGGCAAGGTCACCTATGCCTCACCAAACGCGCAGTCGGCCATCAGGCGGCTCGGCTTCTCCGCATCCCTGGTCGGAGAGGACCTGGCCGCCCTGTTCAACCGCCTCTCTGATGATCCCCTCGAGGGATCCGAGGTGGCCGCACGGATTCTCGCCGCGCTCAGGGGCGATGCTCCACCGCGCAAGGAGGTCGAGGCGCGGACGGCGACCGTCCTCACCCGAGCGCTTCCGCTTATGCCCGCCGGTGTCCCGATCGGTGCGCTCGTGCTGGCGCGCGACATCACCGAGGTGAAGCGGCGTGACCGGGCGCTGATCACCAAGGACGCGACGATCCGCGAGATCCACCACCGGGTGAAGAACAACCTGCAGACCGTGGCGGCGCTGCTGCGCTTGCAGGCCCGCAGGGTCGCCGCGCCCGAGGCCAGGGCGGCGCTGGAGGAGTCGGTGCGGCGCGTGGCCAGCATCGCGCTGGTGCACGAGACATTGTCGATGTCCGCCGACGAGGTCGTCGAGTTCGACGGGATCGTCGACCGGGTCGCGGCCGCCGCGGCCGAGGTGGCGGCGCCGGAGTCGCCCGTGCGCACGCGGCGCGAGGGCAGTTTCGGCATCCTGCCTGCCGAGATCGCCACGCCGCTGGTGATGGTGCTCAACGAGTTGCTGCTCAACGCGGTCGAGCACGGCTTCGAGCCCGGTCCCGAGGCTGGTATGGAGACCGAGGCCGGCCGGGCGGCCGATGAGGTGGTGGTCCGGGTGGACCGCAAGAAGCGGGAGCTGAACGTCATCGTCGCCGACAACGGCCGTGGCCTGCCCGAGGACTTCAACCCGATGACGTCCAAACGCCTTGGGCTGCAAATTATCAGAACCCTGACCACGGGAGAGTTACGCGGGACGATCGAGCTGCGCAACGCTCCCGGCGGCGGTGCGGAGGCTGTGCTCTTCGTCCCACTTGGTAAGAGGGAGCGTTGAGCATCCGGCCTTCGTGTGACAAAGTGTTTCCATGACCGCGGCCGAACATCTCACCTTGACGATGCGTCGTCATGTGGATTTTGGCCGTGTGCGCAGCGCCATCTGTCCGGCTGGCTGTTAGCCGCCCGTCTTCTGTAATCGATCTTAAGCGATCAGACCGGGCGCGCGGATGCGCCGGATAGCAATGATGCTCTCAACGCCGAAAGGCGGTTAGTGGCGGCGCATATGCGTGTCCCTGAACCAAGGAAGGGACGCTGCGATGGCAGCCCCAGCGAAAGGCACACGAGCCAGGCGTGGTGAAGGACAGTGGGCGCTTGGGCATCGCGAGCCGCTGAACCCCAATGAGCGCAACAAAAAAGACGATGACGGGCTCAACGTGCGGGCCAGGATCGAAAATATCTACGCCCACCGCGGGTTCGCTTCCATCGACCCCGCCGATCTGCGCGGCCGGTTCCGGTGGTGGGGGCTCTACACGCAGCGCAAGCCCGGCATCGACGGCGGCCGCACGGCGGTGCTGGAGCCGCACGAGCTTGACGATGAGTACTTCATGCTGCGGGTGCGCATCGATGGCGGGCAGCTCGACCTGGCGCAGCTGCGCACGCTCGGCTCGCTTTCCACGCGGTTCGCCCGGGATACCGCCGATCTGACGGACCGGCAGAACGTGCAGTACCACTGGATCCAGATCGAGGACATGCCGCAGATCTGGAAAGAGCTTGAGGCCGTTGGGCTTTCGACCACCGAGGCGTGCGGCGACACCCCCCGCGTCATCCTCGGCAGCCCGGTCGCCGGCATCGCCGCGGGCGAGATCATCGATCCGACACCGGCGATCCAGCGGATCGCGGAGACATTTATCGGCGACAAATCACTGTCCAACCTGCCGCGCAAGTTCAAGTCGGTGATCTCGTGGCAGCCGGATGTGCCGTACGAGGCCAACGACATCGCGTTTCTCGGCGTCGTGCATCCGGAGCTCGGGCCCGGCTTCGACCTGTGGGTCGGCGGCGGCCTGTCCACCAACCCCATGCTGGCCAAGCGTCTCGGGGTGTGGGTCTCCCTCGGCGAGGTCCCCGAGGTGTGGGCGGCCGTCTGCTCGATTTTCAGGGATTATGGGTACCGCCGGCTGCGCTCGCGTGCGCGGTTGAAGTTCCTCGTCGCCGACTGGGGGGCGGAGAAGTTCCGCGACGTCCTGCAACGGGAGTACCTCAAGCGGGAGCTGCCCGACGGTCCGGCGCCCGAGCTGCCCCGGCACCCCATCGACCATATCGGAGTGCACAGGCAGCGCGACGGTCTGAACTATGTGGGCGTCGCGCCGGTCGCGGGCCGGGTGACCGGCACGATCCTCAGCCGCCTGGCAGACGTCGCCGAAGAGCACGGTTCGGGCAGGGTGCGGCTGACGCCGTACCAAAAATTGCTGGTTTTGGATGTCGCGGATGACCGGGTCGAATCGCTGATCAGGGCGCTGGACGGGATCGGGCTGCGCGCCCGGCCGTCGGCGTGGCGGCGCGACACCATGGCCTGCACCGGCATCGAGTTCTGCAAGCTGGCCATCGTCGAGACCAAGGCCACCGCGGCGGCCGCCATCGCCCATCTCGAGCGGACCATCGGCGACATCGAGGGCTCGGTCTCGATGAACGTCAACGGCTGCCCGAACGCTTGCGCCAGAACACAAATCGCCGACATCGGGTTGAAGGGACAGCTCGTGCCGGGGCCCGACGGGACGCTGGTGGAGGGCTTCCAGGTGCACCTGGGCGGCGGCCTGACCATGGCGCAGGGGCAGAACCCCAGCTTCGGGCGCAAGCTGCGCGGGCTCAAGACGACTGCGGCCGACCTGCCGCGGTACGCGGAGCGGCTCGCCACGCGCTACCTCGAGGGGCGCAAGGACGCCACAGAGCCGTTCGCCGAGTGGGTGCTGCGGGTGGACGAGGAGGAGTTGCGATGAATCCTCCTTTCTACTGCCCGTTCTGCGGGGAGGAGAACCTCTTCCCGCACGGGGACAAGCACGGCGAATGGGAGTGCCGCGCGTGCCGGAGAGTCTTCGCGGTCAGGTTCATAGGTTTGCTAACGCGCTCCGGGGAGGGCGAACATGCCGGTTCAGACTGAAGAGTTGATTGAGATAGCCGATCGCGCCGGCCGCGAGCTGGAAGGCGCGCCGGCCGAACGCATCATCGAGTGGGCGGCGGAGACGTTCGGACCACGCTTCTGTGTCACCAGTTCGTTCGCCGATGCCGTGCTGACGCACCTCGCGTCGCGGGTCGTCCCCGGTGTCGACGTCATCTTCCTCGACACCGGCCTTCACTTCCCGGAGACGCTGCGGGTACGCGACCAGGTGGTCCGCACCATACCGGTCACCGTGCGGTCGATCCGGCCCGCGCTCACGGTCGGGCAGCAGGACGGCGAGTACGGCCCGAGGCTCTTCTCCCGTGACCCGGACGCGTGCTGCGACATGCGCAAGGTGCAGCCGCTGCAGCAGGCGCTGTCCAATTACGATGCCTGGGCGGCGGGGCTGCGCCGCGATGAGTCACCCTCGCGGGCGCGGACGCCGGTGGTGCATTACGAGTATGCGCGCGAAAAGGTGAAGGTGAACCCGCTCGCGACGTGGACAGAGTCTGATGTCGACTTTTACATCGCGCGGTATCAGATACCCGTGAACCAATTGCTGAATCAGGGCTACGGTTCCGTGGGTTGCTGGCCCTGCACCAGGCGCACCCTGCCGGGCGAGGATGCCCGCGCCGGCCGGTGGGCGATGTTCGATAAAACCGAGTGCGGCTTACATGCGGCCTGAGGGCTTGAGGCGGCCGGTGTTGCTTGTGGCTCATGGCTCGCGGGACCCGCGAGCCGCCGCGACAACCCGGGCGCTGGCGAGGACGGTGGCCGCGGTGAGCCCCGGCCTGGACGTCCGAGTCGCCTTCCTGGAGCTAGCCGAGCCCCGCCCGGCCGAGGTGCTGCGCGCCATGCCCGCCGGGGCCGTCGTCGTGCCGCTGCTGCTGACCCGGGCGTACCACGGCGCAGTCGACCTGCCGGCCCAGGTGGCCGGGTTCGACTGCACCATCACGGACACGCTCGGCTCGGTCTCCGTGCCCCTGCTGGAGGCGTTGACCCGCAGGCTGCCGGCGGCACCGGGCGGCTTCGACGCGCTGGTGCTCGCGGCGGCGGGGACAAGAGTCGATGCCGCGCGGGCGACGGTGCGCGAAGTCGCGGCTGCGCTCGGTGAGCGGTTGGGCCTGCCGTGCCGGGTGGCCTACGCCGCGGGTGCGACGCCTGGTGGCGCTGAGGCGGTCACTGCGCTACGAAACGAAGGCGCCCAAAGGGTTGGGGTGGCTTCGTACTTTCTCGCCCCAGGAAGGCTCTACGATACGGTGACGCGCTCGGCCCTGGGCGCCGGCGCCGTCGTCGCTGCCCCGCCCCTGGGCGCCTCCTGGCCGATCGCTGAACTCATCCTGTCCCAAGTGGATAGTGCAACCACCCATTCCCGCATTGCCGCCGCCGACGTGTGGGGCGGCTGACTTTGCAAGCGCGCTCTTTGCTTGCAAAATCAGGCGTCACACACGTCGGCTCCCCTAGGGGCAATGCCGCGACGCCGGAGGCGACGCCAATGGCAGGGCCGCCGCCGCTCGGGACTGATCATCTGGTAAACACGGGTTTTCGTTTGCCAGACCACCCACCCCGGCAATGCCGCGACGCCGGAGGCGGCGCCATATTACAGCCAATCGCCCCTGGCCTTTTGTGGCTTAGGGGCGATCGCCGTCGATTCGATTGTGTGGTGTGCGGTGCGGTGGTGCTCAGAGGCTGTAGTTACCCACAGACTGGGCGCGGACCCGAAGGCCGCCGCGACGCTTCAGGGCGCGTCGCTCCTCTTCGCTCATCCCACCCCAGACGCCGGCGTCCTGGCCGGACTCCAAAGCCCACTTGAGGCACTCATCGGAGACCGAGCAGCGCCGGCACACCGCCTTAGCCTGCTCGACCTGAAGGATCGCCGGGCCAGACGTCCCGATCGGGAAGAACAGCTCCGGGTCTTCATCACGACAGACAGCACGGTGACGCCAGTCCATGGCGGCAACACTCCTCTAGCAGTAGCTTCGCGGCAAAAAGAATCTGTAACGGTGGTCTGTAGTACGGTCGGCTTCCCTAGTATTGCGAACGCGCGGGAAGCGAATTGGATGCGATCGAATAATTACTGACCGCTACCAGAACGCTAGCGCGTTAACGGGCAACGAAAGTTCGGCGCTCGGTACGCTTGTGAATGCTTTCACGAACTCTCGCGATGTCAAGGGGGGTGCCGGAAAAAGGGACGGATGGGTGAGCAAGCTCACGACCGCTTTGTCCGGATCACCGGGCGTTACCCCAATGCCTTGACCTGCGACAGTCTGTAGTCAATGTAACGCTCATCGTAATGACACGCACGTATTTCCTGGTCGTGTCTATCACTTCTATCATTTGTAGTTGCCAAATATTGATATGGATCTGCTCTTTAGCAGATTACCCTCAATGCCTCGGGCACAGAGGTGAATTTCACCTTTTCCCGCTCGCCCAAATAATCGCCATCGAGCTGAAATGGCTGCGGCTCGGAGCAGGTCACCATGAACTCCGCCAGATCGTGCCGCAACATCACCCGCTTGCCATATTGATCGCGCTGCAGCGAAAGCATCCGGCCAACGGTCTGAAGCGTGCTGGGCGGGCGAAAAACCCGCAACGCCAACAGATCAAGGCCGGAATCGAACGAAGCGTCAGGGCTGGCATGGACCGGACGGTCGCCCAGAAATGTCCAGGGAGCGGCGTTCTGCACGATGACGTTGGCCAGACCCACCTCGTCCGGTTCGCCGGGGACCGCGATCGTCAGCCCGGGGTCTTGCCGGATCGCGTCGAACAGGTACTCACCGAGGGCCGACCTCATGTACAGGACCGGAGTCGACCGGCGGCCGCGCCTGCGCGCCTGCTCAACCCGGCGCACCACCGCGGCGTCGAGGCCAATCCCGGCGCAGAAGGTGAAATAACGCTCATCCGCCCGCCCGAGGCCGATAAGCCTGCTCGTGCCCGATCGAAGGGCGGACAGGATCACGCCGGTCGCCTCCACCGCCTGCCGAGGCAGACCCACGGCGCGCACGAAGACATTTGTCGACCCGCCCGGGACCACGGCGAGTGCCGGCTTCTTCTCGCTCGTCCCGGCCATCAGGCCGTTGACCACCTCGTTCACGGTGCCGTCGCCGCCCAGGGCGACCACCACGTCGATGCTGTCGCTCGCCGCGTCCTGCGCGAGATCGAACCCGTGGCCCCGGCGCCGCGTGTAGCCGACCGTCAGCTCCATCTCGCTTCGCAGGGCGCCGGTGAGCACATCACGCGTGCGCGCTGAGGTGGTGGTGGCCTTCGGGTTGACCACGAGTAGCCCTCGCATGCCACGAAATGTAACGCCACCCGCCCATCGGCCCGATGGCAACCCGGCATTTCCGCACGACATATGGTTGCCCCTATGCCCGTTACCCTTCGAGTCGCCGTGGGCCTGATGTGGGCCCAATTCGTGGGCCTGGTGTGCTTGCTGGTCTATTTCGCCGTGCTCGTGATCCGTCAAACCACATCGCTTGGCATCTATGTCCTGCTCTTCGGCGCCGCGCTGGCCGTCGCGTTCTTTATCGCCACCCGCATGCTCCAGCACCGCAAGGTGGCTGGGCGAGGCGGGGCGATCGCGCTGCAGCTCCTGCTCCTGGCGCCGGTGTACTACATGATCGTCGACCGGTTCTGGCTGGGCTGGGCACTGGGCGCGGTAATCGTGACGGTGGTGGCGATGCTCGCGGCCCCGGCGACCGGGCGCGCACTGATGAAATGACGGTTAGCCCGGGCGCGAGATGATCAAGTTGATGGTGAGGTGATCGTCGGAGCGGGTCGTGCTCACGTGCGACGTCAAACCGCTGAGCACGCGCCATGCGAACGATGACGGGTCGGGCAGGCGGGTGTTGGGCCGCACCTCGGCCGAGATGCCCACCGTCAGCTCGCCGGGCCGGATCTCGAAGCGGCAATGCAGATCACCGGAGGGCGGGGTGAGCACAAGGAGCATCGCGCAAGCCTCATCGACGGCGATGCGCAGATCCTCGATCTTGTCGCCGGGGAAGCCAAGGCGCGCCGCGAGACCCGCCGTCGCCGTGCGCAGAATGCCGAGCCAGCCCCCATCGGCTGGCACGGTCACGGCTACGACATCATCAAGCATGGATGCTGTCGGCGGCGTCTGGGTAATCTGCTGGCTCACTATCATCGAGCGTAAACCAAGAGTGTGTTCTTGCGCGCGGGCTCCAATATGGCGCCGCCTCCCGCGTCGAGGCATTGCCGCCCGCGGAGCCGACGATCATGCCTGATCATCTGGCAAACGGAAAAGCGTGTTTGCCAGATGATCGGTCCCGAACGCCGGCGGCGGCAATGCGCGACGTTAAACCTCAGGCTTGCTTCGTCTCCCAGAAGATCTTGGCGATCTCATCAATCTTCGACAGAAGCTGGTCGGCCACGGCCGGATCGGCGTTGCCCTTCGAGCCGCCCCCGCCGGCGAGCTTGGTCGCCTCGTTGAACAGCTGGTGCAGCTGCGGGTACTTCTCGAAGTGCGTGGGCTTGAAGTAGTCGGTCCACAGCACCCACAGATGGTGCTTGACCAGCTCGGCGCGCTGCTCCTTGATGATCAGTGCCCGCGTGCGAAACTCCGGGTCCGTGTTGGCCTGGTACTTCTCGCTGATCGCCTTGACAGATTCGGCCTCGATGCGCGCTTGCGCGGGATCGTAGACGCCACATGGCAGGTCGCAGTGTGCGCTGACGACGATAGTGGGCTTCAAGAACTTCACAGGATCCTCCAATTGTTGACTGCACAATGATCCCGTGCCGACCCTACTCCCGCTGTTCGCCGCTCTCGTGCAAGGCCCGTCCATGGCGCCGACCCTTCGTCACGGCGATGCCGTGATGGTGCGCAGGGGTGGCCGTCCAATCAGGCCGGGCGACGTGGTCGTCGCGCGCTTCCTGACCCGTCCCGATCTGCTTGTGGTGAAACGGGCCCTGCGTTGGGAGCCGGATGGCTGGTGGGTGGTGGGCGACAACGAATTTGTCACCGACGACTCGCGTGCTTTTGGAGTCGCCGAGATTGTCGGGCGGGTGGTGCTGCGCTACTGGCCCAATCCCGGTTTCATCAGGTGAGGACCGGTGCGGCAGCGTGACACCGGCAGATTGGGCAACTACGTTGCGTCTTTGTGGACGTAGTAAGGCTCAGTAATGCCGTCGCGATCGTCGCTGGGTGCGGCTTCAGCCAGCAGGGCGGCAACAAGATCATGGGGTCGCCGCGCTGAGCGTGGCGGTGGTGGCCGGAGCCGGGCGCGTCGTGTTCCGGCGCAATCGTAAGGACAGGTGACCCAAGGCGGCTGACCCAAGACGGGCGCCCGGTCTGGGGCGCGTATCGTTGGCAATCTGGTCCGCCGGACAGGCCGCCAACGGCAGGCCCGACAACAGGAGGCAGCGTGGATCACCCGGCATTCGCCCGGCACGTCGGTGGCAAGATGGCCGTCGCCAGCACGGTCCCGCTCACCAGCCGCGAGGACCTGTCGCTGGCCTACACGCCAGGCGTGGCGCTGGTGTGCGAGGCGATCGCGGAGCGCCCGGAGCTGGTCCACCAGTACACATGGGTCGGCCACACCGTCGCCGTGGTGACCGACGGGTCGGCCGTGCTCGGCCTGGGCAACATCGGGCCCAAGGCGGCGCTGCCGGTGATGGAGGGCAAGGCCATCCTGTTCAAGGGCTTCGGCGGGGTCGACGCCGTGCCGATCTGCCTTGACACCCAGGACACCGAGGAGATCATCCGCATCGTCAAGGCGCTCGCGCCGGGGTTCGGCGGGATCAACCTGGAGGACATCTCCGCACCGCGCTGCTTCGAGATCGAGCGCAGGCTCATCGACGAGCTTGACATTCCGGTGTTCCATGACGACCAACACGGCACGGCTGTCGTTGTGCTTGCCGCATTGAAAAACGCTGTGCGGGTACCCGAGAAGAAGTTGAATGATCTTAGAGTGGCCATCTCCGGCGCCGGCGCCGCCGGTGTCGCGGTGGCGAAAATCCTGCTGGCGGCGGGTGCCGGCGATGTGGTGGTGGTGGACTCGCGCGGGATCGTCCACTCCGGACGCGACGACCTCAACAGCGTCAAGCGAGCCCTGGCGGCGGAGACCAACCGTGCCGGGCTTAGCGGTGGTATGGCCGAGGCGCTCGATGGCGCCGATGTCCTCATTGGAGTGTCGGGAGGACAGATTGCCGAGGAGTACCTGGCGCGCCTGGCGCCGGGAGCGATGATCTTCGCCCTGGCCAACCCCACGCCCGAGGTGCATCCCGAGGTCGCGGCGCGCTATGCGTCGATCGTAGCCACCGGGCGCAGCGACTACCCCAATCAGATCAACAACGTTCTGGCGTTCCCGGGCATCTTCCGGGGCGCACTCGACGCGGGTGCCAAGCGCATCACCGAGAACATGAAGCTCGCGGCGGCGACGGCGATCGCCGAGGTGATCGCGGGCGAGGTGCGCCCCGACGCGATCGTGCCGAGCGCGCTCGATCCGCGCGTGGCGCCGGCGGTCGCCGCCGCCGTGGCGGACGCCGCCCGGCGCGAAGGCGTGTGCCGGTAGATCGTGTGCCGGTAGATCGTGTGCGGCGGTTCACCAGCCGCCGCACGCCCGGAAACAGGCTATTCGGCCGGCAGGAGGCCGGAGCGCGTCCAAAGCAGACGGCCGGGGCCACCGATGAGGCCCAGATCCGCAAGGTACGAGGCGACTTTCGTGACCGACCAGCGCAGGGTCCGCTGGAAGTTGGGGTTGTTGCGCGCCGCCTTCCGCCCGACCCGGGCCGGGATCCCGACGGCCGTGTACACGGATGGGTGAACGAGGTTGGACACCACCGAGTAGGCGGCGCGCGCGATCACCAGCCTCGAGTAGGCCATGCGCAGCGGGCCGGCCGCGTGTACCTGGCGCGCCAGCTCCTCCTTGGCGAAGCGGATGTGCCGGGCCTCCTCGATGACGTGCACGCGGGAGACCATGCGTATCAACGGTTGCAGCGTCTCGTCGGCCATGATCTCGCGCTGGAACGAGTCGAGGATCTCCTCGGCGATCAGGATCGCGGCGTACATGTGCGGGCCGGTCGCCGTGGCCTTGAGGAACCGGCCCAGGGCGTGGTCGAAGGCGCCCGGGCGGTAGACCGGGCATCCGGCCTTGGAGATGAGCCGGCCGAACATGATGGAGTGGCGGCATTCGTCGGCGACTTCGGTCAGCGCGTACTGCGCGTGCTTGGTGGTCGGGTCGGCGTCGTAGTAGAACCGGATCAGCATCTCCATCAGGATCGTCTCGAACCACAGGCCCGCTGCGGCGCCGCTGGCAACCTCGTGCTTGGTGAGCTCGACGCGCTGCCGGTGGGTCAGGCCCTCCCACAGTGCCGTGCCGTAAAGGCTGCTGCGGTGCGGCGGGAGCCAGAACAGGTCGGGGTCGAGCGGCGCGTCCCAGTCGATGTCGATGCCGGGCTCGTACTGGAGGCGCAGGGAGGTCTGCAAGAGACGGTCGGCCGTGTGTTCACGAGTGTCCATGACGTCCCCCAAAGTTGACGTAACTTCAGGTAACTGTTACGAAAAGTAGCATGCAAGTCAATGGGCGGAAGGCGCGCTGGGCAGACCATCGCGAGCAGCGGCGGCTCGAGCTGATCCAGGCCGCGATCGAGGCGGCGATGCGGTTCGGGCCGGGCGTCGACATGGAGCAGGTGGCACTGGTCGCGGGGGTCAGCAAGCCCGTCCTGTACCGGTACTTCGCCGACAAGTCGCAGCTGTGGCTGGCGGTCGGGGAACACCTTGCGGCGCAAGTGCTTGCGGTCGTGACCCCGGCGGTGGCCCAGGTGCGGGAGGAGCGGGCGCTGATCGCCGCCACTATCGACGCCTATCTCGGGGCGCTGGAGTCGCAGGCCGACCTGTACCAGTTGCTGATGCGCGTCGACCTCCCGGGCGTGCACCACCTCATCAACGGCGCCGTCCAGACCGTCTCTAGTGGACTGTCGCGAGTGATCGGGGACCGGCTGCGGGCGCTCGGGCTTGACGCGGGCCCGGCCGAGCCGTGGGCGGTCGGCATTGTCGGGCTGGTGCAGGCGGCCGGCGACTGGTGGATCCGGCACCGGCGGCCGATGGGGCGCGAGGCGCTGACCGATTACCTGACGACGCTGCTGTGGCAGGGCATCGATGGTGTGCGCGCCGCCGCGGACCTTCCCATCCGGGAAGCGGCATGGAACTCGTGACCATGCAACTCGTGACCATGCAACTCGTGACCATGCAACTCGTGACCATGCAACTCGTGACCATGCAACTCGTGACCGAGGACGGCACGTTCGACGTGGAGGCCAGGATCGGCGGCCGGGTCGAGCCGGTGGATGGCCGTTATCACCTGGCCGGGCGGATCGCGCCGCATCCCGAGGTGGCCGCTTTGGTGCGGCGCGGCCTGAGGGACGCGACCCTCGACGGCACGCCGGTGCGACTCACCGAGATCGATCCCTGGGGTGGGATCTTGATCCGTTCGTACCGATCAGTAACTCCTTATTGACGGAAATTCTAATAACTGCTACCAACGTAATGTGAACGAAATCGGTATCGCCATCATCGGTTCGGGCTTCGCCGGCCTTGGCGCTGCGATCAAGTTGCGCCGCAAGGGTTTCACCGACTTTCTGATCTTCGAGAAGGCCGATGACATCGGCGGCACGTGGCGCGACAACACCTACCCCGGGTGCGCCTGCGACGTGACCTCCAACCTGTACTCCTTCTCGTTCGCGCTCAACCCACGCTGGACGGACACGTTCTCCGGCCGGCGGGAGATCTGGAAGTACCTCACCGGCTGCGTCGACCGCTTCGGCCTGCGCCCCTTCCTGCGCCTCGGCCACGAGGTCAAGGAGGCGGCCTGGGACGAGCAGACCCGACGCTGGATCATCACCACGCCGCGCGGCACCTTCCGTGCCAGGATCGTCATCGCCGCCACCGGGCCGCTGAGCCAGCCGTCCATCCCCGACATCCCCGGGCTGGACACCTTCGCCGGCACGGTCTTTCACTCCGCCCGGTGGGACCACGACCACGATCTCACCGGCCGCGAGGTCGCGGTCGTCGGCACCGGCGCCTCCGCGATCCAGTTCGTCCCGAAGATCCAGCCCAAGGTCGAGCGCCTGCGCCTGTTCCAGCGCACCCCGGCCTGGATCGTGCCGCACGTCACGCGGCGGGTCAGCCGCGCCGAGCACTGGCTCTACGGCCACATCCCGGGGCTGCACCGGCTAAACCGGACGTTGCTCTACTGGGCCTACGAGTCGATGGGCGTGGGCTTCCTGCACCCGTGGGTCAACCGGATCGGGCAGCGGATCGCCGAGCGGAACCTGCGCCGGCAGGTGCCCGACCCCGACATGCGCGCCAAGCTGCGGCCAAGGTACGTCATGGGCTGCAAGCGGGTGTTGCGCTCCAACGACTTCTGGCCGGCGGTCACCAAGGACAACGTGGACCTGATCACCAGTGGCATCAAGGAGATCCGGCCCAAGGGGATCCTCGCCAACGACGGCACCGAGTATCAGGTCGACACCATCATCTTGGGGACCGGATTCCACGTCACCGACTCGCCGGTGATGCGGCAGATCCGGGGCCGGGGCGGCAAGTCGCTCGCCGACGCGTGGACGCCGACGATGCGGGCCTACCTCGGGACCACCGTCAACGGCTTCCCCAACCTGTTCTTCCTCCTCGGGCCGAACACCGGGCTCGGCCACACCTCGGTCCTCATCATGCTCGAGGCGCAGCTCAAGCAGGTCCTCAAGACGCTGGAGCACATGCGCCGCAAGGGGATCGCGACGATGGAGCCGACCGCCGAGGCGCAACGCCGTTACACCACGCACATCGATCGCAAGATGGCCGGTACGGTCTGGGCCACGGGCGGCTGCAACAGCTGGTACCTGGACTCGACCGGGCGCAACTCGACGCTGTGGCCCGGATTCGCGACCACGTTCCGCGTGCGGCTGGGCACGTTCCGGCCCGCGGACTACACATTCGCCACCACTGCCGGAGAAGCGCCGATAGGAGCAAGCCGTGAGCTCGCTAAGCGGTAAGACCCTCCTGATCACCGGCGCCGCACGCGGTATCGGCGAACACCTGGCCAGGCAGGCCGCTGCCAAGGGAGCCAACGTCGCCCTGATCGGCCTGGAGCCGGACCGCCTGAAGGGCCTTGCCGCAGAACTGAACGGCCACTGGTTCGACTGCGACGTCACCCACCAGGCATGCCTGGATCTGGCGGTCGCCTCGACCATCGAGAAGTTCGGCAAGATCGATGTGATCGTCGCCAACGCCGGTATCGCCAATATCGGCACGCTGCGCTCCGGTCCGGCCGACGCTCTCGTCCGCACCATCGACGTCAACCTCAACGGCGTCATCCGGACGGTCGGCGCGGCGCTGCCGTACCTCATCGAGAGCCGCGGTTATGCGTTGCTCATCTCGTCGGCCGCCGCGTTCACCGCGATGCCGGGCATGGCGGCCTACTGCGCCTCGAAGGCGGGCGTGGAGCAGTTTGGCAACGTGCTGCGGCTGGAGCTCGCCCACCTCGGCGTCGGGGTCGGGACGGCGCATCCCATCTGGATCGACACCGACATGGTGCGCGGCTTCTCCGATGACCTGCCGAGCTTCCGCGAGGTGCGCAAGAAGCTGCCCTGGCCGCTGTCCCAGGAGATCACCGTCACCGAGTGCGCCGCGATGCTCTTGCGCGGCATAGAGAAACGCAAGCGGCGGGTGTACGTGCCCCGCTCGATCGGACTTGTCCAGGCGATGCGCACCATCGTGCTCAGCCCGTTCTCCGACGCCATCGTCAGGCGCTCCAGCCGGAAAGGCGCGGTCATCGAGCAGATGGAGCAAGAGGTGCGCACGCTCGGCCGCTCTTTCGGGAGTCACAGTGTCGGTTAATCCAGTGCCGGTTAACGCCGAACGGCGAGGGCGTGGCGAGACTTTGGTCCTCCTCCACGGTATCGGGCATCGCTGGCAGGCGTGGGAACCGGTGATGGACAAGCTGGCCGAGCACCACAGCGTTGTCGCCATTGACCTTCCGGGCTTCGGCAGGTCGCCCGTGCCGGAGGGCGGCATGCCGGAGAGCATGCCCGAGACCGTGGCGATGATCGCCAAGTTCTTCCTGGACGAAGGTCTGGAGCAGCCGCACGTCGCCGGCAACAGCCTGGGCGGCGCGATCGCGCTCGAGCTTGCCGCGGCCGGCCTGGTCTCGTCGGCGACCGCGTTCTCGCCCGGCGGGTTCTATACCGAGGCTGAGCGGCGCCGGGCGCTGGGCATCCTGAGCACCTTGCGTGCCAACAGCTTCATCCCCGGCCCGGTGATGCGGGTCGGTCTGCGCCTGCCCACCATCAAGAAATGGTCGTACGCGCCGCTGGTGGTGCAGCCCGCCAACCTGACGGCCAGGCGAGCCTACGAGGATGCGATGGCGCTGCGGCGCGGGCGTGGCTTCCGCACGGTGGCCAAGGCGGCGCGCACGTACAGTTTCGACGGCTCACCGAGTGTGCCCGTCTGTGTCTGCTGGGGTATGAAGGATCGCATTTTTGGCGCACATCAGCTGGAGCGCGCCCGGCAGAAGCTGCCCGACGCCCGGCACGAGCTGTTGCACGGCTGCGGGCACGTGCCGATGAGCGACGACCCCGATCTCGTGGCGAAATTGATCCTCAGGACGACGGGGGCGATACCCCCACCGTGACCAGCGTGTTTGCCTGCTGTTCACTTTCAAGGTTTACACCTATGCGGTGCAGGGAACGACCATGGCGACCAACCTCTACGGCTGGGGTCGCTAGTGCCTCGTGTACGGAATAGACAGTCCCCCTGGTACCCCATAGCGATCTTCGGGTTTATCTTGATCGCGGTTGCCCTCCTTCCGGGCCATCGGGGCTGGTTCGACGTGGGCGTCTACCACGGTGCGATCAACTATTGGGTGCATGAGGGCGGCCAGATCTATAACTACGTCCGCACCGACAGCGTCTACGGCTTCACCTATCCGCCGTTCGCCGCGATCTGCATGCTGCCGATGGCCTTCGTAGCCTGGCATCCGACGATCGCGCTTCATCTCGCGCTGACCGTCGCGGCGTCGCTCTTCCTGCTGTGGCTGCTGGTCGGGCCGATCGTGCGCCGGGAGGGCTGGCCGCGGCCCTACGCCTTCGGCATGGCCGTGTGCCTGTTCGCCGCGCTGGGGCCGGTGCGCGACACGTTCCTGTTTGGACAGATCAACCTGCTGCTGATGGCGCTGGTCTACCTGGACCTGATGCTGCTCACCGGGCGCCACCACCGGCTCGCGGGCATCGGCATCGGGCTCGCGGCCGCCATCAAGCTCACCCCGGGCATCTTCCTGATCTACCTCCTGATCACGCGGCGCTGGCGGGCCGCTCTCGTCGCCGCCGTAACGGCGCTGGCCGCCACCGTCTTGGCCGCCATCGCCGCGCCCGACGCCACGCGCACCTACTTCACCGAGCTGCTTTGGGACACCAGCCGCATCGGCGCGCTGGACTACGTCTCCAACCAGTCGCTGATGGGCATGGTGAGCCGTCTCGGCGCGGGCGGCAGCGCGATTTGGCCATGCCTCGTGCTTTTGATCCTTTTCATTTGGGGGTACCGGGTCAGGCGCGCCGACGTCCAAACAGGATTTGCCTTGACCGGCGTCGTGGCCTGCCTCGTGAGCCCGATAACCTGGGTGCACCATCTCGTGTGGCTCGTACCGGGCATGATCCTGTTGGCGGACAACAAACCCACCCGCCGCCTCGCCATCGAGATGCATGTCTTGCTGGTCAGCTGCCTGGTGTGGCTGTGGTCGCTGGACTACACCGGCGTGGTCGGCTTCCTTGGTTCCAACGCCTATGTGTTCGTGAGCCTCACCATGCTCGGTGTCCTGCCCGCTCCCGCCCCGGCCCTCGCGCCAGCCCCCGCCCTGCGCCCCGCCTGGCTTACGCTGCCCGCCTGGCTTACGCTCCCCGCCTGGCTCACGCTCCCGGCCTGGCTTACGCTCCCGGCCTGGCTTACGCTCCCCTCCTGGCTTACGCCGCCCGCCTGGCCAGCGCTGCCGCGGCTCGGGCTTGGCGGGCTTGCGCCTCTGGGCCCCCCGACAGAGCCGGACGGCGGTTCCGGGTTGCGGCTGCGGCCGCTACGGGCGGTCTGGGCGGAGGAGGCGGTGTCCACCAGCCGGTTCGTGCATCCGGCCAGCCATCTCGCCGCGTCCGCCGCGAACCATCCCGCCGCCCAAGGGTGGCCGACGATCCAGGTGTTAGCGTCGGGGCATGCGCGCCATCTACGCTGAGTCGATCAATCCGGAGGATCCGCTCAAAGGCCTCGTCGTGGGGGAGCGGCCGGAGCCGGAGGTGCCGGAGGGCTGGGCGTTGGTGCGGGTGCGGGCGAGTTCGCTCAACCACCATGACCTGTGGTCGCTTCGCGGGGTGGGCCTGGCGCCCATGCAGCTGCCGATGATCCTGGGCTGCGACGCCGCCGGGGTTGACGAGGACGGCAACGAGGTGGTCGTGCACGCCGTCCTGGGCAGCCCCGAGGTGGGTGGCGGCGACGAAACCCTTGACCCCAAACGCACCCTGCTGTCCGAGAAGCATCCCGGCACGCTGGCCGACCTTGTCGCCGTGCCACGGTACAACCTCGTCCCCAAGCCCGAGAGTCTGGATTGGACAGACGCCGCGTGCCTTCCGACCGCTTGGCTCACCGCCTACCGCATGCTCACCGCGCGCGGGCGGCTGCCCAAGGATGGCGGCGTGCTCGTGCAGGGCGCGGGCGGCGGGGTGGCGACCGCCGCGATCGTGCTGGCCAAGGCGCTCGGCGCCCGGGTCTATGCGACAAGCCGCGACGCCTCCAAGCGCGCCCACGCCGAGGAGCTCGGGGCGACGGCGGTCGAGCCGGGGGCGCGCCTGCCCGAACGGGTCGACGTCGTCATCGAGACGGTGGGCCAGGCGACCATGGACCACTCGCTCAAGTGCGCCAAGCCTGGCGGGCGGATCGTGGTCTCCGGCGCGACCTCGGGGCACCTGCCCGCGGTCGACCTGAGGAGGATCTACTTCCTGCAACTGGAGATCGTCGGGTCGACGATGGGCACCCGCGAGGAGCTGTCCGCTCTGATGTCGCTGATGGTGTCCCACGGGATCCGGCCGGTCGTCGACAGCGTCCACGGGTTCACCGAGGCACGGGCGGCGTTCGAGCACCTGGCCAAGGGCGACGTCTTCGGCAAGATAGTGCTTGACCACGCCCGCTAGCCGGACCTCACCGCCGGACGGTCAGAGCTTGTTCTCCAGGCCCGGCACCTTTCGCAGCCGGGCCGAGGCGTCGCGGTCGCCCAGCAGGGCCCAGCGCAGGAAGTCGGTCGTGGCCGAGGCGACCGTCGGGAAAGCCGGGTCGCCGGGGACCATGTATGGAGTGATGTGCTCCTTGCCGGGCAGGGTCAGGAAGCCTTTGGGCCACGGCACCGCCCGGTAGGCGCTGCGGCCGGTCGAGGTCGGCACCACCGGGTCGGCGCCGGCGTGCACGAACAGCAGCGGCACAGGCTCGCCGGAGAAGCGCTCGCCGACGCCCAGGGAGTTTCCCGCCAGCATGATGCCGGCGTCGATGCGCTTGTCGCGCCCCTCGGGACCGTTGGCGGTGAACAGGCCCAGCGCGCTGATCGCCCCAGCCGAGTGGCCCGCGGCGGCCACGCGCTCCGGGTCGAGCCGCCGCCGCAGCCGGTCGGCCGGGTCGAGGGCGAGCAGGCCGTCGAGGACCGCGCTCAGATCGGCGGGCTGGTTGGGCACGTCGCGGATCTCCACCCTGTCCACGCCCCATCTGGTCTCCGGGAAGGCGGGCGCGGCGACGACGAAACCCGCCGCGGCCCAGCGCTTTAGCAGCTCGCCGTAGAACGGCGGGAACCCGCCGAGGCCGTGCCCGAACAGGATGACGGGCAGCCTCCCGCCATCGCCCGCGGGCCAGACGACGGTGGTCTCCAGGCGGCGCTCGCCGCGCGTGAAGGTGATCGTCCGGAACTGGGTCCCGAGACCGGCCGGTTGGCCGGCGCTCGCCTGAGATGGCGCGGGTGCGGCGGTGACCTGATCGGCGCGCGCTCCAGGCTCGGTACCGGCCGTGCAACCTGCCAAAAGGGCCGCGGGCAGGGACATCAGCACCGCAAATGTTGCCACCACCGGCGTGCGACCCGCGCTAATCATGTGCAGACGGTAGCTCGCCCTCGCCACTCAATTCGGATAAATTGGACATGTGCCAAGGCTGCCTAGCCTTTCCCTATGGATAGCGCCCGTCCTTCTCGCCGGCTGGGGCGCGATGCAACTCGTCCAGCCGGCCACGCCAGCGCTCGACGTGCCGGCCACGCCGCCGGGTCAGGCCGAGACTGAGCGACCCCTACAGACGACCTTCGACACGCCACCGGTCGCCGTGCGCGGGCTCGATCGCTCGGCGGCCAAGCACATCCTCGTCCCCTCGGTCGGGATCAAAGCCAACATCGACCAGATCGGCCTGAAGTCCGACGGGACCCTCGAGACGCCCTCCTACGAGCGGTACAAGAACGCGGCCTGGTACAAGCTAGGCCCGTCGCCGGGCGAGGTGGGCCCGGCGGTGATCCTCGGGCACGTCGACAGCAAGAGCGAACGCGCCGTCTTCTTCGACCTGCGCCGGGTGGTACCCGGGGCGAAGATCGAGATCAGCCGCGCCGACGGGAGCAAGGTGCTGTTCACCGTCGACTCGATCGAGCAGTTCCCCAAGTCCGCGTTCCCGACCCAGCGCGTCTACGGGCCCACGGCCTACCCCACCCTGCGCCTCATCACGTGCGGCGGCAAGTTCGACAGGCAGCGCCGGGAATACGTCGACAACATCATCGTCTTTGCGTCGCTTGCCGCTTAGACGGCGGCTACGCAGCCAGCAGCCGCTCGGTCTGCGTCGCGATCTCCAGCTCCTCGTCGGTCGGGACGACGCAGACCGCGATGGCGGCTCCGGCGGGCGAGACGATCCTCGGACCGTGCGCCGGCGACGCGTTGCGCTCAGCATCCACCGCGATGCCCAGCCCCTCCAGCCCGGACACCGCCTCCGCCCGCACCGCCGCGGCGTTCTCGCCCACTCCGGCGGTGAACGTGATCGCGTCGAGCTTGCCGAGCAACGCGTAATACGCGCCCACGTAGGACTTGATCCGCGCGCAGTACACGTCGAACGCCAACGCCGCCGCCGCATCGCCAGCGGCGCGGCGCCTTATCACCTCGCGCATGTCGTTGTCACCGCACAGGCCGCGCAACCCGCTGCCGTTGTTGAGCATCGTGTCGATGTCGTCGAGGCCCATCTTGGCCTCCCGCGACAGGTGGAAGACGATCGCCGGATCGATGTCGCCGCTGCGGCCGCCCATGACCAGACCCTCAAGCGGGGTCAGCCCCATGCTCGTAGCGACGCTTCGGCCGCCCCGCACCGCGCATGCGCTCGCCCCGTTCCCCAGGTGCAGCGTGATCACGTTGATCTCTTGCACGGGCCGCTCGAGCAGCTCGGCGGTGCGCCGGGAGACATAGGCGTGCGAGGTGCCGTGGAAGCCGTAGCGGGTGATGCCGTGCTCGGCCGCAAGCTTGGCATCGATGGCATAGGTGGCGTGCGCCGCCGGGATGGTGCGGTGGAAGGCGGTGTCGAAGACGGCGACCTGCGGCACCTCGGGCAGCAGGCGGCGAGCCTCGCGCACGCCCTCGAGGTTGGGCGGGTTGTGCAAGGGCGCCAAGGGGGTCAGCGCGGTGCACGCCTCGAGGACCTCGTCGTCGATGAGCGTGGGAGCGGTGAAGCGCAGGCCGCCATGGACGACGCGATGGCCGACGGCGCCGATGCCCGAGGTGTCCAGATTGGACAATAGGTCGCGCAGGGCCGCAGCGTAGTCGGTGACCCGCTCGACCAGGCCACCATCCTGGGCCTGACCGCCGTCGTAGAGGCGCCACTTCAGCGACGAGGAACCACAGTTGAGCACTAGCACCCGCACAAACACCAACCCTAGCGGTGTGTGCATTGCCGCCGCCGACGTTCGGGATCTGATCATCTGGCAAACACGGGTTTCGTTGGTTGCCGGCACTGACGGCCAGCACTAACCCGCCTCTCGTAGGCTCGAGGCCAGACAAAGGCCAGATGATCAGGCAACGAGCGTCTGCTCCTGGGACGGCAATGCCGCGCGTTCCTTCTCACGCGCCAGAGTTACTGCGTTAGCGCGCGCCGGAATAGCTCTGCCTCATCGAGTCGAGCTCGCTAGCGAGCCGCGCCGCGGCGGCGCTGCTGTAGGTGGAGGCCGGGCTCACCGGGACCTTCTTGCCGTTGGTCAGGTGCAGGACTGGAGCGCGCACGCTGATGAACGAGCCCTCCTGCTCGGTCTTGCCCGACGAGATCGAGGCGATCTCAGACCACCGGAAGCTGGCGTTGCCGACGGCGCTGTGCACCTTCAGCCCCTCCGGCGTGGCGACCGCCCGTGTGAACGGGAAGCGCAACGCGAAGACGAGGAACAGGGCGGCGAGGACCCAAAGGCCGATCGCCAACCCTCTGCTCTCCTTCGCCAGCACCGCCGCAGCGGCGCAGAAGCCCGCGGCGACAAGGAACACGACCGTGAGCGCGACGATCCGCGGCACACCGCGGTAGACCTTGGCGTTCATGCGTGGTACGGCTGGTAGCGGTACTGGTTGGCGCCGGCGCCCAGGCCGACCCGGGCCGCCTTGATCGCCCACACTAGCTTCTTCATCTCGTTGAGCATGGTGTGAAGCTTCTTCAGGCTGGCGAACAGGTCCTTGAGGATCTTCGTGACCTTGGCGACGGCGTTGGCGATGTGCACCCCGGCCTCGACGATCGCGGCCGGCAGGTAGGTGCCCAGTGACGCCGCGACCTTGATGATGAGGCTGATCAGCTTGCCGACCGCCCACGAGATGAGGAACTTGATGCCCGCGCGGACAAGGCCGCAGACCATGTTCATGGCGTCGGCGAGCTTGGACATCGTGGTGGCGCTGGCGCTCATCGCGTCCAGGTCCTCGAGCCGCTCCTTGGCGAGGTTCTGGTAGATCTGTCCCGCAGCGTCCTGCCACGAGGCGATGTCGGCCTTCACGTCGCCCTCGTAGAGGCTCGCCGCCGCATCGGTCGACGAGGCCACGTTGCGCCACGTCTGCGCATAGGCGGAGACCTCGTCGGGGTTGCCGGAGACCTTGTCCAGCGCGTCCCGCAGCGGCTCGATGTGCTCCATGGCCCAGCCCGCGCCCCAGCTGGCAAGCGTGCCGATCGGGTCGATGATGGCGCTGGCGCCCTCGGCGGCCACACCGAGCGCGCCGATCCCGGCCTCGACCCAGTTGCCGCTGCCGATGCCCTCACCGAGCGCGTGGAGGTCCACGGCGATCGAGGCGCCCGTGTAACCGCGGGTGCTGTCGATCACGGGCGCGACGATCGGTGCCGGGCCAATCGTGGGAGTACTCATAGCGGCAGGTCCAATCCGGTCTTGACAGAGGTGACTTTGTTGTTGGCGTGGTCGTCGGAGGCGACGTAATTGCGGGAGGCGCTCTTGAGGTTGCTCGAGTCGCCGTCGAACGCGTCCACCATGTCCGAGTACTTCTTCGTGATGTCCTGTTCTTTCTCGTTGAACCAGCCGCCCACGACAAAGCTCAGGATGATCCCGAAGACGTCGTCGTTGAGGCTGTTGGTCTTTGCCCCGTCGCTGGCGCGCTGCACCTCGTGGCTGACCATCTTCACACTGCCCGAATGCTTGACCAGCTCTTCGGGTACGACTTCGATGCCGGGCGCCGTCATCTATCGACTCCTATCTTCCCGTTGGTCGGACGGGTCTTCGGGTGGTGCCGGGAACCGGTTGTGGTATGTGTCAAGGATCGCGCGCCCTGTCTCGCTCTCGGCACCGACCGTCTCCTCGGCGACCTGGGTCACGGCGGCGGTGAGCATCGCCTGGGCCTTGGCCATGGTCGCCAGGATCTCGTTGGCGATGCGCTCCGGGTACCACTGGCTGACCGCCTCGCTCAGCTTGATCGCCGTGGGCACGCCGTTGCTCTCGACCGTCACGCTGACCGTGCGGTCACGGTTTTCAGCGGTGGCCTTGAGATCGCTGACCCGGGTGGCCATCTCCTTGGCTTGGAAAAGCTGTTCACGCGCGCGAGCCTCCCAGTCGCTCGCCCACTGCTCGGCGCTGTCCAGGTCCGGGAAATACGACATTATTTTGAGTCCCCCTCACAGAACTGTCGGAAAGGGACACTATTGCCTGCGCGCAAACTTGACAACCGAACACTATTCAGATTGGGACTGGATGGCCGTGATGGCGACGGTGGAGATGATGTCGCGTACCGTGGCGCCGCGGGACAGGTCGTTGACCGGTTTACGCAGGCCCTGCATGACCGGTCCAATCGCGACAGCGCCCGCCGAGCGTTGCACCGCCTTGTAAGTGTTGTTGCCGGTGTTGAGGTCCGGGAATATCAGCACGGTGGCGTGCCCGGCCACCTCGCTGGTCGGCAGCTTCGTCGCGGCCACATCGGGATCGACGGCCGCGTCGTACTGGATGGGGCCTTCGACGGGCAGGTCGGGCCGGCGCTGGCGGACAAGCTTCGTGGCCAGCGCCACCTTGTCCACGTCGGCGCCGTGCCCGCTCACGCCCGTGCTGTAGGACAGCATCGCCACCCTTGGCTCCACACCGAAACGGGCCGCCGTCTCGGCCGAGGAGATCGCGATCGCGGCGAGCTGCTCCGGATCGGGGTCGGGGTTGATCGCGCAGTCGCCGTAGACCAGCACGTGATCCGGCAAGCACATGAAGAAGATGCTGCTGGCTACCGGTACCCCCGGAATGGTTCTAATGATCTCAAAAGCGGGACGGATGGTGTCGGTGGTCGGGTGGACGCAGCCAGAGACCATCGCGTCGGCGCGTCCAGTGTGGACCATCATGGTGCCGAAATAGTTGACATCGGTCATCAGGTCATAGGCCAGCTCGCGCGTCATGCCCTTGTGCTTGCGCAGGTTGGCGTACTCGCCGGCGAACTCGCCGCGCCAGCGCTCGCTGTCGACGGGGTCGACGATCCTTGCGCCACCGAGGTCCAGGCCCAGCTCGCGTGCCCGCTGCTCGATGGTGGGGCGGTCGCCGAGCAGGGTCAGGTCGCAAACCCCGCGGCGCAGCAACGACTCCGAGGCGCGCAGGATGCGCTCCTCGGTGCCCTCGGGGAGCACCACGTGGCGGCGGTCGGCGCGCGCCCGCTCGATCAGCTCGTACTCGAACATCAGCGGGGTCACGCGCTCGGAGCGCGCCAGATCAAGGCGGGCGGCGAGTTCGGCGGTGTCCACATGCGACTCGAACAGGCCGAGGGTGGCGCTCATCTTGCGCGGGTTGTCGGCTCGCAGCCGCCCTTCGAGGCCGGTCAGCGCGGCAACCGTATCGTAGCTGTCCCGCGGCACGACAAAGATCGGCAGCTCCGCCTTGAACCGCGCGGCCAGTGTGATGACGCGTGGATCGGGGTCGATTCCGAGGGTCAGCAGCAGCCCCGCGACGGCTGCCTGGCCGGTCTGGTGCGCCGCCACCGCCGCCACGATCAGATCGGCCCGGTCGCCCGGCGTCACCACCAAACAGTTGTCGCGCAGGTGGTCCAGGAACGTCGGCACCTGCGCCGCGCCGACGATGGCGTCGACCACGTCTCGGGCCAGCGCCGCGGTTGTCGCACCGTGCACCGGCGTCGCGCCCAACGCCGTGGCCACCTCCTTGACCGTGGGCGCGGCGATCGCGGGCAGGTGCGGGATCGCATAGACCGGCACCGGCAGATCGACGGTGATGCCATCCGTAGTCACCCGGTTGGCGATCACCGCCAGGACGGGCAGGCCGTCGCACGCGTAATAGGCCGACCGGACGGCTTCGGCGACATCCGTGGCAGACCTATGAAAACCATTGACGATGGGTACCGCGGCCGCGTTCAGTTCGCTCGCAAGCCGCAGGTTCAGCGAGGTTTCGCCGGGCAGCCCCGCCTCGCCCGGCCCCGCCACGTCGTGGCCGTAATCGGTGCCGACCGCGATGACCGCGTCGCACTCCCGCTCGAGCGCGTAGTACGCGTCGAGGATCTCAGAGACGAGATCGTTGAGGCGGTTGGCGGCGATCAGCTCGGAGGCGCGATGGTAGGACGGGCCGGCGGCCCCGGCCATCTGGTAGCGGCCCTTGAGCAGCTCCACGATCGGGTCCGGGGTCTCCCTGGCCAGCGGCCGGAACACCCCGAGTCGGCGTACCCGCCGGCTGAACACCTCGGCAAGGCCCAGGGCGATCGCCGACTTGCCGCCTCCGGGTTCCAGACTGGTCACATAAACGCTGCGCGCCACAACCCCAGGCTAGCGGGGGGCTATACCGCACTCGTAGGCGAGGATCACGGCGTGGACGCGGTCGCGCAGGTCCAGCTTGGCCAGGATCCTGCCCACGTGGGTTTTGACCGTCCCCTCGGAGAGGTGCAGCTGGTCGGCGATCTCCGGATTGGACAGGCCGGTGGCGATCAGCGTCAGCACCTCGCGCTCCCTGGCGGTCAGGACCGCCAGGCGGTCCGGCCGGCTGGCGGGCGTAGCCGAGCTGAGGAAGTGGGTGATGAGGCGGCGGGTGATGCTCGGCGCCGCGACCGCCTCGCCCGAGACGACCACGCGCACGGCCGAGACGAGGTCCGCCGCGAGGGTGTCCTTGAGCAGGAAGCCGCTCGCTCCCGCCCGCAGGCCGGCGAAGACGTACTCGTCGAGGTCGAACGTGGTGAGGATGAGCACCTTGGGCGGGCTGGGCAGCGCCCGGATGCGCCGGGTCGCCTCGATGCCGTCCACATTGGGCATACGCACGTCCATCAGGACCAGGTCGGGGCGGGTGCTGGTGGCGGCGTGCACCGCGGCAGCGCCGTCGGCGGCCTCGCCGACCACCTCGATGTCGTCGGTCTCGTCGAGGATCATGCGGAAACCTGTGCGCACCAGCGCCTGATCGTCGACGAGCAGCACGCGGATGCTCACGCCGGCATCCCCTTGGGGCGCAAGGGAAGCGTGGCGTGCACGCGGAAGCCGCCCCCGTCGCGCGGGCCGATGCGCAGCTCGCCGCCGAGCACCGCCACACGCTCGGCGATGCCGCGCAAGCCGTTGCCCGCCTCGGTGTCAGCCTCGCCACCGATCCCGTCGTCGGTGACCTCAAGCTCAAGCTCGTCCGGCCGGTAGGCCATACGGACACGGGCGCTCATCCCGGTACCCCCCGCATGTTTAATGGTGTTCGTCAATGCCTCTTGAGCGATGCGGTAGGCGGACAGGTCGACTGCGAGGGGCAGCGGCACGGGCTCGCCGTCGACCGTGAAGGAGACCGGGGTCCCTGCCGCCCGCACCACATCGATCAGCTCGGGCAGGGCGTCGACGCCGGGCTGCGGGGCGCGCTCGGGGTCACCGGCCGGGTCCTGGCGCACCAGATGGAGCAGGCGCCGCATCTCCGTGAGCGACGTGCGGCCCGTGGTGATCACGTTTTGCAGGGCCAGCTCGGTGCGTTCAGGGTGGCGGCGCAGCGCCGCCGCGCCGCCCTGGGCCTGCACCACCATGACCGAAAGGGCATGCGCCACAACATCGTGCAGCTCTCGGGTGATCCGGGCCCGCTCCGCCGCCAGCGACAGCGCCACGCGCTGGTGCTGCTCGCGTTCGAGGTCGGCCGTGCGCTTCTCCAGCGTGGTCAGGTGCTCGCGGCGGCTGCGCACCCCGTCGCCGATCGCGAACGCCAGAGCGATCACCAGCATGATGGTGATCCCTCGCGCGACCGCGTTCGCCACCAGGTCGGACATGGTCGGTGAGGGCTCGAAGTCCCGTTTCGAGGGCATGTCGTCCGGCATCAGGGGCTTGCGGAGATCACCCTGGACCTCGCCGGCGGCGGCCGCCTTGGACTTCATCACCGCGAGCTGCTCCTCCGGCGACATGCCCTCCGCCCTGAGGTCGGCCACCTTGGGGTCGATCCGCTGGTTGGCGATGAGGACCTGGGCCGTGCAGGCGAGGCCGACACAGGCCAGCGCTATGGCGAAGCCGATGACAGTCGCCCTGCGTGGCCTGAGGGGACGGGCGCTGCTGGCCAGCGTGTAGATCGTCAGCGGCACGGCCAGGTCGATGAACTCCAGATTGGCGGTCGGGTCGAGGTTGCGCAGCAGGGCGGTGGTGCCCGCGAGGAGCACCGCAAGCAGGGGGAAGCGGCGCCGGATCAGCAGCGCGATGATCATCGGGGGGATGAACCTCCACATGACCCGGGTGTCGGTGCTCGTAGCGCCTTCGAAGGTGGCGATCGTCAGGGCCGCCGCGAGCGCGGCATCGAAAAGGATCCATCGCACGGCGGTCAGCCTGCGCCACAGATCGGGCAGGATTCCTCTTCGATGGTCGGGCGGCATACGGCCATGGTAGGCGCTGCTCGCGGCCCCTACGTCTGACCAGGGTCGGATGCGCTCATCCGACCGCGGTCCGATGGGCGGCGGCCAACTCGCAACCGCGCTCCGACGCGCCGGCCCTGCGCGTCGGCGAGCGTCAACGCCCATGAGGACGTTAATTCGCGGCGCCTTCCTTTCCGGGGCGCTGCTTTCGCTGGCCCTGCTGACCGCCTGCGGCTCGGGCAACGCGGCACCCAGCCCAACACCATCGACGATGTCCGATGCGGAGATCCTGGCGATCGGCAAGCAGGTCGCCGAGTGCATCCGCAACAACGGCGTGCCCGACTTCCCCGACCCATTCGTGGACAAGGGGCGCCTGAAACTGCCGGAGGAGGTGGAGCAGACCCTGGAGCAGAAGTACTCGCAGCAGGTCCTTGAGCAGGCGCAGCAGTCGTGCCAGTCGCTGATGGACAAGCTGCCCGAGTCCGCCATCAAGGGCGAGGACGAGCAGGTCGGCGGTGACCGGGCGGAGCCCGGCCCCGGCGACGTGGAGGCGCTGAAGAAGCTCGCCCAGTGCATCCGCGAGCACGGTATCCCGGAGTGGCCGGATCCCAAGGCCGACGGGAGCTTCCCGCTGATCGGGACCCCGCTCGAGGCCGAGGGCAAGTCGGAGCGCCTGGGCGCCGCATTCGGGCAGTGCGAGCAGCACTGGGGCGGCGGGATCCGGATCTCATGAGGCGTCGGCTGAGAGAAGTGGGTGTCGGGCTGGGTGCGGCGCTTGCGCTTGCCGCGTCGATCGCCGGGGTGGGGTACACCATCGGCACCAGGCCCAGCTCCGACCCGCCCGCCCCCGAGGTGTCGACCACCTCGGCGCCCGTGACCCGGGGAACGGTGACGCAGCGGCTGCGCATCGCCGGCACGTATGGGTACGACGGCTCCTACACCGTGGTGCACCAGGGAAACCCGGGAATCCTCACCGCCACGGCGGAACCGGGGTCCAAAGTAGAGCGTGGTGGCATCCTCTACCGTGTCGCGGACAGCCCGGTGCGGCTGCTCTACGGGTCGATCCCGGCCTACCGCGACTTCGCCGCCGGGATGGCCGACGGCCCGGACGTGCGCCAGCTGGAGCAGAACCTGGTGGCGCTGGGCATGGATCCGCTCGGCCAGATCAAGGTCGACGATCACTTCACGGCCTCGACGGGGGTGGCCATCCGGCGGTGGGAGTCGTCCTGGGGTGTCCCCTCCGCGCAACGCACCGGCACGCTACGGTTCGGGCAGGTGGTGTTCCTCCCGTCCGAGCTGCGCATCGGCCAGGTCATGACCGATGTGGGCAAGGCCGCCATGCCGGACCAGCCGGTGCTGGCGGCGACCTCGACCGCCCGGGTGGTCACCGCCCAGGTGACCGCCGACCGGCAGGGCTCGGTCAAGGTCGGTGACGAGGTGATGGTCACCCTGCCCGGGACCGCACCGCTGAAAGGGACCGTCCTGCGTACCGGCCGGGTCGCCACATCGCAGGACAACGGGAACGGCAACGAGGGCAACGGCCGCCCGCTGTCGGCGACGATCACCATCGTGATCGGGGTGACGGTACCCGCCGGATCGCCCGACCTCGACCAGGCACCGGTCCAGCTCTCCATCGCCGGCTCCACGAAGCAGAACGTGCTGCTGGTGCCGGTGGCGGCGCTGCTGGCCAAGCCCGGCGGCGGCTACCGCGTTCGCCTCGTGTCCGGCGCCTACGTGGACGTGCAGCCGGGCCTGTTCGACGAGAGCACCTCCAAGGTGGAGGTGAGCGGGGATCTGAAGGTGGGAGACCTGGTGGAGGTGCCGGCGCCGTGACGAGTGTGCTCGAGCTTGAGGACGTGCACAAGTCCTATCCGGGCAGCCCCCCTGTGGAGTCGGTGCGGGGCGTCTCCCTCACCATCCAAAGTGGAGAGCTGGTCGCGGTGATCGGACCTTCCGGATCGGGGAAGACCACACTGCTCAACCTGGCGGCGGGGCTGGACCGGCCGACCGGCGGTTCGGTCCGCCTCGCCGGCCAGCCATTGGAGAAGCTGTCCGACCGCCGCCTCGCGGGGCTGCGCGCCTACCGGCTTGGCGTGGTCTTCCAGCAGTTCCACCTGCTTGACCGGGTCAGCGCGCGGGACAACGTCGCTACGGGGCTGCTCTACCGCGGCATCCCTGCCCGGCAGCGCAAGCGGGCGGCGGAGGAAACCCTTGAGCGCGTTGGCCTGAGCCACCGTGCCGGGCACGAGGCTCGCAAGCTGTCCGGCGGCGAGCAGCAGCGGGTCGCCATCGCCCGCGCCCTCGTCGGGCGGCCCGCCCTCGTGCTCGCCGACGAGCCGACCGGCAACCTCGACACCGCTACCGGCGCTGAAATCATTGCCCTGCTTAGGGAAATCAATGACTCCGGCACCGCCCTGATGGTGATCACGCACGATCCGGACGTGGCCAGCGCGATGCGGCGCCGTGTCGAGATGCGCGACGGCCAGGTCGTCGCCGATACCGGGGGGTCGACATGACACCGTTGTCCCGCTTGCGACTGGCCGATTTGCTGCCGCTGGCCACGATCGGCCTGCGCACCCGCCCGGCTCGGGCGGCGCTATCAGTGCTGGGCGTGGCGATCGGCATCGCCGCGATGATCGGCGTGCTGGGCATCACTCGCTCCAGCCAGGCCGAGGTGCTGTCGCGCATCGACCGGCTCGGCACGAATTTGCTCACCGTTGTCAATGGAAGGACATTCGGGAGTACCGAGTCCGAGCTCCCCATGACCGCGACGAAATCCATCGTCCGGTCCGAGTCCGTGCTCGCCGCGTCGGCGACGGCGGAGTTGCCGGGGGTTTCGGTCTACCGCAGCGACCGGATACCGCGCCAGCAGACGGGCGGCCTGGAGGTGCGCGCGACCGACATGACTCTGCTATCCACATTGGACGCGACCGTGGCGCACGGCGCGTTCCTCAACGAGGCGACGGCGGTCTACCCGGCCGTGGTCCTCGGCCACGAGGCCGCTCGCGGGCTGGGCATCGCCGCCCTGTCCGCGCAATGGGACCTGCGGGTCTGGGTGGGTGACCGGTGGTACACGGTCATCGGCATCCTGCGCCCGATCGAGCTGGCGCCGGAGATCGACCGTTCCGCGCTGATCGGGTTCGAGGCCGCCAAGCGGGACTTCGGTTACGCGGGCAGCCCGAGCCGGATCTACGTGCGGACCGTGACGGAGCAGACGGCCCTCGTGGCGCAGATGCTCAACCGCGCCACCGACCCGCAGAACCCGGGGCAGGTCAAGGTGAGCCGCCCGTCGGAGTCCCTGCTGGCCCGGCTCACCGTGGCCGATTCCACCACCTCGCTCATGCTGGGGCTCGGCGCGGTCGCGCTCCTGGTGGGCGGCATCGGCATCGCCAACGTCATGGTGATCTCGGTGCTGGAGCGGCGCAGCGAGATCGGCCTGCGGCGGGCGATGGGCGCGGCCCGGCGCCACGTCGCCGCCCAGTTCGTCGTGGAGTCGCTGCTGCTCGGCCTCGGCGGCGGCATCGTGGGCGTGCTGCTGGGCACGCTTGCGACGCAAGTCGTTGCATGGCAACGAGATTGGCAGGCTCTCATCCCGCCCGGCGCGGTGGGTGCGGGCCTGGCCGCGGCGGTGGGGATCGGGGTGCTGGCCGGGCTCTATCCCGCCCTGCGGGCCGCCCGGCTCGCCCCCACCGAAGCGCTTCGCGCATAATCCTGGCGCGTGCAAAGCAACGCGCGGCAGCGCCCCCCAAAGCCGACGAGTGTGGCAGACCGATCTTGCAAGCAAAAGAGCGCGCTTGCAAGATCGGCAGCCCCACACGCCGGCGGGGCGCTGCGATTCTGGCGCGTGCAAAGCAACGCGAGAGTTAGTCGTCGTCGAAATCGTCGTCGAGGCGGGCTAGCCAGGTGGCGAAGCGCTCGATGGGCGTCTCGAACTCTGGGTTGAGGTCGATGAAGTCCCTCAGGCGCTCGGCCAGCCACTCCAGGGTGACCTCCTCATCGCCGCGCCGCTCGGCCAGTTCCTCGATGCCGCGATCGGTGAAGTACATACATCACGCCTTAAGGAGTGCCGCCTCGAACAGGGCCTTCTGCTCGACATCGTGCAGCTTGGTCGAGCCGACCGCCGGCGCGGCCGCGGCCGGGCGGGAGATGCGCCGCAGGCGTACCCCGTCGAGGTGCTCGAGCAGGTTCAGCGTGATGAACGACCACGCGCCCTGGTTGGCCGGCTCCTCCTGCACCCAGACGAAGTCCTTCGCCTCCGGATACCTGGCCAGTTCCGCCTTGACCTCCTCCACCGGCAGCGGGTAGAGCTGCTCCATCCGGACGATGGCGATGTCGGTGATGCGCCGCTCCTCGCGCGCCTGGATCAGGTCATAGTAGATCTTGCCTGAGCACATCAGCACCCGCTTGACCTCGGCGGGGGAGACCGTATCGCCGATGACCGGCTGGAACCCGCCGCTGGTGAAGTCGGAGATCTGCGACACGCAAAGCTTGTGGCGCAGCAACGACTTCGGGGTGAAGACCACCAGCGGCTTGCGCTTGGACGACAGCGCCTGGCGGCGCAGCACGTGGAAGTAGCTGGCCGGGGTAGACGGGATCGCGATGCGCATGTTGTCCTCGGCGGCCATCTGCAGCCAGCGCTCGGGGCGGCCGGAGGTGTGGTCGGGGCCCTGGCCCTCGTGGCCGTGCGGCAGCAGGATCGTCACGCCCGACTGCTGGCCCCACTTGACCTCACCGGACGAGATGAACTCGTCGATGACCGACTGGGCGCCGTTGGCGAAGTCGCCGAACTGGGCCTCCCACATCACGAGCGCGTTGGGCTGCTCCACGGAGTACCCGTACTCGAAGCCCATCGCCGCGTACTCGGAAAGCAGCGAATCGTGGGCGTGGAAGCGGGCGTCGTCGGCGGCGAGCGTCGAGATGGGCAGGAAGTCCTTGCCGGTGCGGGCGTCAACGATGGCCGCGTGCCGCTGCACGAACGTGCCGCGCCGCGTGTCCTGGCCGGTCAGGCGCACCGTCACGCCCTGCGCCAGCAACGAGCCGAGCGCGATGATCTCGCCGAAGCCCCAGTCGATGGCGCCGTCGGCGGCCATCTTGGCGCGCCGGTCGAGCAGCTGCTGGATGCGCTTATGCGGGGTGAAGCCCTCGGGCAGGTTCTTGTGCGCCTCACCGACCTTGCGGACCAGGTCGGCCGGGATAGCGGTGGCCACGACCGGCTCCGGTTGCGGCTCGGGCCTGCGGGTCAGGCGGCTCGACACGCCGCTGGCCGCGTCGCGGGTCGCCTTGAACACCGTCTCCAACTGGTTCTGGTAGTCGCGCAACGCCTCCTCCGCCTGCTCGACGGTGATGTCCCCGCGGCCGATCAGCTCCTCGGTGTAAAGCTTGCGCACCGAGCGCTTGGAATCGATGATCGCGTACATCTGGGGGTTGGTCATCGACGGGTCGTCGCCCTCGTTGTGGCCGCGCCGGCGGTAGCACACGAGATCGATCACGACATCCTTGTTGAACGCCTGCCTGTACTCGAAGGCGAGATGCCCGACACGGGTCACCGCCTCGGGGTCGTCGCCGTTCACGTGGAATATGGGCGCTTGGATCATCCGAACCACGTCGGTGGAGTAAAGCGAGGAACGGCTGTATTCGGGGGCGGTCGTGAAGCCGACCTGGTTGTTCACCACCACGTGCACGGTGCCGCCGGTGCGGTACCCCCGGAGTTGGCTTAAATTAAGGGTTTCGGCGACAACCCCCTGGCCGGCGAAGGCGGCATCGCCGTGGACAAGCAGCGGCAGCACCGTGTAGCCGGTCAGGCCCAGGTCGAGCCGGTCCTGCTTGGCGCGCACGATGCCCTCGAGCACCGGATCGACCGCCTCGAGGTGCGAGGGGTTGGCCGTCACCGACACGGTGGTCACGTGGGAGCCGTCCGGGCTGGTGAACTTACCCGTCATGCCCAGGTGGTACTTGACGTCGCCGGAACCCTGCGCGCTCTTCGGGTCGAGGTGCCCCTCGAACTCATTGAAGATCTTCTCATAGGGCTTGCCGACGATGTTGGCCAGCACGTTGAGCCGGCCGCGGTGGGCCATGCCGATGACGACCTCGTCGAGGTCGGACTCGGCCGCCGACTGGAGGACCTCGTCGAGCAGCGGGATCAGCGACTCGCTGCCTTCGAGCGAGAATCGTTTCTGCCCAACGTATTTGGTGGCGAGGAAGGTCTCGAACGCCTCGGCCGCGTTAAGGCGGCCCATGATGTGGCGCTGGGCCTCGTGGCTCGGCTTCTCATACTTGCGCTCCACGCGCTCCTGGATCCAGCGGCGCTCCTCTGGATCCTGGATGTGCATGTACTCGACGCCGACGCGGCGGCAGTACGAGTCGCGCAGCACGCCCAGCACGTCGCGCAGGCGCATCTTCTCCTTGCCCGCGAACCCGCCCACCGGGAACGTGCGGTCAAGGTCCCACAGGGTCAGGCCGTGCTGCAGGATGTCGAGGTCGGGGTGGCGGCGGATCTCGTACTCAAGCGGGTCGGTGTCGGCCATCAGGTGACCGCGCACTCTGTACTCCCGGATCAGCTCCATCACCCGGGTGGTCTTCTCGACCTCGCCCATGGCGACGTCGCGGACCCAGCGGACGGGCTCGTAAGGGATGCGCAGCGCGGTGAAGATCTCGTCGTAGAAGCCCTGCTCGCCCAGGAGCAGCTGGTGCATCGCTTTCAGGAACTCGCCCGACTGCGCGCCCTGGATCACCCGGTGGTCGTAGGTGCTGGTCAGCGTGATGATCTTGCTGACGGCGAGCCCGGCGAGCTGGGCGTCGCTCATGCCCTGGAAGGCGGCCGGGTACTCCATCGCCCCGACACCGATGATCGCGCTCTGGGCGACCATCAGGCGCGGCTGCGAGTGCACCGTGCCGATGCCGCCCGGGTTGGTCAGCGAGATGGTGGTGCCCGTGTAGTCGTCCATGGTCAGCTCGTTGCGCCGCGCCCGACGGACCACGTCCTCATAGGCCTGCCAGAACTGCCGGAAGTCCATCTGCTCGCAGTTCTTTATGGACGGGACGACGAGGGCGCGCGAACCGTCCGGCTTGGACAGATCGATCGCGATGCCCAGGTTGACATGCTCCGGTACGACCATGTTGGGCTTGCCGTCGATCACCGCGAAGTGGTTGTTCATCTCCGGGTGCACGGCCAGCGCCTTGACCATCGCGTAGCCGATCAGGTGGGTGAAGCTCACCTTGCCACCGCGGCCCCGCGCGAGATGGTTGTTGATCACGATGCGGTTGTCTGCCATCAGCTTCGCTGGGACGGCGCGCACGCTGGTCGCGGTCGGGACGCTCAGCGAGGCGTCCATGTTCTCCACGATCTTGCCGGCCACGCCACGCAGGGGGACATTCCTGCCGGCTTTAGGGGGTACCGGCTGAGCCGTCGCCGGTTTGGCGGGCTCGGCCCTCACCTGTCCCGCTCCGGCAGGCTCCGTCTTCGCAGGTTGCGCCTTCGCCGGGGCGCTCGGCGCGGGCCCGGTCCTCGCCGGTTCGGCTTTGGCGGGTGCAGTCTTAGTTGGCTCCGCCTTGGCCGGCCCCGCCTTGGCCGGCTCGGTCTTGGCTGGCTCAGCCCTAACTGGCTCAGTCTTAGCCGGCTCCGCCTTGGCCGGGGCTGCCGCGGCCGCCGGCTTCGAGGCCAGGGCCGTCTCCAGCGCGGGCTTGTAGTCGGCGAAGAAATCGTGCCAGGCCGGGTCGACGCTCGACGGATCGTTGAGGTAACGCTGGTACATCTCCTCGACGATCCACTCGTTGGTCCCAAAGCTCGCCAGGGGGTTGTCCTGCTGGGTCGACACGCTCTTCCGCCCGATCTTCACGAGTTAACAGAGGTATTTGGAGAAATCAGCTATCAAGGCTACGCCAGTGGCAGAAGTGATCTGTCACACAGGTAGCTTGATCCACGTCGCCTCGGCGCGTGCAAGCAGGTCACCGTCCGGGCCGTAGAGGCTCGTCCGCACGAGCGCCTTCCGCCCCTCCCGCGAGATCACCTGGCCGACCACCACGCACTCGTCACCCGGTTTCGGCAGCTCATCGACGACCGCCGCGATCCGCCCCAGTACCCTCGGCCGGTCGCCCTCGATCACCGTCCAGCCACCCGGGCAGTCGAGCGCCGCCCACACCATCGGCACGTCGATCTCCGGCGGTGTGTCGAACATCGCCGCCGTCCGCCCCTCACCTACCCGCCCCGGGAAGATCCGCAAACCGTCCTCGTGCTGCGGCCCGCACACGAAACAGGTCGGAAAGTGGTGCTTGCCGTGCCCCGGATATCGTTGCGCCGCCGCCCGCGCCTCATCCGCCGGCACCCGCGGCACCGCCGCGATATCGGTCTCGCGCCGTCGCGCCGTCGCGATCACCTCACCCGCCGGGCCGGTGACCTGAATCCCGTACCCGGTGTCGGCTACGGCCAGCGGCGTGTCCAGCGGCGGCGGCTTGCGCAAGGTCACCTCGGCCGGCGCTTCTCCTAGCCGCCCGGCTCCTAGCCGCTGGTTTCCTAGCCGCCCGTCTTCTAGCCGCTGGTTTCCTAGCCGCCCGTCTTCTAGCCGCTGGTTTCCTAGCTGCCCGTCTTCTAGCCGCCCGTCTCCTAACCGCCCGGCGATGAGCCCCGCGGTCCAGCCGCCGTTACCCGACCCCGGCGGCCCGTTGTGCCGCGCGTCGACGATCACAAGTTTGCTGTCCGACTCCACGATCCCGAGCATGTCATGCCCGCGCCGGTTGAGCTGTCGTCGTTCGGAAGGGTGTTGTTGGGCCGCAGGGTGAGAGCGATTCACGTGGTGGTCACGCGGCGCCGTCACCCTCGGCCCCATGAGCACGATGTTGCTGACGGCCGCTGCCACCGGGTACTCCGCGCTGATCGCCGGTGATGCCCGGCTGGTCGAGGCGGCCCAACGGCTGCGCTACCGCGTATTCGCCGAGGAGCTCGGCGCCCAGCTTGACCCCAACGGAACCGGCGCCGAAGGGATCGACGCCAATGGCATGGACGTCGACGACTTCGATGCGTACTGCGACCACCTCGTGGTGCGCGAGGATCGCACGGGTGAGGTGGTCGGGACCTACCGGCTGCTGTCACCGCAGCGGGCGATCTGGCTCGGCCGGCGCTACGGCGACGGCGAGTTTGACCTCACTTCCCTGACCGTGCTGCGCGACCGGCTCGTCGAGGCGGGTCGCAGCTGCGTCCACCCCGATCATCGCACCGGCGCGGTCATCAACCTGATGTGGGCCGGGATAGCGAAATACCTCGAGAAGTTCAACTACAAGTGGCTGGGCGGCTGCGCCTCCGTGCCGCTGAGCGACGGCGGCGAGACGGCCGGCGCGGTGTGGGATCTGGTGCGGCGCAAGCACATGTCGCCGCCTGAGCTGCGCGTGAAGCCGCACCTGCCGTGGGTGCCGGTCGAGCCCTCA
>Ga0209382_10000829_pt1 | contig 50157 bp, 49 predicted proteins | sample SoiMetdeltSBSDD5_FD_187599 | JGI IMG/M metagenome (GOLD analysis project Ga0209382, IMG submission 187599) | Bulk soil microbial communities from a Populus tree surrounding site in Tennessee, USA - Soil MetaG P. deltoides SBSDD5 (SPAdes) (version 2) | ecosystem: Environmental > Terrestrial >...
GAACTGGCCGGTGGGCTCGGAGAACATGGCAAAGGCGAACTTGTTGCCCTTCTGGGAGCGCCGCTCGCGCGCGTTCACCACCACGCCCGCAACCCGCCCCGCCACCGCGCCGCGGTCGGCGCGCGCCTCGAGCTCCGAGAACGAGACCACGCCGAGCTTGCCGAGCACCCCGGCATAGGCGTCGAGCGGGTGCCCCGACAGGAAGAAGCCCACCGCGTCGAACTCGTGTTGCAGCCGCTCCATCGGCGTCCACGCCTTCACGGGCCGCAGATCCACCCTGCCCGGCGCATCGCCGCCGCCGCCGAACAGATCGCCGATGCCCTGCGCCGCGTTGTCCGCCGTGCGGTTGGCGAAGGCCAACAGGGCATCGACGTTGCCCTGCACCAGCGCCCGGTTGCGGTCGAAGGCGTCGAAGGCGCCGGCCGCTGCCAGCGTCTCCAGCGCCCGCTTGTTGAGCGCCTTGGGGTCGCAGCGCCCGGCGAAGTCGGACAGGTCCGTAAACGGCCCCTTGGCGGCCCGCTGCGTCACCAGGCTCTCCACCGCCTGCGCCCCGATGTTCTTGAGCGCCGCCAGCGAGTAGCGGATGCGTCTCTCCGCCGGGAGGAAATCCACCTCGGAGGCATTGATGCACGGCGGCTCGATGGCAATGCCCGACTTCCTGGCCTCGGCCGTGAACATGGCGAGCTTGTCGGTATTGCTCATATCGAGCGTCATCGACGCCGCCAGGAACTCCTCGCGGTAGTTCGCCTTCAGATAGGCGGTGTGATAGCTCACCAGCGCATAAGCCGCCGCGTGGCTCTTGTTGAAGCCGTAGCCGGCGAACTTGTCGACCAGCTCGAAGATGTACTCCGCGTCCGCCTTCTTGACCTTGTTCTTGAGCGCGCCCTCGACGAAGCGGCTCTTCTGCTTCGCCATCTCGTTCTTGTCCTTCTTGCCCATGGCGCGGCGAAGCAAGTCGGCTTCGCCCAGCGAGTAGCCCGCCATCGCCTGGGCGATCTGCATCACCTGCTCCTGGTAGATGATGACGCCGTAGGTCTCCTTGAGAATCGGCTCCAGCAGCGGATGCAGGCAGTCCACCTCCTCCTCTCCGTGCTTGCGGGAGATGTAGGTGGGGATGTTGTCCATGGGGCCGGGGCGATAGAGCGCCACCATGGCGATGATGTCCTCGAAGCGGTCGGGCCTCAGCCGCTTCAGGCTCTCGCGCATGCCCGTGCTTTCCAGCTGGAACACGCCCACCGTATCCGCCTTGGCGAGCAGCTCGTAGCTCGGCTTGTCGTCGAGCGGCACCTTGGCGAGGTCGATGTCGATGCCGCGCCCGCGCTTGATGAGCGCCAGGGCCTTCTGCAGCACGGTCAGCGTCTTGAGGCCCAGGAAGTCGAACTTCACGAGCCCCGCCGCCTCCACCAGCTTCCAGTTGAACTGGGTGATGGGGAAGCTCGACTTGGGGTCGCGGTACATCGGCACCAGCTCGTCGAGCGGCCGGTCGCCGATCACCATGCCGGCCGCGTGGGTGGAGGCGTGGCGGTAGAGCCCCTCCAGCTTCTGCGCGATCTCTAAGAGCCGCGCCACCACGGGATCGCTGTCGGCCGCCTCCAGCAGCTTGGGCTCGTCGTCGATGGCCTGCGCCAGCGTCACGGGGTTGGCGGGGTTGTTCGGCACCAGCTTGCAGAGCTTGTCGACCTGGCCGTAGGGCATCTGCAGCACGCGGCCCACGTCGCGCAGCACGGCACGCGCCTGCAGCTTGCCGTGGGTGATGATCTGCGCCACCCGGTCGGCGCCGTATTTGCCCTGGACGTAGCGGATCACCTCGTCGCGCCGGTCCTGGCAGAAATCGATGTCGAAGTCCGGCATCGAGATGCGCTCAGGATTCAGGAACCGCTCGAACAGCAACCCGAACCTGAGCGGATCGAGATCGGTGATGGTGAGCGACCACGCCGCCACCGAGCCGGCACCCGAGCCGCGCCCCGGCCCCACCGGGATGCCGTGCGCCTTGGCCCACTTGATGAAGTCCGACACGATCAGGAAGTAGCCGGGGAACTTCATCTTGGCGATGACGCCCAGCTCGAAGTCGAGGCGCCTCTTGTAGTCCTCCGCCGTGAATCCCGGCGCCAGCGCGTTTTCCTCGAGCCGCCGCTGCAGGCCGGCCTCGGCCTGGCGGCGCAACTCCTCGGCCTCGACGGCCAGCTGCTCCTCCACGCTCGCCCCCGGCGCGGCGGCCACGAAGCGCGGCAGGATCGGCTTGCGCCCCCTGGGCCGGAACGCGCAGCGCCTGGCGATCTCCACCGTGCGCTCAAGCGCCTCCGGCAGGTCGGCGAACAGCTTCGCCATCTCGTCGGCGCTCTTGAAGTAGTGCTCGCGCGACAGCCGCCGCCGGTTATCCTCCACCACGAAGTTGCCGCCGGCGATGCAGATCAGCGCGTCGTGCGCCTCGTAGTCGTCGGGCTTGGCGAAGTAGCACTCGTTGGTCGCCACAATGGGCAGCCCCAGCTCGTAAGCAAGTTGTAAGAGCCTCGGCTCCACCTGCTGCTCGTGCGGCAGCCCGTGGCGCTGCAGCTCGACATAGAGCGCACCGGGGAGCATCGCCTTCAGGCGCTCCAGCCGCTGCCGCGCCAGCGGCTCCTGGCCGGCGCGAATGGCGCTGTCGATCGGCCCCTCCGGTCCTCCGGTGAGGGCGATCAGCCCGGCGCTGCGCTGGGCGATGTCGGCGATCTTGACGTGCGGCGGCTCGGTATCGGCCGGCTTCAGGAAGCACGCGCTGGCGAGCTTCATCAGGTTGGCGTAGCCCGCCTCGCTGCGGCACAGGAGCGCCAGCGGGCCCGCCGGCCTGGCGCCGGCGTCCGGCGGCCCGAGACGGGCCTGGGCCGCCCCCTGGCTGTCGCCGAAGTCGGTCTGCAGGGCGCAGCCGGCGATGGGTTGTATGCCGGCCGCGGCCAGCTTGTCGGAGAACTCCAGCACGCCGAACATGTTGTTGGTGTCGGTCAACCCGACGGCCGGCATGCGCTGCGCCCCCGCCAGCTTGGCGAGGCTCGATATCTGCAGTGCGCCTTCCAGCAATGAATAGGCCGAGTGCACCTTGAGATGCACGAACCGCGGTCCGTTGCAGCCGGCCGCCTCGGCGCTTCGAATCATCGTCCCCATGGGATCAATCCACCATGCGCGCTGGCGCCCACGCAAGCCCGCCCGCCAGTGACGCCCCACCCCGCGCACAGCTCGTCGAGCGGTCCTCGGGCGGGCTGTGGCGTCATCGATCCAGCTCCGCAGCGGCCAGCTCTGCCACCCGCAGGTCGATGGCAGCGGAGTCGCCGTCGCCGAGGAACCACGCCGCCGACAAGCCGGTCCAGGCGAGGATCCAGCGCAGCAGCCGCTGCTTCTCGATCTGGGCCGCATCGGCCACGACCTCCACCCGCCGTACGAAGCGCTCCGGTCTCACCGCCAGGGGGCGAGCGGGATCGTCGAGGTCGGGGTTGGTGAAGATGTTGGCGAAGTCGAAGCCGCGCTCGCCCACCAACCCCTTGGCGTCGATGGCGAGCCAGCCGCGGGCGCCGAAGTCCAGCACGTTGCCGTGATGCAGATCGCCGTGGAGCACACCCACCTCGCGTGGCTCGCTCAGCAGCGCGCGGGCCTCTTCCGCGCAGCGCACGAGGATGCCGCCGTGGGCTGCCGCTGCCGGCGCCAGCTCCGCGAACCATTGCGAAAGCGGGACCAGCCGAGGGAGAGGTTGCGACCGGGGAGCGTGCAACCGGGCGGCCACTGCGCACAATATGCGGCAAGCATCATCGTCCCGGCCTCCGTGAGCCATCTCGGCCAGAGACAGCCCGCCTTCCGCACGCTCCAGCAGAAGCGCGTCGTCGGTGCGGGCGAGCACGCGCGCGGCACCGTCGCCGTCCCACCACTCCATGAGGATGCCGCCGAGGCGCTCCTCGGCTTGGGTGGCGAGCTTCAGCATGGCCGGCACGCCGCCGGCGCGCACGGGCAGGAGCCGGCCGCTCCTGGTGATGATCGGGTCGCCGTCGGGAATGAGAGTCCATCGGCTGATGTACCTGTCGAACATGGCCACCTGCTCACTCCATCTGAGGCAAAGACGAGCCTCGACGCCCGCCTCCTGCGTCTGATACCCGTGGCGCGGTCGCGATCTAGCCGAGATGCCCATGTCCGTGAATATGTTACGTGAAGTCATCGCCCAGCACACCCCGCTTGCGCTGGCGCTCGGCGGATTCCTCATCGGCGTCCTGTTCGGCTGGGCGGTCTATCGCACCAACTACTGCGCCATGGGCTCGCTGTCCGACATCCACAACTTCGGCGACTACCGGCGCTTTCGCGCGTGGATACTGGCCGCCGCGACCGCCCTCGTCGGTGCCACCCTGCTGGAAACCGCCGGCGTCGTCGATCTCGCGCGCTCGATGTATCTCGCGCCGTCCTTCAACTGGGTCGGCCATATCGTCGGAGGCCTGATCTTCGGGATCGGCATGGTGCTGGCCGGCGGCTGCCCGAGCCGCAATCTCGCCCGCGCCGGCGGCGGCGATCTGCGCGCGCTTCTGACGCTGGTGGTGCTGGGATTGGTCGCCTTCATGACAATCGCCGGCGTTCTCGCCCCGGCCCGCGCCGCCCTTGAGGGGGCAACCAGCGTCGCACTCGCCGGTGCGCCCACGCAGGGCCTCGGCGATCTCCTGAGCGCATACATCGGGGTGGCACGCAGCTGGGCCAAGACCGGTGCCGCGGCGGTCATCGCCGCAGCCGCCCTCGCCTACTGCTTCGGCGATGCCAAGTTCCGCCGCTCGCCGCTGCACATCCTCTCCGGCGTCGCCGTCGGCCTCACGGTGGTGGCGGGCTGGGCTCTGACAGGCCTGGCCTACGACGACATGGCCCCACGACCGACCCCGCCGATCTCGCTGACCTACATCCGCCCCGTGGGCGACACGCTGCAGTGGCTCGCGCTCTACACCGCCACGCCCATGCCGGGCTTCGGCGTTGCGAGCGTCTTCGGCGCGCTGCTCGGCGCCTTCATGGCGGCAATCGGCATGGGCCGGTTCCGCCTCGCCACATTCGCCGACACGGGCGACACACTGCGCAACTTGGCAGGCGCTGCCCTGATGGGCGTGGGCGGCGTGATGGCGCTCGGCTGCACCGTGGGCCAGTCCGTCACCGGCGTCTCCACCCTCGCGCTGGGCTCGTTCGTGACCTTCGCCGCCATCGTGGCGGGAGGGTTCCTCGGGCTGAGGCTGCTGGAGCGCACGGCGTAGCGGTGTCTGACCCTCCGGGTCAGACACCGTAGCTCCGCTCCCTGAGTGACGCAACGCCGTCGCCCCGGCGCTTCAAGCGTGCCACCGTGCTCGCATCCGTCAAGGATGAACCCCCTTCGGGGGCGGCGCTGCGCGCCGTCCTTGACGGATGCTGCGGGCGGCGGCTGAGGAACTCGGTGGTCGGGACGGGAGAATGGCTCCGGCCGAACAGGAGAATGACGACCGGGTCTGCTGCCCCCAAACAGTCGCGTCCAATATCAGCGCGCTGCCCGTGACGGTGGACCCAAATCACCAGCCAAAGTCCCATTCCTCTGTTCGACCGGCACCATTCCTCCGTCCCGACCACATGTCTTTCAGGCGCCGCGCGCAGACGCGGTCAAGGCCGGCCCGCAGGGCCGCCCCGAAGGGGCTTGGCCTTGACCGCGGCGAGCACGGCGCCATGCTCGGGCGGTCGGAACGGAGGCAGCTCCAGCCGTCGCTTGTGCAGAAGCCACGATCCCATTCTCGCGAGGATATGATCGCGCGAGAGCAACCCACCGCCGCCAGGGCGTCAAGTTGTACGCTAAACTGCGGGCCGCAGACGCAGAGGCCCCCCATGTCCCGCATCGTCACGCTGAAGCGCCGCGAACTCATGATCGGTGCCGCCGCCGCGGCCCTGGCGCCGTCGCTGCCATCACCGGGGCTGGCCCAGACCGCGCGCCTCGTCATCACCCCCGGACAGACCGAAGGGCCGTTCTATCCGGTGACACTCCCCACCGACATGGACAGCGACCTCGTCCGCGTCCAGGGACGGGAGGCGCAGGCAATGGGGCAGGTCACCCACATTGTTGGCCGGGTGCTCAACAGGCGCGGCGAGCCGGTCAGGAGCGCCATGCTGGAAATCTGGCAGTGCGACGCCAACGGCGTCTACAATCACCCCCGCCAGCCGGGGCTGCAGCGCCGCGATGCCGCCTTCCAGGGCTACGGCCGCGCCGAGGCTGCGGCCGACGGCCGCTACACCTTCCGCACCATTCGTCCCGTGGCCTATCCCGGCCGCACCCCACACATCCATTTCAAGGTGCACGCGCCCGGCGCGGGCCGGCTCACCACCCAGATGTACATCGCCGGCGAGCGACAGAACGCCGCCGACGGCCTCCTCAACGGCATCCGCGACAGGGCCGCGCGCGACAGCGTGATCGTGCGCCTCGACCCCGCCGACGCGGTGGAGCCGGGCGCCCTGAAGGGCACCTTCGACATCGTGCTCGACATCTGACCAAGGCCGGCCCGGTCCCGCCGAGGCGAACCCGCACGCCGTGCTGCGCGTTGCACGCGGGGTGGGCAGCGATTGCTGCCATCCGCGGGCTCTGCCCTCAGGACAGGCAGAATCCGGCACCCGATAACTGCGGGAAACCTTAACGATCTGTATTCGTGGGCTGAATCCTCCCGCTGCAGGCAACACTTAAGAGCTGCGCCGCGTCGCCTCAACCGTAGGGCATGCAGCTTGCAACCACAGGTTCTGCGGGCCGCGATGCCGGTCTGGGCGCAAAGACCAGGGGCGGACACCGAGGAGGGGGAGCAGAGAGCAGGAACACGCAGAGAGGTGCTATGTCCAAGAATTGGTTGCTGGCCTTCCTGCTGGCGGCAACGCCCGCAGCGGCGCATGACTGGTACCCGCTGGAGTGCTGCCATCACCAGGACTGCGCCCCAGTGGACCGCACCGAGTTCGTCCCAACCCCGACCACGGCCGAGCCCCAGGGCATGACGCCCGCTCCGGCTGCCATGATCGTCACCACCAGGCATGGCACCGTGCTCGTACCCGCTAACTTCCCGCGGCGGGAATCCAAGGATCACCGCATGCACGCCTGCATGATGCCGAGTGCTGGCGGCCAGATGCAGCTGATCTGCATCTTTATGCCGCCATCCATGTGATCCAGCCGGCACGCAGCAGGGCAGGTATTCGCGCCGGGAGTCGCATCCGCCCAGCCATATCGCTATCGTCGGAAGCGAGGTTAGACCCCTCGCCGGTTTCGGGGTCAGACCCCTCGCGGCGCCTCTTGGCTCTTTGTCCGAGACGGATTTCGCGAGGGGTCTGACCCCGAAACCGGTGCGGCACAGGGAGAACACGGCATGCGCCATGGCGGCAAGATTCTGGTCAGTCAGCTCGAGGCCCAGGGCGCCACGGCGGCCTTCACGGTGCCCGGCGAGAGCTTCCTGGCCGCGCTGGACGGCCTGCACGATTCCAACCGCATCAAAACCGTGATCTGCCGCCAGGAGGGTGGCGCCTCCATGATGGCGGAGGCCTGGGGCAAGGTCACGGGCGAGCCCGGCATTTGCTTCGTCACCCGCGGCCCCGGCGCCGCCAATGCCATGTCCGGGTTGCATGTGGCGCAGCAGGACTCCACGCCCATGGTGCTGTTCATCGGCCTGCCGGCGCTGGGCCACGAGGACCGCGAGGCGTTCCAGGAGATCGAGGTCAAGCAGCTGTTCTCCTCGTTCGTGAAGTGGGCCGCGGTGATCCGCCAGACCGAGCGCATCCCAGAGTATGTGAGCCACGCCTTCCACATGGCCCGATCCGGCCGGCCGGGTCCCGTGGTCCTGGGCCTGCCGGAGGACATGCTGGCGGCGGACTGCGAGGCCCCAGACGCCAAGGCAGCCCGGCTGCCCGGTTCCCAGCCCAGCGCCGCCGATATGGCCCTGCTGCAGGCCAGGCTGGCTACGGCGCAGCGGCCCCTGATGATCGTTGGCGGCCCCGGCTGGAGCGTCGAGGTAAAGAGCGCGGTCGAAAAATTCGCCGACCGCTTCGACCTGCCCGTCGCCCCGGCCTTCCGCTACCAGGATTACTTCGACAACCGCCACCGCTGCCACGCCGGCTGCGCCGGCATCGGCATCGACCCGGCGCTGGCCGCCGCCATCAAGTCAGCCGACCTGTTGATCGTGGTCGGCGCCCGCCTGGGCGAGATGACCACCAGCCAGTACACCCTGCTCGACGTTCCCAACCCGCGACAGTTCCTGGTGCACGTGCACCCCTCGCCGCACGAGCTGGGTTCGGTGTACCGCGCCGACCTGCCCATCGCCACCACGGCGGCCGCCTTCGCCGAGGCGCTCGCCCAGCTGCAGCCGCCGGCCAAAGTCGCGTGGAGCAGTCTCAGGGCCGAGCTGCACGCGTCCTACGAGAAGAGCCTGCAGCCGCTGCCGCTGCCGGGCAAGGTGCAGCTCGCGGAGGTGATCAGGACCGTCTCCACGATGCTGCCCGAGGATGCCATTGTCACCAACGGGGCCGGCAACTTCGCGGCCTTCGTGCACCGCTACTTCGAGTACAAGGCCTACCGCACCCAGCTCGCGCCCACCTCGGGCTCCATGGGCTACGGCCTGCCGGCCGCCGTCGCCGCCAAGCTCGCCCGCCCCGAGCGGGCCGTGGTGAATTTCCAGGGCGACGGCTGCTTCCTCATGACCGGCCAGGAGCTGGCGACGGCCGTGCAGTATGGCCTGCCCATCGTCACCATCATCGCCAACAACGGCCTCTACGGCACCATCCGCATGCACCAGGAGCGCGAGTATCCCGGCCGTGTCATCGCCACCACGCTGGTGAACCCTGACTTCGCCGCCTACGCCCGCAGCTTTGGCGCCGACGGCTACACGGTGGAGACGACCGCCGACTTCGGCCCCGCCTTCGCCCAGGCGCTGGACTCGGCCAAGCCTTCCGTGATCGAGCTCAAGATCGACCCGGAGGCCATCTCGGTGCGCAAGACCCTCACGGAGGTACGTGAGGGACGGTGATCTCCTCGCGGTCCGGCGCTCGCTCACACCTCCCGGACCGCAACGACTTCTCGGGTTACTTGGGCGGCTCTGTTTGCTTGGGTTGCTCCGTTTGCTCGCGGTGATCCCGCTGCTTCGAGATCGTGTCCTTGATCTCTTGGGCGGTCATCGCGATCTCGATGCGGTCGGCCTTCTTCTCGAAAGCCTTGCCGCCGACGACGACGCTGCCGGGGCTGATGCCGAGAAACTCGCCCATGTCGGCGCGGATGGCCGGCTCGCCGGCGGATGTTCCGACCTCGGAGACCTGGCCGACCTTCTGACCGTCGGAGCTGTAGACCGCCAGTCCAACCATGCTTGGGTCAATTTTTTGTGCGCTGGAGTGGTCAGGCGCCGGAGTCTGCTGGGGAGTCTGCTGGGCCACTATGGGGGTCACAGCCAAAGCTAAGGCAACGGTGCCGGCTGCCAGGATTGGCCTGATCATCGGACTCTCCTCTTGGTAATCGCGACCTCAACGCCAACGATTGACCAGGAGGGATGTTCCGGCAGCAGCGGTGTCTGACCCGCAGGGTCAGACCTACGCATCCTCCCGTGACATCAACGCCACCATCGTCAGGTTCACGGCGGAGATGAGGACGATGCCGGCCGCGATCATGTAGGCCATCCGGCTCTGGCTGAAGAGCGGGGCGCTGACCTGCACCCCCGCACCCAGCGGCACGAAGTAGGTCGCGGCCATGGCGGTGTAGTGCATCGAGGCGATGGCGAGCCCCTGCACAACGCCGCCGGCCACCGTCATGAGGACGGTGCGCTTGTAGAACGCAAACCAGAGCGCGGCCATCGACGCACCGATGGCGAGGCCGACCGAGGCGGCGACCAGCGTGTAGTCGTAGCCGAGGCCGCAGCCGCGGATCGCGCCCATGCCGAGATAGTGCATGCCGGCGATGCCGAGCCCCATGAGGGTGCCGCCCAGCGGAATGCTGAGCCGCCCCACCCGCCGGCCGCTCGCCAGGTACAAGCCCGTCCCCGTGGCAACGATGGCGATGCCGATCGAGCTCACGGTCTCCAGCAGGTTGTAGTTCACCACCACTGGGAAATCGACCGCCATCATGGCCACGAAATGCATCGACCAGATGGTGGCCCCCATGATCAGGCCACCGCTGATCAGCGCGACGCCCCGCTGCCCTCCTCCGGCATCCTCGGCATCGGAGAAGGCCGTGAGCGCGAGCGCGGTCAGCGACCCCAGGATCGCTACGCCGATGGAGAGCAACACCAAGACAGGCTGATAACTCACAAGCATTGCAGTCGCCTTTCCGACAGCGGCCTCCTGGCCAAACCATTTACCTGTGCGGCAGTGATCCTTCTTGCGGTGCGCTCACGGCGTCCTGCGGCTGCGCGTAGGCATTCTCCCCGATCACCGAAGCCTGCCGGCCGTCGGTGAGCAGCCACACCATCACCAGCGAGATGACGATGGTGGAGAGCATGGACGTGGTGAACCCCATCATCGCCGCTGTGCCGACGCGCCGGCGGGCGCTCTTGCGCTGGTGCACCAGGCCCAGGTCGTAGGCCGCTCTCGTCCTGGGGTCCCACAGCATGCTGTAGGCCTCGCGGAGCTCCCGGAAGCGGCGCTCGGCATTCGCGTCGGCCTTGTTGAGATCGGGGTGGAACACCTTCGCCAGGGTGTGAAACGCGTCTTTGATCTGCTCGTCGTCAGCACCCGGATCGACACCAAGGACGTCATAAAAATTGCGCATGTGTCTTTTCTCCATGCAACCAGCGAAGCTGTTCGCAAGGGGTTCCCCGCCTCTGTCTGGAGTCACTCTCGGCGCGTCCCGGTACGCAAGCGAGAGTCCCGACTCCGTTCAGAGTAGACCAGCAATGTTTAGCAGTCGGGCCGTTAGGTGTGAAGTTGCAAGGGCTTAGTCTCAATTTCATACATTGCGATGCAACACTGCGCAAATTGTGGCAGCGGTCATGGACGTAGTGGACAATGAACGGTGGGTGTCAGCCACCTCTGGCCCGCTGGGCCTGACACCTATCCCAAACCAGCCCGCTTCAGCTGCCCCGCCAGCTTGCCCCGGTTGGCGGGGTCGATGCGGATGCGGGCCGTGACGGCGCCGCTCTCCGCGGTCTCCTCCGCCAGGACCTCCGCATGGGCGTGGAGCCAGCTCAGCAGGCGGCCATGGCCCGCGGGAATCTGAACGCTCAGGATCTGGTCGTGCGCCCCGAGCCGCCGGTCGATGGCGGCGAGCAGAGCCTCCACGCCCTCGCCGGTGTGGGCCGACACCAGCACGGCGCGGTGGCCCTGGCGGACGATGGTGCGCTGGGCATCCGTCCGCTCGGGCGCGGACAGGCGGTCGGCCTTGTTCCACACCTCCAGCACCGGACCATCCGCGGCCTCGGTGTCGATGCCAAGCTCGCCCAGCACCGCCTCCACGTCGTGGCGCTGCGCCTCGGTCTCGGGATGGCTGATGTCGCGCACGTGCAGGATCAGGTCCGCGCCCACCACCTCCTCGAGCGTGGCCCGGAAGGCCGCCACCAGCGCGTGCGGCAGGTCGGAGATAAACCCGACGGTATCGGACAGGATCATGCGGCGCCCGCCGGGCAGCCTCAGTTCGCGCATGGTCGGGTCGAGCGTCTCGAACACCTGGTCCCTGGCGGAGACGGTAGCGCCCGTGACTCGGTTGAAGAGCGTGGACTTGCCGGCGTTGGTGTAGCCGACGATGGCCACGATCGGGAGCGGCACGCGGCTGCGCCCGGCCCGGTGCAGGCCGCGTGTCTTAACCACCACCGACAGCTCCTTGCGGATCGCCGCGATGCGCTCGTCGATCAGCCGCCGGTCGGTCTCGATCTGCGCCTCGCCCGGGCCGCCGAGGAAGCCGAAGCCGCCGCGCTGGCGCTCCAGGTGGGTCCAGGTACGAACGAGCCGGCTCTTCTGGTAGGTGAGATGCGCCAGCTCCACCTGCAGGCGGCCTTCGCGTGTCGCGGCGCGCTGGCCGAAGATCTCCAGGATCAAGCCGGTGCGGTCGAGCACCTTGCAGCTCCAGGCCTTCTCCAGGTTGCGCTGCTGCACCGGGCTCAGCGCATAATCCACGATGGCCAGCGTGGCCCCGCTGTCAGCGACAAGCGTCCCAAGCTCGGCCACCTTGCCGGAGCCGAACAACGTCGCCGGCCGCGGCTGCGGCAGGGGCACGATCATCTCGGCAACAACATCGAGTTGTATGGCGCGCGCCAGGCCCGCGCTTTCGGCGAGGCGGTCCTTGGGCGAGTGGATAGCGGCCGCAACAAGCTCGGCGCCGTTGCCACTGCCGGCAGCGGACCGGCGGACTGGTCGTACAGGCACAAGAACAACGGCGCGCACCGGCGCCGGGCGGCGGTCGACGGGTGTGCGGCGGCCGCGCTCAGGCTTGGGCGAGAATTCGTCGTCGGTCGAAATGGCTATCCCTGCTGACCCTCGGCCGGGTCGGTCTCCATCAGGTGCACCGGCTGGCCCGGCATGATGGTCGATATGGCGTGCTTGTACACCAATTGCGAGTGGCCGTCGCGCCGCAGGAGCACACAGAAGTTGTCAAACCAGGTCACGACGCCCTGCAGCTTCACGCCATTCATGAGGAAGATGGTCAACGGCGTCTTGTTCTTGCGCACGTGGTTCAGGAATGTGTCCTGAAGGCTTTGGGCTTTTTCGGCCATTGTTGTTGTCCGTCGGTATTGTTGTTGTTCGCTCGGGAGTGTGCAGCCGGAGGCCCCAGTCCCACCACCCCCAGCCGTGCAAAAATCATGCTGTATCATGCGGCGCTGCACAAGAAAATTCGTGAGCACGGCGTCGCGCGCGGGGTCAGACCCCTCGCCTCCATCGTCGGGAGCTGAGAACCAGCGTGGATGCCGAGGGGGCTGACCCCGGGTCCTACCTTCCTGCGATCGTCTCAAGGTTCAGCAATCTCGGCAGAGGTGTGAAATTCCGACCGCAACCTTTGTGTCAGGAGTCCGGGCGCGCCGTTGCCGACGGGCTGGCCGTCGATGGCCACCACCGGCATGACGGTGTTGGTGGCCGAGGTGATGAATGCCTCCCGTGCCGCCTTGGCCTCGGCGACGGTGAACGGCCGCTCCACCAGCTCCAGCCCCTCGCGCTTCAGCACGTCGATCAGCGTCGTGCGGGTGATGCCGCGCAGAATGGCAGTGTCGGCGGCGCGCGTGATGAGCCGCCCCTGGCCGTCCACGATCCAGGCATTGGACGAGGCGCCTTCCGTCACGAAGCCGCGATGGTCAACGAACCAGGCCTCCTTGGCGCCCTCGGCGCGTGCGGCCTCCTTGGCGAGCGCAGCAGGAAGCAGCATCACCGTCTTGATGTCGCATCGGTCCCAGCGCGGGTCGGGCATCGTCTTCACGCCGATGCCGGCTTCCGCAGCCGCCTCCTGCTGGGCCAGCGGCACGCTGCGTGCCAGGCAGACCACGGTGGGCTCGGTGCTGGCGGGCGGGAACAGGAAGTTGCGCGGACCCGCGCCGCGCGAGACCTGGAGGTAGACGAGGCCATCGCGCACGCGGTTGCGCCGGACAGTCTCGCGCAACACGCGCGACCACGCGCCGGCCGACATCGGCTGCGGAATGGAGAGCTCGCCGAGCGACCGTGCCAGCCGCCCCATATGCCGCGTCTCGTCCACCAGCCTCCCGGCCTTCACCTCGCACACCTCGTAGACCGCATCGCCGAATTGGAATCCGCGGTCCTCGGCGTGCACGGCAGCCTCCGCATAGGGGAGATAGCGGCCGTTGACATAGACGATGCGGGTCATGGGGTCTCTTGCTGGCTCTATGAGTGCTTCCCGATTGATAGGACAAGCGGGCGCAGCGGGCCAGCCTCACAATTGCCTCACGATTGCACGAGGCGGGGGCAGATCGACGGACCGCCTCACGACGCTGCTCGGCAGCCGGAGGTCAATCGTCCCAGTCCTTGTCGATGAGCTTGAAGGACGCGTCGAACTTGAGATCGTAGCGGCGGCCGTCGCCGCACTGGGCATCGTCCACCTCGAAGTGGCCGTCGTCGAATTCCATCCTTCCCCCCGAGCACCCTTCGGCCGATACGGCAGCCGCCAGCTTCGCCCTCTCGTCGTCGGTCAACGGGCGATCGTCCGCCAGGGCGGGGTGCCAGGCCAGCAGCAGCAGGACGGTCGATGCAAGGAGATGTCGGTGCATTGAGCGCTCTCGTCTCTGTTGGAGACAGGCCCTCCGGGCCGCCTCCATTGCACGAACCGGCTGGCGGCCGTGATGTTTCGCCGCGACGGCGCCGTGACGCAAGTCCGCCATGCATCCTTCTGATAGGCTCCTTAACGTTTTGCCGCCGAAAGACCGAACGCTCCTGAACCGCTGCCTGGGTCCCATGCCGTCCTTCCGCACCACCCGCCGCGTGCCGTTCACGCCGCGCCAGATGTTCGACCTGGTGGCGGACGTGGAGCGCTATCCGCAGTTCCTTCCCCTGTGCGAGGCGCTGCAGGTGCGGAGCCGCGAACGCGAGGGCGAGACGGAAATCCTGACCGCCGACATGACGGCGGGCTACAAGGCGATCCACGAGACCTTCAGGAGCCGCGTGCACCTCGACCGGGCACGGTGCGAGGTGGCGGCGGCGGGCGTGGCCGGCGCCATGGGGCCGTTCAGCCACCTGGAGAACCGCTGGCGGCTCCGCGATGCGCCCGGCGGCTGCGAGGTGGATTTCTACATCAGCTACGAGCTGCGCTCGGCCATGCTGCAGATGCTGGTGGGCGCCCTGTTCGATCGCGCCTTCCGCCGCTACACCGAGGCGTTCGAGGAGCGGGCCCGGCAGGTCTACGGTGTGGCGGCGCCGGCGGCGCGCGAGACCAGCTGAAGCGCCTCGCGCACGCTGGCAAGGCGCACCTCGCCGCGCCCGATGTCGCCGAACCGGAATTCCCGGTGCAGCACCGCCCCGCCCCGCCGGGCGGCCGCGAGGTGCACCAGCCCCACCGGCTTCGCCGCGGTGCCTCCGCCAGGGCCGGCAATGCCCGTGACCGATACCGCAACGTCGGCCGCCGAACGGGCCAGCGCGCCTCCCGCCATGGCACGTACCACCGGCTCGCTCACCGCGCCGTGCTCGGCCAGCATGGCCGCGGGCACGCCCAACATCTCGTGCTTGGCCGCGTTGGAGTAGGTGACGAAGCCGCGCTCCAGCACATCGGACGAGCCGTCAATCTCGGTCAGCAGCGCCGCGACCAGCCCGCCGGTGCAGCTTTCAGCCGTGGCCAGCTTCAGCCCGTGCCTACCGAAGTCATCGACGATGGACTGGGCTTCCGCGACAAGCTCTGGTGGGAACATATGGTCGCTGCCTCCTCGTGGATGGGGTCAGACCCCTCGCGCAAACCTTTACACAGACTCTCCGACGACAGAGGCGAGGGGCCTGACCCCGTCACGTGAAGCGATACCGCACCGGGCGGCCGGTGATGCCTTCGGCCGCGGCGAGAATGGCGTTCACGTCGAGACCGTAGTGGCCGTAGAGCTCGGGGATGGAGCCCGACTGGCCGAAATGCTCCACGCCCAGCGCGCGCACGCGGTGCCCGCAGACGCCGCCGAGCCAGGACAGCGCCTCCGGGTGGGCATCCGTCACGGCGATGAGCGCCGCATCGCGCGGAAGCTCCGCCAGCAGCAGCTCGACATGGGAACGGGGGTCAGACCCCTCGCCGCCGACGTCGGAGTTTGAGCGTGACGTGTTCGCGAGGGGTCTGACCCCCTCCCGCGCCCGCTGCGCTGCGTGCCAGCCGGCCGACAGCCGGTCGGCCGAGGTGACGGCCAGCACGCCGATGCCGCGCTTGTCCTCGCCGAGTAGACCTGCCGCCTCGATCGCCTCCGGCGCCACCGCGCCGGTGTAGACGATGGCGAGGTCCGCACCCGGCTCGGGCCGACGCAGCCAGTAGCCGCCCTGGACAATGGCCTCACCCAGTGCCGGCGTGATGGTGCGGGAGAGTTGCTCGAGCGGCCGCGTGGTGAGGCGCAGATAGACCGATCCGCCCTTCTCGTCGCGGTGCCAGCGCCGCTCGGCCTCCTCCGGCGCCTCGCGTTGCATATAGTCGAAGGCCCACGCCATGATGACAGCCAGCTCGTCGACATAGGCCGGCTCGAAGGCGGCGAGCCCGTCCTGGGCCATGCCGATCAGCGGCGTGCCGATCGACTGGTGCGCGCCCCCCTCGGGCGCCAGGGCGAGGCCCGCCGGCGTTCCAGCCACGATGAAGCGCGCGTCCTGGTAGCAGGCGTAGTTCAGCGCATCGAGGCCGCGGCAGATGAACGGGTCGTAGAGGGTGCCCACCGGCAGCAGCCGCTCGCCGAACAGCGAATGCGACAGCCCCGCCGCGGCCAGCAGCAGGAACAGGTTCATCTCGGCGATGCCGAGCTCGATGTGCTGGCCCTTCGGGCTCATCTCCCATTTCTGCGGCGACATCAGACCGCGTAAGCGGAACACGTCCTCGTGGCTCTGCATGGAGAACAGCCCGCGCCGGTTCACCCAGCCGCCGAGGTTGGTGGACACGGTCACGTCGGGCGAGGTGGTGACGATGCGCTCCGCCAGCGGCCCGCCCGCCCGCGCGATCTCGTCGAGGATGCGCCCGAAGCCCGCCTGCGTCGAGACGGCACCCTTGGCCTCGATGCGGGGAAACGGTTCCACCGCAATGGGCGCCGCCTTCAGCCGGCGGCGCCCTCTCTGGGCGAACGGCACGCGCTCAAGGAACGCCTCGATCTCGGGCGGCGGCAGGTCCAGGCCTGCCAGCCTGTCCCACTCATCGCCCTGGTTGATGCCCTCGCGGGCGCGCAGCTCGTTGAGCTGCGTCTTGGTCATCAGCCCGGCGTGGTTGTCCTTGTGGCCCTGGAACGGCAGCCCCAGGCCCTTGATGGTGTAGGCGATGAAGCACACCGGGGCACCCGTGGGCGCCGCCTCGAAGGTCGCGACGATGGTTTCCATGTCGTGGCCACCGAGGTTGGTCATCAGGCGGGCCAGCGCCGCATCGTCGTGGCGCGCCACGATGGCCAACGTATCGGGATGGCCGGCGAGATCGGCCTCGAGCTGGCGCCGCCACGCCGCGCCACCTTGGAACACCAGGGCCGAGTAGAGCATGTTCGGGCAGTCGTCGATCCAGCGCTGCAGCTGCTCGCCGCCGGGCTCGGCGAAGGCCCGCTCGAGCAGCTTGCCGTACTTGATGAGCACAACCCGCCAGCCCAGGTTCTCGAACAGCCCAGCCAGCTTCATGAACAGCCGGTCCGACACCACCGAGTCCAAGCTCTGGCGGTTGTAGTCGATCACCCACCAGCAGTTCTCGAGGCCGTGCTTCCAGTACTCCAGCAGCGCCTCGTGGATGTTGCCCTCGTCCAACTCGGCGTCACCCACCAGCGCCACCATGCGGCCCTTGGGCCAAGTCTGAGACGTGGCGGGGCTCCATCCCTTGGCGTGCACGTAGTCCTGCACCAGGCTGGCGAAGCCGGTGACCGCCACACCGAGTCCCACCGAGCCGGTGGAGAAGTCCACGTCGTCGACATCCTTGGTACGCGAGGGGTACGACTGCGCGCCGCCGAAGCCGCGGAAATTCTGCAGCTTGTCGAGCGTCTGGTTGCCCAGCAGGTACTGGATGGCGTGGAACACCGGGCTCGCGTGCGGTTTCACCGCCACCCGGTCCTCCGGCCGCAGGATGTGGAAGTAGAGCGCCGTCATCAGCGTCACCAGCGACGCCGAGGACGCCTGATGCCCCCCCACCTTGAGCCCGTCACCCCGGTCCACCTCATGATTGGCGTGGTGGATCATGTAGGTGGACAGCCACAGCACCTTGCGCTCGAGCTGGCGCAGCACGTCGAGCGTGGATGGGCCCGGCGGGGTTGGGATTGCACCTTCCATCAGTGTCCGCCTCCGGAGTTGTTCCGAACGTCCACCTCCAACCCCGCGGCCCTGAGCCTTCCCACCGCCTCGTCGAGGTGCGCGCGGTCGCGCGTCTCGATAACCACCTCCAGCACGGCGCCCTTGGCCGGCAGGTCTGTGAAGACACGCTGGTGGTAGACCTCGACGATATTAGCGCCAGCGTCGCCCAGGATGTTGGCGACCTTACCCAGCGTTCCCGGCCGGTCGGCCAGGTCGATGCTGAGCTGCGTGAGGCGCCCCTCGCGCGCCAGCTCCCGCGTCAGCACGCCCGCCAGCAGGCGCGTGTCGATGTTGCCGCCGGTCATGACCAGCCCCACGGTGCGGCCCTTGAACCGCTCGCGATGGGCGCACACGGCGGCGAGACCGGCGGCGCCTGCGCCCTCCACCACCGTCTTCTCGATGTTGATCAGCAGGCTCACGGCGTGCTCGATCTCAGTCTCCTTCACCAGCAGGATGTCGTCCGCCAGCTCACGGACAATGGGCGCCGTGATCGCGCCCGGCGCCTTCACCGCGATGCCCTCAGCCAGCGTATCGCCGCGCATGGGCAGGCTCTCGCCCTTGATCAGGTTGTACATCGACGGATAGAGCCCCGCCTGCACGCCGATCACCTGGATATCGGGCTTCAGGGCCTTGGCGGCGACGGCCATCCCGGAGATGAGGCCCCCGCCGCCGATCGGCACCACCAGGGTGTCGATCTCCGGCGCGGCGCCCAGCATCTCCAGCGCGATCGTGCCCTGGCCGGCGATCACCAGCGGGTCGTCGTAAGGATGGATGAAGGTGAGTCGCCGCTCGCGCCCATGCTCGCGGGCGAAGGCGGCGGCCTCCTCCACGGTCTCGCCGTGCAGGATGACCTCCGCCCCGTAGCGGCGGGTGTTCACCACCTTCACCGTCGGGGTGCTGACCGGCATCACGATGGTGGCGGGCACGCGCAGACGCCGCGCCACATAAGCCACGCCCTGGGCATGGTTGCCGGCGGACATGGCGATTACGCCCAGCCGTCGCTCCTCGTCTGACAGGGCGGAGAGCCGGTTGATGGCGCCCCGCTCCTTGAAAGACGCCGTGAACTGCAGGTTCTCGTACTTCAGCCAGATCTTGCAGCCGAGCATCTCCGAGAGCGTGCGGCTCCAGTCGCAGTCGGTGTCGACGATGTCGCGAAGTACGCGGTGGCGCGCCGCCTCTATCGTCTCGAGCGTCACCGGCAGAGCGTTGGTCAAGGTCGATCTCCTGGCCCGACGTCGAGGCTGCGCGGCTGTCACCCGTTCGGCGTTTACCTTACCACCCGCAGGCCGCTTGCCGGGTCATATAGGCTGCGAAGCTGAGGTCTGGAAACGGCTCTTTGTTTCTGAACGGCAGATAAACGCGCCATTCAGGCGGCGCACAGGGTCTCCGCTCCAGGTTGCACGGGTCGCAGCAGCACAACGGCCCTGCACCGGAGGCTTGCATATTGTCTCGACATTGCGAAGGCGGGAGGCAACGTTGACCTTCAAGACCGTCCTGATCGCCGTGGCCGCCGCGGTCGCCCTGATCGGCGCCGCGCTGATGGCCGTGCCCTCGGCGCAGGAGGGCCTGCACCTCTGTCTCGATCTCCCCCGCTGCCTGGGGTTTTGACGAACCGGGGTCAGCCCCCTCGTGCCAATGGGGTCAGCCCCCTTCACCCGTCTCCGTTTGCTGACCCCGTTACAATCGCTCCATCCTTGGTTAAGAGTGGCACCGAAGGGCGCACCGGGGTCAAACCCCTCGCGCGAGACGTTGCGCTTCTGCCGCCACAGCAGAGGCGTGGGGTCTGACCCCGGATCCACATTCCAGAGGAGAGGCAACATGGCGAAGGTGGCTTGGATCGGGTTGGGCGTCATGGGCTATCCCATGGCCGGGCATATCCGCGAGAAGGGCGGCCACGACCTCACTGTCTACAACCGCAACGGCGCCAAGGCCGAGGCCTGGGCCAAGGAGCACGGCGGCAAGACCGCGCCCACCCCCGCCGAGGCCGCCAAGGACGCCGACTTCGTGTTCTGCTGCGTGGGCAACGACAACGACCTGCGCGAGGTGACGCTCGGCGCCCAGGGCGCATTCAACGGCGTGAAAAAAGGCGCCGTCTTCATCGACAACACCACCGCCTCCGCCAACGTGGCGCGCGAACTCTACGCCGCCGCCAAGGCCAAGGCCTTCGACTTTCTGGACGCGCCGGTGTCGGGCGGCCAGGCCGGCGCCCAGAACGGCGCCCTGACGGTGATGGTGGGCGGCGACCAGGCTGCCTTCGACCGCGCCCTCCCCGTCATCAGCCACTACGCCCGCATGGTCACCCTGATCGGCCCGGCCGGGGCCGGCCAGCTCACCAAGATGGTGAACCAGATCTGCATCGCCGGACTGGTGCAGGCCCTCTCGGAGGGCATCCATTTCGCCCAGAAGTCCGGCCTCGACCTGCAGAAGGTGATGGACACCATCTCCAAGGGCGCCGCCCAATCCTGGCAGATGGAGAACCGCTGGAAGACCATGAACGAGGGCAAGTTCGAGTTCGGCTTCGCCGTGGACTGGATGCGCAAGGACTTGGCCATCTGCATGGAGGAGGCCAAGCGCAACGGCGCCCAGCTGCCTGTGAGCGCCATCGTCGACGGCTTCTACGCCGAGGTGCAACAGATGGGCGGCAAGCGCTGGGACACGTCGAGTTTGATTGCGAGGCTGAATAAATCGTAGGTTGGGTCGAGCGGCAGCGAGACCCAACACCGTCCCTGCTCAAACAGTGTTGGGTCTGCGCTTCGCTTGACCCAACCTACGCGGTTGATCGCCGGCCGAACCGACCCCATTCGATTCCGGCCGTCGGCCAGATGGAGTGACGACGGTCAAGCGAATGATCTCTGAAGGACCGTGCTCCTCAATCAGCTCCTCGACCCTGGCCAGCACTCGGCGAAGCCTGCGCCCGGATTTGACGTCAATGCGTTGTCCGCTGGTCTTGTCGATCTGATCCAACGGGAAAGACATCGAATCGTCGCCTTGCGCCACGGCGAGCAGTGCTTCGTTGAAGTTCAGCACACGATGGAGGAGGGTCGGCTCATTGGAGCCGATATGAACCTCCATGACGATCTGACGCGGCATCAGACGTCCCGCACTCGCGCCAACGCCTCGGGCGTATCCACGTCGGCAAAGATGGCGTCGGTGTCGACGGCGACCTCCCGCACTTCGTCTCGCCGCGCAGCGGTCAGCCGCTTGGCGCCCGCGTCTCCCCCAAGTTGCAGCAGCTCCGGAAAGTAGCGCCGTGGCCAGAGGACGGGGTTGCCCTGCCGACCCTCGTGCACAGGCACGACGATGCTGTCCGGCGCCGCCACGAACGCATCGACGAGCCGGTCGATATGCTCGGGGGCAACGCGCGGCATGTCGCCGAGCAGGATCAGGGCGCCGGTGCATTCGTCCGGTATGGCGCGGATGCCGGCCTTCAACGAGCTGGCGAGCCCCGTCGCATAGTCCGGGTTGCTCACAAGCGACACGTCGAGACTCGCCAGTGCGGCAGCCACCTCGACCGCCATATGCCCCGTCACCACCAGCACCGGCCGCGCCTTGCTGCCAAGCGCCGTCTCCGCCACGCGGCGCACCATCGGCTTGCCACGGAGGTCGGCGAGCAGCTTGTTCTCAGCCCTCATGCGGGTGGAGCGGCCGGCGGCGAGCACGATGGCGGCGACGCGCGTCGCGCCCTGCTCGTCTCGCTCGCTCCTGCCGGCCGACATCGCGGCCATCCTCAAGACTTGATGGCCCCGAAATGCCCTTCGCCGACCAGCTGCGCCAACGGCACCCGATCGTTGGGCACCTCACGCGCCTGCAGCGACTCGGGCAGGAGCGCCTTGTCGCCCCGCCGGCCGACAGCGATGGCCGCCTCGACGCGATAGCCCTCAGGCACCCCCAGCTCGGTCGCCGCTCGCTCCCTGTCGAAGCCGACCATGCCGTGGGCGGCCCAGCCCGAGCGCTGCGCCTGCAGGGCCATGCTGCACCAGGCGGCGCCGGCGTCCAGCGAATGGCTCCAGGACGGCACCTCCTTGTCGGCGCCCCGCGGCAGCACCGTCGTCTTCGACACCAGGATGATGAGCGCGGAGGCATTCTTCGCCCACAGCTGGTTGGACTGGGTGAGAAGCCCAAGCAGCCTCGGCCAGTGCGCGGTGTCGCGGCGGGCGTAGATGAACCGCCACGGCTGGGAGTTGAAGGCCGAGGGCGCCCAACGCCCGGCCTCCAGGATGGTCAGCAGTTCGTACTCCCGCATGGGTGCGCCGGTGAACGATCTGGGCGACCACCGCTCCAGGAACAGCGGATCGATGGGGTAGTCGGTGCTCCGGGAGTTGGCTATAGTCATGGAAAGTTGCATCTCCGCCATTCGCGCGCAGCCGCCGCCCGCCTCGCCGGCACGGCCCTGCTCGCGCCGCACGTTACCGGCAACGCGCGACCGCCGGAAGTGCCGGCGCCGCGCATCTCGCGCGCATCTCACTGGCCGTCACAGCGAGACTGGACGGCCTATTTCAATCCAGTCATAAGCATTTCGCATTTCCTCATTTCCGCCGCAGCCGCCCTTATGGCTTGCTTGGTGATTACGCATCGAGCGCACTCGACGCTCTCACCTGGGGTGTCTCGGCGTGCGAAGGGAGGGGGACTTGAAGGTCGCACACCCACGCTGTGCCCGTGGCAGCAGCCCGCTGCTGGCGGGTGTTGCGCTCCTCGCGGGCGCCGTCGCTTCCCCGTCGAGCGCCCAGAGCCCAGAGCCGCCGCCCCTCATCGCCCAGGGCTGCATCGGGTGCCACGGCCAGGCCGGCGCGGGCGGCGGTACCGTGCCGAAGATCGCCGGCTACAACCGCGACGTGTTCATCGCCCAATGGAAGGCCTTCCGCGACAAGCAGCGGCCGGCCACCATCATGGACCGCGTGGCAACCGGCTATACCGACGCCGAGGTGGCCCTGCTCGCCGACTATTTCTCCAAGCTGAAATGAGGGGTGGTCCATGACGGGCTCCAGGACCGGCATCACGCGGCGCAGCTTCGGCACGATGGCGGCGGCAGCGGCCCTGGCGGCCCCCGCCACGCTGCGCGCGCAAGGACGGGCGCGGCTCGTGGTCGTTGGCGGTGGCTTCGGCGGCGCCTCGGCGGCGCGCTTCGCCCGCGTCCAGTATCCGCAGCTCGACGTCACGCTGATCGAGCCCAAGGACAAGTTCATCACCTGCCCCTACGGCAACCTGATCTTGGCCGGCCGCCGCACGCTGCCGCAGATCACCCACGCCTACGACGGCCTGGTGAAGCGCGGCGTGAACCACGTGCGCGACGCGGCGGTCGCCATCGATCCGTCGGCCAGGACGGTGCACCTCGCCGGCGGCCAGAGCATCGCCTACGACAAGCTGATCCTGAGCCCCGGCATCGCCATCCGCTGGGGCGGCATTGCCGGTTACGACGAGGCCGCGGCGCAGACCTTCCCGCACGCCTGGCTCGGTGCCGACGGCGCGCAGATCACTCTCCTGCGCCGGCAGCTGGAGGAGATGCCCGACGGCGGCGTCGTCGGCCTCGCGATCCCCCCCAATCCATTCCGCTGCCCGCCCGGCCCCTACGAGCGCATCAGCATGGTCGCCTCGTACCTCAAGAAGGCCAAGCCCAAATCCAAGATCCTGGCGCTCGATGCCAAGGACCAGTTCTCCAAGCAGGGCCTGTTCCAGGATGGCTGGAAGGAGCTCTACGGCGACATGGTCGAATGGGTGCCGCTCGGCAAGGACGGCAAGGTCGTGCGCGTCGACCTGAAGGAGAAGGTGTTCGAGACCGAGTTCGGCAACAAGCACAAGGTCGACGTGGGCAACGTCATCCCGCCCCAGTCGGCGGCCAGGATCGCCATCGACGCCGGCCTCACCAACGAGTCGGGCTGGGTGCCCGTCAACACCCGCACCTTCGAGGCCCTGAAGGCGCCCCACATCCACGTCATCGGCGACGCCACCCTGGCGACGCCGATGCCCAAGTCGGGCTACATCGCCAACACCACCGCCAAGCAGGCCGTGGCGGCGGCTGCCGCCGCGCTGGAAGGCAAGCCGGTGCCGGCCGACCCCATCTACTACAACACCTGCTTCAGCCACGTCGGCGACGACTACGGCATATCCGTGATCAACATCTTCCGCCCGACAGACACGGGCTTCCAGGACACCCCCGGCGGCGTCTCCCCGCGCGGGCCGCTGGCCGAGCGGCGCGAGCAGCGCCGGCTGGAGGCCCTGCACGCCGACACCTGGTACGCCAGCATCACGCAGGATGCGTTCTCGTAGGCCCTCGTAGGTTGGGTCGAGCGGCAGCGAGACCCAACATCGTCTTGCTCAAACAGTGTTGGGTCTGCGCTTCGCTTGACCCAACCTACTTGCTGCTCACTTGCGCGATCCAGTCTTTGCTCCGCAGCTGCATGAGACCCCGATGATCGAGGACCGGCAGGGTCATCTGGACTGTGATCGGTGTCGGCTGAGTGCGGCCCTGGAGCCGATCCAGCAACGAGGGTTCCGACGGCGCCGCCATGATGAGCTTGAGGCGGAAGCTGTAGTCGCCTTCACCCTGTACGATCCTCTTGCTCGGATCGTTCCGCGCCTCGGGCGGGTTTGTGACGGGATAGAAGCGCACGGTCTCAGTGCGGACGGAGTGCCCGAGAATGGTCATCGGCGTGAATTGGCGCACGCTCGCCGTGGCTTGCATGCGCGGATGCTCGCCCATGTAGGCGCTGTAGAAGCGCATGGTGGCATTGGTCTTCGGGTTGTGCGCCTCGAGCTCCATGGAGACCACGGTGCCGCCGCGCGCACCGCCATTGGCGAGGCTGATGGGAATGGTGAAATTCTCGCCCTCGCCATCCATGTGGTAGATGAAGACCGGCGGCAGGTAGGCTTCGAGCTGGGCCGCCTGCAGGGTGCTGACGTACACGCTCACGCACGACGCGAGCACCGCCGCCGCCGAGAACGCCGACGAGAGCCAGCCGCTCCGCGCCGCATGCACGGCGGTGTCCACCGCGACCTTGACGGGCGTCGGTTCCTCGCCGCTGCGCTCGCGTCGGTCCTGCGTGATGGCCATCGTCGCTCCCTCCTCGGAATGTCCCGGATCTCCCCGTCGAAAGCGCCGGATAGAGCCGATTTAGGGCCGCGGGATGGCAGGGGAGCCGGGGTCGGCCGGGCGACCGGGGTCAGACCCCTTTCGGCGAACGCTGGAAGAGAAACTTGGACGGTGGCGTAAAGGGGTCTGACCCGTCCGTTACAACGCGTCGATCACGCCGAAGGCCGTAATCGCCTCCTCAGGCGTCAGGCCGCCGTGGTGCCCGTGGAAGGTGTTAGTGAGCACCCCCGGCTCGTGCCACCAGACGAAGTGGCCGAGCCGGGGGAGAATCAGGATATCGCCGAGCCGCCGGCGCAGCTCCTGGCCCACGGGTTGCGGACCGAACAGGCCTTCGCTCAAGGCGGCATCCACCGTCATGACCGCAGCCTTGTCGCCCAGCTCCGCGCACAGGAGATCAACCGTCTCGTCCCGCCGCTCCGGCCGCACGTGCAGGAATACGTCGCGGGGGGAGCCATTGGGATAGATCCGGTTGCCGGTGGGGCTGACGGCCAGGTGCTCCACCAGCTGCGGCAGCCGCAGGTTGAGCGCGATGGTCTCGGCCGCGTCGGCCCGGACATGGCCGTGGTCGGCGGTGAACAGATAGAGCGTATCGGGGCTATTGATGTCGCAGAGCACCTCGTCGAAGGTGCGCCAGAAGCTGGCAATCTCGGCCTCATGGTAGGGCGTGCCGGGGCCGTAGTGGTGGGCGATCGAGTCGATCGCCGCCCAGTAGAAGCCGATCAGCGCCTTGCCTTCGACGGCCTGCACTGCCTCCTTGAGTTGCACCAGCGCCTGCGCCAGCGTGGCGTGGGTCACCACCTCCGCGCCGGCGGTGGCCATCCGGTTGAAGGCGGACCTGGCGTAGCTGTGGTGCGAGAGTTGGATGGACCGCACGCCCTTGGCGGCCAGCCGCTGGTGCAGCGTCTCGCGCACGGCAACCATGGCGGCCGGATCGTAGCCCTGGCGCAGGCAGGAATCGGTTGCACGCTGCCCCAGCGGGCTGAAGGCCAGCGACTGGATCACCTCGCCGTAGGCCGGCACGTAGACGTTCCACTCGTAGAGCGCGTGCTCGCTCGGCAGCACACCCCAGTTCAGCGTCGTGATCGAGGCAGCCGTGGTGGACGGGAACAGCGCCGAGATGGGTGTCAGCATGCCCTCGTCGGCGACGCGGGAGGTGGTGCGGAAGCGGCGGTGGTACTGCTGCCAGAACTGCCAGCCAAAGGAGTCGATGAGGATCAGCACGACCTTCCTCGGCTGCGGATAGCGCCCGCCGAAACAGTCCGGCGGCAGCAGCGGCCCTCGCCCGCTGTCCGTGAGCAGGGCTTCGATCGTGCCCGGAATATTGCCGAACGCGTAGTCGGCATAGATCGGCCGCACGAGCCCCTCGGCCAGGGGCTCAAAGCGCGCCAGCGGGGCTTCGTTGATCATCTCAGCTCTCTCATCTCAATCGGTTCGGACTAATATCTGAAGAGGACGAGGCAAGTTGCTGCGCGGTTGCAACGATGCTCCGAAGCGATCGGCACGCGGCCCTTCTCCCCTTGGGGAGAAGGTGGCCCGAAGGGCCGGATGAGGGGGCCTTCGGCACGCGCCGTCGCAAGTAGCCCCTCACCAGTTCGGCCACATCCTCTCCCCCCGAGGGGAGAGGGGTTTGAGCGCGCCGAAGGCGGTTCCGCCCCTCTCCGCCTAACCTTGCCGCCTCGCCAGAAACGCCAGTCGCTCGAGCAGGTGCACATCCTGCTCGTTCTTGAGCAGCGCGCCGGCGAGCGGCGGAATCAGCTTGCGCGGGTCGCTTTCGCGCAGCATCTCCGGGCTGATGTCCTCGTTCATGAGCAGCTTGAGCCAATCCAGCAGCTCGGACGTGGACGGCTTCTTCTTGATCCCCGGCACCTCGCGCAGGTCGTAGAACATCCGGAGCGCCTCCGACACCAGCCGCCCCTTCAGGTTCGGGAAGTGCACCTCCACGATCGCCCGCATGGTGTCGGCGTCGGGGAACTTGATGTAGTGGAAGAAGCAGCGCCGCAGGAAGGCGTCGGGTAGCTCCTTCTCGTTGTTGGAGGTGATGATGACGACGGGGCGGTGCTGCGCCTTGATGGTCTCGCCCGTCTCGTAGACGTAGAACTCCATGCGGTCGAGCTCCTGCAGCAGGTCGTTGGGGAACTCGATGTCGGCCTTGTCGATCTCGTCGATGAGGAGCACGGGGCGCGCGCCGTGGGTGAAGGCCTCCCACAGCTTGCCCTTGCGGATGTAGTTGGCGATGTCGGCCACGCGCGGGTCGCCCAGCTGGCTGTCGCGCAGGCGGCTCACCGCGTCGTACTCGTAGAGCCCCTGCAGGGCCTTGGTGGTGGACTTGACGTGCCACTCGATCAGCGGCAACCGAAGCGCCTTCGCCACCTCGATGGCGAGCACCGTCTTGCCGGTTCCCGGCTCTCCCTTGACGAGCAGCGGCCTCTGCAGGGTGATGGCGGCGTTGACAGCCACCTTGAGATCGTCGGTCGCAACGTAGTCGGTGGTTCCGTTGAAACGCATGGGTCCTGTCCGCCGGCCTCCCCGCTTGAATGGCCGCGCGACTCTAGGGAATGCACCCCGCCCCAGCAAGCGCACCGCCTGCGGCGTTTGCGCGTGCAAGGGGTCAGACCCCTCGCTACAAGCTTTGCATTTCTGCAGTACGGCTTGCACGAGGGGTCTGACCCCCTGCTGGACTCGCCGCAGCCCTTCGCTACCATGCGCTGCCCAGGATCCAGCCCATGAGCCAGGACGTGGCCAATCAGGACCAGCAGAACGTTGCGCAGGCAGTCACCGGGGTGCTTCTCGCCGGCGGGCAGTCGCGGCGCATGGGCGGCGGTGACAAGGGGCTGCTCGACCTCGCCGGCAAGCCCATGCTGGCGCACGCGATCGAGCGCCTGTCGCCGCAGGTCGGCCGCATGGTCATCAACGCCAACGGCGATCCGGCGCGGTTCGCGGCCTTTGGCCTGCCGGTGGTCGCCGACACTATCCCCGATTTCGCCGGCCCTCTGGCCGGCGTGCTGGCGGGCATGCGCTGGTCCCGCGCCAACGCTCCGGCCGCCCGCTGGATCGCCACCGCCGCGGGCGACGCACCGCTGTTGCCGCGAGACCTGGTCGCTCGGTGCATCCGGGCGCTGCAGGAGCGTCCGGGTGGCATCGCGCTTGCCCAATCGGCTGGAGAGCTGCATCCCGTCATCGGCCTGTGGCCGGTCGCGCTCGCCGACGATCTGGAGGCGCAGCTTGCCGCCGGCATCCGCAAGGTGCTCGCCTGGACCGACCGCCACGGCACCGTGCCGGTGCCGTTTCCCTTGGTGCAGGTCAGCGGCACGGACCTCGACCCCTTCTTCAACGCCAACACGCCGCAGGAGCTTGACGACCTGCGCGCCCTTCTGGCGCGGGGTGCGCCATGAGCCGGACGGGCGGCACCCCTGCGGTGATCGGCGTGGCCGGCTGGAAGAACTCCGGCAAGACCACGCTGGTGACGCGGCTGATCGCGGAGCTGACCCGCCGGGGCCTCCGCGTGGCGAGCGTCAAGCACGCGCACCATGGCTTCCAGATCGATGACGCCGAGACCGACAGCGCCCGCCATCGCCGCGCCGGCGCGACCCAGGTGGCCATCGTCTCACCCCGGCGGTGGGCGGTGGTGAACGAACTGGGCGGCGCCCCGGAGCCCTCTCTGGAGGAGATGATCGCCCGCCTCGAGCCGTGCGATGTCGTCATCGTCGAAGGCTACAAGGCCGCGCCAATCCCCAAGATCGAGGTGCGTCGCCTTGCGGCGGCGCGCGCCGTGCCGCTGGCCGCGACCGATCCCAACGTCGTCGCCATCGCCGCCGACCATGCCTGCGACGGCACCGGCCGGCCAGTCTTCACCCTCGACGACGCGGCCGGCATCGCCGACCTCATCGTCAGGACCCAGGGGCTGAGGCTCCGCGACTGACGCCCTCGCGGCAGATCACGTCGGGATCACGGCGAAGGAGCGCCTGATCAATGTTTGTCACGCTCACGTGAGAGCGGCTTCCCCCGACGGCAATAGCGGGGGTATATGCGCATGTGTGCGGGTGGGGTTCGCCGCGTCGTGTCGAGAGCAGCCAGACTCGAGAGCACGGCCGCAAGGCGCCCACAAGCGGCACACGAGCCCACGCTCAGATGGGAGACGATCATGAGAAGCCTGACATCCGCCCTGATAGCCCTGGCGATCCTGGCCGGCGTCGTGGCGCCGGCGAGCGCGTTCGACGGCAAATCCTACTTCGAGCAGCAGCAGCACAACCTCCCGTAAGCCTCCCACGCGTGCCTGAGGAAAGGGCCCGTGCCCCCACGGGCCCTTTTTTCATTGGGCCGCTGGTCCGGCGCCCCTGCAGCCATCTGCGGGGCCATCAGTCGAGAGCGATATCGCCCTCAACCACATGATTGAGGCTGGTGCCGGCGGCCGTCAGCACCACCTTCACCTTGAGCGGCCCCTTGCCGGGCGTCTTGTCCAGGCTGCCCTCGCGCACCAGGCGCTCGATCTCGCGCTGAGAGGTGACGCCCACCTGTTTCAGGAACTTGCGCAGCGACTGGTTGAACTTGTCCTCGTCCATGGCTGCTCTCCTTTTTTTTCTCCCTCTCCCCAGGCTGAGGAAGCGTGGGGAGAGGGGACGTATGCCTTGCGCCTGCTGCGCCGCAAACAGGACGGGAAGCGCGCCCCGCCACGCAAGCCTGGAGATTACGCCCGGCGCGTGGCAGATAAAAGGTCAAAGATAGAGAAAGAAAGGGCAACGGTTGCGCTTGGCCCTGGTTGCCAAAGTGTGCACCCAGAGCGTTCGCGCGACTGATTGCTTCCCCGACGAGACAGGGCACGCAGACACGAATGAGCACGCACATCGGCAGCCTCGCGCCGGCATCGCAGCTGGTCGACCCGTTCGGCCGGGAGGTCACCTATCTCAGGGTCTCCGTCACGGACCGCTGCGACTTCCGCTGCACCTACTGCATGTCCGAGCACATGACCTTCCTGCCCAGGAAGGATCTGCTCACCCTGGAGGAGCTGGACCGCGTGTGCTCGGCCTTCGTGGCCCGAGGCGTACGCAAGCTCAGGATCACCGGCGGCGAGCCGCTGGTGCGCAAGAACATCCTGTGGCTGTTCGGCTCGCTTTCCCGCCACCTGGAGACGGGCGCCCTTGATGAGCTGACGCTCACCACCAATGCCAGCCAGCTGACCCGGTTCGCGGCCGACCTCAAGGCCGCCGGCGTGCGCCGCATCAACATCTCGCTCGATACCCTGAAGCCGGACCGCTTCCGCGCCATCACCCGCTGGGGCGACCTCGACCAGGTGATGGCCGGCATCGACGCCGCCGAGAGGGGCGGCCTCGCCGTCAAGCTCAACGCGGTGGCGCTCAAGGGCATCAACGAGGACGAGATCGACGATCTCATCCGCTTCGCTCACGGCCGCGGCTTCGACCTGACGCTGATCGAGACCATGCCGATGGGCGACATCGACGGCGACCGCACCGACCAGTACCTGCCGCTGTCAATCGTGCGCGCCCGCCTGATGGACCACTGGACGCTGGAGGATATCCCGTTCCGCACCGGGGGCCCGGCGCGCTACGTGCGCATCAACGAGACCGGCGGGCGGCTGGGCTTCATCACGCCGATGACGCACAATTTCTGCGAGAGCTGCAACCGCGTGCGCCTCACCTGCACCGGCACGCTCTACATGTGCCTGGGCCAGAATGACGCCGCCGACCTGCGCGCGCCGCTGCGCGCCAGCGCCGACGATGCGCTCCTCATGCGCGCCATCGACGAGGCCATCTCGCGCAAGCCGAAGGGGCACGATTTCGTCATCGACCGCCGCACCCGCCAGCCCGCTGTGGGCCGCCACATGAGCGTGACGGGCGGATAAGGGGGAACCAGAGGGGGTCAGACCCCTCGCATCTTGGGTAGAGACTTCTCCGGGGCGTTGGTGGCGAGGGGTCTGACCCCCGCCGCCGCGGGTCCACACCGGAGTGGGGACGGCAGAGGGTGCGGGCTGTCCCCTGCCGTCCCGCCGGGGCGCTTTGGCTTACGCGTCCCCGTGTGGCGTGCTCGGGGCGCCGGCACCTCATCGGTGGGAAGACGCCGCGTGTGCGATGCGGCGTGGCCGACGATCGAGCAACACCTGATCCCACACGGCAATTTCGGCCTCGGCGTGTCCATCCCGCCGCGCATGCGGCAAGCTCGTGGCAGGGGCGGGGTGGCAGGGTGGCCGAGGCCGAGAATTGATCGGCCTGCAATGTTCGGTAAGGCAGTTGAGCGGAGACTGCGGGCAACAGCGCACCGTCGCCGGCGTCGGGACCGGCAACAGCCTATTGCGCACCGCCGACTGCCCGGGTACGTGTCGGGCCCAGAGGGGCTGACATCGGCCGATACCGGCATGCAACTTCCCTATCACGTGCTCGACGTCTTCACCGAGGAGCGCTTCGGCGGCAATCCGCTGGCGGTCGTGCTCGACTCCGACAGCCTCGACGGCGCGCGCATGCAGAGGATCGCGCGCGAGTTCAACCTGTCCGAGACGGTGTTCGTGCTGAAGCCGGAGCACGCCGCGCATACGGCACGTGTGCGCATCTTCACGCCCGCGAGCGAAGTCCCCTTCGCCGGCCATCCAACGGTGGGCACCGGCGCGCTGCTGGCAGTGCTCAGGGCGCCGGAGCCGGCCGGGCGGGGGGATGCACTGATCGTGCTGGAGGAAGGCATTGGCATCGTTCGCGTGGGCGTGCGGCTGCGGCCGGGCACGGCACCTCACGCCGAGTTCGATGCCCCGAAACTTCCCGTCGAGGCCGGCACGCTGCCGCCGGCCGATCGGCTTGCCGCCGCGCTCGGCCTGATTCCTTCTGAGATCGGGTTTGAGAACCACCGGCCGGCCAAATACGGGGCCGGCATGGCCTTCGCCTTCGTGCCGGTCGCGTCGCTCGACGCCATTGGCAAGGCGCGGGTGGCCGCACCCCATTGGGATGGGGTGCTGCGGGGCCAGAGCCTGGTGGGGGCATTCCTGTACTGCCGGCAGACGGCGCACACCACGTCGAGCTTCCACGCCCGCATGTTCGCGCCCGACCTCGGCATTGCCGAGGACCCGGCCACCGGTGCCGCGGCGGTGGCCTTCGCCGGTGTGGTGCACCGCTTCGACGGGCTGCCCGACGGGACGCACAGGCGCCTTATCGAGCAGGGCTACGAGATGGGCCGTCCCAGCACCATCGCCCTCACCATGGAGGTGCAGCACGGCAGGCTCGCCACCGTACGCATCGGCGGCCATGCGGTACGGGTGGCCGAGGGCCGGATCGAGGTGTAGTCTCCTCTCGCTTCGCAAGGGTCGGACGGGCAACCGGGGGACGTTGTGCCGGCACTGCTTATCATCCTCACGCTGCTGCTTGCCCTCGCCGGCTGTGCCGACGAGACGCCGTTCAACGCCGAGGTCGATCTCGGCAAGAGTCTCGTTGAAGCCCTGCAGGCCAGACGACTCGACGCCATAGAGGCGCGACTCGACCATGCCGCCGTTGGCGGCGGATCGCGGGCAGCCCTTGCCAAGATGGCGGCTCTGCTGCCGACGGACACTCCCACCTCCATTAAGGTCGCCGGGGTGAACGCCAACACCGTGAGCTTGACCGAGAAGGGGACGGTACGGCACGTCGCGCTGTCGCTGCAGTACCAATTCGGCGACAAGTGGTTCCTCGTCAATGCGCGGTGGCGGAGGCTGGACACTGGGCCGCCCCTCGTCGAGAGCCTGCACGTCGGCCCGCTTCGCGCCTCGCTCCAGGAGATCAATCGCTTCGCGCTCGAAGGCAAGAGCGCGATCCATTACACCGTGCTGGCCCTGGCGGTCGTCCTGCCCCTCTTCACCCTTGCAGTCTTTGCCCTGTGTCTGCGCACGCCGATGCCGCGCTGGCGCAAGGTGCTCTGGTCACCGGTCATCCTGCTCGGCTTGACGCCGCTCAGCCTCGACTGGACGTCCGGCGCCATGCTCTGGCGGCCAGTGCACGTTCTCATTCTCTCCGGCGGGTTCAACACGACCGAGCTCGGGCCGGTCATCATCTCGATTGCGGTTCCTCTCGGGGCCGTCCTGTTCCTGCTCAGGAGGCGGCGCATCCTGGCGCGCTCGCGCCGCGGCCCGCGCAGGGCGCGACCGGGCGGGGAGCATCCCAGGCCGGGGCGTGCGCGGCTCGACCACGCGCGCTATCCTGGCTGATAGAGCCCGGAAGGCGGACGGCTGGACGGGATCATCGTGCAACGCACTTATCACCCATGCGTTTGATCGTCGCCGCCGTGGGCCGCCTCAAGGAGGGGCCGGAGCGCGCGCTTCTGACCAGGTACCAGGAGCGCCTGGCGCCGCTTGCCAAGCGGCTGGGCCTCGCTCCGATCGTCTGGCACGAGACCGTCGAGAGCCGCGCCGGCGATGCCCCCAGGCGCCGCGAGGAGGAGGGCGCGGCGCTGCTCAAGCTGGCGCGCGGGGCGGATTTCCTCGTGGCGTTGGACGCGCGCGGCAAGGCTCTGGGCAGCGAGGCGTTCGCCCGTGTGCTTGCCGAGAAGCGCGACTCCGGCGCCGAGGCGGCGGGCCTCCTGATCGGCGGCCCCGACGGGCTGAGTGACGGCGTGCGCGGTGCGGCGCATCTGCAGCTCTCGCTCGGCGCCATGACTCTGCCGCACGGCCTGGCCCGCATCATCGTCGCCGAGCAGCTCTATCGCGCCGCCACCATCCTGAGCGGGCATCCGTATCATCGGTAGGGGCATCGGTTGCCGGGGTCAGACCCCTTGCGTCATCTGCACGACACTATCCGAGACGCTGGAGGCAAGGGGTCTGACCCCGATCCCACCTACGCCCGCTTCTCCCATCGCCCCTCGGGCGACTGCTGCCAGTAGGTGGCGTCGCAGCTGGCGGCCTTGACGATCTTCCACTGCTCGCGTGCGCGGACCACAGCCGTCTCGTCGTGGCCGTCGAACAGGTAGACGATGCGCTCGTAGCCCGCCATGTCGCCGATCCCGGCGCCGTCCACCAGGAAGCGCACCGTGGCCTCATTGGGGTTGATGTCGTCGGCCGTCAGATAGACGGGCTGCACCGCAGGGTTGCCGTCGCGCCTGGTGCCGTGGGGCAGGAAGCTCTCATCGGAGTATGTCCACAGCAGCGTATCCAGCGCCTCCACGCGCTCCTCCGACCCCGCCTGCACCACCGCGCGCCAGCCCCGGGCCAGCGTGCGCTCGACGAGCGCCGGCAGAACCCGCTCCAGCGGCTGGTGCTCCAGGTGGTAGAACAGGACTTCGGTCATGCGGTATGCCTTGCCTGTGTCGGCACCATCGATAGTCAATTTCTCAGTCAAGTCCACACGAGCAGCACCAGCACGAGACCTGTCGCAGCGCTGACGGCCACAAGCCACGATAGGACTATCCTCGTTATCCCGAGATAGTTCACCGCCCCTGTCGCGTGACGGATGAAAGCTCTCCGCGGCAGCCCGCGAAACATCCAAACCAAGAATATTAAGGCCAGACCCGCCGCGACGCCGAAGACCACAAACCATGACAGGAAGACCAAGGACAGATCGAGATGGTTGATAGCTCCAGTCTCGTGATCGATGAACGCTCCCTGAGGATTGTGGTCGATGGCCGCAGATAGCGGCAGAAGTCCAATGACACTCCCAACGAAGGAAGCTGCGCCAAGGACCGCCATCCAAGCGCGCACGCCAAGATGAAGCATCAAGCATCCAACGGCAGTAGCAACGATCCAAGTCGCGCCGAGGATTGCCACCGCACCCATGTCAAATTTCACCGCCTATCGTACGGGTTCTCTCCCTTTCGCAGCTTGAGCCGGATCGGCACGCCGGGCAGGTCGAAGGTCTCCCGCAGGCTGTTGGTCAGGTAGCGCAGGTAGGCCTTGGGCACGGCCTCGGGTCGCGAGCAGAACGCAACGAAGGTGGGCGGGCGCGCCGAAGGCTGTGTCACGTAGCGCAGCTTGATGCGCCGGCCGCTGACCGCCGGCGGGTTATGTCGCTCGAGCGCCTCGGTCAGCCAGCGGTTGAGATGGGGCGTCGAGACGCGCCGGTTCCATCGCTCGTACGCCACGAACACGGCCGCCTCCAGCCGGTCGAGGCCGCGCCCCGAGAGGGCGGAGAGCGTGACCAGCGGCACGCCCGGCACCTGCGCCAGCCGCTCGTTCAGGCTTTCGCGCAGCGCCTTGAGCGTGCGCTGCTTGTCCGCCACCAGATCCCACTTGTTGACGGCCACGACCAGGGCGCGCCCCTCCGTCTCCACCAGGTCGGCGATGGTGAGGTCCTGGTGCTCCAGCGCCTGCTGGGCGTCCATCAGCACCACGACCACCTCAGCGAAGCGGATGGCGCGCACACTGTCGCTGGCAGAGAGCTTCTCCGCCGTCTCGGTGATGCGCGCCTTGCGCCGGAGCCCCGCGGTGTCGAACAGGCGCACGGGGCGGCCGTTCCACAGGAAATCGGTGGCCACCGCATCGCGCGTCAGCCCCGGCTCAGGCCCGGTGATCATGCGCTCCTCGCCCAGCAGGGCGTTGACCAGGGTCGATTTGCCCGAGTTCGGCCGACCGACGATGGCGACCCGGATGGGGCGGGCAGGGGCGTCGGGCTCGGCGCCGTCGGCATCGCGCTTGGTCGCCGGCTTGAGGCCGAGCCCGGCCAGCAGGCTCTCCACCAGCTCGCCGATGCCCTCGCCGTGCTCCGCGGAGATGGCCACCGGCTCGCCGAGCCCCAGCCGGAACGCCTCGTAGAAGCCGTCCGCCCCGGCGCGTCCCTCGCTCTTGTTGGCGACCAGCACCACCGGCCGCCCGGCCTCGCGCACGACCTGCGCGAAGGCCGCATCGGCCGGCATCACGCCGTCGCGGGCATCGAGCACGAACAGCACGAGGTCCGCCTTGGCGATAGCCGCCTCGCTCTGGGCGCGCATGCGCCCGGCGATGGACGCCGGCGCGGCCTCCTCCAGCCCGGCGGTATCGATCAGCGTCACCGCATGGCCGCCGAGCACAGCCTCCCCCTCGCGCCGGTCGCGCGTCAGGCCGGGCATGTCGGACACCAGCGCCGTGCGCCGCGCCGTGAGACGGTTGAACAGGGTCGATTTGCCGACGTTGGGCCGGCCGACGATGGCAACGACAGGAGGCATGCGCGCCTCGCAAGGGATGATCGGGCTCCGGCCGGGCTGCGGCCGGGGCTAAGGGCTAGCCTGAACCGGCGTCCCGTTCAATGGAGCGGCTTCATTGGAAGGCGTAGAGCCTGGCGTTGTCGCTCAGCACGTACAGCCGGCCCCCGGCCACCACCGGTGCGATGAGGACCGGGTTGCCGATCTCGTCGGTGGAGGCCACCCGGCCGCTGCTGGGATCGACGCCGACCAGCTGGCCCTTGGAGGAGGCGAGCCACAACCGGCCGCCGGCCAGCACCGGTCCGGCCCAGGTGCCAGGCCCCAGCTTGCTGGCCCAGCGAATCCGGCCATCCTCGCGCGTCACGGCGGCGAGCTGGCCGGCGGTATCCACCACGAACACGGTGTCACCGGCCACCCAGGGCTGCTCAATGCTGGCCACGGAGATGGACCAGATGCGCTCCCCCGTCTTCGCCGACGTGGCGATCATGCGTCCGCCGTGGCCGGCGGCGTACATCACGCCCCCATAAAGCACCGGACGCGCCGCGTCGCTCATGGCGCCCAGGGACGAGCCGGTCGCCGACCGCGCCAGCGACTCCTGCCAGGCCGGCTGGCCGCTGGAGGCGCGCAGCGCCACCACGTCGCCTGTGGGGTAGGGAACCACCACCAGGTCCTTGTCGACGGCGGGGCTGGTGCTGGCCAGAATGCTGGCGCGCTCGCCCGTGCCGGCAAACGTCCACAGCTCCGTGCCATCCGAGCCGGAGAGGCAATACACCTGCCCCTCCTTGTTGACGGCAAACACGCGCTCGGCGGAGGCCGTCGGAGAGGAGCGCATCGGCGCCCCGAGGCTCTTCTCCCACAACTTCCGGCCGGTCTTGGCTTCGAAGGCCACCACGGTGCCGAAGCCGGTGGCCGCGTAGACGCGCCCGCCGTCGGCGGCCAGCCCGCCACCGAAGCCTTCCTGGTCCTTCTCGTTGGGCGGCGTGGTGGAGCCGCGCCAGACCACCGATCCACCCGACGCGCTCACCGCCGTCACTTGGCCGGCAGCATCGAGCGTAAAGACGTTGCCGCCGTAGACGATCGGGCTCGCCGTCACCTTGCCGTAGAAGCTGGAGCCGGTGCCCACGCTCACGTTCCAGGCGGATCGCAGCGTGCTGCCGAGTGCCAGATGGCCGGGCGCATTGCTGGGGACGCCGCCAGGCTGGCTCCATGCCTCGTTGGCCTGCTGCGGCGGCAGCGAGACCGGCCGGCCTGCGGCGCTGGCGTCGGAACGCAGGCTCTCCTGCTGGATGATGGCGATGCGCTTGCCGGGAAGCGGTACTTCCTTCTCAGCGAAAGGATTCAGGTCCGACAGCCTCGGCATGCTGTCGCCGCAGCCCAGCAGCGCCAGGGCAACGAGCGAGAGGGCGGCCCCTAGCGACAGTTTGCCGCGCGCGCCGGCCGGCATCCTGGCCGGCTTGCAGGTGCCCTGGGTCTCCGTCTGCTGCGTGGCCACATTCCCCTCGCTAGCTGGGCTTCACTTGCTCTTTCCGGGCGTCCCCATCCCGGGCGTCGCCTTGGCCTTGCCCTCGGCCGGCTCCGCCTTGCTGGACGGCGCCGCCGGCTTGTCCTCCGCCGCAGCCGGAGGTCCGCCCTTTGCCCGCTCCGCCTCGTCCAGCAGAGCCACCATCACGCGCGCCCGCTCCGTGACGCCCGGAGGCGCCTGGCGATCCGAGGCAAGACGCTGGAAATGGCTGCGCGCCTCGTCCGGGAACCCGGCTTTGGCTGCCCCCATCCCCAACAGCTCGCGCGCACTGTAGCGCCATGGACTCCGGTCGTTGGCCAGCGGACTGAGCTGATTCCTCAGCTCCGGAAAGGTGATCGTATCGAATTTCAACATGGCAATTTGCAGACGCGCGAAGTCCTGCAGGATCGGATCGACCGTCTCGTCCTTGGCGATCCGGTCGTAGGCGGCCACCGCGTCGAGGGTGTTGCCCGCGGCGCCGTCGTAGGCGGCAAGCCGCAGGCGGGCGAGCTGGGCGTAGCCGGCAGGAGCGTTGGGTGCGAGGTCCTCCAGCGTCTTCTGCGCCTCGGACGAGCGCTTGGCGCTGAACTCGGTCAGTGCCACGAGATACTGGGTACTGGCCGCCTGATTGGCCTGCAGCACCCGGCCTTCGTAGTATTTCCAGCCACCGACGCCGAGGATCAGGAGCAGCACCGCGGCCAGCACGTAGGTACCGTACTTGTCCCAGAGCTTGAGCAGCTGCTCGCGGCGCAGCTCCTCGTCGATCTCCCGGGCAATCAAGTCTTTGATGGAATCGGCCATGACCGCTCGCGTCTCACAAAAGTTGGATGGGCAACGCCACGACGGCGGCGACGCACGTGCCGGCCGGTCGGAGCCCGCGTTATAGCCAATTTGCCGGTTGAGGTGAGGTTTTTTCGCCGGCGCCGGCAGGCGTGGTCTGCACCTGGCACCTTACCTTGCTTGCGACAAGGATTTGGCAAGCACGTGGCAAAAGCGACGGAACTGCGGCGGCGCGACGCAGTTATGGAATCGTGGGAGGGTCGGAGGACGCAATGGCAACGAGACTTCAGAACACGCTCAAAAACAATGCCGCCTTTCAGCTTCGCAGCGCCGCTCCAGGCGAGAAGGACCTGCTGGAGGCGGAGAAGCGGGTCAGGGACCAGGAGGCGCACGTCCTGCGCCTGATCGTACAGGGCGCGCCCACCCAATCGGCGGAGGACCTGCTGCGCCAGCTCATGGCCACTGCCGAGGCCATGAAGCGGCGCTTGGCGCCCGGATAGTCGGACCGCACCAGCGTCCCAGGCACTCAAGCCTCCGCTCGCGCGGCGGGGACGGGTTTACCATGCCCAATCGCCGGGTCTCGCCCGCCACGGCCCACCCTGCTTAAGGCACTGACGGCACGCGCCGGGAACGCGCAGGGGGCCGAACGGGGACGAGACCTGACATGATCGATCGCTTCCTCACGCGCATCGCGGGGGCCCGCAGCTTCGCGGGCAAGCTGTGGGTGCTGACGCGGCCCTATTGGTTCGCCGAGGAGCGGCAGAGGATCGCGATCTGGGGCGTCGGCGTCCAGGTCAAGGAATGTTGGATCGCGCGGGCGCTGCTGGCTGCCAGCATCATCCTGAGCATCGCCATCGTCTACATCTCCAAGCTCATCAACTCCTGGAACGCGCGCTTCTTCAACGCGCTGCAGGAGCGCAACGCGGAGGCGTTTTGGTCGGAGCTGGGCTACTGGGTCGTCCTGGTGGCGCTCTTCATCGTGGCCGTAGTCTATCGCGTCTGGCTGATGCAGCTCTTGACGATCCGCTGGCGGCGCTGGCTGAGCCAGGTCTACTTCCGCGACTGGCTGACCGACCGCACCTACTACCACATGGAGTTGACCCGGCGCGGCGTCGGCAACCCCGAGCAGCGCATCGAGCAGGACTGCAATTCGTTCACCTCGCAGACGCTTAGCATCTCGCTCGGCCTACTCCTGCAGGTGATGACGCTCGTCACCTTCACGGCCGTGCTGTGGAACCTGTCGAGCGGCTTCCTGCTGCCCGTGTTTGGCGGCATCAACGTGCCGGGCTACATGATGTGGGCTGCGGTAGCCTACGCGGTCGTAGGCTCGTGGGCGACCTATGTGATCGGCCGGCCCCTGGTGCGCATCAATTTCGCCCTGGAGCGCTACAACGCCGATTTCCGCTACCGCATGGTCCGCATCCGCGAGAACGCCGAGAGCATCGCCCTCTACCACGGCGAGCCGGTTGAGGCGCGGCGCCTCAGCGGCGCCTTCACCCGCATCTTCGCCACGTGGTGGGCCTACATGAAGTACAATAAGCGGCTGACCTGGCTCACGTCCTTCTACGGCCAGGCCGCCACGATCTTCCCCTATATCGTCGCCGCGCCGCAGTACTTCGCCGGCCAGATCGGGCTCGGCACCATGACCCAGACGGCCGATGCCTTCGGTCAGGTGCAGGGCTCACTGTCGTGGTTCGTGGACAGCTACACCCAGCTCGCCGCCTGGAAGGCCGTCGTCGACCGTCTCACCACGTTCGGCGAGGCCATGTTGGCAGCCAAGCGCGCCGATGAGGGAAGTGCGCTTCACAGCCGCCCCCAATCCAAGCCCGAGTTGCAGCTCCATAACGTCGACCTGGACCTCCCCGACGGCACGCCGCTCCTGCGCAACGTCAACCTGGCCGTCCGCAGCGGCGAGGCCGTGGTGCTGCGGGGGCCGTCGGGCAGCGGCAAGACCACACTGTTCCGCGCGCTGGCCGGCCTGTGGCCGTTCGGAAAGGGCCGGATCGCAATGCCGCCGGCGGGCGCGCGCATCCTGTTCCTACCGCAGCGGCCGTACCTGCCGATCGGCACCCTCAAGGATGCCCTGTGCTATCCCGACCCGGCGGACCCGGTGTCCGAGCAGGAGTGCCGCGACGCTCTGGAGGCGTGCGGCCTGTGGCACCTTTCGGCACGCATGAACGAGACGGCCAACTGGTCGCTGGTCCTGTCCGGGGGCGAGAAGCAGAGGCTCGCCTTTGCGCGCGCCCTCATCTACCGCCCGGAGTGGCTGTTCCTTGACGAGGCGACGGCCGCGCTCGACGAGCCGGCTGAGAAGCACATGTACGAGCTGGTGCGCCGGCACCTGCCGCGCACCACCGTGGTCAGCATCGCCCACCGGCCGGCCGTGGTGGCCTTCCACGATCGCCAGATCAGCGTCGACCCTGCAGCGCAGCGGGTAGTGAGCGAAGAGGTGCGCGTCTGACGGGGTCCGATGAGGGCTTCGGTGTAACGAGTGGTGAGATTGTGGTCCGCTCCGTGGCGCCCAGTGGGCTCACTGTCGATCCGATGAAAACCCCAGACCCCGCCGCTCGCTCCACCCGGCAACTCACCACCTCACCACTCACCATCTCACCCCTTGAGCCTCTCGATCAGTGCCATGGCCGCCGCCGGGGCCCGCACCTTGCCCTCGTGGATGAAATAGACGAACACGTCGCGGGGTTGTGCCTTGGCCTTCTTGGCGGGCTCCACCAGATCGAGATCCTTCGGGGCGCCGCCCCTGGCCCAGGCGCGGGCGCGCTCAGCCCACTGATCGAGCGCCTTGGCCGGATAGGCGGTGGCGATCTCGTCTTGGCCCTTCTGCAGGCGGGCGTAGACGAAATCGCCGACCGGATCGGGGATGGCCGGATAGGTGGCGTGCTCGGCGTAGACCGCCGGAATCTGGAACTTGCGCAGCAGCGCGATGAAGGCGGGCGTGAGAAACGACGGATGGCGCGGCTCCACCACGTGCCGCAGCTTCACGTCGCCGAGGCTCGAAGGCAACAGCTCCAGGAAGCCGCCGAAGTCGGCCTCGTCGAATTTCTTGGTGCCCGCGAACTGCCACAGGAGAGGCCCCAGCCGACTGCCGAGCTCGGTGATCCCTGAGTCCAGGAATCGCTTGATGGAATCGCCAGCTTCCCGCAGCACGCTGCGGTTGACGGCGTAGCGCGGGCCTTTGACAGAGAACACGAAGCCCTCGGGGGTCTCATTGCGCCACTTGGCGAAGCTGGCCGGCGTCTGCGTGCGGTAGAAGGTGCCGTTGATCTCGATGGAGGTGAGGTGCTGGCTCGCATACTGCAGCTCGCGCGCGTGCGGCAGCCCCTTGGGATAGAACACCCCGCGCCACGGCTCGAATGTCCAGCCACCGACACCGACCCGGATCTGTCCCTCTTTGGCCATGCTCCCTGTAAAGCAGAGTTGGTGGACGATGCCAACAGGGTTGGCCCCGCGAGTGTCACCCGGGTCGCCGCTGCTGACAGACCATAACGGTCCGGCATATACCCTGTGGCGCTAACAGGCCCTGACAGGGAGAGCATGTCCGATGTATGTGCCGCCCGCCTTTCGCGATGACGATCGCGCGAGCCTACACGCCACCATGCGCGCGGCGCGACTTGCCACGCTTGTGACGTCCACCGCCGAGGGCCTGCTCGCGACGCCGGTGCCGCTGCTGCTCGACCCGGCCGAAGGCGAGCACGGCGTGCTCTACGGGCATGTCGCCCGCGCCAATCCGCAGTGGAGCCGCGTGCCAATCGGCGAGGCGATGGCCATCTTCATGGGGCCGGACGCCTATGTGACGCCGGCTTGGTACGCGACCAAGCAGGCCACGGGCAAGGTCGTGCCAACCTGGAACTATGTGGCCGTGCACGCCTACGGCCCGCTCGAGTTCTTCGAGGACGCAGACCGGCTGCTCGACGTCGTCACCCGCCTGACGGACCTCTACGAGCGACCCCGCGCCGAGCCCTGGGCGGTGACGGACGCGCCGGCCGACTTCATCCGGGCGCAGCTGCGCGGCATTGTGGGGTTGCGCATGCCGATCGCCCGGATCGAGGGCAAGCGCAAGATGAGTCAGAACCGCAGCCTCGAGGACCGGATGGGCGTGGCCGCCGGACTGGAGAGCAGCGAGCGTGCGGCCGACCAGGCCGTCGCCACCCTCATTCCCGGCGTTCCCTCTGCCCGCTTGCGGGAAGAGGGTTAGGTGAGGGGCGGCAACGGACACCGACGTCGGAGCATGTGGCTGCCCCTCACCCCAGCCCTCTGCGCGCGCGTTGGCGTTCGCACCGAGGTTGGAGTTGCGTGGGGAGGGGGAGTTTTCCCCTCAGTTGGCGAGATGCGGCAGCGGATCCACGGGCTGCGAGCCCTTGCGCAGCTCGAAGCGCAGCTGCGGCTGGGCCACCGGGCCGGTCTTGCCAGCCTTGCCGATCACCTGCCCGCGCCGCACCTCCTCCCCGGCTTTGACCAGCATCTGGTCGGCATGGGCGTAGGCGCTGACCCAGCCGTTGGCGTGCCGGATCAGGATGAGGTTGCCGTAGCCCTTGAGGCCGTCGCCCGCATAGTGCACGCGACCAGCCTCCGCAGCCTGGATGTCAGTCCCCAGCGGCACGGCCAGGTTGATGCCCTCGCTCCTCTTGCCGTCTGGCTGCTCGGCGCCGAATCCGACGATGACACGCCCGCGCGCGGGCCAGCGGAACTTGGCCGCCGAGGCCTCCGGGGCCGGAACGGCGTCGGTCATGGTGCCGCCGGGGCCGCCCGACGTCCTTGCGGCGCTCCTCTGCGGCGGCTCGGATGGCGTCGCGGGCTCCGGCGGCGGAGCCGCCACGACGCGCGGTGTCACCTGCACAACCCGCGGCGGCGCGTCTGCAGCTGGAGCGGCCGCGGAGGCGGTCGCGCTGCCACGGCCGGGTACGGCCAGCACCTTGCCGGCCCAGACCTTGGAGGGGTCGGTGATGCCGTTGACGCGCTTCAGCTCAGCCACGCTCACCTTGTAGCGGCGCGCGATGGCGTCGAGCGACTCCCGGCTCTGAAGCGTATGGCGCCCCTGCCAGCCCTGCGGAACCTCGGCGGGCGCAAAGCTCTGCCTCCCGGCGAGGCCCTCCGGCCCCGGGAACGGATCCTTGTCCGTCCAGGGTGGCGGCGAGCGGTCGGTCCACGGCGGCGCAGCGTGGTCCGGCGCCCTGGCCATCGGCTCCGGGCGGGGCGGGGGATAGGGCGCGGCCGAGGCCGTGGGCTGGTCGCGGCCCGGCGGACGGTAATAGTCCTGGCCCGAGGCAGGAGCCACGGGCGACAGGGAGGTCTCCTGCAGGCCGTTGCCCGGCGCACCGGGGTAGGAGCTGCGGCCCGGCGGCGCATAGCCCGACGGGGCGTAGCCGGGCGGCCCGTGGCTGGCCGGCGCGTAGCCGACCGGACTGGAGGCGGGACGCGGCGAGGGCTGGGGCTGGGTGCCGAAAAAGTCGGCGCCGAGGAGATTGAAACGGGTCACGTCGGAGCTGCATCCGGCCGTCAATGCCAGGGTGGCGATGCCCGCGGCAACGCCCAATGCGCGCGAAAGAGGGGCAAGACCTCGCGCCGCTGGTGTACGCTTGCAACCGGGCATGGACATACCTCCCGCCTCCACGTCCTTCGATTAACCGTAAAAAGTCTTAAGGACGGGTTAACGTTTGGATATGCAGGGCCGGCTGAGGGGAGGTGTTCCACAGGTGCGCGCCTTTAGGATTTCTCAGGTTGCAGAGGTTGCGCTGCACTTGCGGAGAGCCAGCCTGCGGCTCCACAGTGGCGCCCCCACAGCGCGGAGCACGGAGCGCCTCTCGGGCGAAGCCCGCGGAGAGGCCGGGAACACCAAGCGGAGATGGACATGACACCACTCAGGTCAATTCTCTACGGGTTGGCGGGAGCCTGCGTGGCCTTGGGGCCGGCGATGGTCGATGTCTCGGCGCAGCAGCCCACGCCCGACTTCGAGCCCCAGGTGGGCCAGGCCGGCAAGGACGTGATCTGGGTGCCGACGCCGCAGTCCCTGGTGGATCGCATGCTGGGGATGGCCAAGGTGACGCCGGCCGACTACGTGGTCGATCTGGGCTCCGGCGACGGACGCACCGTGATCACCGCCGCCAAGCTCGGCGCGACGGCGCACGGCATCGAGTACAACCCCGGCATGGTCGAGCTGTCGAAGCGCAACGCCGCCAAGGCGGGCGTCGCCGACCGCGCGACGTTCGCCAAAGCCGACATCTTCGAGAGCGACTTCTCCAAGGCGACGGTGGTCACGCTGTTCCTGCTGCCCGGCCTCAATCTCAAGCTGCGCCCCATCCTGCTCGATATGGCGCCTGGCACCCGCGTGGTCTCCAACAGCTTCGACATGGGGGACTGGAAGGCCGACGAGATCGCCCACGTCACCGACGACTGCACCGGCTATTGCCGCGCCTACCTGTGGATCATCCCCGCGAAGGTGGGCGGCACCTGGAAGTTTGGGCCGAGCGAGCTGTCGCTCGAGCAGCAATACCAGGCCTTCACCGGCAAGCTCACCACCGGCAACGTCATCGCGCCGATCACCGACGGCAAGCTCGAGGCCGACAAGATCACGTTCACAGCCGCCGGCACGCGCTACACGGGCCAGGTGAAGGGCGGCACAATGGAGGGGGCAAGCAGCACCGGCGGGATCGAGACCAGGTGGCAGGCGACACGCAAATAGCGCTCCGGACAGGTCCCCCTCGGGGACAGCAAAGCCCGACGGAGCGTTTCCATTCCGCCGGGCCTGGGCCGCGGTGCGCGGCCGTTTGATCGGGGGTCTACACGCTCAACGTACGGAGGTGCCGGAGGACGTGTGCGGTCGCAGCCAGCCGGCTGGACTCCCGTCGCGGCAACATCTCCGATGCATGACCCTTCCTGATCGGTTGCAGGTTCTACGGCTGTCCTCTTTGACGGCCGTTGCAGGTTTGCGAATTGTCCGATTTGCCATCCGTGCCAGGGAGGCTGCGCCTCAAGCTGGCTGGGACGGCATACGCTGGCCCGGCGGCAGCATTTTCTTAGACCTCCTTTGGCAAGGAACTATTCATCCTGGCGTGCGAATTTCGACCTGTCAACCTGCAGTCGTGCCGTGCGGTGCTGCGCGTTAACCGGGCATTTCCATTCTCCGCGTGACGCTGCCCGCGAGCCTCGATGCGAGCACACGCAAGGTGAGCTCCATGCCACTGCATCGCGTCTTCCGCCCACTGGCACTGGTCGCCGCAGCCCTCGGGCTGTGGGTGCTCTTCGTCGGCCCCAGCGTCGATCCCTTCGGCGGTGGCCAGCGTGTGCTGTCCGAGGAGCCCGTGGCCTACACCGCCTGGGCCTGGGGCCTGCTCATGGGGCTCCTGCTCGCCTCGCTCGCCACCAGGGACTGGGGCCAGCTCCCCGATTGGCTCAAGCTCCAGCGCAAGCGCCTCGGACTCGTGCTCCTCGGCGGCCTGTTCGCCAGCCTGCTCCTGCTGTTCTGACGCCCCGACAGATGTCAGGTCGGGCCCCCCGCGGCATGCTACGGTGCCCCCTGATCGCAAGCGGTGCTGCTGCCCAAAGTGTGCCCCCTTCCCGGTCGAGAATCCGCTGACGAGGTGAGTGGTGAGATGGTGAGTTGCGGACGGCGACTGTAATGCCGCTCGGGTTTCACCCTCGCAGGTGGACCCGACGCTCTTGGCAAACGCCGAACTAATCTCGCCACCTCACCACTCACCATCTCACCCGGCATGGGGGTGAGCCTTGCCCAAGTTGCACGTATGGGGCGCATTGCTCGGCTGGGTGATGGCGCGCGCGCGAAGCCGCTCGGTCCTGCTTGCCCTTGCGGTCGCGCTCGTCGCGGTGCTGGCGTGGTGGCGGCTTGGCCGCCCTGTGGAGGTCACGACGGTTACCCCGGTGCGCGGGACGGCGGTGGAGATCGTCTACGCCACGGGCGCGGTGGAGCCGGTGCGCTGGGCCAAGGTGGCGAGCCTGATCCGCGACCGCATCGTGGATGTCTGCAATTGCGAGGGCAAGGCCGTCGCCAAGGGCGACGTGCTCGCCCGTCTCGACGATCGCGAGCCGAAGGCGCAGCTGCAGGAGCTGAAGGCGCGCGAGGAATTCGCCAAGCTCGAGATGGCGCGGGTGACGGAGCTGCTGGGCCGCGGCGTCGCCTCCACCCAGGCGTTCGAGCGCATCTCGACTGGCCTGCGTCAGGTCCAGGCGCTCATCACGCTGCAGATGGAGAAGCTCGCCGCCTACACCATCGCATCGCCGATGGACGGCGTCGTGCTCCGCCGGGACGGCGAGATTGGCGAGATTGCCGAGCCCGGCCAGATCCTGTTCCGGGTGGGCGTGCCGAGACCGCTGCAGGTGGCGGCCGAGGTCAACGAGGAGGACATCCCGCGGGTCGCCCTTGGCCAGGCGGTGCTTCTGCGCACCGACGCCTTCGCCGGCCGGCGTCTCGACGGCAAGGTCAACGAGATCACACCCCTGGGCGATGCCGTAGCCAGGACCTACCGCATCCGCATCGCGCTGCCCGAGGATACGCCGCTGCATGTCGGCATGAGCGTCGAGGCCAACGTCGTCACGCGGGAAAAGGCCAACGCGCTGCTGATCCCGGCCGATGCCTTGGTGGGCTCTCAGGTTGTGGTCGTGGAGAGCGGCCGGGCACGCCGCCAGCCGGTGGAGATCGGCATCCGCGGCACCCGCAGCGTCGAGCTCCTCTCCGGGCTCCGAGAGGACGAGCGCGTGGCCTCGCCGGCCCCTGCCGGTCTCGCCGACGGCAGTCGCGTACGTGCCCGCGCCGGTACCGGCGTCGGCGCCCAGCCGGGGCGTGGCACGCCGTGAGCCTCGTCGTCGAGATTGCCCTGAGGCACATCCTCTACCGCGTGCGCCAGACGCTGGTGGCGGTGGCGGGCGTGGCCACCGGCGTCGGCTTCTCCATCATGATGGCGGCGCTGATGGAGGGCTCGCAGGAGGACTTCATGCGCCTCCTGATCGACGCCCTGCCGCACATCACGGTCTCCGACGAGCGCCGGCAGGCGCCGCTGCAGCCGGCCGAGGCTGCCTTCGACGCGGCCGAGATCCATGGGTTGACGCCGGACGCACGCCGCAAGGGCATAAAGAACCCGATGGCGATCATGGCCTCGCTGGAGGGCTGGGTGCCGGGCGCGGTGGCGCCCTCCACCAAGGCGCAGGCCATCCTGCGCTACGCCGCGCGCGATGTCGCCGTAAGCGTCGTCGGCATCGACCCGCATCGCGAGCCCAAGGTCTCCATGCTCGCCAGCCAGATGCGCGCCGGCACGCTGGCCTCGCTCTACCGGGCCAGCAACGCCATCATCCTGGGCGATCGGCTGGCGGAGAAGATCGGGGCGCGCGTCGGCTCCAACATCACCGTGCAGTCGAGCAACGCGGCCCGCATCGGCGCCCAGGTGGTGGGGCTGTTCCGGTCCGGCGTACGTGCCATCGACGAGGGCACGGGCTACGTGCTCATCAAGACCGCGCAGGTGCTGTCCCAGCAGACCGGTCTCGTCAACGAGCTGCGCGTGCGCGTCGGCGACATCATGGCCGCGCAGGACGTGGCGCGCCGCATCGAGCGCGAGGTGGGCTACAAGGCAGTATCCTGGCAGGAGGCGCACGAGGACCTGCTCAGCGCCTTCATCGTCCGCAACATCCTGATGTACGCCATCGTCGGCGCCATCCTGCTGGTGGCGAGCTTCGGCACCTACAATATCGTCTCGACCATCACGCACGAGAAGACGCGCGACATCGCGATTCTGAAGTCGCTGGGCCTGCGAGAGGTCGCCGTGCGCCGCATCTTCGTGCTCGAGGCGCTCATCATCGGCCTGACAGGGGCCATGGCCGGCTGGGCGCTGGGCTACGCCCTGACAACGGGGCTCGGCATGATCGAGATCAGGAACCCCATGATCGATGCGACACGGCTGCCGCTGGTCTACTCGGCTACGCACTACGCCATCGCCAGCGGCGCGGCGCTGGCCTCCTCCCTGGTCGCCGGCTACTTCCCGGCCCGCAAGGCCTCCCGGGTTCATCCCGTCGACATCATCCGGGGCGCGACATGAGCGTTCTCGTCGTGCTCGTAGGTTGCGTCGAGCGAGGCGATGACCCAATGCTCGTTGGGCAGAGCCTCGAAAGTGTTGGGTCTGCGCTTCGCTTGACCCAACCTACGATTGTCCCGGGGGCCCCATGACCGACCACCTGATCGTGGTCAGCGGCGTCACGCGCGTCCTGGCCGGCGCCATTCCGGTGACGCTGGTGCGCGATATCGACCTGGCCATCGGGGGCAACGAGATCGTCGCCATCACCGGGCCGTCGGGCTCAGGCAAGTCGTCGCTGCTCTACCTGCTGGGCCTGCTCGATCTGCCGACCACCGGCGAGGTCCGCATCAACGGCCGCGCGACCGCGCACATGGACGAGGCCGAGCGCGCCGCCGTCCGGCTCTCCACCCTGGGCTTCGTGTTCCAGTTCCATTTCCTGCTGCCGGAGTTCACCGCGCTCGACAACGTGGCCCTGCCGATGAAGGCGCTGGGCGCGTTCCCCGAGTCCGAGACGCGCGAGCGTGCGCACGTCCTCCTTGCCTCCCTGGGCCTCGCCGAGCACGCGCTCAAGTGTCCCGACCAGCTCTCCGGCGGCCAGCGCCAGCGCGTGGCGGTGGCGCGCGCGCTCGCCAACGATCCCCCGGTGATCCTGGCTGACGAGCCCACCGGCTCTCTTGATTCCAAGTCGAGCGAGCAGGTGTTCATGATCCTGCGCGAGCTGGTGGACGCTCAGGGCAAGACGGTGGTCGCGGTCACCCACGATCTCGACCTCGCCCGACGCATGGACCGGCGCATCGTGCTGGAGGACGGCGCCGTCGTGTCGGACACCAGGGCGTAGGGTTGCGGGCGACGGCGCCCTCGATGTGCTATCAGCGCGACAAGCCCGCACCCACCGCAACCGTGAGCGGGGCCCGCCTCGATTGTGTGTGTGGGGGCGGGATTTTGTGCGAGCCGAGCCCGCCGCCTCAGAACGGGATCTCGTCCTCGACCTTCTTGTCGAACACCGGCTTGGCGGGGCTGCGCGCGAAGCCGCCGCCGCTGTCGCCGGAGGGCGTGTAGCTCTGATAGTCGTCCTCCTGCATGCCGCCGGCCGCAGCGCCCGCGCCGCCGCCGGGCCTGTCGAGCAGCACCATCTGGCTGTTGAAGTTCTGCAGCACGACCTCGGTGCTATAGCGCTCCTGGCCGTCCTGGGTCTGCCACTTGCGGGTCTGCAACTGGCCCTCGAGGTAGACCCTGGAGCCCTTGCGCAGATACTGCTCGGCCACCCGGCACAGGCCCTCGCTGAAGATCACCACGCTGTGCCACTCGGTGCGCTCGCGCTTCTCGCCGGTGGCCTTGTCGCGCCAGCTCTCCGACGTGGCGATGCGCAGGTTGGCGATCGGGCGGCCGTCCTGGGTGCGCCGGATCTCCGGGTCCTTGCCCAGGTTGCCCACCAGGATCACCTTGTTGATGGAACCGGCCATGATGCACTCCTTCTCGATCCTTCGCTTCGCCTTCGCCCGCCACGGCCTGCGGCGGTAGGGGCTAAGCACCGGTCGCTCTCGCCCGGCGCGTCTGCTTGTGGCCTCGCCTGTGGGGCTCGCCCGTGATTCTCGCTCCCGACGTTAGCCGCTACCCAACCCCGGCGCTCGCCGCTCAGGTTGCTTGTCCACGCCTTTGCGCCTGGAAAGCATCGTTCACTTTATGTTCCAATATAGGTCCTGACAGAGACCAGTGCAAGCCCAGGGTGACTCTCCGCCATTCCGGCACGATCAGCTGGTGCTGCTGGGCATCAGCCGCGCGGCCTTGGTTGCGCCGATGCAACGTCGCTCGAATGCCAC